>Ga0326727_10000920_pt1 | contig 114673 bp, 100 predicted proteins | sample MB2enrmetagenome_FD_207643 | JGI IMG/M metagenome (GOLD analysis project Ga0326727, IMG submission 207643) | Lab enriched peat soil microbial communities from McLean, Ithaca, NY, United States - MB29MY | ecosystem: Environmental > Terrestrial > Soil > Wetlands > Peat | place: USA: New York... | reverse complement strand
CTGGGGCCCTCGGAGGCTCCCAGGTCGCGGGCAAGCGGGCCAGACGGGCGTCGGCGAAAGGTGGGTAACCCCACCATGGGGTGAGCCAGGCGAGACGGGGAGGACGGGCGCCGGCCACTACCAGCGCTAGCCCGGCAGCCGGGTAACGAGCTCAGTTGGCGTCGTCGTGGGCGAGCAGGGGTACGAGCACCGAGGCGACCGGCGTGCCCCAACCCGTCACCGGGTCCCAGCCCGGGCCCGCCTCGTACCCCTTGAATTCTTCGGACAGGGTAATGCCGTTCACGAACCGGGACAGCCAAATGGTGTTGTTGCCCTTGGTGACGTCGTGGAAGGCGGCGTGGTAAGCGGGGCTCTTGGCGATGAGGTAGAAACCGTTGAGCCATCCCCCACGGAAGGACGACCAGGAGACCTCCTCCCAAGCCTCGCTGAGCGCCCAGCTCCAGCGGGCGACGCGGCATTCACCATCGCCCAGGTGAGCACCGAACGGGCCGCCGGTGCTGCAGCGCCAGCGCATAACAACCGGTACTGTCCCGGGACATTCGCGCTCCCTCTCGGGTCAAGGGAGGCGAGATAACGACGGCGATGCGCCTGCTGGGACAGCGCTCCCAGTCGCACATATTGCGCGAAGCACGGCGGCCGGCGGCCGAGGCTGGGGGGAACTTGTACATCTTTCTGCTATAGTAGAGGTGTGGCAACCAATGAGGCCCTGACTGTCGCGCCCGTGCTGGAGGCACGCTAGCAGCTGTCGCGGGTACTGGCCCGCTTCCGGGCCGAGGGCGAGCAGGCCACGCCGCTCGTGCTCGGCTCGCACCGGGCGCCCGAGGGCGTGCTCATGCCCTACGCCCGTTACCGGCAAATGCTCGACGAGCTGGAGGAGCTGAGGACGTTCCGGGCGCGCTACGAGGCCCACGCTGAAGCTCTGGCGTCGGTGCGCCTGGAAGGCCAGGAGCTAGACGCGTTCAGCCATGCCGTCGTGGCCAGGCACGTCGTCGGTGAGCTGTCGGCCGAGCAGGCCATGGCCCAGCTCGACCGCCATTTCGGCCATCCCCGGGCCACCTCGTCGAGCTAGGTCAGCTGCGTGGGGGACGACCCCTACATCGAGCCGTCCAGCAGCCTGCTGCGCAACCTCCTCGGCATCGACGACCCCGAGACTTGGGAGCACGCCCAGGCCGCCTATACCAAGATGCGCCTCGTCCAGCTGCACGAGCACCCGGTCGCCGGCCGCTTCGACTTGGAGCACCTGCAGGCCGTTCACCGCCACCTCACCCAGGACCTCGTGGACTGGGCCGGGCAGTTGCGCACCGTCGACATCGCCAAGGCGGACAAGTTCTGCCCCGTCCAGCACCTGCGCAATTACGCCGGCGAGATCTTCGCCCGCCTGGCTGAGCACAAGTGGCTCTCAGGCCGGTCCCGAGAGGACTTCGTGAGCGGGCTCAGCGAGCTGTACGGGGACCTGAACGCCTTGCACCCCTTCCGTGAGTTCAGCGGCAGGGCCCAGCGGGCCTTCGTCAGCCAGCTCGCTCTCCAGGCGGGTTGGCGCGTGTCCTGGCGGGACATGAGCCCCGAACGCAACGTAGCTGCCTCGATAGCGAGCTTCCGGGGCGATGCGGGCCGTTACGCGACCTGCTCGACGAGCTGGTCGAGCCGGTCGCCGTTCCTCCCGGACAAATTGGGCGCGCGGGACAATCCTCGCCCGTCCCCACCATCGGTGAACTGCTCGATGAGTCGTTCCCACCCGAGCTGGGCCAGCAAGGGACAGTAGGTCGCGTAACGCCCAAGCCGGCTGTCCCACCGCGCGACGTCGACCTCGGGCGATGAGGGGACCGGGTGGTGAGGCTCCTTCAAGCCTCTATGGTCAGTAGCGGTCGGGGGCAGCGCGCAACAACATAATCACCACTCGGGAGAGCCGCCGCCACCCTCACGAAGTACCTGCTCGGAGGCCATAGCGACGGCTCCGGCGTACGACCCCTGGCGGGAAGGGACTACAGAACGCGCCACGGGTGAGCCGGTGGAGGCTGCTCTTTTCTGTCCGGAGCCGGCACCCGGCATTCGATGTCGCGGGAACCAGCTGGGCGAGGGGCGGCCATGTGGCTGCCCCTCCGGTGCCGGCTGGGCGCTGGGCTTTAGATGCTTTCGAAGATCTCTAGGCGCGGTGCCGAAGTGACGCCACCTCGCTGCATAGCAGCGGCGAACCTCGGGTCGTCCACGAACGCTTTGGCTTGGTCGACCGACGGGAACTCGTGCGTGATGAAGAGGTCGTGGTGGTCCTCAGGTAGCCGGAGCACGCGCTGGCCAGTGCAGCCGTGCTCGGTGCGGATGTAGTCGACCTCGTCGTAGATTTTGCGCCAGGCGGCGTAGTCGGCGACGGTGTGACGGGCGGCAATGGTGGCGGACATTTCGGTCTCCTTTGTGAGGGCGGACAGTGCCTGGCTCATGACCGGGTCACCGTGAGCGCGACGAGAAGCGACAGCAGCGGCTAAGGAACGCCGAACCCTTCGTCTGCTGGCACCCTACCGGGACGACGGGCCCCTGCGAGGAACTTCGTATGTTCAGGGGTGGCCAAACGGGAGCGGCTAGCCCCACGGCAGCGCGAACTGGCACCACAAGCCCCCTGAGCCAGTTCCCTCCCGGCTAGCTTGGCAGCGGTGATGGGGGCTCGGTGCACACCGGGCCGCACCAGTGACCTCGTGGAGAGGGCCGAGGATGCGCGTCCCGATCGCCCATCGCAAAAGGCCGGCCCCAAAGGTGGCGCCAACGAGACCGACCAGCGACCACAGGAGCAGCTCATGAAGGTCGTACGCTCGTTGGTTGGCAGCACCGAGCCGGGCTGCAGCGGCGAAGGCCACTTTGCACTGGGACACCCGGGTGCCTGCGAGCGTGCCACTTTGTTCGGCGATAGTGCAGGACCGCATGAGCAACTTATTTGGGTTCGTAACCGCGCTTGACGGAAGGCCATGGTCGACGAGAATGTAGGTAGCGGCGACGAACGCTCCGGCGGTGACCAAGAACGGGCCCGCGCAGGCCAGCGCGATGCGGGATCTCACGCTTCGCCGTCCGAGGATCTTGCACCGCAGCTCGCTTAGCGCCATGTCTATGGGATCCGGTACCCGCCGCCGATCACCGTCTCGATCAGCGGAGGGTCCCCGAGCTGTCGTCGTAGGCGCCCGAGAGTGACAGCGACGGTGTGGGTGAACGGGTCCACGACCAGCACCCTCACGACCTCTATGGTGGCTCAGTGGGGATAACAACGCGGCAACACCCCCCGGTGCAACCAGCCATGCTCAGTGCCCGGGCCCCCTCGGGCAGCAGAGAGTAGACCCCCGCTGGCACGGCCTCGCGCCCCGAGCGCTGCGGACGGACGTTATCCCAGTGTTACCGGGTGTCCCGCAACATCATCCCAGGGACCAAGCACGCGCCGCACGCTGCACAGCCATCACAGAAGGAGGTTGCGCGAGGATGAAAGCACTTACCAGGGCCTTGAGCCTATCAATAGTCTCCACCGTCGCATTTGCTCTCACCTTGCCGGTCGACGCCGTTACGGCACCGTCGGGTGCAAGCATCCTGCGCCAGGTCACTTCGAGGATCTCGGGTTCTCAGCCCGACGACTTCAGCCAAGGACGAACAGCCGCTCCCTCCGTCAGACCAGTGACCTCCTGCGGCCAGTTGGCCAGTCTCGCCTACGACTTCAGCAAGGTCCCCGACGCGCCGACGGTCGTCCTTTCGGCGAACGAGGTCACCGGCGGTGGAGGGCCGATCTGTGTTGTGTCGGGCTACATCACGCCGCAAGAGCAGTTCCGCCTTGAGCTGCCCGTCGACAACTACGCCGGGATTTACCTGCAGGAAGGCTGTGGGTCGTTCTGCGGCGTGCAGATCGCCGACACGACAGCCGTCAGCAGCTCCTGCGCTGGCGCTCCCGGCACCACGATCAACAGCACGAACATCAACCTGGCTGACACCGAGATGGCCACGGGCACCGACGACCAAGGGCACACGGGTGGCGACGGCGACGCCCTGTGGGCCATGGAAGACCCCGCCCTCAGGGTGAGCTTCGGGTACACGTCGGAACATGCCCTCGCTCAAGCCGCCAAGGCGATCATGGCGGCCTACTACGGCGCGCCGCCCCGCTATTCCTTCTACGACGGTTGCTCCGGTGGGGGCCGCGAAGCGCTCGTCGAGGCACAGCGCTACCCGAAGGACTTCAACGGCATCCTGGCAGGAGCGCCAGGCAACATCGAAGCACAGCTGCTCGGCGTCGTGGCGGCGTGGGTCATCGAGGTCAACACCGGCCCCCTCGGACGCGAGATACTGACCAGCGACAAGCTGCCGGCCTTGCATGCCGCGGTGATCAAGGCCTGCGCTAACTCGAACGGGCTGATCGAAGACCCGCGAAGCTGCGGCTTCAACCCGGCCTCGGTCCAGTGCGCGCCGGGGACGGACACGTCCTCCTGTCTCACCCCAGCCCAGGTGCGCGTGGCACGAGAGTTCTACCTCGGCCCGAACGATGGGCACGGGAACTTCCTCTATCCCGGTGGCGAGCCCTACGGCTCCGAGCTGGCCTGGGCCGGGCTGGCCATCGATCCCTCGAGCGACCACGAGTGGCCGGTCGACACCCATGCCTACCAGGTCGGCGAGAACTACCTAAAGTATGCGGCATATTGGGCTAACCCGCCCTCCTCGTTCGCGTTGAAGGACTTTCGCTTCACGGTCAGTAGCTATTACAAGCTCATGCCGCTCGCAGGGATCTACGACGCGACGGATCCCGACCTCTCGTCCTTCGCCAAGGCTGGCGGCAAGATGATTATGTACCAGGGGTGGGCGGACGAAGAGATCTCCCCTTTTGGGACCGTCGACTACTACCGGTCCGTGGTGCAACAGGCCGGCGGGTTTGCTACTAGCCAGCGGTTCTCGCGGCTGTACATGGTCCCTGCCCAGTACCACTGCCTGACCGGCGGGTCACCGGCCCTAAGTAGCGGCAGCGGCGACAGCCTGATGCTTTCTGCGCTAGAGAACTGGGTGGTGCATGGCACAGCACCTGGGGCCGCCTCGTTCCCGCTCGCGCAGCCAACCAAAACACTCCCAGCGATCGTTGCAAAACCTCTCGACCCCCTGGTCCCGCCGGTCGGCGGACAGCGCGGGCTCAACACGAAGGACCATTGGGTGGGGCAGTTCCGGCAAGGCCAGGAGCTCTGGTGCAACACTGAGGGGATGGACCTCGTGTGCAGCCACAAGACCCCGGCGATCAGCTACTCGACCGGCCCAAGCGCCAAGGTAAACTGACGGCCCATAGGAACGTCTGTCGTCAGCAGACGCTGCAACTCCGTGCGGGCGAAGACACCGTCAGGGTCAGAAGCGGGAGGTCTCGGCGACGCAGCTCGGCTGTCCGTCCCAGTGCAGTTTGCCTGTTTGCGATGCGCCAGCACCCATATCAACCATAACTGGTCAGCCAGTTCACGGTCCCTTGCAACGCGCCTGAATGCCCATATCGGTCGCCTCTCGACCTGGCGGGTGCGCCAGTACGACGGGTATCGCGTCTCGGCCACCGGGTGCTTTCAAGTACAGGATGTGCAACGGAGCCCCGTCCAGTCGCTCCCGAAGACCGGGTCAAGCAAGCGGGCGGGCAAGGCGGGATGGGGACGCTCGTCAGGCAATACTATGTGACTGAGTATGGGCCAGCGACATCATGTATTAGGCAGAGCGCGTCTTGGCCTGGCGGCGCTCCTGGTAAGCGCGGCCGTGCAGGCGGTCACGGTCTCTCCGTCAGCGGCCCGGGGGGGCCACTTCGACCCACGGGGCGTGGGCTCGGCCGCCTCGTCGTCCGCGTACCTGTCCATCGGGCTCGGCGCCACCGCGACGACGGTCCTATCGGCCCAGCAGCTCAAGACCAAGCTCAAGATGGACGTCCCCGACATGCACACGGCGGTGCTCCAAGGCCCGCCAAGCGTGTGCCCGAACGGCGGGCGGGAACTGTGCCTGTACGTCTCGGGCGTGATCAGTGCCAAACCGGCTCAGGACCAGGGCTCGACCGGCCTAATCACGGCCACTGACCTCAGCAACGGGTCGACCTACGCACTGCCACCGGCGGCTGCTGGCGTCGCCGAGCCTGTGCTCGCCGCGCCGTGCCCAAGCGGCGCGCCGAGCTGCAACGGGCCCTGGGACTCGGCCTACCGAGGCGCAAACCTCGTCTTTGCCGCCCCCGGCGGCGGGTGGGCCATGATCTACCACGGCCAAAAGCGCGTCGGCTCGAAGAAGTCGGGTTTCGGCTTCGCCCAGATCGGTGTGGCCCGCTCGGCCGGCGGGGTCACCTGGACAGCGGCCTCGTCCCCGAGCGTCTCCGGTGACGACCCGCCACCGGTGTCGGGGGTGCCGGGTGCGCTGTACGGTTCGCCCGAGCCGGGGGCAATTGTCGCCGGCGGCGACGTCTACGTTTTCTTCCCTTACATCCCGACGCCGAGCAGCCCCGACGCCAAGAACCCGCCCATTATCGAGGCGGCGCGCGCCAGCTTGTCGAGTTTCGGCCCGAGCGGCCTGGGCAGCTGGTCCAAGTTCGACAACGGGAGGTTTTCCAGCCCCGCCGTGGGGGGAGCCGGCACCGCTGTGGTGCCCACGACCGCCAGCAACTGCAGCCGTCCAGGCCAGCCCTGGGTCGGGCACAGCTCCGCCTTCAACCGCTACCTGATGGTCTTTGTGTGCGAGCAGGGGTGGTTCTCCTCCACCGCCACCAGCCTCGACGAGGAGGACTGGACCCCGCCGGTGCTCTTCTTCGCACCGTCATGCCCGAAATCGGTGCAGCCGTGCCAGGAGTTCACCAACGGGCAACCGACTGATGACAACGGCATCCTGTTCACAGCCGGTGACGTCAGCCCCACCATCGGGAGCGCCGGGATCCTCCTCTACGCCCACGTGGCCGACTGGGGCACGCACTACTTCGGGCGCGCCCTGACGGAACGGGCCTTCTCCTTGTCGCTAAAAGTTCCATCGTCAACATCGACGACGCTCCGTCCCCCGCCATCGCCACCGACGACGCTCCGTCCCCCGCCGTGCCAGGGCTCGACCCCATGCCGGACTTGACGGGAGCGATACCGTAGGCAAGAGCCGCCCTGGACGCCCAGTGGCGATGGCGTCCTCTGTCGACCGCGGACAGGAACCCATAACCCCCCTGGCCATGGCGCTTCGCAGGGACAACCTGTTCGTGGCCAACTACGGGTCACCCGGCGGCGTTTCGCTGACCGAGCTACAGGTGCCCACCGGGACGCTGGTGAGGGTCGTCCAGGGCTAGGCCTACGACATCAACGGCCCCGTCGCCATGGCGTCGAGCGGAGACGACCTATTCGTGGCCAATGAGGCGGGATTGCAAGGCCAGTGGGTGACCGAGCTCCAGGTGTAGCTGCAGTTCCAAGCAGCTCCCGGCTGCCGACCGCGACAGCTGACGCCGAATATCCGTTATAAGCGCTCAGGATTTGGCCTGCGATCACCGCGCGGCGCGCCAGACGGATCTTGCCGCGCGCGGGACTCTGACCCACCACTCTGAGTGGCATGGGGTGCCCAGCTACGGCCGCAGGCGCACCTGGCAGGGTGGCCCCGCTGCCACCACGTTGAAGCAACCCATAGCGCCAGCAAACGCCGATAGGTGGCCCATGTGGGAGTCGAGCTGTGCTGCCTGCGGAATTGGTGCGACGCCGCCGCTGTGCCCGCGACCCTCAGACACAATGGGTACCGCAAGGAATCGGGCGCGTCGTTGGCGTCGTGCGGGGCGGCGGCGGTGGTGCGCTGGGGCCGACATAGTACGCGGTGACGTACAAATCGTTGGCCAGGACATCGGTGCCGAGGAAGCCATCGCCGAACGAGAAGCTCCACTCAAACCCTGGGGCGGCGCCTTTGGTCTGGCAAGGGCCCTGGATAGTTGCTGCTTCGCAGCTCCAGTACAGGTACGGTCGTACGTGGTTGAAAGGCCCGACGCCGATGTCAGGCGACGCCACGACAGGCGTTCCTTCGCTCAGACCAAGGTGGTCGTAGAACAGTTCGCCCATCGGGTTCATATCCCCGGCGCAGTTGTACTCGGGGCAGTTCTTGCTGGCCGGGGGTAATACCCAGTGCTTCGCGCCAAGGTAGCCCATGCCGTGGTAAGTGCGCATGTTCTTGACAAACTGCTGGGCGGCGGCCCAGGTCATAGCGCCGTCCACGTCGACGCAAATTGCAGGGGTAGTCGGGCCCTTGCAGCGCGGGAGGCCGAAGGTGTTGCTCGAAGCCAGGTTTGCGTCAGCCAACCATGTCACGCCCGTCACCGGGTCGTAGACGGTCTGCCCGCCCGGGTTGACTTCCAACCCATTTCCTGTGGCGGGCGGAGTCCCAGGGATCTTGCCGGGGACCATCGGCAGCACGTACAAGAAGTTGTAGTCCGTATTTGCGCCTTTGAAGCCATTGCCGAAAGAGAAGGTGCCATGGCCGCCCGCACCGGGTGTCCTCGACCAGTAGAGATAAGGCTGGAAGTTGCTGAACGGGCCGACCGTGTTGGGCGGGACCGGGACGGCGGTGTCCGGGGCCCTGAGGCCCAGGTCGGTGTAGAAGAGAGAGCCCAGCCCGTTGTCAGCGCAATTGAAACCGAACTGGTTCTGGTAAGGCTTCGGCCCTATGCGCGGGCAGATGGTGGTGCTGCGCGGTTCTGAGTTCGGCGTGGTCGGGAGCTGCCAGTTGGCGTGGCCAAGGTAGTCGGAGGACCTCATTGCTTGGGCCCATGCCACGGCGGACTGATAGCTCATCGAACCGTTTGGGTTGACGCAGGGCTGGGTGGCGGCAGCGCTGCATACCGGGAGGCCGAAGCGGTTCGTGGCTGCCAGATCGGCATCGGCGAGCCAGGTGACCCCGGTGGTGGTGTCGTAGACGGTGAGCCCGCCGCCGCTGGCCCGTAGCGTTGAGCCGCTCGAGCTGGCCGCCTCGGCGCCGGGCTGGGCGGCCCATCCCGACCCAGCCAAGACGACAGCCATGACGAAGCTACGGCCTACCGCTGGTCGCCGTAGCTTGAGGGCCGAGGAGGCCGTCACGGCAAGGATCTTGTGCATTGTGGTCCCTCCTCGTCCTGGGGACCGTCCGGCCCCGCAACGGTTATCTCACGAGCTCTTGCGCGCCGTGCGATCACTGGGTGATGGTCTTTGATCATTGTGTGATGACCTTCGGCGCCGGGACGGCAAGGCCTGGTTTGGCCCGCGAGGCTTTCCGAACGTACGGAGCCAATCTTAGGACTACCTTCGGGCGGGTCTTCGCCCAGATAAGAGGACGAGCGCGGATGTCAGTGCGGCCGGCTCGGTTTCGCTCGGCCAGGCGGACAGGGCACAGAAGGCCAGGAGCGCCGCCAGCGGAGGGGATAAAACGGGGGGTCTAAGGCTCGGGACGGCTGGAGATAGCCAGCGGGAAAGCGCTAGGGCTCTGAACAGGGAGTTGGGTTTTTGTTCTTTCTTCCTGGTCTTTTGGCTCGCCACGTTGGGGTAGGGACGCGCCTGAACAGCACCTGGCTTAGCGCAGGTGCTTTGGGAGGGGCAGTCAAGGCCGGGCCGTTAGGCCCGCCCGCAGGGGGGCCTTGGCGGCCCCGGGGTTGGGTTGTCGCGAGCCACGATGACAGCCGGGCCCCCTCCCGCCTCGGCCACAGCCAAGGCGAAGGCGACCGGGTCGTTCAGCACCCTGACAGTGCTGAGCACCATGCCGGTCGTGTCCATGCGTACGATCACCGAGCGCCGCCGGTGCAGGTCGATACCCACCTACTGGCGCGATACTTGTTCTTGCATAAGGGTTTTCCTCCTCTGTCGTGAGGCTTGTGGTTCGTCACCCCCGAGTGTGCCAACACTCGGGCCCTTACGGCAGAGCGAGGTGCCCTTGGTCCCTTCCCTCCCATTTCCCACCGGCCTTGCCTCCGCTACGGCGCCGGCCCCGGGAGGGCCCGTCACGCGGGAGCTGCGAAGCGCTCCTTCATGACATCAGTTGCGCGAACACTCTCAGGGCGACAGATGAAGCCACATAATGTCCTACGCCATGTTCTACGCCGCGGAGCCTCGACAGCCCAACTGGCCGAAGCTAGTAGCCCGTCCCGGCGCCGTCTTGACGGGCTGGCAAGGGCTGGGGCGACATCGTACGAGCCCCTGGTGCCACATCCATGCGTGGGCGTAGCGGTTCCCGAAAGCCAGTTGATGCTCATGCCGCAGTCCGGACGCAGGAGCAGGACGCCTCCGATGACTGGTAACGCCGCGGCGTAGCCGCAGAAGGGCGAACGGCCGCGCCCGGGCAATCGAGCACGGTTGCGAACGGGGCGGCGGGGGAGCAGGGTCATAACCGGGGCGGGGGAGGGTGGAGCGGTCGTTGCCCGGGGACTCGGTGCCACTTGACGCTGAGGTCGGGGTTGTCCCTGGTGCTAGCTGGCGGAGGGGATGGTGGGAGGGGTACCCGGCTCACAGAGGCCGCTGGGGCCCTCGGAGGCTCCCAGGTCGCGGGCAAGCGGGCCAGACGGGCGTCGGCGAAAGGTGGGTAACCCCACCATGGGGTGAGCCAGGCGAGACGGGGAGGACGGGCGCCGGCCACTACCAGCGCCGACCCCGGCGGCAGGCTGTGGGCCTGGTCCACCGGCAAGCGGGCCTGGCGGCGCCACGCATAGGTCGTGTTCGCTGAAGGCCGCCCCGACCACCACGCCGACTTGTTGACCGAGCGGACCGGGACGTCCATCTGGCCCGCCAGCCGCGACACTGCTTCCAGGGTCTTCATGTCGCCGATGCCGGGCAGCAGGACCTTGGTGCCGAACAGGGAGAAGAAGCCGTCCGCGGCTTGGCCCCACCGCTCCCGGGCCTGAGAGAGGTCCTGTAGGCAGGCGAGCGTCAGGAGCCCCTGCCCACCGCCTTCGCTCACCATCGCCGGCAGGTCCGGCAGCGGGGCCACGTTGGCGACTTCGTCCAGGACCAGGGTCACGGGCAGGCGCAAGGTGCTCGCGGCGGCAGCGCCATAGGTGGCGGCGCGCACCTGTTCCACGAAGGCGACGACCACAGGCGCCATCAGCGCCTGGTAGCGGGCAGGGGCACAGACGTAGATGGTGTCGCACCCGCGGGGGAACCGGGACGGGTCGAAGTTGGGTTGGTCGGCCAGCTCGAGTGCCCGTGACGAACGGTACGCCGCGAGGGAACCGGCCACCGTCGAAAAGATACCGCTCCTCTCCCGCTCCTCGGTTGCTGCTATCCCTGCCAGGACGTCGGCCCCAACGGCGGCCTCGCCGCCTTTGGCCCCGAGGACCGCCATGGGCGTGTGGAGATCGTGGCGCAGGGCCCAGGTGAGCACCTGGCGCATACTGGCACCGGCTATCGCGGCGGCGTGGAGCATGGGAGCGAGAAGGGCCTCGGCCCGTTCGGTCCAATGTGCGCTCTCGCCGTAACTACCGTGCGGTCGGGCTGCCGCCGTCATCACCCTGGCCGTCACGAGCGCCTCTTCCCAGGAAACGGATGCCTGTACCGGCGACCACCTGATCAGGTTGGCCCCCCAGGGGGCCGGTACTGTCCCGGTGGGGTCCAAGAGCCAGCAACGCCCGAGCTGGGCCCGGCTCGCCAGTGTGGCCTGGAGGATGTCGGTCTTGGTCGAGGTGACCACGACGGCACCGGGCGCGGCGAGGACGTTAGGCACAACAAGGGACGACGTCTTGCCCGCGCGGGGCGGGCCAAGCACGAGAACGGCCTGCTGAGATCCCGCCCAAATCAGCTGCCGGCCGTCGGTACCCACATACAGCTCTGGTCCGTTGTAGGCGAGGTTGGCCCGCATCTGCTCAAGGGTGATGTTCGGGGCCCAAGCCATTGGAAGCGGCGCCGGCATATTCGCGGCTTGGCGTCGGCTGTTTTGCATACTCTCATGTTATTTCATGTCGCCCCGTCCCCCGTCCCCCGTCGCGCCGTTGCTTCGTTGCGCCCTCGTTCCAGGCCAGCCCGGTCTCCGCCCAACCTGGGTGCAGTGAGTGCTTCTGGTTGCGGTCCCGTGAGGTCTTCCGCTTGCCATCGCACCCGGAAGCCCGTCCTGCACCCAGAAGGTGCTCGTTCTGCTCGCAGCGCCGTTATCGCCGCGGCGCCCTTGCTGGCCCGTGCCGCGCTTGCTGGTCTTGCTAAAGCTGAACCCGCATCGCCCTTCTGACGAGCCTGGCAACGCCACTTGGGGCAAAGGTAAGTTGGCCCAATGGTCCGCCGGCACCTTTGGGTGAGTGGGAGAGTGCAGGGCGTCTGGTTCCGCGGCAGTTGCACCGAACAGGCCAACGCCCTCGGCGTCTCCGGTTGGGCGCGTAACCTTCCTGATGGTCGCGTGGAAGTCGTGGCCGAAGGCGAGGCCGAAGCGGTGGACCGGCTCGTCGAGTGGTGCCGTCAAGGACCGCCGGGCGCATGGGTGACCGGGGTGGATGTGCAGATGGAGCCGCCCGAGTACCTCGCGGGGTTCGACTACTAGGTCCTTGGGGCTGGGGGCACGTCCAGCCTGTCACCCTGCGTTGCGATCCCTGTCGGGGCTGGTTAGGCGCCCGGCTCAGCCTGTCCGCTGACCTCAGGCTGTCCGCTGACCTCAAGCCGTACTGCCACCTCAAGCTGTACGGCGACGCTCGAGTTCCTGTCCGACGAAGCAGCTCACTGCTTGCAAAGCCTGTTCCTGGCCATCGAGGAAGCTGACGTGCACGTCTGTACTTGGCGTTCGGCCCTCGTCGTTGTTCCTCGGGTAGGTCATGACCACACTGCCCAGGATCGAGACAACCGATGAAGAAGGTGTTGGCCCCCCCGGGATATGCATGGTCACCTCGATGACGTCTCCGGAAATCATCCTCTGTCCTACCTCCAGCTTCAGGCCCCAGTTGGAGAGATCGGTGACGACCGCCCGGTGGACCTTCTCCAAGCCGTCGGGGCCGACAAAGCTGATTCTGGATGGGAGAGTGACACTAACTCTTGGGTCCTTGCGGGATGGGCTGAAGACGGGGCCGTCCAGCAACTGGATGTCAACCTCCCAGTCGGGACGCGAACGCGCCACGATACATAGCCACCTGTAGTTCCCCCAGGCCAGGGGCATCGATAAGCCCACCACGGAACAGTCTCCGAGCACGCACTCCGGTGGGTAGTCGATCAGCCTGAGTGTGAGTGTGGGCCCTTCGGACGCGGTCACTTGCGCTTCGTAGGTGGTGCCCCGCGGCAGATCCAGGGTGACCCGCGTCCCGACCGTCAGCGGCCCAGCTATGGCGGCTCCAGGTACCATCTCGGCTTGCTCGCTTCTGAGAACCACTTCGCGACTGTGAGGCGGACCTATTGCTTATCGGCGCGTTGCGACGTCCGACTTGAAGGGCTCGTGTGGTTGGCACGACAAATCCGGGGCACCAGCTGGGGCCTACGGCCCAGGGCAGGAATCGCGCCTCAAGGAAGCTCGCCCTTGTTACAGTGGTCACTGTTAAGATGGAATCTACAAGAATGATGGGAATGGTCCAGAAGGGTCGGGCCCCGAACCAGGAGGAAGTGAAAATGTCCAAACGTGTCGTCGTTGCTGCGGCACTTGCTCTACTTGTGCCTTTGGCCAGCGGGGCCCCCGTCACCGCGCAGGCACAGATGGTAGCGGTGCGCCAGGTTGACGGGAAGAAGGCAAGCCATAAGCCGAAGCCGGAACCCAGCGGTCCAGTGACTCTCAACGGGGCTGGGGCGAACTCGATTGACCCGTTCTTCGAGGCAGTCTTCTACGCGTACCATCAGGCCAATCCCAAGGTCACCGTCAACTACGACCCGGCCGGGAGCAGCGTCGGGGTCACGGACATCGAACAGAAAACCGTTGACTTCGGTGACTCCGAGATACCAATGGCACCCAAGGACGAGCTCAAGGCGCAGGGGCCTGTCCTGCAGGTGCCTGTAGATCTCGGCGGGGTGGCCATCAGCTACAACATCCCTGGGGCACCAGCGGGGCTGAAGCTCGACGGCCCGACGCTGGCCGATATCTTCGACGGTAACATCAAGAACTGGGACAGCCAAGAGATCGCCCAGGTGACTGGTGACTCCAGTCTGCCCAACCTTGCGATCGTGCCCGTTCACCGCGCCGACAGTTCAGGCCCCGGCTGGGACTTCGACGACTACCTGGTCAAGACGGCGCCGAAATGGTCCGTCGAGACCGGGACGTCCTCGCCATCCAAGGTCTGGCCCGTAACCGGCATCGGAGTGGGTGAGCAGCTCAACAGCGGGGTCGCCACCTACATCGCCCAGACCCCGGGGGCCATCGGTTACGTCGAGTACGGTTACGCCTTGAAGGCCCACTTCGCCAACGCGGCTATCGAGAACAGCACCGGGGCGTTCGTCCAGCCTGATGAGGCCAGCATCGCCGCCGCCGGCGCTACCGCTCAGAATGTTACGTGGACCAGCTTCTCCATCATCAACAACCCTGGCGCCGCCACGTACCCGATCGCCAACTTCAGCTGGACGATCCTCTATGAAGATCAGGCGAATACGGCTAAGGGCGAAGCAATGAAGGCGCTCTTCAACTACGTGGTGACCACCGGTCAGAGCCAAGCCGCTTCGCTCGGTTACGCGCCTCTCCCGCAGAACATAGTGGCCCTGGCTCAGGCGACCCTCGACAAGCTGAAGACAGCCGACGGCAAGCCCCTGTCGTAACGCGGACCACTCAAGCCATTGCCCACCCTGACTCTCGAAGCGCCTAGGGCCCGCGCCCTCCTGCTTGAAAAGCAGGCGTGGCGCGGCGGGCGCGGGTATAGGCCGGCGCGCTGGCTCGGCGGAACGGTGTTCGCCGCTGTTGTCGCGGGTGTCGCCGTGAGCATCGCCACTGGCTCCGCCCAGGCATTCGCCCGCTACGGCGCCGGCTTTGTCTGGTCGGGTACGTACTCTCCGGCCGCCGGCGAGTACGGAGCGGGCATATTGCTGGTCGGGACGATCGTCACCACCGCGGTTGCCATCGTCATCGCTGCCCCGGTGGGATTGGGGGCAGCGGTGGCCCTGTCCGAACTGGTGCCGTCCAAGGTCGCCGCCGTGACCTCGGCCTTGGTGGAACTGCTGGCCGCCGTGCCCAGTATCGTCGTCGGCCTGTGGGCTCTGTTGGTCCTGTCCCCGTTGTTTTTCAGGGACGTCGAACCGTTCTTGCATTCATTCCCGGTCCTGGGCCTGCTTTTCAGCGGCAAAGGTGACGGCCCCAGCATCATCCTGGCGTCGACGGTATTGGCGGTCATGATCCTGCCGACGCTGGTGTCGCTGTCGCGGACCGCCTTCCGTGCCGTCCCGGTCACCGATCGCGAAGCGGCGATGGCGCTGGGCGCCACCCGTTGGCAGGTTGTCCACAAGGTCGTTTGGCCCGCCGCCCGCCCGGGGGTGGCCGCAGCCGCGACGCTCGCTGTCGGTCGAGCCCTGGGCGAGGCAATTGCCGTGTCCATGGTCATCGGTAACCAGACCGAGTGGCCCCATTCACTGCTCGGCCCGGGAGCCACGCTTGGTTCTGCCATTGTCAACCAGTTCGCCGAGGCTCAGCCCGGGATCGGCACAAGCTCGGTGATCGCTCTTGCCGCTGTACTGCTCGTCCTGACGGTGGTCGTCAACGTTGCCGGCCAAGCCCTGCGCAGGGCAGGTGGAAGGCCCGAGGCGCACTCACCGGCCGCCCCGCCCGCGACGGTTGCCACCCAGGGCGTTGGGGCAGGGGCAACGCCGCAGCACGAAGCGCCAACGGCCCTCGTGGCCGCGCTCCCGGCGAGGCCGCACAGCACTCTGCGCCGCCGGCTGGCGCTGGGCGGGTTGGCACAGGGCCTGTGCGGCCTGTGCCTCGTGGTCGCCGCCGCGCCCATAGTCGCCCTGGTCGTTTACACGGTCAAGCGGGCTGCGCCTGGGCTGTCGTTCGGGCTCCTCGTCCATCCCGTTACCCCGGCGTTCGTGCCTGGTGGGGGCATTTCCACGGCCATCGCCGGCAGCGCCCGTACCGTCGGGTTGGCCCTGATCATGGCTGCGCCGGTCGGACTGCTGACAGCCCTTTACCTGTACGAGCGGGCGGGGCGGTTTGCAGGCCTGTTGCGGTTCTGCGCTGACGTGCTGAGCGGGGTGCCCTCCATCGTGATCGGCATATTCGCTTTCGAAACCGTCGTCCGGCCCATGCACCACGCATCAGGCCTGGCTGCCAGCATCGCCCTGGCCGTCCTGATGTTACCGATAATGGTCCGTGCCGACGAGGAGGCGATCAGGTCGGTTTCTGTGGACCTTCAGGAAGCTGGTTCTGCTCTGGGTGCTCCTCGCTGGCGGGTGGTTCGCTCCGTGGTGCTGAGAGGCTCGCTCCCTGGCCTCGTGGCCGGCAACCTGCTCGCGTTGGCCCGGTCCATCGGCGAGACGGCGCCGTTGCTCTTCACGCTGGCATCGCCCAGCTTCGCTCTGACATTCCTCATCTTCAACGACGGCAACCAGCCCTATCCAGCCCAGCAGCAGCTGGCGTGGGCCGCGGCCCTGGTGCTCCTGACCGCTGTACTTGTCCTTAGCGCCTCGGCCCGGACGATAGCCTGGTCTCTTACAAGGAGGGCGAGATGACCCCGGTCACCGAGGCGGGCCCGGCAGCGGCAACTCCCACTGATTTCGTTGAGACGGGCGCGGTGGCACCGGCGAGCCCCAGAGTCCCGCCGGCACTGAGTTTCGACGAGGTGTCCGTCGCGTTCGGCAACCACGTTGCGGTGCGCGGTGTCACCTTGGATGTCCCAGCCCGACAGGTGACGACACTGGTGGGCCCGTCAGGGTGCGGGAAGACGACGCTCCTACGGGCGGTCAACCGGATGCACGACCACCTGGGCGGCCGGGTGGAGGGGTCGATCCGACTGGGGGACCTGGACATCTATGGAGCATCCACTCCCGCCGAGCTGGTCCGCAGCCGAGTGGGCATGGTCTTCCAGCGACCCAATCCTTTCCCCACCATGAGCATCTTCGACAACGTGGTCGCCGGGCTCCGCTTTGCAGGGATCAACAAACGCGCCATCCTGCGGGAGGCGGCCGAGTCGGCGCTGCGGCATGCAGCCCTGTGGGACCTGGTGAGAGACCGCCTGGGCCAGTCGGCCCTCTCGCTGTCGGGGGGCCAGCAGCAGCGGCTGTGCATTGCCCGGGCGCTGGCTGTGCAACCCGAAGTCCTGCTCATGGACGAGCCCTGTTCAGCCCTGGACCCCATCGCTACGGCCAAGGTCGAGCACCTCATAACCAGCCTTGCCGAAGAGGTCACCATTGTCCTGGTGACCCACAACATGTTCCAGGCCGCGAGGGTGTCCGACTTCGTCGCCGTTCTGCTGATGGGCGACGACCGCGTGGGAGAGCTTGTCGAGTCAGGCCCTGCTGCCGCGGTGCTGCACGAGCCCCGCGACCCGCGCACGCTCGAGTACGTGAGCGGCCGCTTGGGGTAGACCGGGCCCGGGTCAGTGCCAGGGCGGGGTCTGCCGGTCCCGCTGCCTCCCGAGGGGCGGCCGGTGCGGGCTGCCTCTACACTGCGGGTGTGCAGATCTCCGCGAAAGTCGATTACGGCACCCGAGCACTCCTGGTGCTGGCTTCCGCCTCCGAGCCCATGACGGCCGATGCGCTGGCCATGGACCAGGTCCTGCCGGCCAAGTTCCTCGGCGTCATCTTGAACGACCTGCGCCGGGCGGGGCTAGTGGTGAGCCATCGAGGCCGGGAGGCCGGCTACAACCTGGCCCGCCCTGCCTCGGAGATCACTCTGGCCGATGTCATGCGTGCCCTGGAAGGACCGCTGGCCCAGGTCAAGGGTATGCGCCCGGAAACCGCGACCTACCAGGGAGCCGCTCAGCACCTCCAGGAAGCGTGGATTGCGGTGAGGGCAAGCCTGCGAGCGGTCCTGGAGCACATCACGATCCAGGACGTCGCCGAGGGGCACTGGTCGGCAGCCGTGGCCCAGCTTGTCGCTGACCCCGACGCCTGGGTGGCCCGGCGGATGGCTTAACGGCCTGGTCCGAGGGGGTGCCAGGCGGAGGTAGTCTCAGCCCGAGGTCGCCTCAGGCCAACGTCGTGCTGGTAGAACGCTGCAAGTCTCTTAGAGCACGGTAGGAAGTAAGCGCCAGCCCAGCCCGGCCGGCCAACGCGTGGAGGTAGCGGCTCGCCGTGCCGATGTCATGGTCTTCGACCCGGGCCGGCCAGTCCGGCATCACTGCGCGCAGCTCTTCAGTGTCCCGGGCAGGCCGCAGGACGAGCTCGGTCACCCCGGGTGGCGGGTCGGCCAGGAACTGGTCGAAGCTGGCTTTGGCACTGTAGCCCCGAGTTGGGCGCATTAGCCGGTCGGGCGACAGCACGCCTGCTTCGGCTGCCAGTTGGCGGAACGCGAAGCCGGCCCGCCGGTGGTGGTCCGCCCCTTCCAGCCGCAAAGGCAGCCGGAAATCGACGGCCAACTCCAGGGCCACGTCGAAGAGCTCGGGCCGCAGTTCCATAGCGCCCAGGTGGGTGGACAGGTGGCTGACGTCAAAACCCCAGTAGATGGCCCTCTCCACCTGGGCCCGGCACTCCTTGCGCACTTCGTCCACGTCGGCGTGCTCCCACAGGTCGACGAGTGTCCTGGGGAACCCTCCGTCACCGTCCAACAACGAAGGGGCACGCGTCACCGGGCCCCAGCGGTACAGGTCGTATTCGGCATTGAGCGTGAGGTGGGCCCCGACGTCTTCACCGCGGTAACTGAAAGCCGCCTCTCGTGCCCACGGGCCCGGTACGACTAAGCCTGCCGAAGTTGTGACTCCGTTGCGAAGAGCGTCGTAGACCGCCGAATTGGTGGCATAGCTCACGCCCAGGTCGTCGCAGGTGATGATCAGCAGCTTGGCGTCCGGTTTGTGGCCCAGGGCCTCGGCGAGCGATGTCACTCACAGCACCGTACTAGAGGTGCCACCGCTCGAGGCAGGCTCTTCAGGCCGCGACCCGGGCCTCGGCCCGGCGGGCGGCCTCGGCCAGGGCGGCACGGGCCTGGGCGACGCCCATAAGCCCAGCTTGACGGAAGCGGTCGCCCGGCTTGGTGCCCTGGCTCCGAGAGCGTTCGGGTGCCTCGATCAACTGCGTTTGCTCCCAGGTAGTGCTGATCGGGGCAGGGCGGCCAGTCATCTCGCCGTCGTCATCATAAATCTCAGCCGGCACTAAAAGCTGTTGTCCCATGTACCACATGATGCCAAGGGGGTGTGACCATCATCCCGCCATCCCGACGGCGGGGCGCCTAGTTCGCGGTCGGGCCCGCGGGTACCCGGCCGTTGGCTTGGGCCCCTACAATGCGTGCCGGCGGTTGCCCGGCCGACGTGCGGAGCCTGACCTCTTTCAGGAGGAACGACAGCCCGAAAGAGGCTATGGCGATCGGCACCGACCAAAGGAAGGCCCGGTCCATGGCCGTTGTGAAGGCGTGGCTCACGCCCAGCGATTTGCCGTACCTGATGATGTCGCCGGGGCCGAGCACATTCTTCTGGTCGATCACCACTGCTCCGAGCACGGCAGCCCCAACGGCGCCGCCCAGGGTGCGGAAGAAGGTTATGGCAGAGGTGCCCACGCCCATATCCTTCATGGCGATCGAGTTCTGCGTTGCCAGGACCAGGGTCTGCATGAAGAGGCCGAGGCCGGCCCCCACGACGAACATCATCCCGTAGAGGGCGAGGGCGCTCGTCCCAACCTGGATCAGCGCCATCAGGTACATGCCTACGGCCATGACGCCGGTGCCGACGACCACGAACGCTTTGTAGCGGCCCCACCTTGAAATCAGCCGGCCGGAGGTGATGGAGGTCAGGAGCATCCCAACCAGCAGGGCCAGGAGGCGCAAGCCGGACATCGTTGGGCTGACGTCCCGCACTGTCTGCAGGTATTGCGGGAGAAAGATGATAGCCCCAAACATCACTGCGCCCGTGACCAGGGAAAGCACCGAAGCCACCGAAAAGACGCTGTTGCGGAACAGGCGTAGCGGGACGATCGGCTCGGCCGCTCTTGTCTCCCACCACACGAACAGGGCGATGAGCGCCAACCCCACCGGTCCCAGGGCCTTGGCGAGGGTGGTTACGTGAGCGGCCTGCCCGGCACTCTGGACGGCGACCAGTAGCAGCGCCACGCCCGCGACCGCCAACAGAGCACCGGTGACGTCGATATTGGCAGGGCTATGCCGGCGATCGTTGTGCAGGACCCGGTTGATGACGGCCAGGGCCACTATCCCTATGGGCAAGTTCACATAGAACACCCAGCGCCACGAAGCTTCGTCCACCAGGAAGCCGCCGATCAATGGCCCGATCACGCTGGCTATGCCGAAAACTCCGCCGAAATATCCCTGGTAACGGCCACGGTCGCGCGGTGGTATAACGTCACCGACTATCGACAGGGCGACAGCGAACAGCCCGCCACCTCCCAGGCCTTGCACTCCCCGGAAGATTATGAGTTGGAGCATGCTGCCCGAAAGCCCGGAAAGTGCGCTGCCAGCTAGGAAAAGGACGATGGCGAACTCGAATATGGTCTTCCGGCCGACGAGGTCTGAGACCTTGCCGTAGAGCGGTGTTGTCACCGTGGAGGTGAGCAAATAGGAGGTGACCACCCAGCTGTAGAGGTTGAGGTGGTGAAAATCTTCACTTATCCGCGTCAACGCCGTGGTCACGATCGTCTGGTCGAGAGCGGCGAGGAACATGCCCAGCATGAGACCGGACATGATCACCAATATCTGGCGGTGGTTGTAGCCTTCTGCCGGCGCCACCCTGACTGGTGTGCCGGTGGCGGCGGTTGTACCTGTCGTCATTGCTTCGTTCCATCGCCTTTCGGGGCCCGTGAAGAGCGCGAGGCTCGGGGGAGTGGGATCATTGTCGGTCGGCGACATCTCGCAGGCCCGCCGAGGGGTTGCTTCGGTGCTAAGTTGCTCAAGCGGCTTCAGCGTGGGATCTTGGTGAACTTGTACTCATTCAGTTCGACAAAACCGTCGACCAGGTCCAAGAGGCGCTCAATGGCGGCTTCCGCCACCTTCGCATTGTCTTCCGGACGGTGCATCAGCCTCACGAAGACCGCCTTTTCGCCGACGATGAAAGTGGGCACGCCAAATACTTCCCACCGCCGGACAGCTTCGTCGTGCTCGGTCCGGGCACGTTCCACTGCCCACTCGCTTTCCGCCTCGGCCACCACCTCGGCCCCGTCCAAGCCGGCCGCGTCAAGCGTCCGAGCCAGCACCGTGGGGTCCCGGAGGTCCAGCCCGTGGTCGTGGCGAGCGCTGAACAGGGCGAGGTGCGCGCCGCGGAACTGATCTGGGTGGCGATCGCGGACGACTAGCCCGGCCAGCCCGGCAAGGACGCCGGGGTGAGCGGCGGGTTCGTCCCACACTGGGGGCGTTCCTTCTGCGAGATGGGTCTGCGCCAGCGAAAAGTACCTGAAACGCACATCCCACTCCGCCCCCGCCTCCAGCGCAGTTACCAGGTGCTCGTGGGCGTTGCGAGCGAACGGGCAGAGGTAGTCCCATGTGACATCGAATGACGGAGCCATGACAGTTACAACCGGCACGCGGGTGCGGTTGTTCCTTAGCCGCACCAGTGTTCCCGGGCGGCCCCAACGTCACTCTGCCGCACTGGCGTATCCGTGGCGCCGGGGCCGGTCTCAGCGGGGGCCGGTCTCAGCCGGGGGCGCCATGAGCGGGAAGGCGCACCTGGTCAGTTCCCCGAGCACCGCTCCGAGGGCGGCTCCCGCCACAACGTCGGAGGCGTGGTGAATGCGCACATGTGCCCGGCTCGAGGCCACGATGGCGGCCAGGGCGTAATAGAAGGGCCACGAGGAGCGGTCCCGCAAGAGGGCGGCAGCAAAAAAGGCGGAACTGGCATGGCCGCTTGGGAAGCTACTTGTGCGAGGTACGCGCAGCGGCAGTGGCCGGGGTTCGTTGCTCCTGGGCCGCTGCCGGCGGAAAGCCGCCTTCACGAGCCCATTGACAAGGAGCGATTCGGCGCCGAAGGCCATCCCCGCCCGAAGCAGCGGTTTGTACCCATGGCCGGTGCGCCAGCCCTTGAGCCCGGACAGCGCGAGCCAGATCATGCTGTGGTCACCGGCTGCGCTGGCGGTGTACATGAGGACGTCGAGGGACGGGCGACCCCTGAGGTGCGCCTCGAAGAAGGCATCAATTGCCCGGTCGAAGCTTGCGAAGGACTCAGTGGTGGGCAGGCCGTTCGTGGGGCCCTCAGCCTTGGGCACCGCCTTCATCTGATCGTGGCAAGGGGCAACTTGATGAGCTCCTGCGGCACCGGCGCGCCGGGCCCGGCGCCGCGTTGGGCCGTCGGGCGTACCAGCGAAAGGTCGCCCCCCACTGCCGGACAATAGGCGTGGTAACCGCACCAGTCGCAGAAGGGCCCGGGCTTGGGCCGGAAGTCTTCGGTCAGACAAGCCCGCTTGACAGCAGCCCAGATAGCCGTCGCCTGGAGTTGCAAACCGGCGATGGACTGGTCCGAAGGCGTACTGCAGATAGCGAGCGGCTCGCGCAGATGGAACAGCTGCACCCTGGCTGGACGTTTGCCCAGGACCTGCTGGCACAGGAAGGCGTAGAAGTGGACCCCACCGAGCCTGGTCTGCTCCTGGCTCTGACCCGGCGCCCGGCCTGTCTTGTAGTCCGTGACGACTAGCTCGCCTTCGGGCCCCAACTCTAGGCGGTCGATGATGCCTCGTAGGCGCATGTGGCCTGCCTCGGTGCCGGACTGCCCACCAGGGGGGGCCAGGTCGACCTGGAGCCGCAGCTCCGTGCCGATGACGTGGACCGAGTTGGGGTCTTCGAGTACGAAGCAATTGCGCACGAGCTCATGGGCGTCCTCGACAAAGCGCTCGAGCTCCTGGTCGGCCAACGCCAGCGTTGCGCCCTCGGGCCCCACTAGTAGCTCCTCGATGGCCCGGTCCAGCTTGGCGAAGGCCTTCGGCACGGTGCGCTCGCCCTGACCCTCCTCCCACATGAGCAGCTCGAGGGCCCGATGGACGACGGTGCCTTTGAAGGCGTGCACGTTGGGCGGCTCGGGGAGCTTGTCGATCGACGACAGGCGGAAGGCGAGCGCACACTCCTTGAAGGTCGAAACCTTTGACGGAGTCAGCGAGACCGGCAACTGCAGCGACATCAAGCCCAAGGCTAACCAGGGCCGGGGACCGTTATGTGGACCTCGGCTTGCCCCCAGCTCGTCCCGTCGCGGGGCGTGGCTCAGTTGCCCGCCCAACACCCTGGTCGGGCAGTGAACCATCCTGAGCCAAACCGCAGTGTTGCCAAACGACTCGTCGGCAGCATCTGCCAGGTGGAACTGATTGACCGCGGCGAGCACGTCAGCGGCGAAGCCTGGTCAGCCGTAGCTGTCGTCAGGAAAGTGCCCGGAGGCGCCCTGGCCCCTCAGGCCCAGCGCCAGGGGCCTGAACCCCCTGCGCCCACGAGGGACCATGCCACGGGCGCCCAGCAGCGACCGTTCAAACCAGTCCCGCGGCGCATCAACACCGCTGTTCGTCCGCCGCTTGTGCCGGAGCCGCCGACTCCACCGAGGTCCCGGCGGCTAGCCGGGTGCGATCGCCCGCCGTCGGAGAGCGGGCCTATACGTGGTGCGGCGCTGGAATGGCCGGCGGTCACACGGCCAACAACTCGAGCAGGCTGCTGGCGTTGTCCACTGCGTCGGTCCGCCAGCAGTTGTCCATTATGAGGTGGACCTGCGACGTGCCCGAAGCCAGGTCCCGCACCGCCGGCACCCAGGCGGCCAGCTGCGCCTCGCTGTAGCGGTAGGACCACGGCGCCGGGCCCCGGCGTGCCTCGCTCTCGAGCAAATGGCCCTCCGCCTCGACGCCCTCCGCCTCGACGCCCTCCGCCTCGACGCCCTCCGCCTCGACCTCTTTTGCCCAACGCCTGGCGCGCCCAGGGAAGCGAACGAAAGCGACATCGGCCGTGGCCGCCACCACCGATCCGGCCGGGCCGCCACCGTCATGGCAGACAAAGCAGAGCCCCGACTCTTCGAGCAGCCCCAGTGTCTGCTCGCAGGTGTCGCCCCCGAACCAACGAGCGTTATTGAGTTCCACTGCCACCCGGAAACCCGCCAGGCGGGCGGGCAGAGCGGCCAGTTCCTCCCAGGTGGCCGGCCGCGGGCTGAACCATGTGGGGAAACAGACGATCACCGCGCCCAACCGTCCCCCTTGGGACAAGGGCATCAGGGCGTGGCGGAACCTCTCCCAGCACTCGTCTACGACCTGGACGGGGAGGCGGTGCCTGTAAAGCTTCGCACCGCCGCGCCGGGATGGCCTTACTTGGCCCTGCAGGTCCGGCCATAGAGACTCGGGCCAGGTCGGAGCCCCGCTGAGCAGGGACCAAGCTCTCACATCAATCGTGAAACCCGGTGGCGTGGCGCTCACCCACCGCCTTGTCACCTCGGGGGTGGGTGGGAAACGGTAGGTCGTGGTCACCTCGGCCAGCGGGAGGCGGCTCGCATAGTGCGCCAGGCGTTGTGCGGCACTGAGCGAGCGGGAAGGGTAGAACGTCCCGTCCCGGACCAGGGAACGGTCGGCCCACGAGCTGGCACCGGCCATGACCCGGCAGCCTCCGATCATTATCCCGGTGGCGGGCGAGCTGCACGCGACCGCCGGCACTCCAGTCACAGCGCGAGCGTACGTGCCTGCCAGACGTACCGGGCGGATCCTCGGGACGGGGAGGCCGGGCCGGCGACCTGCGAGTCCTTTCCATGACGTCGGGCCGCTCGCCGACCAGTCGTGCTCACGCAGGGGACGCCCTCGCTAAGCCAGTCGAGCGATGTCTTCGCCTCGAGAAGACGAACCGGTTGCACGGGCGCCCGCCTTCCGCGAAGAAGGTGACCGGTTCTCCGCCAAGAAGTCAGCCCGTTCCCCGCCAAAGAAGGTGGTGAACTGCCATTGCGTGAGAGGATTGCCTCTATGCGCATGCCACCGCACCCCCTGCCTACGAGGACTGGGGCGTGAGCGCTCCACCCGACATGCAGGCCTGGGGCCTTGATCCCGGCTATTGGGATTGGTCGGGCCATTGGAAGAACGTCCCGAAACGGACCCTGCGGGCGGTGCTGGAGGCGATGGGTGCTGCCACGACCGCGCCGCAGGGCCGCCCTCCGCTGATCACGCGCGACCAGAAGGGCCCGTGGCCTGGACTTCCTGCCGGCACGCTGATCTTGGAGAGTGGGGGTACGGTGCAGATCGGGGGGCCAGGTGACCAGCCCGGTGAACTACCCCTTGGCTACCATCGCCTGCAGCCGGCGGAGGACGACCCACAGTGCCCCGGGCCCCTAACCGTGGCCGTGTGCCCACCGCGTTGCCCGGGACCGCCGCCTGGCCGTACCTGGGGCTGGTCCTCGCAGCTTTACGCGACGCGTTCGAACACCAGTTGGGGCATGGGCGATTTCGCCGACCTGCGCAGCATGGTGCGCTGGGCGGGGGAAAACGGAGCCGGCTTCGTGTTGGTGAACCCGTTGCATGCGCCTGCTCCGGGGCAGGTCCCCGAACCGAGCCCCTATTTCCCGAGCTCGAGGTGTTTCCTGAACCCGCTGTACATCCGGGTGGAGGAAGTCCCAGGTGCGGCGGACCTGCCGTCTTTGGCCGGTTTGGGCCAAAAAGCCAGAGCCCTCAACGCTGAACGCCTCATCGACCGCATGACCCTTTGGTCGCTCAAGTCCGAAGCGCTGGAAGCACTTTTCGGGTGCTTCGAGCAAGGCGGGGGCGACGAACGCTTCGAGGAATATGTCCGGGGGCGCGGCCGGATACTGGATGGTTACACATCTTTTTGCGCGCTGGCCGAGATCCACCAATTACCGTGGCAGAATTGGCCTGCTTCCTATACCCGCCCGGACGGCCCGGCCGTGGCCGAGTTTGCCCGTAGCCCCGAGGGCCGCAGCCGCAAGCGTTACCACGCCTGGTTGCAATGGCTTTGCGAGGTCCAACTAGCCGATGCATCTGACGTCGCCGGGGCGGGCATCGTGTGCGACCTTGCCGTGGGGGTGGACGGGGGTGGGGCGGACGCCTGGTTGTGGCAAGACACTTTCGCCCTCAGCATGCGAGTGGGTGCTCCACCTGACGAGTTCAACACCAAGGGCCAGGACTGGGGCCTCGCACCCTGGGACCCCTGGAAATTGCGGTCTGCCTCCTACGAGCCCTACATCGAGACGCTCCGCGCAGTTCTCAGGCCAGCCAGGGGCGTGCGGATCGACCATGTAATGGGGCTTTTCCGTTTGTTCTGGGTGCCGGTTGGCACCCCGCCGGTCGGAGGGGCCTACGTTCGCTACGTATGGCAGGACATGGTCGCTCTCTTACGCCTGGAGGCCTTCCGGGCCGGCGCCTACGTCGTGGGCGAAGACCTTGGAACGGTCGAGGACCACGTCCGAGAAGTCCTGGGGCGAAGCGGCGTGCTCTCGTACAAGGTGTTCTGGTTCGAACCCCGGCCGCCCGCGGAGTGGCCTCACGAGGCGCTGGGGGCGGTAACGACCCACGACCTGCCAACCGTGGCGGGCGTGTGGACAGGGTCCGACGTCGCAGCCCAAAGACGGTTGGGCCTTCCCCTCAACGAGGAAGGTTGCGCCACGTTGCACCGTCACGTTGCCGAGTGGACGCAGTCGCCGGCCGACCGTCCCATGGCCGAGGTCATCGAGGCTACTTATGCTTCGCTGGCGACGGCACCCTGCAGCTTGCTGGTGGCGGTGCTGGACGACGCTGTCGGGGTCGAGGAACGGCCCAACATGCCCGGTACGGTGGATGAATGGCCGAACTGGTGCCTGGCTTTGCCGGTGGCTCTCGAGGGCATACAGGCAAGCAAGCTGGCCGGCGCCATCGCCCGCCGGCTCGGTGGGCGTTGAGCGGTCGGGGGGTGCACGTTGGGTGTCTCTGACTTGCCCGTACCGCCCCCGGTTGCCCCAATGCTCGCCAAGTTGTCCCGGCAACTGCCCACGGGAGATTACCTGTACGAACCGAAGTGGGACGGTTTCCGCTGCATTGTCTTCCGTCACGGTGCCGACGTGGAACTGGGCAGCCGGAACGAACTGGCACTGACCCGCTATTTCCCTGAGCTTGTCGACGCGCTTTGCCGGGTGCTGCCGGACAGCGTGGTACTGGATGGCGAGGTGGTGGTGGCCGGGCCGGCGGGCCTCGATTTTGGCGCGCTCAGCCAGCGCGTACACCCGGCGGAGAGCCGGGTGCGCCTTTTGGCGAAAAAGATGCCTGCTTCCTTCGTGGCGTTCGACTTGCTCGCCCTAGGCCCCTCAGACTTGCGGGACCAGCCTTTCCATGAGCGCCGGCGCCTGTTGGAAAGCGTGCTCGGCCACGTTGGCCACCTCGGCTTAGAGGGGCCCCAAGGCGGCAGCGTCCACCTGACGCCGGCCACCCGGGATCCCTTTGTGGCGGCGGACTGGTTCGAGCGCTTCGAGGGTGCTGGCCTCGACGGCGTGGTCGCCAAGGCGGCCGATCTTCGGTACGCCGCCGGTAAGCGGACCATGGTGAAGGTCAAGCACCTACGCTCGGCCGAGTTCGTGGTGGGCGGGTTCCGCTGGTACCGGCCCTCGGCTGCGGCTGCCCGGGAGGAGGGGACGGGGGAGGTTGGGTCCCTCATGCTAGGCCTTTACGACGGCACCGGCCGGCTCAACCACGTGGGCGTTATCGGCGCCTTCGCTGCGCCACAGCGCCGCCAGCTCCTCGAGGTCCTCGGCCCGTACCGGCTCTCCACTGGTGGGCTCGACCTTGTTGGCAAGCACCCCTGGGCGGGTTGGGCCACGGCCTCAGCTGTACCGGGCCAGCGGCTGCCGGGCGCCCGCAGCCGCTGGAACGCCACGAAGGACCTCTCATTCGAGCCGGTGCGCCCCGAGCTCGTCGTCGAGGCCGCCTACGAGCACCTGCAGGGAGACCGCCTGCGCCACACAGCCCAGTTCCTGCGCTGGCGGCCGGACCGGGGCCCGGAGAGCTGCACTTACGACCAGCTTGACGCTGTTGTGCCCATGGAACTGGCCGACGTCTTCGGCGCGGGAGTCGTTATTGGAGCAGGCACGCCGGCCCGCGGGCACTGACTCCAGGGCACTTGTAGTCTCGCTCGCTCGTTCACCCGTTCGCTCACTCGCCCGTGGCCTTGCCGGGCGCCGAGATGGCAGGGTTTGCTCGGGTGCTCGCGTCAGGGCGGCCTTGGGAGCTAGGGTTTGGCAACGTGGCCCGGGCGCAGCGAAGCGAGCAGGTCGTTGAACGGGTAGGCGGAGCCTTTGAGTGCCAGCAGAGCGCGGTGTTAGTCGCGGTGCCCGAAGCTGAGGCCCTGGTGGGTGACTGGCGGGCCGTGCACGACCCAAGGGCGCGCACCGGTGTGCCTGCTCACATCACCCTGGTGGTGCCCTGGCTGCCTCCGGAACAGATCAAGCCGGAGCACCTGGAGGAGCTGGACCGGCTCCTGGCCAGCCATGCTGCGTTCGACTACTCCCTTGACCGGGTGTGCTGGTTCGGGGACCGGGTGCTGTGGTTGGCCCCGACGCCGGCAGCCCCGTTCAAGGACCTGACGACATTGTTGGCCGGTCATTTCGACACGCCGCCATGGCAGGGGGAGTTCGCCGAAGTTGTGCCCCACTTGACCGTGGGCCTGGCTGGCTACTCGCTGGGCGGCACTTTAGCGGAGGCGGCCGACGACCTGGCCGAGAAGCTGCCCTTGCGGTGCCGAGCCCGCGAGGTGGATGTGATGTGCGGCGACGGGGCCGCCTGGAAAGTCATCCACCGGACCGTCCTCAGGAACCAGGTCTGACCGCCGGCGTTCAGCTGCCCCAGGACTCGATCAGCCGACTGGCGGTGCGGTGGGTTCAGGTCCTGGCCGTCCCGTAGGGTTGGCCCGCCTCCTGGTAGCAGACCTCGTGGTAGTGCTCGACCCTGGTCCAGCGGCCGCCCTCGTACACGTTGGCAATGATTTGGTACCCCTTTGCTCGGGCGACGAACTTGACCGGTGCCCGGCAGCGTTCGCAGACGGCGTCGTTGCCGGCCTCGACCAAGCGGAGGACCGCCCGGCTCACGGGCATGACTGGCGCGAGAGAAGTCACATACCGTTTATCGGGACATCTAGTCCCCAACCTGAGGGGCCGAAGGCCCAACGATCTGGACGCGCCTGCTTGGCCGTCCTTGCCCGGCGGTGGCGGACCATGGTACGCACCGCGACCAGTTCTCTGGTCGAGCCTCAACCCGGAGGGCCCACTAGGCTGGCACCCGCCGTGCCAGAACCTCAACAGCCAAGCTCGGACAGCTTCGGGCCCAACGCTTGGCTCGTTGACGAGATGTTCGAGCAGTTCCGCAGGGATCCCGGGGCAGTCAGCGAGAGCTGGCGCGAGTTCTTTGAGGGTTACAAGCCGGCAGGGGCCAACCTGGCCCCGCCGGTCCTGGTCGCCGGCCAGGGCCTCTACCCCGCCCTTGGTGACGACTTGGGGAGCCAAGAGCAAGGCACGGGGCCTTTGGCGCCGGGCGCGCTAGACGGAGGCATTGTCTCGACGAGCGCCGGCGCCGGCAGCGCTGAGCAGGCGCGGAGTGCCGCGCCGGGGGACCGTGCCGCGCCTCCGCGCAGCGACCAGCCAGCGCCCAGCAGTCCGGCCGGCGCGCCTGACGGCACCGCCGTGCCCTTGCGCGGCAGTGCGGCCCGGGTGGTCGCCAATATGACAACCAGCCTGTCTGTGCCCACGGCGACGAGCTTTCGTGCTATACCTGCCAAGCTGCTCGAGGTTAACCGGCTGGTGCTCAACAACCAGCTGGCGCGAACGGGGACGGCGGGCAAGGTGAGCTTCACTCACCTGATCGGTTGGGCCATCGTCCGGGCCGTCGAGGCGGTCCCGGCGCTCAATTCGAGTTTCGCGGAGGCCCTGTTTGACGGCGCCGGCGAAGCGCCGGCCGTGTTCCGCCCCGCGGAAGTCAACCTCGGTATCGCGGTCGATGTTCAACGGCCCGACGGCACCCGGGGGTTGATCGTCCCGGTCATAAGGGGAGCTGGCGCCCTTGACTTCCGAGGCTTCTGGAAGGCTTACGAGGACCTCGTGCGTAAGGTGCGCTCCGGCAAAGCCGAAGTGACTGATTTTGTGGGAGCGACGATGACAGTCACGAACCCCGGCACCTTGGGGACCGTGCAGTCGGTGCCGAGGCTGATGGCCGGCCAGGGTGCGATAATCGGCATCGGGACGATCGATTACCCGGCGGAATGGCAGGGGGCCGATCCCCGCCGGATGGCTGAGCTGGGCGTGTCGAAGGTCGTCACCGTCAGTTCGACGTACGACCACAGGGTCATACAAGGTGCCGAGTCCGGTTTGTTCCTTCAGCGAGTCCACAGGTTGCTCCTCGGCGAAGAGGGCTTCTACCAGAACATATTCCGTTCGATGGGGGTCCCCTACGAGCCCGTCAAGTACCACCGCGACACCAACGACCCCTTCGAGCCGGGGAACAGTTATGCCGAAAAACAGCAGAGGGTGGACCGGCTCATCAATGCCTACCGGGTGAGAGGTCACCTCATCGCCCACCTGGACCCCCTCGACTGGAGGGAGCCAAGCATGCACTCCGAGCTTGACCCTGCCACTTATGGCCTGTCGGTCTGGGACCTGGACCGTGAGTTCCTGACCCACGATTTTATCGGCAGAGAGCGCATGCGGCTCGGTGAGATCCTCTCATTGCTGCGCGACGCCTATTGCCGCACGATCGGCGTCGAGTACATGCACATCATGGAGCCTGAACAGAAGCGGTGGATCCAGCTGCACGTCGAGGGTGTTCCCAGCACTCTCGGCCCGGGCGAGCACCGTCATATCCTTTCCCGGCTCAACGCCGCAGAAGCCCTGGAGAAATTCCTCGAAACCAAGTACATCGGCCAGAAACGCTTTGGCTTGGAGGGAGCGGAGTCGGCCATTGCCTTGCTCGACGCTCTTCTCGGTTCTGCTGCCGACCTTGGGCACCGCCACGCCGTGATGGGCATGGCCCACCGGGGGCGCCTCAACGTGCTCATCAACATCGTGGGCAAGAGCTACCAGGAGCTGTTTAGCGAGTTCGAAGGCAACCTCGACCCCACCAGTGTGCAAGGTTCAGGTGACGTCAAATACCACAAGGGTTTCAGGGGCACGTTCACGTCCCGCTCGGGTTGTTCCCTCGACGTGGCACTGGCCTCCAACCCCTCGCACCTGGAGGCCGTGGGCCCGGTCGTCGAGGGCATGGCCAGGGCGCTCCAGGACCGGCTGTCGTCGCACGGGGCCCCCGAGGGCACGGGCGCCGAGGCCGGACCGACGACGGGGCTTGTCCTTCCGGTGCTCGTGCACGGCGACGCCGCCTTCGCCGGCCAGGGGGTAGTGGCCGAAACGCTCAACATGTCAGCCCTGGCGGCGTACGAGACCGGCGGGACTGTGCACCTGGTCATCAACAACCAGCTTGGTTTCACGACCACCCCGGAGTCCGCGCGTTCGTCCGTGTACGCCACCGACGTGGCGAAAATGGTGCAGGCACCGATATTCCACGTGAATGGTGACGACCCCGAGGCCTGTGTGAGAGTCGCTCGCCTGGCACTCGCGTTCCGCCAGGAGTTCAACAAGGACGTCGTCATCGACATGGTTTGTTACCGGCGTTACGGCCATAATGAGCAGGACGACCCGTCCCTAACCCAACCGCTGCTCTATCAGCTCATAAGAAGCCACCGCAGCGTGCGGAAGCTCTATACAGAAGCCCTGGTCAGGCGCGGGGACATCACCGTGGACGAGGCTGAAGCGGCGCTCGAGGACTTCTCGCGACGACTCCAGGTCGCGCTCGACCAGACGAGGGCTTGGGCCCCACCGCATTTGACCAGCCTGCCTCCCGCGCCACCTCCGGGGCCTGAGCTACCACCACCGGTCACCGCCGTAGCGACAACGGCGCTCACCACGGTCATCGACGCCCTAACTCTTGCCCCGCCGGGCTGCACCCTGCACCCCAAGATCGCCAAAGTCCTCGAGGCGCGAAGCAAGCTCTGGGCCTCCGGACAGGTTGACTGGGCCCTGGGCGAAGCGCTGGCGTATGGGACGGTGGTCCTCGAAGGCCACGACGTGCGCTTGTGTGGCCAGGACACTCGACGGGGCACTTTTGGGCACCGCAACGCGGTCTACGTTGATTACCGCGATGGCGCCGAGCACGTCCCCCTGGCCGAAATGGCGGTCGGCAACAAGGACGGAGCGGGCAGGTTCTTCGTTTACGACTCGCTGTTGTCGGAGTACGCGGCTCTGGGTTTTGAGTACGGGTACTCGTTGTTCTCGCCAGAGGCACTGGTAGTCTGGGAAGCTCAGTTCGGCGACTTCGCCAATGGCGCCCAGATCGTCATCGACCAGTTCCTGGCCGCGTCCGAGTCGAAGTGGGAGCAGCGTTCCCCCCTCGTGTTGCTCCTTCCTCACGGTTACGAGGGGCAGGGCCCTGAGCATTCCTCAGCACGCGTCGAGCGCTTCTTAGAGCTGTGCGCGGAAGATAACATGTGCGTGGCAAATGTCACTTCCGCATCACAACTTTTTCACGTGATTCGCCGCCAGGTCCACCAGACTGTCAGGAAGCCGCTGGTGTTGTTCACGCCCAAACGCTACCTGCGCGCTCGTGAGGCATACAGCTCTGTCGAAGAACTAACCACTGGGGGGTTCAGGGAAGTCATCGACGACTGCGTGGTCGAGCCCGGGAAGGTCCGCCGCGTTGTACTGGCCAGCGGCAAAGTTGCACTTGATATTTTGGGTGCCCGGATCGACAGGGACGTGGGCGACGTGGCCGTGGTGCGCGTCGAACAACTCTACCCGTGGCCCAAGCACCAAATCGCGTCCGTACTGTCCCGTTACCCGGTTGCGACCGAGGCGGTCTGGGCGCAGGAGGAGCCGGCCAATATGGGTGCCCGGCGCTTCGCGGGGGAGCAGTTGGCTGAGGTCGTGGGAGAAAAGTGCAGGATGACCCATGTCGCGCGAGGCTCTTCGGGATCGCCGGCAACAGGTAGCCACACCCTCCACGACCTGGAGCAAGCCGACATCCTGGACAGGGTCTTAGGGGCCTGACCACTGCGGTCGGGCGCAACCCGCAAACCCGAAAGAACTGCTTGGTACCAAGGATGCGCCACGCAGCGCCTTAAGAGTGGCAAACTGGGACCAGTGGGTGCATGTCCCTGACAGCCCGACTGCTCCGTGCCGGGTAGCGGTGGTTACCTCGGTGCGATGGCGGTGAGCTGGCTGGGGCGTTATGCCTTGGCCTTCAGGCCTTGGGACGGTAAGCGGCTCAGGCGTGCCCCGGCCCGGGGGCGGGGCTTTGGGGATTGACTAACAGGAGAAGAATGCCAGTTCGTCACGTAGTGGTCGACGGCTCGAATATTGCGACAGAAGGTAGTTCGTTGCCGAGCCTCAAACAGCTCGACGAGGCCGTGCGGGAGTTCCTGAGCGAGAACCCTGATGACATTGTCACGGTCGTAGTCGATGCCACGTTCGGGCACCGCATCCCGGTCGAAGAGCGCAAGCAGTTCGAAGAAGCCGAATTGGACGGGGACGTGGTCTCCCCTCCTGCCGGGGCGATCGGCAGGGGCGACGCCTTCCTGCTGAGGGTGGCCGACAAGGTCGGGGCGGTAGTCCTGTCGAACGACTCTTTTCAGGAGTTCCATGGCGAGTACGATTGGCTCTTCGATAAAGGACGCCTGATCGGGGGCAAACCAGTACCTGGCGTGGGTTGGATCTTTACACCCCGCAGCCCGGTGCGGGGCCCCAAGAGCCGGGAGTCTGTGAAAGAGGCGAAGCGCAAGCGGCGCGTCGATGCCCCAGAAGAGCCCGGGGGGAGCGCGCTCGAGATCGTCGGCGAGCGGTCACGCCCCCGTGCTGGGGAACGCAAACTCCAGCGTGCCATAGCCGTTGCCGTAGAGGAGGCCGTCGAGCCGGCCAAGGAGGAGCGGCGGCGCCGGCACAGGCGCCGGGGGAGCGCGGCACCTGCGGACCCGCTCAACGAACCTTTCAACTTCATCTCCTTTATTGCCGCCCACCAGCTTGGCGATGAGGTCGAAGGAACGGTCGAGGAGTTTTCCTCGCACGGTGCCTTCGTCTCCGTGGGTACAGCCCGCTGTTACGTGCCGCTGTCGGGCATGGGTGACGTAGCGCCCCGTTCGGCGCGCGACGTCCTGCGCAAGGGGGAAGCACGGGCTTTCGTGGTGCAGGCTTTCGACGCCATGCGCAGGGGGATCGAGCTGGCCCTACCTGGCTTCGCTCATCCAGCCGGCACGCCGACCCCCGAGACCATCGAGGCCGAGATCCACCGTGGCGAGCCAGCAGGCGAGGTACGGGCGGCCGCGGTCAAGGCCAGGACCACCAAGCGAACGGCCAAGGTCGCGGCAATGGTGCCGGCCGGGGCGCCGGAGGTGCCAGCGCCCTCGGAAGCGCTGCGCTCGCAGGCGGGGCCGCGCAAGAAGCCGGCGGCGCGAATGACGACAACGGCCGAAGAACCGGCCGTGCTGGAAGAACCGGCCGTGCTGGAAGAACCAGGTCCGCGTGAGGGCCGCGCCCGGCTGAAGAAGGCGGTGGCGACCAAGGTTGCTCCAGTGAGACAAGCCCAAGTCCTCAAGCAAGCTCCGGCTGTCGGACAGGCCCAGGGTGCCAAGCGAGCCTCGGCTGTCATGCAAGCTCCGGCCAAGAAGGCGGTCCCAACCAAAAAGACAGTTCCCACCCGGGAGGTGCCGGACGCCGAACAGGTCAGGCTGGTGCCGGCAACCAGAGGGGCAGCGGCCAAGACTTCCGGGCAGCCCACGGCAAGCGTCGAGCGGGCGCCGTCCCGGCTGGCGGCAGCAGTGGGGAGGAAAGCGGCGACGACGAAGGCTGTTGCGACCAAGGCTGTTGCGACCAAGGTTGTGGCGACCAAGGTTGTGGCGACCAAGGTTGTGGCGAAGGCCGCTCAAGCGGTAGCCCCAACACGCCACGCCAAGTCCGCTGCGCGGACGACCCCCGCCCCGGCAACGGGCGCGAGGGCCACGCGGGCCAAGGCGGCCCCGGCCAAGGCGGCGGCCCCGGCCAAGGCGGCGGCCCCGGCCAAGGCGGCCCCGGCCAAGGCGGCCCCCGCCAAGGTGACCCCCGCCAAGGTGCCATCCGCCACGAAGGCCGTTGCGGCTAAGAGGCCCGCGCCTGCCAAGGCGAGGCCCGCCACGACAGGGACGGCCAAAGGGGCAGCGGCCAGGATGACTCCGGCCAAGACGCGGGTGGCGACCAAGACGGCACCCACAAAGACGGCACCCACAAAGACCTCGTCGGCCAAGGTGACGCTGGCCAGGGCCCCGGCGAACGCTTCGCCCGCCAGGCCAAAGAAGGCGTCGCCTCCAAGGAGCGTCACAGTCAGGCAACCGGCGCCCAAGGCGACTGAGGTCAGGTCGTCCGCCGGCGGGCCTCCGGCGGCACGGAAGGCGCCGGCGGCCAAGAGGCTACCAGCCAGGAGGGCGCCCTAATTTGTCCCGGTAGAGCCGCTACACTCCAACCTCACAAAAGCCGCTGCGACCCTACGGAGGTACTGATGCGCACTCGAGGCACGTCGAAGAAGATCCACGTAATAGGTGCGACAATGGGGTCGCTTCTGATGTTGGCAACGGCCGGTGCGGGTGTCGTGACCGCCACCGCCACAACCGCGAACGCTGCGAGCACGATCAAGCTCCCGTCAAAGTATGCCTCCGGCCTGACGATGGCGATGGATGCGACATACCCGCCAGACGAGTTCCAGGTAAACGGCAAAATCGTCGGGTTTGACGCTGACCTTGGTTACGCCATCGGCAAGGTGCTCGGGGTCAAGGTGACGCTCCAGGACGCCACCTTCGACACGATTATCCCGGCGATCCTGGACGGCAGGTTCGCTGTGGGCAATTCCTCGTTCACCGACACCAAGGCCCGCGAAGCACAGGTCGACTTCATTGACTACTTCAAGGCGGGCGAGGGTTTCTATGAGAAGGCCACCGGTACGAAGACCTACAGCGGCTTGAAGGCGTTGTGCGGCCAATCCGTGGCCGTCGAAACTGGGACGACCGAGCAAACCGACGCCCAGGCCCAAGCCAAGATCTGTCATGTCAACGTCCTCAGCTTCGCCGACCAGAACCAGGCCAACCTGGCGGTGTCCAGTGGCCGAGCCGAGATCGGCTTCGCGGACTCCCAGGTGGCGGCCTACATCGTCCACCTCTCAAATGGGCAGTTCAAGCTCACGGGTACGCCGTTCAAGACTGCTCCCTACGGTTTCATAGTGGCCAAGGGAAGCGGTTTGGAACAGCCTTTGCTGGCTGCGGTGAAGGTTCTTATGGCCGACGGACAGTACAAGCAGATCCTCGACAAGTGGGGTGTCCAACAGGGTGCTATCACCAACCCGGGGCTCAACGAGGCCACCAGCTGACTCGTTGAGCTAAAAACCTCGGCCGGCAAGGCGCTAGAGGCTAGTGACAGACCCTGCTGTTCCTGAGGGAATGGTCATAGCGCAGCGTGGCGCGCCACTGAAAGTAGTACCGGTCCGCCACCCAGGTCGCTGGGTGGCGGCCGCAGTCGTGGTGGTCCTAGCCGCCATGCTGGTCCACTCGCTGTTCTTCTCACACGTGGTCCTGGCCAGCGGGAAGCCGCGCGAGCGTTTCGAGTGGCACATAATCGATAGGTACTTCTTCTCCACACAGGTCCTGAAGGGCCTCGGTGTGACGCTTGCCCTTACCGTTATAGCAATGGCGGGTGGGATCATTATCGGGGCTGTGCTCGCGGTGATGCGGCTGTCTCCCAACCCGATAGTGACCGGGAGCGCGTGGTCTTACATATGGTTCTTCCGCGGCACCCCGGTACTGGTGCAGCTGCTCTTTTGGTACAACGCGTCGTACATATTCCCGAGCTTCACGGTTGGCATCCCGTTCGGCCCGGCGTTCGTGCATTTTGACCTCAACACCTGGCTGACCCCCTTCATGGTCGCCAGTGTCGGGTTGGCGCTGAATGAGGGCGCCTATATGTCCGAGATCGTCCGTGCTGGGCTTATCTCCGTCGACGAGGGCCAGACAGAGGCGGCCCAGTCGCTGGGCATGTCCCGGCTCATGGCGCTGCGCCTCATCATCTTGCCCCAGGCGATGAGGGTCATCATCCCGCCGACGGGTAATGAGACGATATCCATGCTGAAGACCACCTCGCTCGCATCGGTCGTTACGGCGGGCGAGATGCTCTACCAGGTCCAGCAAATATATGCCGCGAACTACGAGACCATCCCGCTGCTTATGGTCGCTTGCATTTGGTACCTCATAGTGACGTCGATCCTGATGGTGGGCCAGTACTACCTGGAGCGCCATTACGCGCGCGGCTCGGTCCGACAATTGCCCCTGACCCCGGTGCAGCGTCTCATGCAAGGGCTCCTGATCCGTCCGGGCAACGCCCCCGGGTTCGGGCGCTTCCCCGGCATCGTGGACGGTGATACCGGGATAGCAGTGCTACGCGACGATGCTCCACGTTAACGGGCCGCGATGACCAGGGTCATGGTCCGAGCCGAGGGAGTGCGCAAGCGCTTCGGCCGTCACGAGGTCCTGCGCGGCATAGACCTGGAGGTGAATACCGGTGAGGTGATGTGCATCATCGGTCCCTCCGGTTCGGGCAAGTCCACCTTCCTGCGCTGCATCAACCACCTCGAGAAGGTCGACGGCGGTCGCCTGTCGGTTGGCGGGCAACTTGTCGGCTACCGGGAGAACGGTGGCCGGTTGTACGAACTACGGGACAAGGAAGTGTCGCTGCGGCGGGCCGAAGTGGGCATGGTGTTCCAACATTTCAACCTCTTCCCGCACATTACGGTCTTGGAGAACGTCACCATCGGCCCCATCAGCGTAAAGGGCGAGGCGAAGGCGACAGCGGTGGAGCGGGCCGTGAAGCTGCTGGGACGCGTGGGCCTGGACGACAAGGTACTCGCGTACCCGCGGCAACTCTCCGGCGGCCAGCAGCAACGGGTGGCCATCGCCCGGGCCCTGGGAATGGAGCCCAAGCTCATGCTGTTCGACGAACCGACATCGGCGCTCGACCCCGAACTGGTTGGCGACGTGCTGGACGTCATGCGTGCCCTGGCGGAAGACGGCATGACGATGATCGTTGTCACTCACGAGATGGGTTTCGCCCGCGAGGTCGGTGACAGCCTCGTGTTCATGGACGAAGGGGTCATCGTCGAGTCCGGCCCGCCCAAAGAGGTTCTGTCCAGCCCCAAACAGGAACGGACCCAGGTCTTCCTTTCCCGTATCTTGTAGTTGTCGCCCACGCCGTACTCGCCGCCGGGCGTCCACGGCGGGGCTGCTGTCGGCGTGCCTGGTACCCGTCTCGTGGCGCCTTTCTGGGTGCAAGTGCCGTTTCCGGTCGCGATCGCGTGCGGTTCCCACTGCGCGTTCGCACCCAGTTCAACAAAACGCACCCAGAAAGGGCAGCCAGCCATCGCCCCAACGGCCCCAACGGCCCAACGGCCCAACGGCCCAACGGCCCATGCCGAGCGGAGCATTCCCTCACGGACGCGGGGACCGGTCATGTCAGACGGGGGCAAACCAAGTAGCCCGAAGACTCAGTACCCGAGCAGCTCAGTAGAAGGTGGGTGATGGAGCTGGCGTGTAAAGCCTCCGGCCCGAGAAGCGGGGGTTGACGATGGAGATCCAGGTCTCCTTCTTGCCTGGCGCCCACAACTCGATCCGGTCCTTACGGGCCAGGAGCGAGAGCTCGTCGATGGCGTCGGAAATGTCTGCTCCCTCGCCGCTCACGACCACATCCCAACCCTCGTGGGTCGTGCTGTCCACGTGGTCCGCCTCGAATGCCACGTGGCCGAGCGGCGCACGGGCCTTCATCACCGCCGAGCCGGTCAGGAAGGCGATAGTGCGGCCACGGAGAACGAAGTTGACCGGGAATATCTCCGGGCGGCAATCGTCTGTCACAACCGCCACTCGCCCAAACTTCACGGTCTTGAGCAACTCGAGGCACTCCTGTTCGCTCAGGCTTTCAAGTGCAGCGTCTGACATGACGGCCTCCTCAGGACGCCCAGGGCGCGAACTCCCTCACCCAGTGCAAGACTAGACGCGCCCGCCCAATGCAACCAGCATTGCATTATCAACCTACCCAGGCGAGGGCCATAAGTCCCGATTTGTGCGCAGAGTGGTTATGTGAACCGTTTCAGGAGTCGTCACCCGTGGCGGGAGACACGGGTACGCGCCAATCGAAACAGGTGCCGCCCCCCTCGGCTGCCCCAACTTCAAGGCTCCCACCGAGCAGTTCGGCGCGGGCCCGTGCGTTGGCTATTCCGCTGAAACGGTTGGGGTGGCTGATCCCGATACCGTTGTCGGCGACCAGCACCCCGAGCTCGTCGTCGACAGTGATATGCACTTCCACTCGGCTGGCGTGCGCGTGACGGGCTGAGTTGGACAAGGCCTCGCGAAGGACTGCTGCCGCCTCGAGCTGGACCTGCAGGGGCACTTCGAAGTCCGTCGGCCCGTGGAACGAGACGGCCGGTTTGAAGCCAAGGGGCTCTGTGGCGTCGGACACGGCTTCGAGCACCCTGGCCCGCAGTCCCGTGCCGGGCCCCGACTCCAAAGCGAAGATCGCTTCCCTGATTTCCTTTATCGTCGTGTCGAGATCGTCGATGGTGGATACGACCCTGGCGACGGCCGGCTGGTTGTCGATGAGGCCCAGAGCGCCCTGGAGGCGCAGGCCCGCTCCGAAGAGCCGCTGGATGACGAGGTCGTGCAGGTCTCTAGCGATGCGCTCGCGATCCGCCGAGATGATCAGCCGGTCGCGCTCGGCGCGGACGCTCGCCAGCTCGAAGGCGAGGATGGCCTGAGTGGACAAAGAGGCGAGTATCTCGTCCTGTTCCTGGGCGTGCGAACCCTCTTCCCCGACGATCACCAGGGCACCTGAGCGCGTCCCCTCGTCGGTGCCCGGGGCCGATATGGGGAAGGCGGTCGCTTCGAGCCCGGGCGTCAGGGCGAATGTGCAGGTCCCCGTGACGCGCGCCAAGCGGTTCATCACCCTGTTGAGCGCGCTCAGTGCTTCACGGTCCCCGGCGCTGGCCATGGCGCGGGCGTGGTCGTCCTCGGCGATCACGAGGGCGGCGGCACGGGCGGACGCCAGGTCAGCTGCCCATTTGCAGACGAGCTTGAGCGACTTGGTCAGTGACGCCTCTGACAGGAGGCTGAGGCGGATCTCGGCCGTCGCTGTTTGCCAGCGTGCCTGGCGGCGCAGCTGGGCCTCCGCGGCTTTGCGAACCGTTATGTCCCGGACCAGGAGGCAATAACCGGGTTCCTCGCTCACGGCCAGGAGCGAAACCGATATAGCTGCGTCGATCGTCCTGCCGTCGCGGGTCTGCCACCGGGTGTCGTGCGAGGGGGTTGTCCGCCCGTCGCGGGCGGCGTCCAGCAGCTCCTCTAGGACTGGGTCGTCAGGGAAGAAGTGCCCGATGTGACGGCCCACGACCTCTGACTGGTCGTACCCGAACATCGCTTCGGCGGCCGGGTTCCAGCTCGTGATCACGCACCGGTGCGTCATGGAAAAGATGGCGTCAGCGGACGATTGCACTATCGCCGCCAACTGCGCCTGGGCCGCCTGAGCCGACTTACGTTCCGATATGTCGCGCACGGCCGCAACGACCAGGGGATCGTCCCCTTCCCCGACGGGGGCCAGGCTGATGTCGACCGGGAACTCGCTGCCGTCTTTGCGCCTGGCGTAGAGGTCGAGGCCCCCGCCCATCGGCCGGGCAAGGGGCGCAGAGGAAAAGGCGGCTCGTTGCCGGCGGTGGGGGTGACGGAACCGCTCAGGCACGAGGATCTCGACCGGCTTGCCCTCGAGCTCGCTCCCGCTGTACCCGAAGAAAGCCTCGGTGCGCTCGTTGACAGCGATGATCGTCCCCTTCCCGTCCACGGCCAAGGCCGCGTCCGGCATGAGGGAGAGAAACGTCGCGAGTACGTCGGTCCCCTGTGGCAGCGGGATCGCCCTCGCCACCCCGGCCACGGTCGTTTGTCGCGCCATTCGAGCTGTGATTCTAGAGCGAAGGGCGATGCTCCTGGTACGTCGGGACGTTTGGCCCTGCCCAGGGCACCCCGGGGAGGCTCAACATTGTTTCGTGGCCATGGGCCGGTTAGCTATGCCCGAGGTTTCATCGAGGCGCGGGGAGTTGCCGCGCCTGACTAGCCAACGCTGCCGCTCGCTGCTGGCTGACGCGACCTTGGGCCACCTGGCTTTGTCGCAGGGCGCGCTGCCGCTGGTGGTGCCGGTGGCCTGCGTCCTCGACGGCGACCGCCTTGTCGTGCGCGCTGGCCCAAGGCTGCTGGGCAGGGTACCCTTGCAACCCGGGGTCGTCGCTTTCGAGACGGCAGGCGCCAATCATGACGGGACTTGGAGGTGGGAGATCCTTGTCCAGGGCCGGGCCGACGTGCTCTGCGAGGCTTCTGAGGCCATGGCACCGCCGTCGCTGCCTCTGGTAGGGGACGAGCTGACCACCGTCCTTTGTATCAGTATGGAACTGGTGACCGGGTGGCAGTACGGTGAGCTTTCTAAGGCTGGCATTTAGCAATAGAGCCATCTCAAAGCACGACGAACATCTCAGTGAAGATCACACTCAATAACAAAAGGAGTTAGCAGATGTCCCCTCTGGCCTCGACCCCGGTGCCGTGGGGCCGCGACGTGGTACTGGCCGACGGATCTACAGCCTACATACGACCCGTTACCGCGGCTGATGGCCCGCAGATAACCGACCTGCACGCTCGGCTGTCAGAAGAAAGTGTGCGGATGCGCTATTTCGGTGCCCACCCCCGCCTATCAGACGACGAGATGGCGCGCCTGGTCGAAAAGGAAGGGCCCGACCACCTGGCGCTGGCAGCGGAGAGGGGCGGGCAGCTGATCGGCATGGCGCAGTACGACCGCATCACCGGCAGCGACGTGGCCGAGGTGGCGTTCGTGGTCGACGATGCTCACCAGGGCCAAGGCATCGGCACCCTGTTGCTCGAGTACCTGGCCAGTGAGGGACGCCATTACGGTCTAAAGCGTTTCGCGGCCGACACGCTCCTGGAGAACGCCCAGATGGTCCAGGTCTTCCGCGACGCCGGCTTCACCCAGCGCTCGCAGTTGGAGGCGGGAGTCATCCGAGTAATCATGGACATTTCCCCGACGCGGGAGGCCTTGTCTGCTCTGTACGAGCGGGACCGCAAGGCGGCTGCGCGCTCCATGGAGCGACTCCTGCGGCCGCATTCGGTGGCCGTCATCGGGGCTTCCCGCTCGCCCGGCACGGTTGGCCATGAGCTCGTCCGCAACCTGGTGAGCGGCGGTTTCCAGGGCCCGGTGTACCCTGTCAACCCGACCGCTTCCCACATCGGGAGCTTGCCCTGCTTCGCCAGCGTCGAAGCCATCCCGGGCGATGTGGACGTCGCCCTGGTGGCGGTGCCGGCCCGGTCCGTGCCCGAAGTGGTGGAAGCGTGCGGCCGCAAGGGCGTCGGGGGCCTCGTCATCGTGTCGTCGCACTTCGCCGAGGACGGGGCGGCCGGCGCCGCCCTGGAGAGGGAGGCGGCCCGCCTCGCCCACTCCTACGGGATGCGGCTTGTCGGGCCCAACTGCTTCGGAGTGCTCAACACGGACCCCGAGATCTCGATGAACGCCACCTTCGCCAAGGACGCACCCATTCAGGGAAGCCTGGGCTTTGCCTCGCAGTCGGGTGGCCTCGGCATCGCCATCCTGGCCGAGGCCCGCAAGCGCGGCATCGGCCTGTCAAGTTTTGTGTCGATGGGCAACAAGGCCGACGTCAGCGGTAACGACCTGCTCTCGTGGTGGTCCGAGGACGAAGACACCAAGGTCGGGCTCTTGTACCTCGAGTCGTTCGGCAACCCCCGCAAGTTCGCCCGCCTGGCTCGCGAGTTCAGCCGCACCAAGCCCGTCATCGCTGTGAAGAGCGGCCGGTCCGCCGTCGGGCGCCGGGCCGCCTCTTCCCACACGGCGGCATTGGCCAGCTCCGACGAAACCGTGGCGGCGCTGTTCCGCCAGACCGGCGTGATCCGCGTCGACACCATAGAGGAGCTCTTCGACGTGGCCCAGGTCGTCGAGTCCCAGCCGCTGGGCAAGGGCCTGCGGACCGCGGTGCTGAGCAACGTGGGCGGCCCGGCGGTCCTGGCCGTCGACGCCTGCGAGAGCAACGGCCTCGAGACTCCTGAGTTCTCAGCCGGGCTCCAGGCCAAGATCGTCGAGCTCTGCCCGCGCAACGGTGGGGTCGCCAACCCCATTGACCTCGGCGCTGAGGCCAACGCGCCGATGTTCGAGCAGGTCCTCGAGCTGCTGCTCGCCTCGGGCGAGATCGACGCCGTTGTCGTGAACTTCACCCCGCCGCTGGTAACCCGGCGGACCGACGAGGTGGCCGAGGCCGTCGTCAGGGCTGTGGACCGGGCGGCCGACCGCCAAGCGGCGGCGCCCGATGACCCGAGCGCAGTGGCTCGGCCCGTTGTCATGAGCCTCCTCGGTGCCGAGGAGATCGGCCGCGAAATCCTGCGGCACGCCAAGTTCCCTGTCCCTGCCTTTACGTACCCTGAGACGGCGGTGCGGGCACTGGCCCACGGCCTGCGGTACGCCGAGTGGCGGTCGCGGCCTGCTGGCACCGTACCGGCGCTCGAGGGTGTGGACGTCAACGAAGCCCGCCGGCGCCTGCCTCGTGAAAAGGGCGAGGGGGACGCGGACGGCGGTATCGTCTCGGGCTGGCTCAGCGGTGGCGCGGCAATGGAAGTGCTGGCTGCCTTCGGTGTCCCCGTAATGCGTACGGTCGAGGTCTACAGCGCCGAAGAGGCGGGCAAGTGGGCCGCCGACCTTGGCGCTCCCGTGGCCCTGAAGGTACTGGGGCCCGTCCACAAGAGCGAAGGCGGGGGCGTACAGCTCAGTCTTGTCGGCTATGACGCCGTCGTTGCCGCCTACGAGGTCATGCAGGGGCGTTTCGGCGACGAGATGATCGGTGGCCTGCTCCAGCCCATGGCGGCCGCCAACGGGGTCGAGACGATAGTCGGGGCCCTGCAGGACCCCGCTTTCGGTCCCCTGGTCGTGTTCGGCCTTGGCGGTGTCAGTGTCGAGATCTTGAAGGACCACGTGACCCGGTTGGCGCCTCTCACTGACCTGGACGCCCGGGAAATGGTGACCGGGCTCAAGGGCTCGCGCCTGCTCACCGGCTACCGCGGCAAGCCTGCGGTCGACGTTGACGGGCTCGTCGAGGTCCTGCACCGGGTGGGCCGTCTGGTAGAGGACATGCCGGAGATAGCCGAGCTCGACTGCAACCCGGTCATTGCCACGCCCGAAGGCGTGCTCGTCGTCGATGCCCGCATCCGGGTCGACACCGAGGCTGCCCGGCCCCTGATCGACGACACCCGCCACCTGCGCTGAGCGAACGCGACTACCCCGGGGCCCTGCCTGGGCCGCCGCTACCGGCTGGCGTCCCGAGCGCCGGCAATGGCCGCTTGGCCCAGGCTGATCCCTCCGTCGTTGGTGGGAACGCGCGAGTGCAGGAGCACCTGAAAGCCGGCTTCCTCGAGGCCGCCGGTCGCGCGTTCCACCAGTAAAGCGTTCTGGAAGACGCCGCCGGACAGAGCCACGGTTGCAAGCCCGCCGCTCAGCTCCTGCGCTTGCCTACAGGCCGCCACGATGGCGTTCGCGAGAGTGTTATGGAACCGGGCCGCGATCACGGCCGGTTCTATCCCGGCGACCGAGTCCAGCGCGATGAGGCGGACCAGTTGGCCCGCCATTATCTGGAAACGGTCGCTGCCCTCGATCACGAACGGGTACGCCGAAGTCTCGCCCGGGTCGGCCAGTTGTTCGAGTTCGACTGCCGCCTGTCCCTCGTAGTTGACGTTATCCCGACTGCAGAGCACGGCTGAAACGGCGTCGAAGAGCCGGCCTGCGCTCGACGTCATGGGGCTGGCCTTCCGGGCCCGGGCCAGGGAGACGACCTGCCCCCAAGTTCCTCCGTGGCGTTGGGCGATCGCCAGCCCGGCGGGGATGTCGCCGGCGAACGCGAGATCCAGGTACGAGGCCGCCATCCGCCACGGCTGCTTGATGGCAGTCACACCTCCCGGCACGGGGACTGGCTCCAGGTGCCCGACGCGCTCGAATGACGCCAGGTTGGCGATAAGGATCTCGCCGCCCCATAAGGTCCCGTCGTCGCCGTAGCCGAGGCCGTCGAAAGCGACGCCGATGACCGGCCCGACCTGGCCGTTGTCGACCAGGCACGAAGCCACATGGGCATGGTGGTGCTGCGTCCCCACGAGCTGCAGGTCCCTGTCCAGCGCCAGCTGCAGTGCGTACTTGGTTGACAGGTATTCGGGGTGCAGGTCATGGGCGATCACTTCGGGCCGGACGTCGAACAGCCGGCAGAAGTGGGCGATGCCTTCCCTGAAGGAGCGGAGCGTCTCGTAGTTCTCCAGGTCGCCGATGTGGTGCGAAACAAACGCGCGCCGTCCTTTGGCGAGGCAAAAGGTGTTCTTCAATTCTGCCCCACAGGCCAGGACGGGCCGGGGGAAGCCCCGGGGTACAGATAGGGGTTGCGGTACGAAGCCCCGGGAGCGCCGGAGCACGGCACCCGTGCCCCTCACGACTCTGGCCACCGAGTCGTCGGTGCGCATGTGGACAGGGCGATCGTGGGTCAGGAAGGCATCGGCGATACTCCCTAGGCGGGCGACGGCGTCGTCGTCGCGGTAGGCGATGGGCTCGTCCGAGACGTTGCCGCTGGTGAGCACGAAGGGCTCGCCCAGGCTGGCGGCGAGGAGATGGTGCAACGGCGTGTAGGGCAGCATGAGGCCCAAGTGGCGGTTGCCCGGCGCGACAGATGCGGCCACCGGCGCCGCGCCGGGTACCGCACCAGGCAGCGGGCGCGAGCGGCGGCGGAGAAGGACGATAGGGTGGGCCGGGCTGATCAGCAGCCGCTCTTCGGCCGGCGCTACTTCGCAGATCGCTCGCGCCGCCCCTACGTCACGCACCATCACCGCGAAGGGTTTGTCCTCGCGGTGCTTGCGGGAACGCAGGGCCGCCGCCGCTGTCTCGGACGCGGCCAGCACGGCGAGGTGGTAGCCGCCCAGCCCCTTGATGGCGACCACCTTGCCCTCTGCCAGCAGTTCGACTGCGCCGGCCACGGCGCCACCCGGTGGTGCCAGAAGACGGCCGGCGGCGTCCAGGAGGCTGAGCATCGGCCCGCAGGCGGGGCAACAGGTGGGCTGGGCGTGATAGCGGCGGTCGGTCGGGTCTTCGTACTCCTGCCGGCAGGCTTGGCACATGGCGAACGCGGCCATGGTCGTGTTCGGGCGGTCGTACGGGATGTCGCGCACGATCGTGAAACGCGGGCCGCAATTGGTGCAATTGATGAACGGGTACAGGTGGCGCCGGTCGGCGGGGTCGAACAGCTCGCGCCGGCAGTCCTCACAGGTGGCCGAGTCGGCTGCCACCAGGGCATGACGCTGGCCGGCGGGGTCACTCGTCACAATCGAGAAGCCGGTGCCACCCTGGGGTGGCAAAGGTCGGGCCGTTACCGTTTCGATCGAGCTGAGGGGTGGCTGCTCGCTCTGCAAGCGTCCCAGGAAAGCCCGGACCGCGCGCGGCTCTCCCTCGACTTCGATGAAAACGCCGGTCGTGTCGTTGCCCACAAGGCCGGCCAACCCGAGGCCGGTGGCGAGGTTGCGCACGAACGGGCGGAAACCGACGCCCTGGACCGTGCCGTCAACCCTGACCCGGAGCCGGGTTGGCGTTCCCACGCCAGTCGGCCCGCCCGTCAGCTCGTCCGCCGGCCCCCCCGCCGGCCTGTCCGTCAGGGAAGTACCCTCAGCAGATCCGTGGGAGTGGATCCCCCACGAGCATGTCGACCACACGGCTCCCTCCGAAGCCGGTGTTCTCCAGGACAAGGCCCTGCGGTTCGCTTTCTATGTTGCCGATCACCGCGCTCTGTGCTCCGAGCGGGTGGGCGCGCATAGACGCGAGGACCGCGTCGGCGCACTCGGCAGCCACCACTGCCACCATGCGCCCTTCGCACGCCACGTACAGCGGGTCGATGCCGAGGAGTTCACAGACGCCGGCCACTTCGGAACGGACGGGAAGAGCCTTCTCCTCCAGCACCACTCCTACCTGGCTTGCGGCCGCCACCTCGTTGAGCACGGTCGCCACGCCGCCCCGGGTGGCGTCGCGCAGTACGTGGACCCCGGCCCCGGCAGCGTCGATCATGACCGCGACCAGCCCGTTCAACGGTGCAGTATCGGAGGTCAGATCCGCCGTTATCCCCAGTTCGCCGCGAGCGAGCAGCACAGCCGTCCCATGGTCGCCGATCGGGCCAGACACGAGAACCCTGTCCCCGGCGACGGCGGACCCCGCTGAGAGCCCGGTGGCCCGGCTGTCCACCAGCCCGATGCCGGAGGTATTGACGTAACAACCGTCACCTTTGCCCCGTTCGACGACTTTGGTGTCACCGGTGACGATGGCTACCCCCGCCTGGCGGGCGGCGGCGGCCATGGCATCCACCACTCGTCTCAGATGTGCCAGAGGAAAACCTTCCTCCATGATGAAGCCAGCCGACATCGCCAAGGGCTGCGCGCCACAGGCGGCCAGGTCGTTGACCGTGCCGTTGACTGCCAGGTCGCCGAGGCAGCCGCCGGGGAAGAAGATCGGCGACACCACGAAAGAGTCCGTCGTGAAGGCCAGTTCGCGGTCGCCAACCCTGAACACGGCCCCGTCGTTCAGGGGTGCCAACACGGGGTTGGAGAAGGCTTCCACGAATACGGACTCGACGAGGGTGTGAGTCGCCTTGCCTCCTGAGCCATGGGACATGGTGACAACTTCTGGCGCGGCCAGCTCGTCTCGCGCCCGACGTTGCTTGATAGTCATGACCGGCCGGCGGTTGCGATGGCGAGCCTTGTCAACCGTCCGAAGTTATAGAAAGCGGCACATGCGCCCTCGCTGGAGACCATGCAGGTCCCGATCGGCTTCTCGGGGGTGCAGGCCTTGCCGAAGACGCGGCACTCCCAGGGCTTCAGCTGGCCCCTGAGAACCTGGCCGCATTGGCACGCCCGTGGGTCTGCCACCCGCACACCGGGTACTTCGTAGAGCTCTTCGGCATCGAAGGCGGCGAAAGCCGCCTTCAAGCGCAGGGCCGACCAGGGGATGGACCCGAGCCCACGCCATTCGAAATGGGGGCGCAGTTCCATGGTCGCTTCAATGGCGGCGACCGCCTTGGGGTTGGCTTCCCAGGGGACGACCCGGCTGTATTGGTTCTCGACTTCGCAGCGGCCCTCTGCCAACTGGCGCATGATCATGTAAACCGACTGCAACACGTCCAATGGCTCGAACCCCGATACGACGAGGGGCTTGCCGTAGTCCCGGGCGACGGTCTCGTAAGGCCGGCACCCGATGATGGCAGAAACGTGGCCCGGGCCGATAAACCCATCGATGTCGACATCCGGCGCGTCGAGGATGGCCTTCAACGGCGGGATGATCGTGACGTGGTTGCAAAAGACGGCGAAGTTGGTAACGTGCTTGTCTCGCGCTCTCAGCAGGGTCAGGGCCGTTGACGGAGCGGTCGTCTCGAAGCCGATGGCCACGAACACGACCTTGCGATCAGGTTCGTCCATGGCCACTTTCAGGGCGTCCATCGGGGAGTAGACGACCCGCACGTCGGCGCCGGCCGCCTTGGCGTCGAGAAAAGAGCCTTTGCCCCCGGGCACTCTCAGCATGTCACCGAAGCATGTGAGCGTGGCACCTGGTTGTTGGGCTATGGAGATGGCGTCGTCCACTCGGCCCATCGGTATGACGCAGACGGGACAGCCAGGGCCATGCACGAGCTCAATAGTCTTCGGCAGGTAATGCTCCAGCCCGTGCTTGTAGATGGTGTGGGTGTGCCCCCCGCACACTTCCATCAGTTTGTAGTGCTGGCCAGGCTGGCAGAGCTCGGCGATCCGTGCCGCCAGGGCGGTGGCTTTGGCCTGGTCACGGTACTCGTCGACGAAACGCATGGCTGGTCAGCCCTCTTGCGGTCTGGAAGTCCCCGAGCGCGCCATGGCATCAAGCTCGTCGGCGTAGGTGGCTTCCATGCTCGCGAGCATCTCGAGGGTGCTTCGCGCTTCTGCCTCGTCGAGGCGCGCCAACGCGAAGCCCACGTGGATGAGGACCCAATCGCCGGGGCTCAGCCCCTCGTCAGCGATCAGGGCAATGTTGACCCGCCTGCTCGCCCCACCCACCGCGACGAGCGCCTGCTCGGCACTGCCGACGCCCATTTCTGTTATTTGACCTGGGATCCCGAGGCACATCATGGACCACCGTAGGGGAATGCCCGGCAGTTCGGGCAGGGTAATAGGTCACTGTAGCCGGGGCGTAGGTCCTGGTGGTCACAGTCCGACCGCACCTACGCCCAGAACGATGTTGAGGGCCAGTACGGCTACCACCACCAGAGCGGTCGCCACGAACTGGGACCTGCGCAGGCGGTAGGGTGCCGGGAGTGCCTTGGCGGCTAGGGCCAGGAGGAAACCGAGCACTATCGGTAGCAACAGGGCGTTGCCCACCTCGACGGCCAGCGAGAGGCGCACTGCGGAACTGCAGGCCAGGGTGACGACGGCCGCCACCACCAGGGAGGCGATGTAGACGCCATAGAACCATGGAGCCTGCTTGGCCCGGAAGTTGAGGCTCCCGCGCGTCCCTGTCAGTTCCGCGAAGGCCCATGCCGCAGCCAGGCTCACGACCAGGGCCGCCACCAGCGAGGCGCCGGCTACGCCAAGGGCAAAGGCCATCTTGCCCGCGGTTGCGCCCAAGTAGGGCACCAGCGCCGCGGAGATGGCCTGTACGCTGCCGAGCGAGCCAGAAGAGCGGCCATGCACGTGCAGGGTGGCACTGGCAGCCACCAGGACGGCGATCATCACCACCTGGGTGAGCACGGCACCGACAGCTGTGTCGACGCGCCCGGCCCGGAAGTCTTTGGCCCGGAGCCCTTTGTCGACCACTGCGGACTGCTGGTAGAACACCATCCAGGGCATGATCACCGCACCCACGTTGGCGGCCACAATGGCCACGTAGGCCGGTCGGCCGACGGGCCCGAGGGACAGGAAACTCGACCCCACTGCGTGCAAGTTCGGGTGGGAGCAGGCGGCGGCGACGAGGAAGGCCAACTCGAACAGGCCGAGCGTCACTCCTATGAGCTCAACGCGGCGGTAGCTGCCAGCCAGCACCACCAGGGCCAGGACAAAGGCCGCGGCCGGTACGGTCATCGATGGGGAGATCCCCTCCATCAAGCCGACGCCGGCCAGTCCCGCCAACTCGGTGACCAGGGCGCCAGTGGTGCTCACCAGCAGCGTAACCACCGCGAGAGTCGCCCATTTCTGCCCGAAGCACTCCCTGATGAGCTGGGTATGGCCCTTGCCCGTGGCGATGCCAAGGCGCACCGTCAGCTCCATTACGAGGTAGAGGACCGGGATGAGGCCGACCTCCAGAGGCAGGAGCGAGTAACCCCAGCGGGCGCCCGACTGGCCTGCTGTCACCACGCTGCCGGCGTCGGTGTCCGCCAGCATCACCATCAACCCGGGCCCGATCACCGCCATGAACCCGAACCCCAGGAGCAGCCGGCGGCGCCGGCGGGAGCCGGCCGCGCCCAGCGCCGGGGCGGCTCCCTGCCGGACCGCTGGCCCTGTGACTTCGTCCCCGAGGGCCCCGTCGGCCAACGCTGCGCATACGTCATCGCCTACGACGTCATCGCGTACGATGTAATCGCGTGCAACATCATTGCCTACGATGTCATCGCGTGCGACATCCGTTTCGTTCAGCGCCTGCTGCAACTCCGCTCCACTCATTAGGGACCCCTAAATATAGGCTAACGGTTTGCCGTCCGCGGGCCTCGGGTCGGTGTGCTCCAATCGATAGGACCTTTGGCCCAGGGGCTGGCCCGGCCCTCGTGCCGTAGCTTTGGGACATTAAGCTGCAGTCGCAGTCTTGCGCGCTGCTGCCCGAACTCGCGAACTCTAGGAGGCCGGATGGCTTCTACCACCCTTTCAGCCAGATCTGCCCCCAGCGATGACAAGCGCTGGCGGCAGGTCGATGTCCGTATGAGGCGACTGGGTTACCGGCCCGATGGGCTGATCGAAGTCCTGCACACCACCCAGGAAGTCTTCGGTTACCTCGACGACCAGGCGCTCCTGTATGTCGGTGACTGCCTTGGCGTGCCCCCGAGCAAGGTTTACGGGGTTGCCACTTTCTACTCGTATTTCACGCTCAAGCCCCAGGGCGAGCACACGTGCGTTGTTTGTACAGGAACGGCTTGCTACATAAACGGGGCCGCGGGGCTGCTCTCAGAGATCTCTCAGAAGTTCGGGGCCCAGCCTGGGGGCACGACGCCTGATGGCAAAATATCCGTGTTGAAGGCTCGATGCTTGGGCGCTTGCAGCATGGCGCCGGCCGTGGTGATCGACGGTGAGACGTACGGCAAAGTGGGCCCGGCCGGGCTCTCGTCGTTGCTGGAGGCGCTATGACGGATGACGGGGTGCCCGCTCCGGGCGCAAATGCCGCGGCTGTGACGGGCAGCGCCCATGCCGGTGACGCCCAGGCTGGCGGCTCTGGGGCGGACGGCTCGGCTGGCGGTCCCGGTGTAGAGCGGCGGGCCCGCCGCCAGTCGGAGCCGGTCATCCCGGCAGGCCCGGTGCGTGCCTCGGCCAACATCTGCCAGGCCGCCGGGTGCCTGTCGATGGGCTCGGACGCCGTCTTCGAAGCCCTACGCGACCGAGTGCTCTCTGCGGGACTTGACGATGTAGCCGTCCGCCGGGTCGGCTGCCTCGGGTTGTGTGCCGCTGGGCCCCTTGTCGAGGTGCCGGAACACGGCCGCCTTTTTGAACGAGTCCATGCCGACGATGAGGATGACCTCTTTCTTACTGTGGCTGGCGAGAAAATGGGTGGGCGCCCGATAGAGGGCGACCCCTTCTTCTCTCGCCAAGTGAAGGTAGTGCTCGAGCGCTGCGGCAAGGTTGACCCGGAGCGCCTGGAGGACTACGTCGCCACCGGTGGTTACGAGGCGTTGACGACCGTGCTGACCACCATGGCGCCTGAAGACGTGATCGCGCAAGTGGTCCTGAGTGGCCTGCGGGGGCGGGGTGGAGCGGGTTACCCGACGGGGCTCAAGTGGAGGACCGTGGCCAAGGCAGCCGGCCCTGAAGGCAAGTACGTGGTTTGCAATGCCGACGAGGGCGACCCCGGCGCGTTCATGGACCGCAGCGTCCTGGAGAGCTGCCCACATCAGATCCTGGAGGGGATGACAATTGCCGGTTACGCCGTGGGCGCCAGCCGGGGCTTCGTGTACGTGCGGGCCGAGTACCCCTTGGCCGTGAAGCGGCTCACGAGCGCTATACGCCAAGCCGAGCGCGAGGGTTTCCTGGGCCGGGGCATAACGGGCACGACCTTTGACTTCCAGATAGAGGTGCGCATCGGCGCCGGCGCTTTTGTGTGCGGCGAGGAAACCGCACTCATCGCTTCCATCCAAGGCAGTCGGGGTACGCCAAGGCCGCGGCCACCCTACCCGGCTGCGTCAGGGCTCTGGGGCTCGCCGACCCTGATCAACAACGTCGAGACCTTTGCCAACATCCCGGCCCTGATAGGCAATGGCTTGGAGTCGCTGAGGGCTATAGGGATGCCGCGTTCGCGGGGGACCAAGGTCTTCGCCCTGGCGGGCGCCGTAGTCAACACCGGCCTCATAGAAGTACCCACGGGTCTCACTTTGCGCCAGATAGTGTTCGAAATCGGCGGAGGCCTCGCCGAGGGCCGGAAGTTCAAGGCCGTGCAGACCGGCGGTCCCTCGGGTGGCTGCATACCCGAGGAACTGCTGGACATGCCTGTCGACTACGAGTCCTTGGCTCAGGCTGGTTCAATAATGGGTTCGGGCGGGATGATAGTCATGGACGACAGCACCTGCATGGTCGACGTGGCCAAGTTCTTTATGGACTTTTGCCGGGAAGAGTCTTGCGGCAAATGCGTCCCGTGCCGGGCAGGGACCGAGGAGATGTACCGCCTCCTCGAGCGGATGACGTCCGGAAGGGCTGCCCGGTCTCATCTGCAACAGCTGGAGAAACTGGCGGAGATGGTGAAGGCGATGAGCTTGTGCGGCTTGGGCCAGGGAGCTCCGAACCCGGTCTTTTCTACTCTGCGTTACTTTCGTGACGAGTACCTCGCCCACATAGACGACCGGGTCTGCCCCGCCGGAGTATGCCAGATGGACGTGCTCCCGCCGTCCCATGGTGCGGCCCCCTTGGCGGCAGCCGGTCAACTCACTGCTGGAGGTGGCAAATGAGCGAGGTCCGAACCCTTGTCATAGACGGGAAGGATGTTGCTGCGACATCCGATCAAAGTGTGTTGTCCGCGGCGAACGAAAACGGCATCTACATACCCACCCTGTGCCATCTCGACGGGCTTACCGACATAGGCGCCTGCCGCCTCTGCATGGTCGAGGTCCAGGGCAGCCCCAAACTCCTGCCGGCTTGCGCCACCAAGGTGGAAGAGGGTATGACGGTGACGACGACTTCGGAGCGTCTCACTGCCTACCGCCGCCAGGTGATCGAGCTCCTCTTCGTGGAGCGCAACCACATTTGCTCGGTGTGCGTGGCAAACAACCACTGCGAGCTGCAGGCCCAGGCCATGGCACACTCCTTGACGCACTTCGAGTTGCCCGCCCTGCACCCCGAGCTGACCGTCGACGCCACTCATGAGCGGTTTGTCCTGGACCACAACCGCTGCATCCTGTGCACGCGCTGCGTGCGGGTGTGCGATGAGATAGAAGGTGCGCACACCTGGGACGTGCAGGGCCGCGGGACCGGCGCAAGGCTTGTCTCCGATCTCGGGACCCCTTGGGGGAGCTCGACCACATGCACCAGCTGCGGCAAATGCGTGCAGGTCTGCCCGACCGGAGCGCTGTTCGAAAAGGGGCGTTCGGTGGCGGAACCCAAGTCGAGCAGGCCCTACCTCCCCTACCTCGTCGCCAAGCAAAGGTTGGCCTCATGACCGCCAAAGGAGCAAGGAGCGTGGCACGGCCGAGGCTGGCCACCATCTGGTTGGACGGGTGTTCCGGTTGCCACATGTCCTTCCTCGACATAGACGAGCGCCTCCTGCAACTGGCAGACCGCGCCGACCTCGTCTACGGCTGCCTGGTGGACGCCAAGGAGTTCCCCGAGAACGTCGACGTCACCCTGGTCGAAGGAGCGGTGAGCTCGGAGGACGACCTGCGCAAGATCCTGGAGGTACGTAGTCACAGCCGCACGGTTGTGGCACTGGGGGACTGCGCCGTGACAAGCAACGTCCCGGGGATGCGTAACCCATTCGGGCCCCGCTCTGTTCTGGAGCAGGCCTACCTGGAGAACGCCACGCTCAACCAGCAGATCCCCGCGCAGTCCTTGCCGGCCTTGTTGGCCGAGTCCCTTCCCGTGCACGCTTACGTGCCGGTGGACGTGTTCGTGAGTGGTTGCCCGCCCTCGGCTGACCGGATATTTGAAGTGATTGCGGGGCTGCTCGATGGAATTGTGGCGGACGCCGGCCGGGTATCCCGGTTCGGGTGATTGCGGAGGAAGACGTGAGCGAGATCGTAATTGAACCAGTGACCCGGATCGAAGGCCACGCCAAGATCACTCTCTTCCTGAACGAAGCAGGCCGCGTCGCCGACGCGCACTTCCATGTCACCCAGGTGAGAGGTTTCGAACGCATTGCCCAGGGCCGGCCCGTGTACGAGATGCCATCGTTGATGGCCCGGATCTGTGGCATCTGCCCGGTGAGCCACCTCATCGCGTCGGCGAAGGCATGCGACGAGATCCTTGGCGTCGCGGTGCCACCGGTCGCCGTCTTGCTGCGCCGGGTGATGAACCTGGCCCAGATAGTCCAGTCTCACTCCCTCTCGTTCTTCTACCTCACGTCGCCCGACCTCCTGCTCGGCTTCGACCACGACCCCGCAACGCGCAACATCGTGGGGGTGGCCGCGCAGGCACCGGATCTGGCACGTGACGGGATCGCCTTACGGAAGTTCGGTCAGGAGATAATCGAGAAGCTAGGTGGCCGGCGGATCCACCCAGCGTGGGTCGTCCCCGGTGGCGTCAGCGCTGCGTTGCAGCCTGAGCAGCGCGAGTCAATCCTGGCGGCGATCCCGGACGCTCGCGCCCGGGCTGAGCGCGCACTGGCGTGGTACAAGCAGAACCTGGCGACATGGGCGCAAGAGGCGGCTCACTTCGGCAATTTTCCCAGCCTTTACATGGGCCTGGTCCACGCCAGCGGCAACGCCGCTTATTCCGACGGGGACCTGCGCATCGTCGACGGCAAGGGCCACAGGGTCCTCGATGACGGGGATCCCAAGCTGTACTGGGATTACTTCGGCGAAGCTGTGGAGGAGTGGTCGTACCTCAAGTCGCCCTACTACAAGCCCATGGGGTACCCCGACGGTATGTACCGGGTCGGGCCCCTGGCACGGCTCAACGTCGTTGACCAATTGGGCACGGAGGCTGCGGACGTCGAACTGTCCGAGTACCGCATGCGCCTCGGTCGCTACCCCAGCAGCTCTTTCCACTACCACTGGGCGCGGCTCATCGAGATCCTGCACTGCATCGACATGATCGAGGAGATCCTCTCTGACCCGTCCATCCTGGGCACCGACGTGCGGTCTCGTGCCGCCATCAACCGTCATGAAGGCGTCGGCGTGTCGGAAGCTCCCCGTGGCACGCTGTTCCACCACTACCGCGTGGATGAGGACGGCGTCGTGCAATGGGTGAACCTGATAATTGCAACGGGCCACAACAACCTCGCCATGAACCGTTCGGTGTTGCAGGTGGCCCGCCAATACGTGAAGGGCACGGACGTGAAGGAAGGCGCCCTCAACAGGGTGGAGGCCGTTATAAGGACCTACGACCCCTGCTTGTCCTGTTCGACCCACGCCCTGGGGCAAATGCCGATGGAGGTCGACATCGTGGGGCCCGACGGCAGCCTGCAGCGCCGGCTGACGCGAGAGAAGGACTAGGCCTGACAGAGGATCCGGTGCAGCCCGGCTCGGTGCTGGTTGTCGGCTACGGCAACACTCTGCGGGGCGACGACGGCGTTGGCGCAGAAGTCGCCGAGGCCGTGTCGCTGCAAAGGCAATCCGCCCCGGAGTTAACCGACGCAGTTGTCACCTGGGCCGACCAGCTCACGCCTGAAATGGCGCTTGACCTGTCGCGTTCGCGCTTTGCCGTGTTCATCGACGCGGCTAGCGGTGCCCACCCCGCGGGTTCGGTTACCCTTCAGGACCTGGTCCCTCCAGGCTCGGCCGGCGCCCCCGCCAGCTGTGTTATCCCTGCCGGCTGCTGGCAGGATCTGGCTCCCGGCGACCTGCTGGCATTGGCCGCCGGGCTCTATGGCCACGCCCCCTCGGCCGTCCTGGTTTCGGTTGGTGTTGCCACAATGGACCTGGGCACGGGGCTCTCGCCCCTGGTGCGTGAAGCTGTGCCCCGGGCCGCCGCAGCTGTACGCCAAGCCATAGCGGGAAAATGTTCTGACGAGCGGCTGCGCGCCCTGGCGGCGGCCGGTACGGGGCTCTGAACGGCCCGGCCCGGCCCGGGGTTCCCAAGAGGATGCATGAGCTCTCGCTTGTCGAAGAGCTGGTGGTGTTACAGGACAACCTGCCTGTTGTCCACGACGTCGGAGATCGGGCCACGGCCCACGGTGACGCAAGTTCAATAGCCAACCACAAGACGGAAGGAGCCGAAAGTGAAGGTCTGGATCGAGCAGGAGGAATGCACCGGCGACGCGCTGTGCGAGGAACTTTGCCCAGCCGTGTTCGCAATGGGTGACGACGGGCTGGCTCACGTCAAGGACGGGGAGACCCTCCTGGACGGGGGTGCCCCCGGGGCCCTTGTGCCCGATGGTCTCGAGGAAGCCGTCCTGGACGCGCAAGCCCAGTGCGCCGCGGAGTGCATCTACACAGAAAAATGAGCCAGCTGGAGACGCCACCGTTGGGCGCGTCTCCCGCGTGTGCCCGGGCTATTCCGGCCGCTGAGCGGACCTCGAACGTGTCGCGTACACGGCCGCTTCCGTGCGTCTCGAAAAGCCCATTTTGGCCAGGAGGTTGGAGACGTAGTTCTTCACTGTCTTCTCGGCCAGGTACATCTCGGCGCCGATCTGGCGGTTGGTCTTGCCCTCTGCGATTAGGTCGAGGATGCGCCGTTCCTGCGGGGAGAGCTTGGCGATCCGCTCGTCCTCTTGCTTGCCGCGCAGGCGCTCCATTACGGTTGCCGTGAGCGCGGGGTCGATGAGCGACTGGCCCTCTGCCACCCGTCGTACGGCGGAGACAAGCTCTGGGCCACGGATCTGCTTGAGGAGATAGCCGCTGGCCCCGGCGAGGATGGCCGAAAAGAGCGCGTCGTCGTCGGCGAACGACGTCAACATGAGGCACCTCAGGTCCGGGAGCAGTGCCCGCAAGTCCCGGCAAACCTCGATACCGCTGGTACCGGGGAGGCGCACGTCCAGGACCGCGACGTCGGGACGAGTCGGCGGCACCCGGGTCATCGCCTCTTCTGCGTTGGAGGCTTCGCCAACGACCTGGAGGTCTTCCTGGGCCTCGAATAGCTCACGCAGACCGCGCCGGACGATCTCGTGGTCATCCAGCAAAAAGACTCGCACCGTCATGTGTCCTCCGAACTGCCTCTGGGCCCAGGTTAGGGCTCGCCCAAGGACAACCTACAGCGCGCCTGGGCCCCGGCTCGGGGGCATCCCGGGCCGGGGTACCAGTGCGCAGGGACTTGTTTGCTACTGAGGCTTTGCTGTTGTGGCTCAGGCGTTCGCCGGGACGCGTTCGGCCGTCCGGGCCACCGGGACAGGCTGGGCGACTGGCAACCTGGGGATCTCCTCGTCCAGAGGAACCCTGCGGAAGTGCCAGACACCTAGGACGGACAGGATGGCGGCCAAAACGGCGGCCACGAAGGCGGCGATCGAGCTGAGGAGGGCGATCTGGCCCATCTGCCACCAGCCGTAGGCGTTGAGGAGCATGCCCCGGAGGGTCGTGCCCTGGAACACGAGCTGCACCTTGGACTGAGCGGCGTTGTAAGCCGCCGTACCCGGCGTGAGCGCCATCGCCGCTGCGCTGACCTGCGCATAGGTCTGGCCGCCGGTGATCTCGCTCAGGTGGACGGCGATGTAGTGGTTGGCGTACGCCTGGGCCTGGGCGCCGGTCGTCATCAATTCGCCCGCGTACTTCGACAGGTAGGGTGCCTCCGCCGGTGTGAGAGAGGCTTTGGCGGGGAACACGATCTTCTGGGCGGCGAGCTGGCTGCTCACCGAACTGTTCGCATAGCTGTAGCCCCAGAACAGGGCAATGCCTGCGACCACCAGCACTACCGTCAGCAAGACGCCGCCGGCGCTTGCCAGAGCGTCGAATGATTTCCTGCGCATCGTCGCTTCCTTTCAGTGATGACCTTTCGGTCTGTGACCAGAGTGGGCTGTCAGGCGGGTCGCTTCGTAGGGCCTAACGTCCCATGTTGCACCAATCCAAGGTCACTGATCTAGGTAAAGCGAAGTCATTAGCACAAAGCTCATGCACATATGGGTTGAGGTTCGCCAGGTCAGACGGGTGGTGATCGTCGAAGGACCACTCGCGTGCAGACTACGGCGGCCCCACGGCGCGCTTCACATGTCGCTGCCGCTTCGTACCCGGCCCTGCCTACTCTTTGAGGGATGCTTTACCTGAGCGCCTCACCCGATCTTGACCACCACGACACTGGGTCTTACCATCCGGAACGCCCGGAGCGAATCGGGGCGGCGCTGGACGGCATCCACGCGGCTGGCCTCGACGAGGCCGTGGTCCGCCTGGCGCCGAGGGTGGCGACGAGGCAGGAGCTCGAAAGGGTACACGACAGCAACTACATCGAGGCACTGGAGCACCTGTGCAACGTTGGCGGAGGCTCGCTCGACTCGGACACCGTTGCAAGCGCCGGCTCGTGGGGCACCGCCCTCTTGGCGGCGGGCGGAGCGCTGGCGGCGGTGGACGCGCTGATGGCTGCCGGGCAAGGCGTGGCCTTCGTTGCTCACCGACCTCCGGGTCACCACGCCACGAGCGACCAGGCAATGGGTTTCTGCCTGCTCAACACGATTGCGGTTGCAGCTGCTTCCCTGACGGCCCAGGGCGAACGAGTGCTCGTGCTGGACTGGGATGTTCACCACGGCAACGGGACTCAGGCGATCTTCTGGGACGACCCGCGGGTTCTCTACGTGTCGACTCACCAGTCGCCGCTCTACCCGGGCACTGGTTCGGCCAACGCGACCGGTGGCCCAGCAGCAGGCGGGCTCACGGTCAACATCCCCCTTCCCCCTGGCGCCACTGGGGACGTCTTCCGCTATGCATTCGACGAAGTCGTGGCCCCCGCGGTGGAGGAATTTGCTCCGACGTGGGTTCTCGTGTCGTCAGGTTTCGATGCTCACAGGGCCGACCCGCTCGCCAACTTGGAGCTCAGTGCCAGCGACTTCGAGGACCTGGCGGCACAGGCGAGGGCCTTCGCCCCCGGACCGGGCCGGCTGGCCCTGGTCCTCGAAGGCGGTTACGACCTGGGGGCGATAACCAGGAGCACGGGCGCCGTGCTGGCCGGCCTGCTCGGCGAGAGCTACCGGCCCGAGCCGCCAACCTCGGGAGGCCCGGGCAAAGAGGCGGTAGGCCGCTCAAAGCTTGCCCACCTGGCGGCTCGCGAAGCCGGCGGCTATCTGCGCTGAGGCAGCGGCCCGTTCGGGGGCCTCAACTGTCGAATGTGCCACCCGATAGTTAGGACAACCTGGCCCGGGTTTGTCGCGGTTTGCCCGGCCCGGAGGGCGCCACTGTGCAAACCTTTGATGGACATGGGAGACAAGGGCAGCAAGGCTAGGTAGGCGAGGTGATATGAGCGGCCCATTGGCCGGGCGCCTGGTCCGCAAGAGCGCTTGGGACGAGACCGAACTGGTCGAGGGCACGGAAGCCTTGCTCTGGGCGGCCGACAACGAAGAGATGGCCTCGGTCGAGGAACTGCCTGGTCCGGCGACGGCAGTCCAAGCTGTTCTGTCCTGGGTGAGGCCGAAGGTCCTGCGTTTCGAGACGGTGTCGCCCGAGCCTCTGCCTGAGCTGCTCCTGGTGAGCACCCTCGCAGTCGCCGGCCCGGTGCAGTTCGTCTCGCGCAAGTCGTACCAGGTGGGGAATACGGCCGCGTGCGACCCGCCTCGAGCGGTCTACCTCATCGAGCGCCGCGACCTGTACCGGGTGCCTGTCGCCACACGGGTGGTGGTGGGTTCGCCTTCGGGCCGCTTGACGCTCTATTCGATGGACTGCTCACTGGGCGGGTTGCGCATCTGTCATCCCCGGCCGCTTGAAGTGGGTGCTGAGGTCGACCTCGAAGTTGAGCTCGACCCGAGCACGATCGTCGCGATCCCGGCCATTGTCCGACACTGCCGGCCGATAGGCCCTGACGGCCGCGCTGCCACGGCCTTCACCAGCGGGGAACGCAGCGGGTGCCCGAGTTTCGCGGGCTTGCAGTTTGCCCAGGTCACGGCCGATGTGGAACGGCAACTGAGCCAGTTCCTTGGCCGGCACCAGCGCCGGCTTATGCCCCGCGTCCACGCCGTTGTCCCCATCGAGTACCGGTCCCACGGGCACTCGAGGTTCGTCGAGGGAGTGGCGAGAGAGCTGTCGCCTGGCGATATCGTGCTGGTCGTCTACGAGCGGCACGTTCCCGGTGACCGTCTGGAGTTGAAGCTCCACCTGCGCCGCCAGGACTTCAGCTTTCAGGGTTGTGCGATCACCTGTAGTACGACCGGGGAGGAGGAGGGGCCCCCGTTGCGCCATGTCGTGAGGGCGTCGATCAACGAAGCCGGGGATGCTGTTGAGGCGCAGTTCCGCAAGGCGGTCCGCGACCTGGCTATCGAACGGGTTGGTTCGAGGCGTTCATGAGAGCCTCGTGAGCCCGGCCGAGGGTGGCCAGTGGCGGTTTTAGGTCCGCGGCCAATGATGAGCGGACGGCCAGTCGCTCTCCGTCGAAGGGCCCGCCGCTGCCCGGTCCGGTACTGCCCGGTCCGGTACTGCGCCGCTACCGGCTGAGCTGTCGCTGGACAAACGCCGTCCTGCCACTCCTGCCCACAACGCCAGCGCCGCCAGGGCAATGGTTGCGGCCACATCGGTTGTCCAGTACCCGGTCAGCGTCAGGCTCGACTGTGCGAGGTTGACGCCGTTGATGGTGCCGGTGACTTCCCTGAGCGGCTCGTGGAGTTGGACGTAGCCGGAGATGATCTGTGAGGAGAGTGCAATGAGGACTCCGGTCGTGAGCCAGCCGCCGATCTCGGGCGGCGCCCAGAAGCTGGCCACGATGACGACCAAGCCGATCGCCAAGCCGGTCAGCACGCCCCCTGCCATAGGGCCCGGAGCCAGGGAGAAGACGTTGCCGTTGGTCACGGTCTCCGTCCCCCCAGAGGTGCCCACGAGGCGGAATTGGTCCCAGCTCGGCCAGAAAGCTGCCACCGCCACTACGGCGACGAGCAGCGTCAATGTGACCCGGGTAACCGCGGTCCCGTCGTCGGGGTTCAACCGCGGGCTTCCCATCGGGACCGAGCCGGCCCCGAACAGGACGCCGGCGCTCCCCAGGCACAGTCCCGCCACGGCCAACCAGACTCCCGGGGCGCTGCCGTTGGAGATCGTCAAACCGTTTGCCACGTCGGTTATCAGCAAGCCGACCTCGACGGCCGCCAGACCTGCGCCTACGGCCACGCCTCCACGTACCGAAATACGGCTGAGCACCAGCAGCGCGGCAAGTGCCCAGCCGACTTCCAGGCATATGTAGACAGCTGTCTCGTCCGGCATCGACAACACCGACTGAGCCGTGGACGGCCCGCCGCCCGAGTACAGGGGGAACATGGCCCCGATGTGCAGGCCGAGGCCACCGAGCATGAGGCCCCCGGCGATGAGGATGTCAGACCGCGCAGACCGCAGCAAGTTGACGGGAGAAGCCTCCACTGGGCTGGGCTCAGCCCCGCTCAACTGGGCGTCTGAAGGGACGTCGGTCGGCCATGGCGGCATCGTGCTCACGCCTCCATACTGGCCTATCGCCAAGGTCAACGGCTTCCGGCCAAGCGGTTGGGGGCCGTCCTTTTCCTTGGGATGGCCTTAATTCCTTGGGATGGCTTCAAAGGGAGCGCATCAACTGGTACACGCCGGTGAAATCGTTGTTCACCCTGTCGGGGACGGGCACGACGCCCCCCAGCGCACGAGCGCCCCAGGCAATCTGAGCGGTGCGTTCCACCAGCGCCACGATGTGGAGCACTTTGGCCGGGTTGGGCCCCACGGCGACCATCCCGTGGTTGGCCAGCAGGGCTGCGCCTCGGTCCTTCAGCGCGACGACTGCGTTTGTCCCCACGTCGGCTGAACCGGACATCCCGTACTCGGCACAGCGGACTTCGCCGCCGACGTACATGGTGAACTCGTCCACACATGCCGGGATGGGCTCGTGGGCACAGGCGAACATGGTCGCCCACACGGGGTGGGCGTGGATAACCGAGCCGATGTCGTCGAAGGCGTTGTAGCAGGCCAGGTGCAACAGGGTCTCCGACGTCGGGCTGCGGCCCTCCGATTTGGCCACGACTGTCCCATCGGGGCTGACGACGACCAGGTCCTCGAGGACCATCGCCTGGTAGTCGACCGAGGACGGTGTACAGACGATTTTGCCGTCGGGGAGCCGAGCCGAGATATTGCCGGCGGTGCCTTCGACCAGGCCCTTGCGCAGCATTTCCTTTGCTGTGGCCAGTACTGCTTCGTGGGCCTGGGGTACGCTCTTCATTTTGCCTTCCTATGACTTCTCAGGTCGGCCTGAGGCTCCCGGGTTGGCCCTGAGGCTCCCGGGTTGGCCCTAAGGCTTCCGGGTTGGCCCTAAGACCTCCGGGTTGACGATGTGGAGCGGCACTTCGCCGCGAAGGATGCGCTCGAGGTCGTCGGCGATCATCTGGGTGCCGCGAGCCTCGGTCTCGGTGGTGGCACCGCCGATATGGGGTGTCAGCACGACGTTGGCCATGGATGTCAGCGGGTGCCCCGCGGGTAGCTGTTCTCCTTCGAAATGGTCGAGCCCGGCCCCTCCAAGCTGCCCCGATTCGAGCGCCGCCACCAGGGCGTCCATATCGTGCAACTTCGCCCGGGCCGTGTTCAGGAAGACCGAGCCGGGGCGCATCCAGGAGAACTGCTCCTTCCCGAAGAAACCGACCGTCTCTGGTGTCACTGCCGCGTGCAGCGAGACCACATCGGCGTTCCGAACGACGGCCTCCAGGTCGTGCCCGGCTTCGTCGACGTAGGGGTCGTAGGCGGTAACCTCCATGCGCAAGCCTCGCAGGCGCCATTCCAGCGCCCGGCCCACGGCACCTAAGCCTATGAGGGCGGCCCGCCGGCCGGCCAGCTCCCAGCCCCGGAACCGCTGGTAGGGGATCGTGCCATCCCGGAACACTTCCGTCTCCCTAACGTCGCGGTCAGCGGGCAGCACGTGACGCCCAACGGCGATCAAGAGCCCGACGGCGAGCTCGGCCACTGCGTCGGCGTTGCGCCCAGGTGCCCGGAGCACGGGTACTCCGGCGGCGGTCGCTGCCGCGACATCGACGTTGTTCGGGTCGCCCCTGGTCGCCGCAATGGCGACGAGCGGCAAGTCAAAAACGGGGCTGTGCACGAAATCAGCTTCGACCACCAGGATGTCGGCCTTCTCGGCTTCCAGCCGAGCCGCCAGGCCGGGCCCGTCGTAGAGCTTGAGCGGTTCCTGGTCGATCCATGGCTCGTGTACGACCTCGGCCAGACGCCTCAATTTGTCCAGGCCCGGCCCGCGCATAGGAGCGGTTACAAGGGCGCGATGACCGGGAGCCGGAGGATCGGACGTGGTCGTCATGCTGCAATACTGTCCCAGCATGGCGACCAGTTCCCAATCCGGGCCCCTCGGGAGAGCCGCGTTCACGGCAGGTATCGACGTTGGCACGACATCTGTCAAAGCCGTGGTGGCCGACGAAGACGGCAATATCGTTGAACGCGCCCGTCTCGCGAGCGCACTCGCCATGGGGGCGGGTGGCCGCTTCGAACATGACGCAGTGGCCACGTGGTGGGAAAGCCCGCGACTGGCCCTGCGCAAAGTGCTCGCCGGGCAGCATGTGCAGGCGGTGGCGGTCTCGGCCATGATGCCCTCGGTGGGGCCCGTCGACGCCGCGGGCCGCCCCCTTGGTCCCGGGCTTCTCTACGGCGACGGCCGTGGTTCACTCCGCCGGCCCCCCGCTACCGGCGACCCCGCTACCGGCGACCCCGCTACCGGCGACCCCGCTACCGGCGCCCCCGCTGCCGGCGACTCCGCTACCGGCGACCCCACCGGGAGCTACGAGATGGCCCGTTTGGCCGGTTGGGCCGCCTCGCAGTTCCCCGAGGCTTGCGGTTACTGGCCGGCGCAGGCCGTGGCCAACGCCTCCCTAGCAGGCCCCGGAGTAATCGATCTCGCCTCCGCCTTCGCCACTGGCCCCCTCTTTGGTGGATCGGGCTGGGACGAGGTCGTTTGCAGGAGCGCTGGCCTGCTCCCGGCGCAGCTGCCCGGGGTCGCCCTGTTCGGCCAGGCGCTGGGCAAGGTTGCGGGCACAGACGCCGTTTTGGGCGCGGGGTCGGTGGACGGGTTGTGCGAGCAACTGGTGGCAGGGGCGGTCGACGATGGTGACGTCCTCGTGGCACTCGGCTCGACGTTGGTGGTCTGGCTGTGCGTACCTGGCTGGCCTGGTGAGGTGCCCGGGCTGTGGCGGGTGCCGCACTTTGTGGCGGGCAAGGCCATGGTCGGTGGGGCCAGCAACGCTGGCGGGATGTGGGTCGACTGGGTGGACCGCGTCTTGCGCCCGGGTGGTGAGGTGGGCGTCAACGGTGGGGGAGATCTGCGGGCTGAGAATGTGCCGCTGTGGTGGCCATGGGCCAGAGGCGAAAGGGTCCCCTGGCATGACGCAGACCTGCGTATCGGCCTGAGAGGAGCGGACCTGTCGCAGGGCCCGTTGTGCTTGCGCCGGGCGGCCTTCGAGGCCAGTGCCTTTGTCGTACGGCACATAGTCGAGACGGCGTCCATCTGCGGCACCAAGCCCGGGCGTTTTATCGTCAGCGGGGGTGGGACGGCTAACTCGGCCTGGTTGCAGGCTCTCGCCGATGTCCTGGGCCGGCCCGTCGTCCCTGTGGCTGTCCCTGAGACGGCGGCGCTCGGTGCCGCCTTCTTGGCCAGGATGGCTGCCGGTCTGGAGAGTTCGATCGAGGACGCTTTGCGCTGGGCTCGCTGGCGTGCGCCAGTCGAGCCACGCCGGAATTGGGCCGAAGCGGTGGCCCGCCGCTACCAACTGTGGTCCGAAGAGTTGCCTCGAGTACGGTCTTCCTGAACGGTTTCGGTGCCGTCTCGTTCTCGAGCCGTGACGGCACCGGACCATTGGCCCGCAGGGACGCCGGTACCTGTCTCGTCGCCTGCGGAGAACTGTCAGGCCCCTCAGGCCGCTGCTGGCGCGGGCAGCGGAGCCGTGGGCAGCGAGGTCGTCGTGCTTCCTGTCAGTGTGATGTCGGAGGCGTCCCCTCGGTCCCTCGCGATCCTGAACGGGTTGCTTGTCGGGTCGACCAGGTTTGCACCGAGGTAGATGGACCCGGTCGGGACCCTGCTGCCGCCCATGTGGATCTCGACCACAAAAGCCCGCGTGCACTGAGTGGCGAAGTCGAGGCCATCCACCAGGCCGTAGCCGACGAAGCGGAAATAGACGGTCTGCTTGTCGGCGCTCACGGCGACGATGTCGTTGCCGTTGCCCACGAACGGGACGACGTCGACGAACGAGCCTTTGACGCTTGTCAGGTAGCCCGAGAAGGGCACCCTGTCGCGCGGGCCGGAACGGGTGACCCGAAGTGCCCAACCGCCATCGGGGTCGTGCCACAGGTACACGCCGTCGCCGGCCTGGAAGGCGTCGGGGCGCCCCTGGACAGCCTGGGGCCACTGCCCGCGCACGCAGTTGTCGGGCGGTGCTGGCGCCGGCGGCCCGGGTGGGGGGCCGGGAGAGGCCGTCGTTGTGGTCGGTGTGGACGGTGTCGTCGTAGTCGGCGTTGAGGGAGGCGGTTGGTGGTGCATGGGCGTGGGGTTGGCCCAGGAAGGGCCTGCGACCGTGCTGGCGACGGCCATGGCGATAACGACCGCCCCAGTGCCGACCAGGGCCCTGGCGGCGTTGCCGGCCTTCGCAGCGGTGCGCATGGTGGTCCTCCTCATGTACAGGCACCTACAAGGCTCTCGAGGGATGCCTGAGCGCGCCCCTCCGGACCTGATACTGACATTCTCGGACTGAGTTGTTACTGAGCCTGCCATCAATTTGTGATGATCCTGCGAAGAACCGCTCCCAGGGGCCCGGGGCGCGCTCCTGGGGCTCACTGGGTTGGGTATCTCGTCAGTGCGGCCGCTAACGTGCCGAGTGGAGGCCTGGCCGGAGGCGGCCAAGGCGCGAAGCCGCGCTGAAAGGAAGGCTTGGACTATGACTGAGGCGACCGCATCCACCCCGCCGGCACTCCCGGCAACTCCGGCGCCTCATCCGGCGCCCCTTTCGGAAGCCGAACTCCGCCATATCGACGCATACTGGCGAGCAGCCAATTACCTCTCGGTGGGCCAGATCTACCTGCTGGCGAACCCGCTGTTGCGAGAGCCCCTGCAACCGGAGCACACCAAACCCCGCTTGCTCGGCCACTGGGGCACGACCCCCGGGCTCAACTTCGTCTACGCCCACATGAACCGGGTGATCCGCAATTGGGACCTCAACGCCATCTACGTTATGGGCCCGGGCCATGGCGGGCCTGCCGCCGTGGCCAATGCCTACCTGGAAGGCACGTACAGCGAGCTGTACCCCCACATAACGGTCGACGAAGACGGGATGGCGAAGTTGTTCCGCCAGTTCAGCTTTCCTGGCGGCATCCCCTCCCACGTTGCTCCTGAAACACCCGGCTCCATCCACGAGGGCGGTGAGCTCGGCTACGCCCTCTCCCACGCCTACGGGGCGGCCTTTGATAACCCCGACCTGCTCGTGTGTTGCATCGTGGGCGACGGCGAGGCCGAGACCGGGCCGCTCGCCACGAGCTGGCATTCCAACAAGTTCATCGACCCCATAACAGACGGCGCCGTGCTCCCCATCCTGCACCTGAACGGTTACAAGATCGCCAACCCCACAGTCCTGGCCCGCATCGGTGACGACGAGCTCACCTCGCTGCTCGAGGGGTACGGGCACGAAGTCCACTGGGTCTCAGGTGAGGACCCCGCTGCAATGCACCAGCTCATGGCCGCCACCCTGGACACCGTGATCGAGCGGGTCACCTCTATCCAGCGCTCGGCCCGGGAGAACAACGACCCGACGAGGCCCCGCTGGCCCATGATCGTGCTGCGCTCGCCCAAGGGTTGGACCGGCCCCAAGTTTGTGGACGGGCTGGCGACGGAAGGCACCTGGCGTTCGCACCAGGTGCCCCTGGCCGAAGTCCGCACCAACCTGGAGCACCTCAAGGCCCTCGGCGCCTGGCTCCAGAGCTACAAGCCAGAAGAGCTGTTCGACGAAAAGGGTGCCCTGGTGCCGGAACTGGCCGCCCTGGCCCCCAAGAGCTACCGCCGCATGAGCGCAAACCCACATGCCAACGGCGGTTTGTTGCTCCGGGACCTGGTACTGCCGGACTTCAGGGACTACGCCGTGCCTGTCGAGCACCCGGGCACGGCGTTCTCCGAGGCCACCCGGGTGCTCGGGGACTTCGTCCGCGACGTCATGAAGGCCAACCCGGCCCGGTTCCGGCTTTTCGGTCCCGACGAGGTCGCTTCCAACCGGTTGCAGGCGGCGTTCGAGTTCACCAACCGCCAATGGGACGCGCAACGCCTGGGATCCGATGACCATCTCGCTCCCGAGGGCAGGGTGATGGAAATGCTCTCCGAGCACCAGTGCCAGGGCTGGCTCGAGGGCTACCTGTTGACAGGCAGGCACGGCCTGTTCACCAGCTACGAGGCCTTCATCCACATTGTCGACTCAATGTTCAACCAGCACGCCAAATGGCTGAAGAGCACCAACCACATACCTTGGCGCCGCCCCGTGGCGTCGCTCAACTACCTGCTTTCCTCCCTCGTATGGCGCCAGGACCACAACGGGTTCTCGCACCAGGACCCGGGTTTCATCGATCACGTAGTCAACAAGAAAGCGGAAGTGATCCGGGCGTACCTGCCGCCTGATACCAACTGCCTGCTTTCGGTGGCTGACCATTGCTTGCGCAGCCGCCAGTACGTCAACGTCATCGTGGCCGGCAAGCAACCTTCGCTCAATTACCTGTCGATGGACGACGCCGTGTTGCACTGCGCCCGTGGCATCGGCATATGGGATTGGGCGTCTAACGACGAAGGCGACCCCGACGTCGTGATGGCCTGCTGCGGGGACACCCCGACGCTGGAGACGCTGGCCGCAGTCGACATGTTGCGCCGCGACCTCCCGTCGTTGAAGATCCGGGTGATCAATGTCGTCGACCTGATGCGCCTGCAACCCGAGACCGAGCACCCGCACGGTCTGTCGGAGCCCGAGTTCGACATCCTGTTCACCAAAGACCGCCCCGTCATCTTCGCCTATCACGGCTACCCCTGGCTCATCCACCGGCTCACCTACCGGCGCGCCAATCACGCCAACATCCACGTGCGTGGCTACAAGGAAGAGGGGACCACGACAACTCCGTTCGACATGGTCATGATGAACGACCTCGACCGCTTCCACCTGGTCATGGACGTGATCCACCGGGTGCCCTTCCTCGGTTCGCACGCTGCCGCGCTGGGACAGCAAATGTCAGACGAGCGAGCCCGGGCCCGGGCCTACACGCGCACAGCAGGCGACGACCCCCCCGAAATCCGCGACTGGACCTGGCCGTACTGAGAACCCAAGGGTCTGACCAGCCATGCGCGTAATGGTGGTCAATGCAGGGTCGAGCAGCCTCAAGCTCTCGGTCCTGGACGAGCAGGACAACCTCCTGGGCTCCGAGGTCCTCCCGGCCCCCGCCGGGCTGGTGGACCAAGGGGCCCTGAGCGACGTGGTGAAGCGCTACAACCCGATCGACGCCGTCGGCCACCGCGTCGTTCACGGGGGCACGGAGTTCACCGAGCCGGTGCTCGTTGACGAGCGCGTCCGGCGCCGACTAGAGGCGTTGAGCGACCTTGCGCCGTTGCACCAGCCGAAATCATTGCGAGGCCTGGAATCTGTAAGTGCGATGCTGCCTGGAGTGCCGGCGGTGGCCTGTTTCGACACCGCCTTCCATGCCACCATCGCGGCCGCGGCGGCCACGTATGCTCTCCCGGTCCAGTGGCGCCGGCGTTGGGATCTGCGGAAGTTCGGTTTCCACGGGCTTTCCCATTCGTACGTCTCACGCAGGGTGGGCGAACTGATGGGAGCCAGTGCCGCTGACAGGCCGTCGGCCGGTCACCCGTCGGCCGGTCACCCGTCGGCCGGTCACCCGTCGGCCGGTCACCCATTGCGGGTCGTCTCGTGCCACCTCGGTGCCGGGGCTTCCCTCGCCGCTGTGCGGGGGGGAGTGTCGGTGGACACGACGATGGGGTTCACCCCCCTCGACGGGCTCGTGATGGCGACCCGTTCAGGGTCGGTGGACCCCGGTCTGTTGATCTGGCTGGAAGAGCACGTCGGCATGCCGCCGTCGGAGCTTGCCTCTACTCTCGAGTACCGCTCCGGTCTACTCGGTCTCACTGGTACCGCCGACATGCGCGAGATCCTTGTCGCCGAGAATGCCGGCGAGGCGAACGCCGTGCTGGCGATGGGCGTTTACCTCCATCGTTTGCGGGCCGGCATTGCCGCCATGGCAGCCGCCCTCGACGGCCTCGACGCCCTTGTCTTCACCGGTGGCGTGGGCGAACATTCGCCCGCGGTGCGCTGGCGCGGCACCCAGGGGCTTGGCTTTCTGGGTGTCGAGCTCGACGAGGACATAAACGGAACTGCCAGGCCCGACCGGGAACTGACCGCCGCCGGCGCCCGGGTCAGGTCCTTCCTAGTGGAAGCGCGCGAGGATCTCGAGATCGCCCGCGGTGTGCGCCAGGTCCTAGGAGGCGGCCCTCCGGCGAGCTGACGGTGGGCCCCGCCGGCACGTCGCCGGCACGTGGCCGGTGCGCGCGGCCCGGCACTGCGGACCGCGCTGACACTGTGCCGGCCCGGCGGCATGCTTGCTAGGTGGCCCGAAGTCCTGCAGCGGCAGCGCAGTCGCGCTCGGCGGCTCGCCTGGTTGCCAGGACCGAGGCCCGCGCCGTGCTCCCGAACCCGCTCACATACCCGGCCGACCTGCCCATTACTGCAAGAAAGGACGAGATCCGGGCAGCCATAGGGGCCAATCAGGTTGTCATCGTGGCGGGCGAGACCGGCTCGGGTAAGAGCACCCAGCTGCCCAAGATCTGCCTCGAAGAGGGGCGTGGTATTACCGGGATGATCGGCCACACCCAACCTCGCCGCATCGCCGCCCGCAGCGTTGGCGAGCGTGTGGCTGAAGAGCTGGGAGCCGCTTTCGGTGGGCCTGTTGGGTACAAAGTGCGGTTCACCGACCGGGTCAGCGACGGGGCCCTCATCAAGCTCATGACCGACGGTGTCCTGTTGGCCGAGCTGCACGGGGACCCGTCACTGCGTGCTTACGACACGCTCATCATCGATGAGGCGCACGAGCGAAGCCTGAACATCGATTTCATCCTCGGCTACCTCAAACGGCTCCTTCCCGCCCGGCCGGACCTCAAGGTCGTGATCACTTCGGCCACTATCGACACGGAGCGGTTCTCGCGGCATTTTTGGGACGCTCCCGTGGTGGAGGTCTCCGGCCGGGCCTACCCCGTCGAGATCCAGTACCGGCCCATGGCGCAGGACGAGGACGGAGGTGACGAGGCCGACCTGGCCGACCTTGGTAGTGCTGCGGGCGTAGGCACCGGCGCGGGAGGTAGGTCCGAAGCCGGCGGCCGCTCGCCGGGTGCAATTGGCCGCGACGGCGGCGCCATTGGCAGCGCCAGTGACGACGTGGTGGACGAGGTGCAGGCGGTCTGCGACGCCGTCGTGGAGCTGTGCTCGCAAGGTCCCGGCGACATCCTGGTGTTCCTGGCCGGCGAGAGAGAAATCCGTGACACGGCCGAAGCCTTGGGCAAGGCCGACCTGGCAGGGCTCGATGTCCTGCCCTTGTACGGGAGGCTTTCGTCTTCCGAACAGCACAGGATCTTCCAAGCGCATGCGGGGCGCCGCGTAGTGCTGGCTACGAACGTCGCCGAAACCTCCCTGACGGTACCGGGGATCCGCTACGTCATCGACCCGGGCACGGCCCGGATTTCCCGCTACAGCCGCCGCACCAAAGTCCAACGGCTCCCCATTGAACCGGTATCACAGGCTTCGGCCAACCAGCGTGCCGGCCGGTGCGGGCGCCTGGGCCCAGGTATATGTGTGAGGCTCTACTCCGAGGACAGCTTTGCTGCCCGGCGCCCTTTCACCGAGCCGGAGATACTGCGCACCAACCTGGCTTCTGTTGTGCTCCAGATGGCCGCGATCGGTCTCGGGGACATCGAGGACTTCCCGTTCGTCGAACCGCCCGACCGCCGCAACGTCAAAGATGGCATCGTCTTGCTGGAAGAACTCGGGGCGTTGGTCCCGCCAGCCGAAGGGGCGGGCGCGGGTGGCAGCGGCGGCTGGCGTCTCACGGGCGTCGGCCGGAAGCTGGCCAGGTTCCCCCTGGATCCCCGCCTCGGTCGCATGGTCCTGGAGGCCGAACGCTTCGGTTGCCTGGCAGAGGTGCTGGTGATCGCGGCCGCCCTTTCCGTCCAGGATCCCCGAGAACGCCCGGCCGACAAGAAAGAGGCTGCCGCCGCCCTTCACAGCCGCTTTGACGACAACAGCTCGGATTTCATGTCTCACCTTGCCCTTTGGGACTACTTGGACGAACGCCAAGGGGAGCTCAGCTCGAGCCAGTTCCGCAGGCTATGCCGCAGGGAGATGATTTCCTATCAGCGCGCCCGGGAATGGCAGGACGTCCATGGACAGTTGGTGGAGATCTGCCGGCAGCTGGGCCTGACGCCAGAGGCACGCGCTCCACAGGCGAGCGCTCTACAGGCACGCGCCAGGGAGGCACGGGCCGGGGAGGCACGCGCCCCGGTGGGCGGGGCCATCGAGTCGCCGGGGCTACGGTCGCCGGGCACGGGCAGGTTCGGCCGGCTGAGCGAAGCCCGTAGGGCGCAGGTCCACCAGGCGTTGCTCGCCGGCCTGGCCACTCAGGTCGGGGCCAGGGAGGGGGAGCGGACCGAGTTTGCCGCCCCCCGCGGTGCTCGCTTTGCCATATGGCCGGGCTCTGTCCTGGCCAAGAAGCCGCCACGGTGGGTCATGGCCGCTGAGCTGGTGGAAACGGGGCGCTTGTGGGCACGCGTCGCCGCCCCCGTCCGCCCCCAATGGGTGGAAAGGGCCGCTGCCCACCTGCTCAAATGGTCCTACAGCGATCCCACGTGGGACCGCGAGCAGGCGGAGGCGGTCGTCCTGGCGCGCGCCACATTGCACGGTTTGCCGATCGTTGCCGGCCGTCGCCTCGAGCTGGCCTGCCTGGACCGCGAGATGTCGAGGGACATGTTTGTCCGCCGCGCCCTCGTCGAAGGGGACTGGGAAGCTGCTCCCGGTTTTGTCGCCCGCAACCTGGAGGAGCTGCAACGGCTGCGGGGCTTGTTCCAGCGGGCCCGTCGTTCCGACCTCATGGTTGGTGACGAAAGGCTCTTCGACTTCTATCAGGCGCGAGTGGGGGAGGAGGTCACCTCGGGCCGATCGTTTGGCGCTTGGTGGCGCCGCCAGCACTCCGCCCGCCCGGACCTGCTGGAAGCTGGCCCTGACGACCTCACCGGGCTGGCGGCGGTGGATGTTGACGCAGCCGGCTTTCCCGATGCCTGGACCTCGTCTGACGATGGGGCATTGGCGCTGCACTACAACTGGGAGCCGGGCAGTGAAGACGACGGCGTCTCGGTCGAGGTACCTCTGGCCCAGTTGGCCGACTTGGCGAACGAGAGCCTCGAATGGCAGGTGCCGGGCCTGCGTGAAGAGCTGGTTGTCGCTCTTCTGCGTTCTCTGCCCAAGGACCTTCGACGCCAACTCGTCCCCGTGCCCGAGCACGCGCGCGAGTTTGTTGCTAAAGCCAGCCCCGCCGACGGCCCGTTGCTGGCCGTGCTGGCCCGGGCTATGACAGCAGCAGCGGGCGTCCGCATTTCTCCGGCGGATTTCGACTGGGACAAGGTCCCCGGGTACCTGAGGCCTACGTTCAGCGTTGTCGGTGACCACGGCCAGGTGCTCGCCCGGGGCAAAGAGGCCGCCGACATCCTGGCCCAGCTCCGCCCCCAGCTGGAGAGCGCCTTGCAGGCGGCCGCCGCGTCTTCCGCATCGCTGCGCTGGGGCCCGCCCGGTCGGCGCTCGTCCTCGTGGGAGTTCGGCTACCTCCCCAGGTCGTTCGAGCCCGAATGGAACGGCCACCGCCTCCGCGGGTTCTCGGTCCTGGTGGACGAAGGTGACGCCGTGAGCGTGCAGGTCTTCTCGGATGAGGCCGCGTCCCGCGCTGCCATGATCGCAGGGACACGGCGGCTCCTAATCCTCAACCTGCCGTCCCGCCGCCACCTCACCGAGATCCTCCAGCACCTGCTCGGCAACCGCACCAAACTGGCTTTGGGCGGGCTCCAAGGCCTGTGCTACCGCACGCCTGCGGAGGTCGTCGAAGACGCCATTGAGGCTGCTGTGGACCAGGTTGTTGCCGCCAACGGCGGGCCCGCCTGGGATCCTGAGAGCTTTGGAGCCCTTGTCGTTGCGGTGCGCCGCGACGTCGAAGCCAAAGCGCGCCAGGCAGTAACTGTCACGGCACGCATCATTTCCAAGTTGGCCGAGCTGCGCCGCAGGACCGAACAACTTTGGGCCACGTTGGCCGTGCCGGCACAGCAGTCACCCATGCGCCGCGCGCTCGAAGACGCAGCGTCACAACTGGCCGCGCTTGCCGGTCCTGGTCTGGTGAGCCGGGTCGGGCTCGAGCACCTGCCTGACATAGAGCGTTACCTGGCCGCGCTGGAGCGGCGTCTGGAGAAACTGCCAGCCGACCCGCGGCGAGATCTCGCCTTTGCCCAGCGGGTACAGGCTCTCCAGGAAGAACTCGACGAGGCGGTCGCCGTGGCCCAACAGTCGGGGATGGGCGCCGGCGAACTCCAGGAACTGGAGGAAGTCCGGTGGATGATCGAGGAACTGAGGGTGAGCTACTTCGCCCAATCGCTGCGCACCAAGGTGCCCGTCAGCGAGGAGCGGATCGTGAGGGCAATCAACCGGGTCGTGGCCGGCGGGTGACGAAGGCGAGCCGTACGGGCAGCGCTCGGGCTTGCCCCGTGCATGCTCGGCATCATTATCGCGTCTCTGGCTGGCTGCCCGCTGGTTCACCGGCTCGGGCGCAGGTTGGTTGTCATCGGGCTGGCCACTACCGTTGCCGGCGCCGCCAGCCTCTTCGCCACGGTCGTGGCCCAAGGTGCCGGCGTTAGTGCCTGGGCCATGGCCCCGTCTATCCTCGTACTCGGGGTCGGCATGGGCGTCTGCTTCACCAGCATCTACGACGTCGCTATTGGCGACATCGCTCCAGCCGAAGCCGGCAGCGCCAGCGGCGCCCTGAGTGCCGTGCAACAACTGGCCGCAGCCATCGGGGCCGCCGTCGTGACGACCGTCTACTTCACCCAGCGCGCCGATCACGGTCCCGGGCACGCCATGGCCGTCAGCGTCGCCGTTGTCGGCGCCATCGCCCTGGGGAGCATGGGCCTGGTCTGGTTGCTGCCCAACACGGCCGCGAACGACCGCGCCGGGGGAGTTGGCGAATAGTCCCCAGTCCCAGTGGCTTGCCGGGTGCAATGCCGCTTCTGACCGGGAGCCCGCTCAGGATGGCGTCCCGCCCGGCTCGTGCCGCAGTCGGCCCCGGTGGCAACGACCCCCATTGTCGGCCCGGTGGCGCTCGAACGTGGCCCGCATTTGCCTCCGAACGGCTTGCCAGGTGGAGGATAGTGGCATATAGTGGAGGAAAGTAGAGGTAAGGGGAGGGACCCCTGCCCTGAACGGGAGCAAGTGGGCAGTCAGGTGGAGCGCTTCTATGGGAGCTTCGAGTATTCACTCGATGCCAAGGGCCGCATCATCCTTCCAGCGCGTCTTCGGGCCCCGTTCGAGATCAAAAGGGCGCTCGTGTCCGCATATGTGGACAGCTGCCTGGCCCTGTGGACCCCCGAGGAGTTCAATCACCACCTCGCACGAGCCGAGACGATGGAGGGCCACGGCGCCGAGGGCCGCAACCTTGCCCGCACTCTCAGCGCCCTGTCAGCCGAGGTCGAAATCGACGGTCAATGGCGCTTGACCATCCCTGGCAACCTGCGGGACTACGCGGGCCTGGAGCCGGAGAAACCCGTCATGGTCATCGGGGCCCTCAACCGCATCGAACTGTGGCAATCCGATCTGTGGAAGCAGCGCATGGCCCTCAGCCTGGAAAGCCTCGCCAACGGCACCAGCCCGCTGTTTTCTGATTCGCAGCTCCCTGGGCCTGGAGCGCCAGCATGATGACCCTGAGCCCGGAGCGGGCCTATACGCAGCCCCTTGACCAGCAGGATGGGAGTCCCCTTCTCCACCCGCCCAGTCCTATGTACCCGGGGAGAAATCCCGGGACAGTGCTGGCCGAGGGGCTGCGTATGAGCCCTCCTATCGTGCCCGAGCCTAGGCCCGGGCTTGAGCTCGAGCTCGATCCTAAACCCTGCTCGGGCCCGGGCGGCGGCATCGCCCAAGCCGGAGCCGCGAGTTTCAAGCACCGACCGGTCATGCTCGAAGAAGTCGTCGACCTGTTTGCAGCCGTGCCTGAGGGCGTCCTGCTCGATGCAACGGTCGGGGCCGGCGGTCACGCCCGCGCGTTGCTCGAAGCGTCGCCCGATCGTCAGTTGATCGGGTTCGACAGGGACTCTGAGGCGGTTGCCGCTGCCACCGAAGCGCTGGCTTCGTTCGGCACCCGCGCGGCCGTTGTCAAGTGCCGTTTCGACCATCTAGACGAAGTCCTAGCCGAGCTCGGCGCACCGCCGCTGTCCGGCGTGCTCTTCGATCTTGGCGTCAGCTCGCCGCAGCTCGACCGGCCAGAACGTGGGTTCAGTTATCGTTTCAGTGCCCCGCTCGACATGCGCATGGACCGGACTGAGGGCATGACAGCCACGGAACTGCTCAATGCGCGCACTGAAGAGCAACTGGCCCAGCTGTTCTGGCTGCACGGTGAGACCCGTTTCGCCCGCCGGATAGCAGCGGCCATTGTTGCCGCCCGGCCGGTCACTACCACCCTGGCGTTGGCCGAACTGGTCAGCTCGGCCGTCCCCGCCGCTGCTCGCCGGCGCGGGCACCCCGCCAAACGGGTTTTCCAGGCTTTGCGCGCCGCCGTCAATTCCGAGCTCGAAACCCTGCCCGTCGCGGTGGACGCCGCGATTGGGCAGTTGGCCCCCGGTGGGCGCATCGTCGTCATTTCGTACCATTCGGGCGAAGACAGGGCCGTGAAGGGCAGGCTCACAGATGCGGCGACTGGCGGCTGCACGTGCCCACCCGGCTTCCCCTGTGTATGTGGAGCGGTGCCCAGGGTGCGCCTGCTCAACCGAGGAGCGCGGAAGCCTTCAGCGACCGAGTTGGAGTCGAACCCCCGTGCCCAAAGTGCCCGTTTGCGAGCTGCTGAGGCACTTGTTACCGAGGAAAGGAGGCCACAGTGAGCCCAGCCGAACCCGGGCGGACCGACCGCACGCCGGCTGTCGTCGTTGCGGAGCCGGTGGGCAGGGAGCTTGTCCACGAGGCCGCACCCTCGCGTCGGAAGGGCCAGCAGGCCGAACGCCATCTCCGCCTGGTCCGCCAGGAAGCGCGGCGCCGCGCCAACCACAGCTACCTGGTGGTGTTGATGGGTATCGCCGGCGTGGCCGCAGTGCTGATGGCGCTTGTCGCGCTCCACGTCCTAATTGCTGAAAATCAATTCAAACTGGACAATCTCCAACAGCAGGCCGCGGCCCAACAGGCAACCTACGAAAAGCTCCGCCTGAGCGTGGCCGAGCTCGAGTCTCCGTCCCGCATCGTCTCAGTGGCCGAGGGCAAGCTCGGCATGCAGCAGCCCGGTTCAGTGACTTACCTGCCGGCGACGTCTACGCCGTCGGGCGGCGCAAAGACCAGCCCTGCCGGGAGCCCCAGCTTCGGGGCCCCGGGTTCCGAGACCACCGTCAGCCCTCCTTCGGGCGACGCGAATTGGCCTTCGATCAAGCAGTTCCTGAGCGGTAGCCCGTGACAACGGCGCCAGCTGGCGCCGGGCGTCAACGGCCCATCGACGGTGCCCGCCGTGCTGGCGCCTTCTATGGCGCACCCGGCCGAGGCGGTGGCGGCGGCTCGGGCGCCAGGTCCGGCCCGGCCCGCAGCAACCGCCGTTATCTGGTCTCCATGGCCCTGATGACCACCTGCCTTGGGGCGATCCTGGCCCGACTGCTATTCGTGCAAGGGATCGATGCGGCCACGTACGCGAAGGACGCCCGCTCCGAGTACATCGGCACGATCTCGTTCATGGGTGAGCGAGGGGCCATCTTGGACCGCAATGGCGACGAACTGGCCATGTCAGTGCCCATGACAACAGTCTTTGCCGACCCCCATCAGGTGACTAACCCCCGCGCAGAAGCGGTTTGCCTTGCCAGGGCCCTGGGCATGCCAGTTACGACGCTGCAGTCCGAGCTGACTGAGGAAAGTGGCTTCGTGTACCTGGCTCACACCATCCCGGACGCCACCGCAACCAAGGTGACCTCGCTCGTGAAGTCCGGTGCCCTGCCCGGCATCTATACGATGCAGGAACCGAAGCGCTTCTACCCGACGGGCCAGCTTGCCTCTCCGCTCCTCGGGATGGTCGGCACGGACGGGGAGGGCCTTGCCGGGTTGGAGTACAAGTACAACAGCTTGCTTGAGGGCAAGCCGGGCAAGCTCATTGAGGACGTGGACCCGGCCGGCTACCAGATACCCGGCGGGGCCCAGGAGTACCAGGCCCCGGTCAGGGGTGACGATATCGTCCTTTCCATCGACGGACCACTTCAGTACGACGCCGAGCAGGCCTTGGCGCGCGCCATCGTCGCCGCCCAGGCTCAAAGCGGGATGGCCCTAATAATGAGCTCCCGCACCGGTGACCTCCTCGCGGTCGCCGAGCTCACCATGCCCACGGCGTCCGAACCCGTGACCATGCACGAGCCACCCGCTCTCCCAGTGTGGTTCGTGCCGCCGACCGATAGTAGTTCGGATCCCGCAAGCACCAGCACGAGCAGTGTGGCCAGTTCCCAGCCCGTCGAGTCACCTACGGCCTCAGCGTTCACGACAGTGTACGAACCGGGCTCGGTCGAGAAGCTCGTCACTATCTCGGCTGCCCTGGCGAACTGGTCCATAACGCCCACGGAGTACTTCACCGTGCCCGACACTTACGACGTGGCAGGCACACCCATCAACGACGCCTGGGACCATCCCACATTGGACTGGACGGCTTCCAATATCCTGGCCCACTCGTCCGATATTGGCACTGTCGAAATAGCCCAGCGCCTGGGCATGCCGAACCTGCTCTCATATATCAATGCCTTCGGTATCGGCGAGAGGACCGATATCGACTACCCCGGTGAATCGGCCGGTCTCATACCCGGGCCGTCCCAGTGGTCGGGCACCACGATCGCCACGGTCCCGATAGGGCAAGGCCTGGCAGTCACCGCCATCCAAATGTTGGACGCCTACAACACGATCGCTAATGGCGGTGTGTACATCCCCCCGCGGTTGGTGGACGGCTACATCGATGCCCAGGGCGGAGAGCACCTGTTCCCGGCGGCCAGGCCCCATCGGGCCGTGAGCCCTCTGGTGGCAAAAGAGGTGACCTCCATGCTCGAGGGCGTGGTGACGGTCGGGACGGGCATGGCGGCCAACCTGGAGCCCTACACGGTGGCCGGCAAGACCGGGACCGCTCTGAAGCCATCACCCGATGGCGGGTACATTGCCAACGATTTCGTCTCCAGTTTTGTAGGCTTCGTGCCGGCCGAGGATCCCGCCATAACGGCAATGGTCGTGGTGGACGGGACGCATCAGTACGGTGCCGAGGCCTCCGCCCCCGTATTCGCCATGCTCGCTCGCGACGCCCTCCACGAGCTCGGGATCCCCCCCCACAAACCCGAGCCTCCCGTGCCCGGTGTCCCGCAGGCTACGCCCTATGGCGGGGAGGGTGAGGCAGCCGGCCCGGTTCTCCCTGGCCTCGCCGGCACACCAGACGTGCAGGTCAGCCCTTCTGCCGGTGCCACGACTTCGACCACGGTTGGCTCGGTGCCCGCCGCTACGACAACCGTGCCCGCCGCTACGACAACCGTGCCCGCCGCTACGACAACCGTGCCCGCTGTGCCCGCTGCTACGACCACCGTGCCCGCCGCTACGACAACCGTGCCCGCCGCTACGACCACCGTGCCCGCTGCTACGACCACCGTGCCCGCCGCTACGACAACCGTGCCCGCCGCTACGACAACCGTGCCCGCCGCCACGACAACCGCCCCGGGTGCGACGACGCCGGTCGTCGCTACGAACCCCACGTCCCCAAAGCCGGGCAACTAGGGTCGGGGTAGCTTGACGAGGCCGGGTGTGCGTTTAACAGATTTGCTGGGTACGGCTGAGCTGGACGGTGCCAAGGTGACGGTTCACCCGGCCGGTGGCGAACGGCGGCCTGGTACCCCAGGGGCGGGAGGCCCCCTGGCGAGCGACCCGCTGGTGAGCGATGTCGTGATCGCCTCGGCCGAGGTCACTCCGGGGGCACTGTTCGGCTGCGTCAAGGGCATGCGGGCGGATGGCCACGATTTTGCCGCTGAGGCCGTTGCGCGGGGGGCCGTGGCCATGTTGTGCGAGCGCGCCGTCGACGTTCCTGTTCCTCAGGTGCTGGTGCCGTCGGTCCGACGTGCCCTGGGGCCAGTGTCGGCCGCCCTGTGGTCGCGGCCGTCGTCATCCATGAAGGTCGTGGGCGTGACCGGTACCAATGGCAAGACAACGACGTGCGCCCTGCTCGCGGCCATCTTCGAGGCGGAGGGTTGGCGCACCGGGGTGATCGGCACTCTCACAGGCGAACGCACGACGCCTGAGGCACCCACGCTCCAGCGCCGGTTCGCCGAGTTTCGTGACCAGGGAGCCGGGGCCGTCGCCATGGAGGTGTCGTCCCATGCCCTCGACCAGTACAGGGTGAGCGGCACCGATTTTGCTGCTGGTGTCTTCACCAACCTGAGCCAGGACCACCTGGATTATCACGGCACCATGGAGGCTTACCTGGAGGCAAAGGCTCAGTTGTTCACCAGGGGGCAAGTGCGCCTGGCTGTTGTCAACCGCTCCGACGCCTGGGGTGCACGGCTGGTGGAACGGCTGGCCGGTGGCGACGTGCCTCTGGTCACCTTTGCCACCGAGGACGCCACGGAGGTCGTCATGAGGCGGCGCACCGCCTCATTCTCCTGGCGGGGAGGGCGGCTGGAGCTCAACATGGCCGGCCGGTTCAACGTCGTCAATGCCGTGGCGGCCGCCACCACCGCCCGGGAGCTGGGGGCCGGGTGGGACGCGGTGGCCAAGGGACTTGCCTCCGTGTGCCCCGTGCGCGGCCGCTTCGAGGCGATCGATAACGGGCAGCCTTTCAGCGTGCTGATCGACTTTGCCCATACGCCGGCGGCAATCGCCGAAGCCCTGAGGGCGGCGCGGGAGCTGACGACTGAGGGCCGCGTGATCATCGTGTTCGGGGCCGGGGGGGACAGGGACAAGGCCAAACGCCCGGCGATGGGACGCGTCGCCAGCGAACTGGCCGACGTCGTCGTCGTCACTTCCGACAATCCCCGGAGCGAGAAGCCGCTGACCATCATCAGCGAGGTGGCTGCCGGGGTCAAGGGCACGGGACCTCTGATCGACGTCGACCGGGCCCGGGCCATTGCAAGTGCCATCGGCATGGCCCAGCCGGGCGATGTCGTGCTCGTCGCCGGCAAGGGCCACGAGACGGGCCAGGATTTCGGTGACCACGTCGAACCGTTCGACGACGCCGAGGTGGCCCGCCAAGCCCTCGCCCAGCGGTCGTACGGCGGCGACGCGGTGTACGGAAAGGCGCGGCGGCCGTGAAGGCTCTCCTCGTTGCCGCCAGCGTGGCCCTGCTCGTAGCAATGTTGGGCACGCCGCTGCTCATCAATGAGCTGCGGGTTAGGGGTATCGGCCAACAGATTCGCGAGGACGGCCCGACCGGCCACTTCTCGAAGGCAGGCACCCCGACCATGGGGGGCCTCGCCATCATGGGGGCGGCCGTCGCGGGGTACATCGTGGCCCACATCTTCGCCACGTTCACTACCCGCGGCCTTGCTGGGATGCTCACCGTATGTGCCGCCGCACTGGTCGGCTTCATCGACGATTGGCTCAAGGTAACCCGTCAGCGCAGTCTGGGCCTCAACAAACGGGCCAAGATCATCGGCCAGCTGATGGTGGCGATCGCCTTTTCAGTCGTGGCTGTTGTCTGGCTGAAAGTGGACACCCACCTGTCGTTCACGCGCTTCAACTCGTTCGGCCTGCAGCTCGGCGAAGTGGGATGGGTCATCCTGGCGGTCTTGCTGATCGTCGGCAGCACCAACGCGGTCAATTTGACGGACGGCCTCGACGGTCTAGCCTCGGGCTCGTCTGCGTTCACCTTCGTGGCTTTCACGATCATCGGCTTCTACCAACTGAGGCACTACTCCCTCTATCGCAACCCCGCTTCGCTCGACGAAGCGGTCATGGCGGCGGCGATGGTCGGGGCTTGTGCCGGGTTCCTTTGGTGGAATGCCGCGCCAGCGCGCATCTTCATGGGCGATACGGGCTCGCTCGGCATTGGCGCGGCGGTGGCCGTCCTCGCGCTGCTCGAGAACGTAGACCTCCTGCTCCCGATCATCGGTGGCCTGTTCGTCCTCGAGACCCTCTCGGTGATGATCCAGGTGGGCAGCTTCCGTTTCTTCGGCCGGCGCGTCCTCCGTATGGCACCCGTTCACCACCACTTCGAGCTCCTGGGATGGCCGGAAACGACGGTGATCGTGCGCTTCTGGATCCTGGCCGGCCTCTTCACGGCGCTCGCGCTCGGCATCTTCTACGCCGATTTCCTCGCTCACGGGGGTACCACATGAGCGGGCGGGCACTGGTTGTCGGGTACGGCCTGAGCGGCCGCGCCGCTGCACGCTGGTTGGTCGGGCAGGGTTGGCGGGTCGTCGTGCTGGAGGACGACGCCGAGGCCGGCGAGGCGGCCAAGGATGCCGAAGAACGGGACTACGGAGCCGGGGTTCTCGTTATCGAAGTCGCCCCTCGCCCCGCCCGTGCCGGAGAGCTGGCCCGGGAGGCGGACCTGGTGGTACCCAGCCCGGGCGTGGCGGTGGCCCACCCCGCGGTGGTGGCTGCCCTCGCGGCCGGGGTGGAAGTGTGCAGCGAGATCGAACTGGCGTGGGGCGAACTGGCCCGGTGGCGGGCAGCCGGTGCGCCGCCCGGTACTGCCGCTCCCGGGGGCGCTGGCGAGGAGTGCGTTCTAGTGGCCATCACTGGCACCAACGGTAAGACGACGGTGACCAAGCTCGCTGCCGCGATGTTGTCCGCTTCGGGGCGAAAGGCGATCGCGGCGGGCAACGTTGGCTACCCGCTGCTCGAGGCTGTGGGCACCCTGGGCCTGGCCCCCCACGACATCTCCGCAGCACCGAACGTACTGGTTGCGGAAGTCTCCTCTTTCCAGCTCGAGTACACCAGGCACTTCCGCCCGGACGTGAGCTGCTGGCTCAATTTTTCGCCCGACCATCTGGACTGGCACCCGAGCCTTGACCACTACGCCCACGCCAAGTCGAAGATCTGGGACAATCAGGGCCCGGGCAGCACGGTTGTCATAAATGCCGACGACCCCGTGGTGGTCTCTGCCGCGGCAACGGTACCGGCCGGGGCCCGCGTCGTGACCTTTGGGTCGGGCGCTATGCAGAGCGGGGCGGTGGGCGGGATCGGGAACGCCGGCACCAACCCGACCTGGAGCGTCAGCCTGGAGGCGATCGAGGGGCCCGGCGGGACCGTGCTGACGGCAGCAGAACTGCCGAGGGCGTTGCCCCACGACATGGCTAACACTGCGGCCGCTATGGCCATCGCGATGGCTGCGGGCGCCAGTGAGGAAGGCTGCCTCCAGGCGGCCCGCGTCACCCCGGCGCCGCCCCACCGCGTGGAGTTCGTCGCCGAGGGCGGTGGCGTGGCGTGGTACGACGACTCCAAGGCGACGACACCGGCTTCGGTGCTGGCCGGGGTGCGGGGGTTCTGTTCGGTGGTGTTGATCGCCGGCGGGCGCAACAAGGGCCTTGACCTTTCGCCCATGGCGCGGGCGGTGCCGCCCGTGCGGGCCGTCATCGCAATCGGCGAGGCCACTGGCGACGTCGCCGCTGCGTTCGCCGGGGTCGTGCCGGTACTGCTGGCCATGTCGATGGAGGAAGCTGTTCAGATGGCGGCAGATGTGGCTTGCCCGGGTGACTCCGTCGTGCTGTCCCCTGGGTGCGCCAGTTTTGATTGGTACACGTCCTATGTGGAGCGGGGCGAGCATTTTGCCTCGCTGGTGAAGGCCAAGCTTGGGGAGGTCGGTTACCGATGACCGCCACAGTTTCAGCTGGCCGGGCCAGGCGCTCCCGAGCCACGCGGTCCAACGCGCGGTCCCGGGCGGTCCCGGGGAACCCGGTGCAGCGGTCGAGCTATTTGTTCCTGATGGCCATAGTCGCTGTGCTGTGCCTGGCCGGCCTGGTGATGGTCCTCTCGGCCTCCTCGGTGGCCAGTTTGCGCAGTTTTGGCACACCGTGGCGGTTCTTCGAGCGCCAGGGGATGTACCTGTGCGTTGGTGGGGTCGCCTTCTTCGCGGCCCAGGGCATCAGGATTTCCTTCTGGCAGCGCATCGCCAGGCCGCTGCTGTTCGTCACCGCGGCAGGCCTCCTGGCCGTGCTCGTGGTGGGCCGTAGCGCCGGCGGGGCGTCGCGCTGGCTGGGCAGTGGCCCGTACCAGTTCCAGCCTTCGGAACTGGCGAAATTGGCCCTGGTCCTGTTCGCCGCTGACGTCCTGGCCCGGCGGGAAGGACAGAAGGACTGGTTCTACCGGACCACGCCGGTTGTCCTCACCATCGGCCTTTTCGTCGTCCTGATAATCGCGCAACCGGACATGGGCACCGCCGTCGTGATGTGCTGCATTGGTGCTGCCGTGCTGTTCGCGGCGGGCATGCCTGTTCGTACGATGGCCGCGATGGGTGCCGGCGGGGGCATGGCGGGCTACGTGCTGGCCACCTCGGCGAGGTACCGGGCTGAACGGATAATGTCCTTTCTTCATCCTTTCGCGAGCGCCAGCACAACCGGTTACCAATCGGTCCAGAGCCTTATAGCCCTAGGCGCCGGCCACTGGACGGGCACCGGTATAGGTCAAAGCCTGGCCAGTTGGGGCTACCTTCCGAACCAGTACACGGACTTCATATTCGCGGTGATAGGCCAGGAGACCGGGTTCGCCGGCAGCGTCGTGGTCCTCGGGTTGTTCGCGGGCATTGGCATTGTCGGTACCCGGGTGGCGTGGAACGCGTCGACCAGCTTTGAGAGCCTGCTGGCTGCGGGCATTACGGCTTGGTTGGTTTCTCAGGCGATAATCAATGCCGGTGCCGTCGCTGGTGTGCTGCCTGTCACCGGGGTGCCCCTGCCCTTCGTTTCCTACGGCGGCACGTCCCTGATCATTGCCCTCCTGGCCGCCGGGCTGCTCGCCAACGTGGCCCGGCATTCGAATCTGCCCGCAACGGCGAACCTTCCCGTCAGGTAGGCCCTGGTGCTCGGGACCACGAAAGTAATCACGAAAGCCGGCACCGGGACAGTGGCGCGCGCGTGGGCGGTGATAGCCGGCGGCGGCACCGGCGGTCATCTTTACCCGGGGCTCGCGGTCGCCCACGAGTTGGTAGCCCGGGGCCACGAGCCGGCCACCCTGCGTTTCGTGGGGGCCAGGCGTGGCGTGGAGGCCCGGGCCCGGGCGCTGGAAGGCTTCCCCTCGACGCTGTTGCCCGGCCGCGGCCTGAGCCGGAGGCTGTCGGCCGCCAGCCTCCTGGTGAACGTCGAGGCCGCGGTGGGGGTGGTTGCCGCGATCGTCATGGCGGTCGGCTACTTTGCCCGGTGGCGCCCAGCCGTGGTCGTGTCGTTGGGAGGGTACGCCGGCCTCCCGTGCGTAGTGGCGGCGACCATCTGGCGCGTGCCTGTCGTTGTCGTCAACGTGGACGCTGTTCCCGGGTCGGCCAACCGCCTCGCGGCACGGGTGGCGGCGGTATGCGCTGTCGGTTCACCTGACGTGCGCCTTCCGCGCGCCGTGTTCACCGGTGCGCCCGTTCGGGGGGCGATGGCGGGTATCGATCGCAGCCCGGGAGGCAAGTGCCTGGCTCGCCAGCGCCTCGGGCTCCCTGCCGGGGCCAAGGTCGTAGCGGTCTCGGGGGGTTCGCTCGGCTCTTTGCGCATAAACCGGGCCACAGCCCAGTTGGCGGAGTTGTGGGCCGGTCGAGGCGACGTGGCCATCCGTCACGTCGTGGGCCGGCGCGACTGGGACCTTTTCCGGTCCGCCGCTCCGGCCAGTGCCGTTGCCGGCGAGGGCCTCGTCTACCAGCTGGTGGAGTACGAAGAGGACATGGCGGGCCTGTATTCGGCGGCCGACGTCGCCGTACAGAGGGCTGGGGCGAATACCGTGGCGGAGTTGGCCCTGGCCGGCGTCCCCTCGTTACTCGTGCCGCTGCCGGGGTCCCCGGGCGACCACCAGGGGGCCAACGCCCGGGCCATGGCTAACGCGGGCGGGGCCGTAGTGGTGGCCGACGACGAGCTCGACGGCGAGCGCCTGGCCCGCGAGCTGGACGCCCTGTTGGCCGACCCCGAGCATCTTGCTCGCATGGGCGAGGCGGCCAGGGCCCTGGGGCGCCCTGATGCCGCCGGCAACGTCGCTGACCTGGTCGAACAACAGGCTCGTCGTCGGCCGGAAAAGGCTGAGAAGGGGGGGTCGGGTGCTAGCTGAAGGTCCTCCGGGGGTGCCCGACCTGGCGGGCGGCGCGCTGCGTTTGCACGTCGTCGGCGTCGGTGGCGCCGCCATGAACGCCATCGCCACCGTCCTGGTCGCCATGGGCCACCGAGTCTCGGGCAGCGACGCGCAGGCGTCGCCGGTCCTGGAGCGCCTGGAAAGCCTGGGTGTCCGCACTTACCTCGGGCACGACGCCGCCAACGTAGGGGGAGCGGATGTCGTCACCTTTTCGACGGCGGTCAAGGCCGACAACCCGGAGCTGGTCGAAGCCAGGAGCCGCGCCATCCCCACGGTGCCCCGGGCCGAGATCCTGAGGGCCATTTGCCGCACCCGTCGGACGCTGGCCGTAAGTGGCACGCACGGCAAAACGACCACCACTGCGATGCTGGCCGCGGTCCTGGCTGACGCCGGCCTGGACCCAGGTTTCATTGTGGGCGGGGAGCTGCCCGGCGCCAGGGGCGGAGCCCATTGGGGAGGCGGAGAGTGGTTCGTGGTCGAGGCGGACGAGTCTGATGGGACCTTTCTCCGCCTCGGCGCTGAGGGCGTTGTCGTGACCAGTATCGGTGCCGACCACCTCGACCACTTCGGCGATGTGGCGGGGTTGACGGCCGCTTTTGCCGAGTTCGTCAGGCAGGCTCCGGGGCCCAAGGTCGTGTGCTTGGACGACCCCGGAGCGGCGGCGCTGTGCTCGGTCGGGAAGGCGCCCGGCCCCGGGATGATCACCTACGGGACAGCGCCAAGTGCGGCTTACCGCGTCAGCGAGGTTGAGTTCGAAGGCACCTCAGCCTGCTTCGAGGTGCGCACCGGGGATGTGAGCCTGGGGCGCTTCTCCGTCCCTGCACCCGGCATGCACAACGTGCTGGATGCCACAGCTGCCCTGGCGATGGCCTGCGCCGTCGGGGTGGGTACGCAGGTGGCGAGGTCGGCACTGGCTCACTACCGGCCCGTCAGGCGGCGGTTCGAACTGCGCGGCTCGCGCAATGGGATCACGTACGTCGACGACTATGCCCACAACCCGGGCAAGGTGCGGGCCGCCCTGGCCGGGGCCCGCCAAGGCGGCTGGCAAAGGGTGGTGGCGGTGTTCCAGCCCCACCGCTACAGCCGGACGTTGAGCCTTTGGCAAAGCTTTGCAGATGCCTTTGTCGATGCCGACGTGCTCGTCCTCACCGGCATCTACCCCGCCGGCGAAGCGGCAGTCCCGGGTGTGAGCGGTCGCCTGGTGGCCGACGCCGTCAGGGCTGCACACCCGTCGCTGCCTCTCCAATACGTCGAGACGAGAGACGAACTGGTCGAGGTGCTCCGCGGGCTGTTGCGGCCGGGCGACCTTTGCCTGACCATGGGGGCCGGTGACCTCACGACGCTGCCGGGCGTGCTCTTGGCGGGGCCCGAAGGTGGCGGGACCGACGAGGAGATCAGGTGAGCCAGGCCGCGCCGCCACGCCCGCGCCAGGAGTTGCCTGTTGACCCGCGGTTTCGGCGGCGCTGGGCGGAGGCTCGCCGCGCCGAGGGCCGCCGGCGCTTGCGAATCCTGCTCGGGGCCCTGGTAGTCGTTACCGTCGTGGCGGGCGGCTTCGGGTTGGTGCACTCGCCAGTGTTCCGAGTACGCACGGTCATCGTCGTCGGCAGCGCCCATACGCCAAGCGCCGAGATTGCGGCCGCCGCCGGCCTTGAAGGAGGGCATGGGGTAACGCTGATGGTGGGCACGGGCTCGGCCGCGGCTCGTCGGGCAGTGGAGGCCTTGCCGTGGGTGAGGACGGTTTCCTTCCGGCGTGACTGGCCGTGGACGCTGGTGGTGACCGTGAAAGAACGTGTGCCCGTGGCCCTGGTAGAGGCAGGGGTACCTGCAGGCGGGACCAGTCCACCGAGGCGCGCGGCACCGAGCGCCCGGGGCGGTCCTGTCTGGGACATGGTTGATGGCACTGGACGGGTGCTCGAGGTCTCATCCGGCAGGGAACCGAGCCACGCGCTTGCGGTGGTTGTGGGTGCGCGAACAGCGCAGCCGGGTACGCGCGTTTTGCCGGTCTCGGGCTTGACCGGCACAGAAGTGGGCGAACTGCTTGAGGCCGCTGGGGCTTCGTCGCTGGCTCTGGACGAGCGCGGGTTGCGGCTCGCATATTCCCCCGGCCAAGGGCTGGTCGCGCACGTGGGCATCGGCAACGCCTTGGTTGTGCTGGGAGATCCCGCTGATATGGGGGAGAAATTGGCAGTGCTTGAAGAGCTTGTCAACAGGGTCGGGCTGGGCGGCTACTCCGAAGTCGATCTCACCGTACCGGACCGGCCGGCCCTCACACCAGTGGCGAACTCGAGCAATAGCTAAGCACGCCACTTGATCAAGAAGTGACAAACAAGCTAACGTAGTTCAACTGTTCGTAGAGCTTGAGCAACTCTAACCCTTTAGTTTAGGTCCAGGGTCCTAACCGGCACAAGTCCTAAAAGAACTTTTTGTGCCGGTACCAACCATGAGGACACGAGGAAAGGTGCGATGGCCGGACCAGCCCAGAATTACATAGCAGTAATCAAAGTCGTGGGCATCGGGGGCGGCGGAGTCAACGCGGTCAACAGGATGATCGATGCAGGTCTGAAAGGCGTCGAGTTCATCGCCATCAACACCGATGCGCAGGCGTTACTGATGAGCGATGCCGACGTCAAGCTCGATATCGGCCGCCAGCTCACCAAAGGCCTAGGCGCCGGGAGTGACCCCGAAATCGGGCGGCTCGCCGCCGAGGAACATCGTGACGAGATCGAAGAGGTGCTGAAAGGCGCCGACATGGTTTTCATCACCGCCGGCAAGGGCGGCGGGACAGGCACCGGGGGTGCCCCCATTGTCGCCGAAGTGGCAAAGACGGTTGGGGCTTTGACCATCGGGGTTGTCACCAGGCCCTTTGCCTTCGAAGGACGCCGGCGTGCCGTGCAGGCGGACCAGGGGATCCAGCACTTGAAGGACAAGGTCGACACGTTGATCGTCATTCCCAACGACCGGCTCCTGGCCGTCTCGAGCAACAAGACCACGATGGTCGGGGCCTTCAAGATGGCCGACGAGGTGCTATTGCACGGCGTTCAGGGGATCACCGAACTGATAACGACGCCCGGCTTGATCAACACCGATTTCGCTGACGTCAAGATGATCATGAGCAACGCGGGGACCGCCATCATGGGCATCGGCTCGGGTACAGGCGATGGCCGGGCTATCACCGCCGCGAAAATGGCTATCACGTCGCCGCTACTGGAGGCTTCGATCGAAGGCGCCCGTGGCATCCTGCTCAACATCGCTGGTGGCCCGGACCTGGGCTTGTTCGAAGTCAACGAGGCAGCCGAGATCATTCACTCCGCGGCTCATCCCGACGCCAACATCATCTTCGGCCAGGTCATCGACGAAGGCATGGGGGACGAGGTGCGGGTCACCGTGATCGCTGCCGGGTTCGACCGCTGGGACGGCACGCCGCAACAGGCGGTCGCCCAACAGGCCGATGGCAGCGAGCAAGTGGCCAAGCAACCTCCTCGCCGGGCCCTGGGCCTTATCGACGCCGAAGCGGAGTTGGCAGCGGCAGGCCTCAGCTTCGGGGACGAGGACGATTTCGACGTCCCTCCTTTTCTCAAGTAGCCACGCCGGTTTGGCGCCGGGCACGTGGACAGTCGCCCTACCCGGAGGTGCGCTGGTGTTTGCCGCTGGCCGCCAGGCGGGTGATTTCTCAGACCCAGGCGGCGAACGTGCCCTGGCCGCCCAGAGATTGCTCGCCGACATGCCGTGGACATGGTTTCACCAAGTCCACGGCGCCCGCGTCGTCGTCGTAGAGCGCCCGGGCGACCACCGGGGAGAAGAAGCCGATGCCGCTGTCACCGCCGTTCCCGGGGCCGCTTTGGCCGTTCTTACCGCAGACTGCGCGCCAGTGGGGCTCTCCAGCCCGGAGGGGGTAATCGGGGTGGCTCATGCCGGGTGGAGAGGGCTCATGGCCGGCGTGGTCGAGGCATCGGTGGCGGCTATGAGGGCGTTGGGGGCAAGCGACGTCCACGCCGCGCTCGGCCCGTGCATATGGCCCCACGCCTATCGCTTCGCGCCGACCGACCTCGGTCCCGTCGTCACCCGTTTCGGACCGGAGGTCCAAAGCGTCGACGCTGAAGGCTACCCTGCCCTTGACCTACCGGCTGCCGTGAAAGCGGCGCTGGAGCGGGCAGGGGCCGCCCTGGCGGCCGATGCCCGTATGTGCACCCATTGTTCGGGCGATCACTGGTCATGGCGGGCGCGGCGCGACACCGCCCGTCAGGCCATGGTCGTCTGCAAGCCGGAAAGCCCCGCCCGATGACTGGCACCCCGATGACTGGCACCCCGATGACCGGCACCCCGGCGGGCGCGTTGGTGCTCAGTCCCGAGGTAGTGGCTGAACGCTTGGCCCAAGTGAAGGACCGCATTGCCAGGGCCCAGCGGGGGCCCGGGCCGGTGACGGTCATCGCTGTCACCAAGGGCTGGGGCCCAGCTGCGGTCGCAGCCGCCGTCGGTGCCGGTATCCAGGACATCGGCGAGAACTACGCCCAGGACCTGTTGTCCAAGTACAGCACCGCTCCGGCTGGTGTGCGCTGGCATTTCCTGGGCGAACTACAGCGGAACAAGTTGTCGCGATTGGCGCCCTGCGTGTACCTCTGGCACGGGCTTGACAGCGAGGGCGAGGTCCTGGCTCTGGCCCGGCGGCGGCCGGCAGCGGCAGTCCTTGTCGAAGTGATGGTCGCCCCGGGGGAGCGAAGGCACGGTGCCGCCCCCGAGAAGGTGCCTGCGCTCGTGGCGAATGCCGTGCACGCCGGTCTCGACGTCAGGGGTCTCATGGCGGTGGGCCCGGCTGATGCGCCGGCGGAGGAAGTGCGCCGATGCTTCGGGGAGGTGGCCCGCCTGGGTCGGTCGCTCGGGCTGCCCGAGTTGTCAATGGGGATGACCGCCGATTTTGAATTGGCCGTGGCCGAGGGAGCGACAATGGTGCGCCTCGGGACCGCCCTGTTCGGCCAGCGCACGGGCCCGGATGCCGCAGGGCCAGGTGCAGTCACGCTACGCTGATAACAAGGAGGATCCATGCCGGGAACAGGCAAGAAAGTGTTGATGTGGCTTGGCCTAGCCGATGCTGACGAGTACGACGACTATGAACCTTATGAGGAGGTCATGTCGCCTCAGGTACCCGTCCGGCGCGGTGCTGAGGTCCTCGATCCTGGCCCTCAGACGTCTCCGGCCGTGAGGACGCTGCCCCGCGACGGCCAGGATGTCGGCGCGCCGATAAACCTCCGGCCCGCTCCCACGCCCCTTCGCCCCCTACCCACCCCGCAACCGATGCCCGTGCCGATGCAGGTGCCCACGGCCAAGGTCCACGTCGCCGCGCCATCCGAGTTCGCCGACGCCCAGGAGATAGCCGATCGGTTCCGTAACGGCCAGCCGGTGATCGTCAATCTCGGCACCACCTATAGGGAGCTGGGCCACCGGATGATCGACTTCTGCAGCGGCGTCGCCTATGCCCTCGGGGGGACGATGGACAAGGTCGCCGACAAGGTGTTCCTGATGACGCCCAGTAATTTCGAGCTGTCGGCGGAGGAGAAGCGCCGCCTCCAGGAGCGCGGGCTGTACCGCTCGTGATGGGGCGACGCGGTGGCTGAGGCCGCCCTGCACTGGCTGCGCGCACCGGGATCCCCCGCGTGGCCCGCGTCCGCTCCGGCACGGGAGGGCTAGGTGTTCGATCTCCACCGGCCCCTCTACGACCTTGGCGTCATCTACCTGATCATCCTGCTGTTCCGTGCTGTGCTTTCGTGGTTCCCACCGGGATCCAGTTCCTGGCTACCCAAGGTCAACCACTGGCTCTATGTGTTCACGGAGCCGCTGCTGGCGCCTTTGCGCAAGGTGATCCCCCCGGTTGGCATGCTCGACGTCAGTTACATGGTCGTTTTCTTTGGCGTTTACCTCTTCACTGCCTTCGTCCTGCATCGGGTGGTCGTCTGAACCCTGACGCCGCACCCGGCCTGTCGCAACAGTCCGGGCGCGCGTACACCCGAGGACATCGCCTGTCCCCTTGCTGCAAGGCTGGCCCCATGTCAAAAGGCGCAAGCACTTGACTGTTAGCATGACCGCATGGAACTGACTCCCAAGGTCTTTCGCGACGTGCAGTTCCGCGAGAAGCTGCGTGGTGGCTACCACCCTGAGGACGTCGACGAGTTCCTGGAGCAGGCCGCTCTGGGCGTCGAAGCTCTGCAGGACAAGCTTCGTCAAGCCACCGAGCGAGCGCAGCGCGCGGAGCAATCGGCCACTGAGGCGACGGCAACCGATGAGGCACTGAAACGCATGCTGCTCATGGCCCAACGCACAGCCGACCAGGCGGTAAGCGAAGCTCGTGAAGAGGCAGAGAAAATGACCACCGAGGCTCGCGCCCAGGCTGAGTCGACGCTGGCAGACGCCGAGGAGCGGGGCCGGCGGGCGTACGAGAGCGCGCTAGCCGAAGGACGGGCGAACATGCAGAAGGCCGAGGAAGAGTTGCACAAGGCCCTGGAAGAAGTCGAGGCACTGCGGGCATGGGTAGACCTGCACAAGGGCCATCTTCTGTCCGTGCTCGACGACGCCCGTAACCTGGTCGAAAATGCCGGTCTGCTCAGCGAGCCCCCCCCGGTCACCACCCGCGGGCCGGAGCCGTCCGATCAACCTCGCGAGCAGCAATCGGTCCTTGCCAACCCCGCCGGCCCGGCAAGCGAGGCTGGGGAGGGTGCCCAGGGCCCGGTCAGCCCGGACCAGCTCCCTACCGGAGAGTGGGGCCCCCGCTCGCTCGAGGGCGTCGCTCTGCAGGCGAGCGCGCCCGTGGCTGACGCGGCCACGGGACCTGACCAGCCCGGGGAGGCCAACCCTGAGGGCCAGGTTGGCGCGCCCAGGCACGCCTTGTCCGAGGACACCGGCCTCGGCATGGACGAGCGGGCGTTGGACACCTTCTTCAGCGATCAGGACCTGGGGGACGACCGGGGCCCGAGCAGGTTCCGGCGCCGCCAGTGACGCCAAGCCCGGGCCTCCGGCACCGCTAGTATTTCCCGCTGCGGCACGGGCGGGAACGGAGCCGTCGATGACGGCGTTGGCTGCCCGTTCGTGGTAGGATGCCCCGCTCCGCAAAAGGGTAAGGTGCCACGGAATGCCTAAAGCAAAGCAGCAAGACCCTGCCGAAGCCCCGCAAGCCGAAGTGACAGCCCAGGGGCATGCCAACGGTGCCAGCCGCAGGCGGGCCGTTCCGGCTGTTCCACCCGGCACCGCTTCCGCTCACGACAAGCTTGCCGGCGACAAGGGGGCCGGGGACAAGGTTGCTCCTGACAAGGCGGTTCACCGTAAGCCTGCCCGTGACAAGAAGCTCGCCGTGGTGGCGCCTGCCGGGGGCCAAATGGCGACCGCGCCGCGCAAGGCGGGTACCGAGAAAGCGCGGATCGCGGCGCCAGAGAGCAAGAAGGCAGGGGCCGGGAAGGCAGGGGCCGAGAAGGCAGGGGCCGAGAAGGTCAAGCGAGCTCGCCCGGCGCGCACCACGGCAGTCGCCGACAGGGCAGTGAGCGGCGACGCAGGCGGCGAACCGGACGAAGCGCGGGACATGTTCGTGGAGACCCAGCGCGCCTTGCTCGTGGCTGAGCGGTACAACTACACCCGCCAGGCCGAGGAGCTCAGGGCGCAGGCGGAGGCACTGGCGCTGGAGCACGAGCCGGGCGATGTCCAGTTTGACGAAGAAGGTGGCGAGGGTGGCACGGCCAATGTTGACCGGGAGCTGGACCTGCACCTGTCAGCTCAGGCTCACGCGGCCGTAGAGGAGATTGATGCAGCCTTGTTGAAGATCGCGGCCGGCTCCTACGGCTCCTGCGAGAGCTGCGGCTCGCCCATCCCCCGAGCCCGGCTGGAGGCCCTCCCGCATGCCAGGCTCTGCGTCTCGTGCAAGAGCGGGGGGCTGACGGCACGCCGTCAATGACGCGGCGCGCCTGGTCGCTCGCGGCGATCGCCGGCTGCGTCGTGGCCGTCGACCAATGGACCAAGTCGTGGGCCACCCGGAGCTTGTCCAGTCGGCCTCGTCACGTGGTAGGCCCGGTGTACCTCGTCCTCACTTCCAACCGTGGTGCCGCTTTTTCACTGGGCAGCGGGATAGAGCCGGTCATAGTGGCCGCCGCCATTCTCCTGGCAGTTGTCGTGGTCCTCGTGTCGGGGCGCCTCGTGTCGGGGCGCCTGGCCAAGGGTGGTAGTAGCTGGGCGTCGATCGTCGGGCTCGGGTTACTCACCGGCGGCGCCGTGTCCAACCTGGCGGACCGGTTCTTTCGCCATCACCACGGGGGTGTTGTGGACTTCATCCAACTTGTCAGCTGGTGGCCTATCTTCAACGTGGCGGACGCCTCGATAACGATCGGGGCCGTGGTCATAGCCGTGAGCCTCGCGCTGCCCTCTGGTTCGCGCCCCCCCAGGCCCCCTTTTGCCGGCAGCCCCGGCACGCAGGACCGCGAGCGGGGAGAATACCCTGACCAACCCTGAGCCGTCGAAGCCGGGGCAGGTGCTGCGCTTGGCTGTTCCCGCCGCTCTCGACGGCGAACGTGTCGACCGGGGGCTGGCCCTGCTCGCCGGTGTCAGCCGTGCCCACGCGGCGCGCCTGGTCGCGCAGGGCAGGGCGCGAATAGGGGGCTCGGTCGTCGGCGCCGGCAGTCGTCGGATGCACGGCGGGGATCTGCTGGAGGTGGAACTGGCACCCGAACAGCTCGCACAGCCCGATCAGCCGATCCTGGGTTCCCCGGCACCGGGTCACCCGGGCCCTTGGCCTGAGGCTTGTGCGGTCCCGGAAGCCACGGTTGTCTTCGCTGACCCCGACGTGGTAGTGGTGGACAAGCCAGCCGGGCTTGTGGTCCACCCGGGTGCCGGTAACAGCCAGGGCACGCTTGTACAGCAACTTCTGGCTCGCTTTCCCGACATCGCAGGCGCAGGGCCTGATGGTGACCGGCCGGGTATTGTGCACCGCCTCGATAAGGGGACCTCTGGGCTCCTGGTGGTGGCCCGCAACTTCGCCGCCCGGGAATCCCTTGTAAGCCAGATGGCGGCTCGTTCTGCGGAGAGGCGCTACCTCGCCGTAGTGCACGGGGAACTGGGCTCCGACGAGGGGGCCATCGACGCACCACTGGGTCGCTCACAGTCCGAACGGGTCAAGATGGCGGTCGTCCACGGCGGCCGGCACGCCGTGACCCACTACTGGGCCAGGAGCCGTTCCCGTTCTCCGTTGCCTGTTACCCTGCTGTCGTGCCGGTTGGAGACCGGCCGTACCCATCAGGTGCGTGTGCATTTCGCCGCCATCGGGCATCCCGTCGTGGCTGACGAGCGCTATTGCAAGCCCAGCCAGCTGGCAGCGGTGAGACGGGTGCTGCCCGCCCTGCGCCGGCCCTGGTTGCACGCCGCCCTCCTCGGTTTCAGCCACCCGGTAAGCGGCGAGCGCATGAGCTTCACCTCCCCGTTACCGGCCGACCTGCTCGGCTCGCTTGGCACGCTGGGCCTGGAGGTCGGTCCGGCCGACCTCGGCTGAGGATTGCACGGGAACTTCAGTGTGCCGCGTGCTGAGCCAGAGGGGCCGGCTCGTCCCCCCCCACACGGCGGACCATGTCGGCGATGGTGTACGAGTCCAGGTGCACGCGCATGTGATCGCCCACCTCTGCCCACACAGAGAGCAGGACGCATTGGCCCTCGTGGTTGCATGCGCCGCCCGCGTGGGGTTCGCCGAAATCGCCGACGACGATGGGCCCGTCGACCGCAGCCACGACCTGGCCCAGCGTGAGCTTCTCCGGTGCTCGGGCCAACACATAGCCGCCACCGACGCCGCGCTTGGAGCGGACCAGCCCCGCGCCCTTCAGGGCCAATAGGATCTGTTCAAGGTACGGCTGAGGCAGGCCTGTGCGTTCGGCGATGTCACGCACGGACGTGGGCAGGTCCCCGCCATGAAGGGCCAGCGACAACAGGGCACGGCACGCGTAGTCTCCCCGTGTCGATACCCTCACGTTGCCATGCTACAGGTGGGCCATGGCGCGGGTAGCCCGCAGCCGCAAGTGAGTGCGCGCGTTGCGGGGCCGTGTAGATTTCCGTAACCCGCTCGGTCGGGGGATCACAGAGTGAGGACGAGCCGATGGCCGGAACACGCGACGGTGCACCAACGACAAGTGCAGGAGCGCTTCCTCCCGCGCTGCGCCTGCCCGCGTACGGCGGCGCCTGTCTCGACTCGCTGATGCCCGCGTTGCTTTCGCCGGCCGGCTCGAGGCCAGAGTGGTTGCCGGGCCCCCTGCGCCTTGCCCAACAGGTCGTCCTGCTCGTGATCGACGGGTTGGGATGGCTCCAGCTGCGCGAGCGGGAGCGCCTCGCTCCCGTGCTCGCCAGCCTGGAAGGCGTCCCTATCAGTTCGGTGGCCCCCACCACGACGGCGACAGCCCTGGCCTCGCTGACCTTGGGCATGACGCCCGCGGGGCACGGGATCGTCGGTTACAAGTTGCTCGTGAGCGGGCCCAGCGGGGACGAGGTCCTCAACGTCTTGCGCTGGACCACCAGGTCGGGGGACGCCAGGCAGCTCGTGCCGCCAACGCAATTCCAGCCGCTGGCTGCTTTTGGCGGGCTCCGGGTGCCTGTGGTGAGCAGGGCGGACTTCTCCGGGAGCGGGTTCAGCCAGGCGCACCAACAAGGTGGCCGGGAGACGAGCTGGGTCGTCCCGTCCAGCCTGCCTCCACTGGTGGGGGCGCTGCTGTACGGAGGCGAACCTTTCGTCTACGCCTACTACGACGGCATCGACAAAGTGGCCCACGCCACCGGCCTGGGCGAGCTCTACGGGACAGAGCTCGCCTTCGTCGACCGGATGGTCTCAGACGTGCTTGGTGCCCTACCCCCAGGGGCCGCACTGGCTGTGACGGCGGACCACGGCCAAGTCGAAGTCGGCCGCCTGGCTCGTGCCGTGGCGCCCGAGGTGGCAGACCAGACGCAACTGATGAGCGGCGAAGCCCGTTTCCGGTGGCTCCACAGCCGGCCCGGTTGCGCCAGCGCCCTGTTCCAGGCAGCCGCGTCCAGGTACGGTGACGAAGCCTGGGTGGCCACCCGTGACGAGGTGCTGGCGTCGGGGATCTTCGGCGGCCTGCCCACCGAGGAAGCGTGCGCACGCCTGGGGGACGTGGCCGTACTCCCGTTCGGTGGCAACGCCTATCTCGATCCCCGGGATGCGGGCGACGCCAAGCTTGTTTGCCGTCATGGTGGCCTCTCACCCGACGAGCTGATCGTCCCACTTGTCTGCGCGACGCGCTGAGGGCTGAGGTCCCCGACGAAGGTGCCCGCTCAGAAGGTGCCCACTCAGCCCGCTGGACTGGTGGCCGCGCTGCTACCCCCTGCACTGCTCCCGGCCGCAGCCTGGCGGGAACGTTCCGCGTTGGCTATCTGGACGAAGGCCATCCGTATTTCGGCCAAGCCGTCGCGCAGCGTGTGCTCTGCCTCCCCCAGCCGTCCCTGCAGCCCCTCCACCAGGGCATTCAGAGCATCGATGGCCAGCTGAGCCTGGCGCAAGTGGGGTGGGGCCTGGGAAAGATGAAGCGCAGCCAGTTCCCAGAGGCCCATGGCATGATTGGAGACCACCAGCTCGATGGGTGCCCGCAGCAGTTGTTCCCTGACGGCGTCCATTTCGGCTTGGGCCTCCTGGAGCTCCTCGGGTGTTGGCTCCCGCTCGCCGACGGGCCCCGTGGCTGGGCTGGGATGGCTCCTGACCGGCCCTGTGCCCCCTGCTGCGGTCGCGGGGGCTGGGCGCCGAGCTGCCTCCCCGTGCCCTGTGCCCTCGCTACCGGGCCCTGTGCTGGCTTGCTTCCTTGGTACGGGGTGTTCCCCGCTCGGTGTCCAAAGCGTGCTCACTGCGCTACTCTATGATGAAACGAGCGAGCAGAGCGGCAAGGAGCCTGGCAGCGCATAATGGTCACAGACGGTAAGTAGTGTGCCGACTATGAGATCGCACTCAGCCGGACGTGAGGGGACGCCCCCGCTCTGTGTGCTGAGCGGCGCTGGAGGCGTTGCCGGGATTGGCGGCGTTGTACACCCCCCGTTTGCAATATCTGTTGGCGCGTTGCCGGCGGTTGCTGGCCGTCCCCATGCGGCCTGTAGCAAGTGACTGGGAGACCACATTCTTCGGTACCGATCGTGGGAGCGGCGCCCGCCGGTGCGCGGCCGACCTCCGGTTCCCACTTGTCTCTGCTAGACCTCGCTCTGTTGCACATGTTGGCGGAGTAGCCAAGACGGCCCCGTAAGTTCTCAACCCCTAAAGTTCGATGACGCCTCGACGATGCTGGCTAAAGGAGCTGCATCGAGGCCATAGCAAGGAGATCAGCGCATAGCCACTGCAACCGATTTGAACGACCACCGGGTCAACGACCGCATCCGCGCCCGGGAAGTCCGCCTGATCGACCCCGAGGGCAAACAGCTTGGGGTTAAGGCCCTCCCTGAAGCCCTTTCCGTGGCCCGGCAGTTGGATCTCGACCTCGTGGAGGTGGCCCCTGATGCCAACCCGCCGGTCTGCCGGATCATGGACTACAACCGTTTCAAGTACGAAACGGCTCAGCGGGCCAAAGAGTCCCGGAAGAAGGCGACCAACACCAGCATCAAGGAGATGAAGTACCGGCCGAAGATCGGCACGGGAGATTTCGTCACCAAGACTCGCCAGGTCGGCAAGTTCCTGGAAGAGGGCCACAAGGTCAAGGTCACGATCATGTTCCGAGGCCGCGAAGTCAGCCATCCCGAGCTTGGGATGAAGCTTCTCGAGCATCTGGCCGACGAGGTTGCCGCGGTGTCCAAGATCGAAGCCGCTCCCAAGTTGGACGGCCGCAACATGGTCATGGTGCTGGCCCCAGACCGCCGGGCCAAGCAAGCCGCCCGCAAGCTGACCGCCGGTCCCGGTGCCGGCGAAGCCGAGGGCCCCTCCTCGGTGCCCGCGCCGCCCGTCGCTTCACGCGTCGCCGGTGTGTCGGAGCACAGCCCAGTCGCCGTCGGGCCAAGCGGCCTGGTCGCGGACGCGGGAGCGACGCGGCCCCCGCTCTCGCGTGCCCCGACGAAGCCGTCTCGCTCTGTGGTGCCGGCGCCGGCTGCGTCAGGCAACGGTGCGGGCTCTCCCGGCCCGAGCACGTCCGGTGCGGGTGCGTCTGGTCCGCCCACACCTGCCGGCCGATCGTCGATGTCCCCGGCGGCGGCCGAGGGAGTGCTGGGCACGAGTAGCTAGCGTTCTGCTACCTTGTCTTCGGTACCCCGTTGGGTGAGGTCGACGCGCTGCTCCGCGGGCTGCAGTGTGCGGCACGCGGAGATCAGAGAGGTAGCAGATGCCGAAGCAGAAAACGGACAGGGGGGCGGCCAAGCGGTTCAAGGTGACCGGCACGGGCAAGCTCCGGCGGCGCCAGGCCTGGAGGTCCCACCTGCTGGAGAAGAAGTCGTCCAGCCGCACGCGCCGCCTTGGGCGTCCCCAGGACGTGGCACCGGGCGACGTCCGCAATGTAAAACGCCTGCTTGGCATATAGACATCGCGCGGCGGCTTGAAAGGAGAACTTTATGGCACGTGTTAAGCGCGCCGTACACGCCAGGAAGCACCACCGGGCGGTACTTGAGGCCGCCCAGGGCTATTACGGGAACAAGAGCCGCAGCTACAGGGCGGCCAACGAGCAGGTCAACCATTCGCTCCGCTACGCCTTCCGGGACCGCAGGGCGAAGAAGGGCGAGTTCCGCCGCCTCTGGATCACGAGGGTTAACGCCGCCTGCCGGGCCAACGGGCTGAGCTACAGCCGCTTCATTGCCGGCCTCGACCTGGCCCGGGTTGCGCTGGACCGCAAGGTCCTTGCCGACATCGCCGTTCGCGACGAGGCCGCTTTTGCCCGACTGGTCGAAGTGGCGCGCCGCGCCTTGCTTGAGGCCGCGGACGGCGGGCTGAAGGTCGCTGCCGACGAGGTGTAGGTGAGCTCCGGCCGGTACCTGGGCGCAACGAGCGGGCTGTGAGCGCCCTGGCCTACCGGCACCAGCGAGTGCAGCGACTGCGGCGCCTTGTAGGGCGCCGCAGTGCGCGTACAGACGAAGGCCGTTTCGTCGTCGAGGGCGTCAATCTGCTCCATGAGGCGCTGAACGCCCAAGTGCCAATCGAAGCCGTCTACGTCGACTCGGGGGTTCGGCAGCTGCCTGAGCGGCTTGGCCGTTTGCTTGAGCGCTGCTACGAGCTTGGGGCGCGCGTCTTTGAACTGGAACCAGGGGTGCTGGCACGCGTGGCCGGCACCGTAACACCCCAGCCGGTGATGGCTGTCCTCCACACACCTTCGTTTACGATGGCAGACGTCCAGAGCGCGCGCCCCGAGCTGGTCGTGGTATGCGTGGACGTGCGGGACCCGGGCAACGCGGGGACGGTGGCCCGCAGCGCCTGGGCCGCCGGCGCCGACGCCGTGGTGTGTTGCGAGGGGTCTGTCGATCTGTGGAACCCCAAGGCCGTCCGGTCGTCGGCGGGAGCGGTCCTGCACGTCCGCGTTGTAGCCGCCGGCCCAGCTCGCGAAGTGCTGGCGGAGATCGGGACGTGGGGACTGTCGCGGTGGGGGACGGTTTCCACCGGCGGTGACGACTACGCCGTAGCCGACCTCACGCGGCCGTGCGCGCTGGTCTTGGGTAACGAAGCCGGGGGCCTGCGCCTGGACGAGCTGAGGGACCAGCTGGACGGTTTGGTAACCATCCCCATGTCCGAGGGGGCAGAATCGCTCAACGTGGGGATAGCTGCTGCGGTGCTCTGTTTCGAGGCTGTTCGCCAGCGCCGTCACGGCGGCCCGGTTGGGCCACCGCCTCTCGGGGGCGGAAAACCGCCGGCGGCAGGATGAGTGGCGCCAGGCCGTCCAGCCGGCCAGAACCGCAGCCTCTCGGTGACCAGGCCCCGGCAATGTCGGGCGACCTGGTCGCCGCGGTGAGCCATGAGCTGCGCCAACCGCTGGCGTCGATCAGGGGCTTTACTGAAATGCTCCTGGCTCACTGGGCCGATTTCCCGGACGCGGACAAGGTCGAGATGCTCGGCCAGATCCTGCACGACGCCAAGCGGGTGGGCCGGCTGGTTGACGAACTCCTCGAGGTGACGCGCCTGGAATCAGGCCAACTGGTCCTGCACCCAAGGGGGACCGATCTGGGCGAACTCGTGGCTCGCGTGGTGGCCAACCTTAAGCTGTCCTACCCGGCTTTGCGCGTTTCCATCGAGTTTCCCGATCCCTTCCCGACGGTAATGGTGGACCCCTTCAAGCTGGAGCAGGTCTTGGCCAACGTGATAGAGAATGCATGCAAGTACGGGGGCCCCGGCACGGTCCGGATCACCGGCGCCGTCGAACCAGGGCCTGGAGGCCCCGTCGTGCTCGCCATTTCCGATAGCGGGCGCGGTATCTCGCCGGACGATCTGCCGCACGTGACGGAGAAGTTCTTCCGGGCCGCAGACGTTGCCACCACTGGCGCCGGGGCCCAGCCTGGCGGCCTCGGCCTCGGCCTGTGGATCAGTAAAGGAATAGTGGAAGCGCACGGAGGGCAGCTGCTTACCACCTCTATCGCGGGTGAGGGGACCACTGTGAGCATCACAATTCCCCTGCAGGCTGGCGCTGGAACTGGCAAGCTGTCGGGATCATGAGCTCTGTTCGATCTGCCCATGAACGCGGGCAGGCACTCATTGCCGGCGCCGGTTCCCTGGCCGCTCTCCGGGCGGTCGAAGCTGAAGCATTTGGGAAACGCAGCCAGCTGGCGGCACTCACGCTCACGCTGCGGGACCTGGCCCCGCCCGACCGGCGCCAGATGGGCCAAGCACTTCAGGAGGCCCGGGCCGACCTGGAGATAATGTTCGGCCAGCGCATGGACGAACTCGAGGCCACTGAAGCGCTGCAGCGGGCCAAGTCCGAACGGCTCGATCTGAGCGAAGCAGCCGGGCTCTGGCGTTCCGGAGCGGGGCCCCTTGCGGGAAGCCTGGGCCAGCCGGTTCCTCCCGGGCACCTCCACCTGGTCACCCAGGTGCGCCAGGAACTTGAGGACATATTCGTTTCCATGGGTTTCGAAGTGGCTGAAGGTCCCGAGGCCGAAGACGACCGGCACAATTTCGAGGCCCTCAACATGCCGCCGCACCACCCGGCGCGAGGCATGTTCGACACGTTCTACCTGAAGGCCGGGGAGCCCGATGCCGTGTTGCTCCGCACTCACACCTCACCCGTTCAGGTGCGGCTCATGGAATCCCGCCCGCCCCCCATCTATGCCGTGGCACCCGGGCGGTGCTTCCGCCGGGACACTGCCGACGCCACGCACCTGCCCGTTTTCCACCAGCTGGAGGCTCTGGTGGTTGACGAGGGGATTTCCATGAGCCATCTGGCAGGGACGCTGGACGCCTTTACCAGTGCCTTTTTCGGCCCTGGGCGCCGGGCGCGACTGCGGCCCAGTTTCTTTCCCTTCACCGAGCCGTCAGCCGAGTTCGACGTCACCTGCTGGGTGTGCGGCGGCGAGGGGTGCCGGACATGCTCGGGCTCGGGCTGGGTGGAGCTGGGCGGCTGCGGGATGGTCGACCCGGCCGTCTTCGAGGCGGTTGGCGTGGACTCCGAGCGTTACACCGGCTTTGCCTGGGGTTTCGGCATCGACCGGCTGGCAATGGTCCGGACGGGCCTGGCTGACATGCGCGACTTGCTCGACAACGACATCCGTTTCGTAACCCAATTTTGAGGACCGAATGCGCGCACCTCTGTCCTGGATCCGTGACTTCACGCCTGTCGAGGGCGCGCCCCAACAAATAGCACGCACGCTGTCTTTCTTGGGCCTTGTGGTCGAGGGCACCGAGCTCGTGCCCGCGCCGCTTCCCGGTATCGTCGTCGCCCGAGTGCTGGCCACCAGGCCGCACCCCTCCGCCGACCGGATCCACCTGGTTGACGTCGACGCCGGCGACGGCGCCGCCCTGCAGATCTGCTGTGGTGCTTTCAACATGAAGGCCGGCGACCTCGTACCTCTGGCCACCTTGGGTACCGTGATGCCCAGCGGGACCGAGATTGCCCGGCGCAAGATGCGGGGGGAGTGGTCCAACGGGATGCTGTGCTCCGCCCCCGAGCTTGGCCTGGGCGCCGAGGGCCCTGCGCCCGCCATATTGATCCTGGCCCCGGGCACTGCGGCGCCCGGCCAACCCGTCGCCGACGCCTTCGGGCTGGGCCCGGACGTTGTCTTCGACCTGGAGATAAGCCCCAACCGTTCTGACTGTTTTTCTGTGGTCGGCGTGGCACGCGACCTGGCCGCCGCCATGCGCTTGCCGTTCTCGGTCCCCGAGCCGCCCCACGTCGTAGCCGAAGGGGTCGAGCGGGCCAAGGTCACCGTGGACCCGGCTGCTGCGGACCTGTGCCCGCGGTTCACCGGTACTGTGATCGAGGGGGTCGACCGTGCAACCGTGCCGCCGCTCGTCCAGCGCCGCCTCAGCCTGGCCGGGATGCGGCCCATCAACCCCGTCGTTGACGTTTCCAACTACGTGATGCTGGAGATCGGCCAGCCCAACCACCCCTACGATATCGACCGCCTCGGCGGCCGCGGGCTGTTGGTGCGCCGGGCGGCAGAGGGGGAACAGGTCATCACCCTGGACGGCGCGAGCCGGCGCCTGGGCCCGGAGGATTGCGTCATTGCCGACGCCGAGGGGGCGTCCGTCGGAGTGGGCGGGATAATGGGCGGGGCAACGGCCGAGATATCGGCTGGGACGATTACGGTCCTGTTGGAAATGGCCAACTTCGACCCGCAAGCCATCGCCGCCACGGGCAAACACCTAGGGTTGCTCAGCGAGGCGCGCACCCGCTTCGAGCGCGGCGTGGACATCGGACTGCCAGGCTGGGCCATCGACCGCTTCACCCAGCTGCTGGGTGCCGGCGTGCGCCGGGGCGAGACGACCGACGTGCGCGCCGTGCTTGGCCGGCGGCCGAGCATAAGGCTCCGCACCGACCGGGCCAACCTCTTACTGGGCACCTCCCTCTCGGCCGCGCAATGTGCCGACCTGATCGCCCCGCTGGGCTTTGGTGCCGTCGCCGATGGGGAGCGGGACTACGACGTGACCGTGCCCACGTGGCGTCCTGACTGCGAGGGGGAGGTCGACCTGATCGAAGAAATTGCTCGTATGTACGGCTACGACAACATCGCCCGGGCTCTTCCGCCCCGCAGCGCCGCTGCCACCGGGCTCACCGGTTACCAGCGCTCCCGCCGGCGCGTGCGAGAGGTGTTGGCCGGGGCCGGTGCGAGCGAGGCCTGGACGACGAGCTTCCTCTCCGCCGCTGACCTGGCCCAGGCCGGCCTCGACGTCGGGACCGCTCTCGAGCTCGAGAACCCGCTTGACCAGTCTCAAGGGCTGCTGCGCACCTCGCTGTTGCCCGGCCTACTGCGGGCCGTGCGTTATAACGTCGAACGCCAGGCCGGGGCCATCAGCCTGTTCGAGGTGGGCAACGTCTTCCGTCGCGCCTTGCCCGAAGACGAGCCCGGCCGCCCCATACCCGACGTTGTCGAGTGGGAACAGCTCGGCCTTGTGGCTGCCGGCGCTGGCGCCGACGCCACCTACGCGGTGCGGGCTTGGGAGGCACTGGCCGCCGGGCTGCGCCTGGCTGATGCCTCCGTCGAGCCACTGGCAGCGGCGGGGGCGCACGGCCGGGACGGCCGGGGGGCGCTCGCCGTCTATGGGTCGCTCGACCTGGGCCGGCGCGCCGAGGTCGTCGTCGGTGGCCGGCGGGTAGGTGCCGTCGGCGAGCTGGCCCCCGGGATCGCCTCCCGCCACGACCTCCCCGGCCGGGTCGCGGTGTTGCTGGTGGACCTCACGGCGTTGCTGGAGAAGCCGGCTCCAAATTGGGCCGCCCGGCCTGTGAGCCGGTTCCCGGCCTCGGACCTCGACATGGCCTTTGTCGTTGGCGAGGAGGTGCCGGCGGGAGAGTTGGGTTCCACCGTGCGGGAAGCCGCCGGTGACCTTGCCGAAGCCGTGGTCCTTTTCGACGTGTGGCGCGACGCCTCGCTTGGCGAGGGTAAGCGCAGTCTCGCCTTCCGCGCCCGGTTACGGGCGTCTGACCGCACGCTGACCGAGCAAGAAGTGGCGGCCGTGCGCGACAGCGCCGCGTCGGCGGCGCTTGAGCGTCATGGCGCCGTACTGCGCCGCGCCTGAACCCCCTGGGTGCGCCTGCTTGCCGACGCCTGCTTGCCGGCGGCTGCCTAGTGGCGGCTGCCTAGTGGCGGCTGACCGGTGAGGGCTGACCGGTGAGGGCTGACGGGTGAGGGCTGACCGTGACGGCCCGCCTTTGAATCATTATGCATTGCAATGTATGATGAGGGTATGACCGAGAAGAAGGCAGTCGCTGTCCTGGGCGCTTCGGGCTACACCGGCGCCGAACTGCTCCGGCTGCTGGCTGGCCACCCCGGTTTCGAGGTCGTGGCCGCCACCGCCGGCTCTCATGTAGGCGAGGCTGTCGCGGCCCTGTACCCCTCATTGGCTGCCGCTTACCCCACCCTCATCCTGGGCCCGATGGAGGCGAGTGCCGCAGACGGAGCGGACCTGGCCTTTTGCGCCCTTCCCCACGGTGCGTCCCAGCAACTGGTGCCGGAGCTGCTCGAGCGGACCGGGCATGTCGTCGACCTGGCTGCTGACTTCCGTCTCAAGGACCCGGATCTCTACCCTGCCTGGTACGGCGAGGCGCACACCTGCCCCGAATTGTTGGCCGAAGCGGTGTTCGGCCTGCCCGAGCTGGACCGGGAGAGGCTGGCCGGGGCCAGGCTGGTTGCAGCACCCGGCTGCTACGTGACGGCGGCCGCCCTGGCTTTGGCCCCACTCATCAAGGCCGGTCTGGTCCAAACCTCAGGCATCGTGGTGGACGCCGCGAGCGGGGTGTCAGGCGCGGGGCGCAAGCTGGCCGAAGGGACGCAGTTTTGTACGGTCGACGAGGACTTCACTGCTTACGGCCTGCTCACCCATCGCCACACCCCTGAAATGGAGCAGGCCATCGGTGCCCAGCTCATCTTCACTCCGCACCTGGCCCCAATGAACAGGGGCATCCTGGCCACCTGCTACTCGCGCCCGGTCCCGGGCCGGACCGACGACCCGCTGGGAGCCCTGGCCAAGGCGTACGCCGGCGAGCCGTTCGTCGTCGTTTCCGAACGCAGCCCGTCCACCAAGGCCACGCTGGGTTCCAACGCCGCCCACGTCACCGCGCGCGGCGACGAGAGGACAGGTTGGGTGATCTCGATCTGCGCCATCGACAACCTCGTCAAGGGCGCTTCTGGCCAGGCGGTCCAGTGCGCCAACGCCGTGATGGGCTGGCCCGAGACCACCGGCCTGCCGATTGCCGGACTGGCGCCCTGAGCACCCGCCTGACGGGCCGCCCGGTCCCCGGTGCTACCGATGACAGTCTCGTCGCCCGGGGCGCCGCCGCGTCCCAGGCGGCGTCCCGAGTTGAATGAGCATCCAGCATTGTGTATACTTAGTCGCTGTGCTCGACGACCACGGCCTGAGGCCCGACGAGGGCCATACCAGCGGCGTTGGCGAGGCGCCAGCCCTGGGGGCCGCTGCCAAGGCCGGGATCCTGATCGAGGCGCTCCCGTACATCAAGCGGTTCTGGGGCAAGGTCGTGGTCGTCAAGTACGGGGGCAGCACTCTCGGCGGCAGCTCCGCGCTGGCTGATTTCGCCACTGACCTGGTGCTGATGCGTTCGGTGGGCATGCGCCCGGTCGTCGTCCACGGGGGCGGGCCGCAAATAGGCGAGCTCATGGCCCGGTTGGGCAAGAAGCCCGAGTTCCGCGACGGTCTGCGGGTGACCGATGCCGAGACGCTCGACATCGCCCGCATGGTCTTGGTAGGCAAGGTCAACCGGGACATCGTCGCCACTATCAACGTCCACGGCCCCCTCGCCGTCGGCGTTTCCGGGGAGGACGCCGGCGTCATCCAGGCGTCGCGTCGAGACCCGGCGCTCGGGTTCGTGGGCGACATCGCCAGGGTCAATCCCGAGTTATTGTTCCGCCTGCTGGCCGAAAACCTCGTGCCCGTGGTCGCCACCATCGGCAGCGACGAGACCGGCCAGGCCTACAACATCAACGCCGACACCGCCGCAAGCGCTATTGCCGTGGCCCTGGGGGCTGAAAAGCTCGTCTTCCTCACTGACGTCGAGGGTATCCGGGCGCAGCACGACGACCCCGCCAGCCTGCTGAGCCGACTCACTGCGGCAGAGTTGCAGGCCCTCATTTCCGGCGGGAGTGTTGCCGGTGGGATGGTCCCCAAAGCCGAGGCCGCCATGGAGGCCGTGGCCGGGGGAGTGGCGCAAGCCCACATCTTGGACGGGCGCGACCCCCATGCGCTCCTGCTGGAGGTCTTCACCCACAGCGGCATCGGCACAATGGTGGTCCCGTGAGCTACTTGATGGCGACTTACCCGGCGCCGGACGTCACGTTCGTGCGCGGGGAAGGTTCCTACCTGTGGGACCAGGACGGGAAGCGTTACCTCGACTTCCTCTCCGGGCTGGCGGTGACCTCGCTCGGGCATTCTCATCCCGCTGTCGCGGAGGCAGTATGCCGGGCGGCCCGCACCCTCCTGCACACCTCGAACCTCTTCGCCACCCAACCTGGGCCGGAGGTAGCCGAGGTCCTCGACCGCCTCATCGGTGGCGGGGGCCGGGTTTTCTTTGCCAACAGCGGTGCGGAAGCCAACGAGTGTGCCATCAAGCTGGCCCGCAAATGGGCGGGCCATGGCCGGTACGTGGTTGTCAGTGCGTGCGGGTCCTTTCACGGCCGTACGCTGGCCACCCTTCACGCCACCGGCCAGCCGGCCAAGCACGAGGCGTTCCAACCGCTGCCGGCGGGGTTTCGCCACGTTGCCTGGCAGGACCTTGACGCTCTTGAGAAATCGTTGACGCCCGAAGTGGCGGCGGTATTGCTGGAGCCGGTGCAGGGCGAGGGGGGCGTGTGGCCCGCGGGCGCGGGGTACTTCCAGGGAGTGCGTCGCCTGTGCGACGAGCGGCACGTCCTTTTCATGGTCGACGAGGTCCAGACCGGGCTCGGTCGAACCGGCAGGTGGTGGGGTTTCCAACACTACGGCGTGCGCCCCGACGTGGTCAGCGTGGCCAAGGCGCTTGGCAACGGGGTACCCATCGGCGCCTGCTGGGCCCGCGCCGAGGTCGCGGCCGCCTTCGTGCCGGGTGACCATGGATCGACCTTCGGAGGCCAGCCGTTGGCAGCGTCGGCCGCCCGGGCCGTCCTGGCCACGATGGAGGCCGAAGACGTCCCCGCCCGGGCCAGAGCACGGGGGGACTACTTGCGGAAAAGGCTTGCGAAGTTGGCGGCGGCCCTCACCGTGCGCGGCCTGGGACTGCTGGTCGGCGTCGAGCTGGGCCGCACCGACGCACGCCATGTGGCTGCCGAGTGCCAGCAACAGGGGCTGGTCGTCAACGCGGTTACGCCCACTGCCCTGCGCCTGGCGCCCTCGCTGCTGGTGAGCGAGGCCGAAATAGATGAGGCTGTCGACATCCTCGCCGCCGTTCTGAAAGGACAAATCCAATGACAAGGCACTTGCTGGATATCGACGACCTCGGGCCTTCCGAACTGGCCACCGTCCTCGACTTGGCCGCCGACGACCACCCTCCGCACGTGCTGGCTGGCCGCGGGGTCGCGCTGCTGTTCCAGAAGCCCTCAGCCCGGACCCGCAACTCATCGGAGCTGGCCGTTTTCCAGCTGGGCGGCCACCCGGTCACGATCCGGGGCGACGAAGTGGGGATAGGCGCCCGTGAGACCGCCGAAGACGTGGCCCGCACCCTGGCCCAGTACCACTGCGCCGTCGGCGCACGGGTGTTGGACCACAAGGTCCTGGAACGCATGGCCGCGGTTTCCGCCGTGCCCGTCATCAACCTCCTGTCGGACCGTTCCCACCCCATGCAGGCGCTTGCCGATGTGCTCACCCTGCGGGACCATTGGGGAGGTAAGTTGGAGGGCCACCGGGTGGCCTGGGTGGGCGACGGCAACAATGTGGCCCGCAGCCTGGTCCTGGCGTGCGCCCTGGCTGGTGTCGAGGTCGCTCTGGCCTCCCCGCCTGGTCACCGCCTGGACGCCGAGGCCCTCAATGCCGCCGTAGCGCTCGGTGGCACCGTTGCTCAGGCTGGTTCCCCGCAGGAGGCGGTCGAGGGGGCGGATGCTGTCTTTACTGACGTCTGGGTATCGATGGGCCAGGAGGCTGAGGCGGCGGCGCGCCTGGGCACCTTCCGGCCTTATCAGGTGGGGGCGCCCCTCATGGCCCTTGCCGCGCCGGGTGCCCTGTTCCTTCATTGCCTGCCGGCCAGGAGAGGCGAAGAAGTGACCGATGAGGTCATCGACGGTCCCGCCAGCGTGGTCTGGGAGCAGGCGGGCAACCGCCTGCGGTCCATGAGGGGACTGTTGTTGTGGATGTTCGGCGGGCCAGCCGGCCGGTCATGAGTATCACCAAGGCCCAGCGCCAGCACCGCGTAAGCCAGATCCTGGCCAGGGAGTCGGTGACGAGCCAGGCAGAGCTGGTCCGGTTCTTGGCCGAACAGGGCGTTGAGGCGACGCAGGTGACCGTGTCGCGTGACCTCGAAGAGTTGGGCGCGATCAAGGTGCGAAAGCCCGGTGGGGCCCTTGTGTACGCCATCCCCGGGGGAGCCCTGGACCGGCCGGCGCCTGAGGTGTACCTGCACCGGGTCCTGGGGCAGTGGGTGGCAGACGTGACGAGCTCGGCGAACCTGGTGATCGTGCGCACCCCGCCAGGGTGCGCCCATGTGGTGGCGTCCGCACTGGACCGCGCCGGCCTACCCGAGGTTGCCGGCACTGTAGCCGGGGATGACACCGTCCTGGTCGTTGCGGCCGAGCGGGTCAAGGGCGTCGCTTTGGCCCGCAAGCTGGCCCTCATGGCTGGCCAAGATAACTGAGGACAAGAGAAAGGAAGAAAATGGCCAAGAGGGTTGTGCTCGCTTACAGCGGCGGCCTTGACACGTCTGTCGCCGTGCGCTGGATGACCGAGGAGCTAGGTGTGCAGGTCGTGGCCCTGGCCGCCGACCTGGGCCAAGGTGGCGACTGGGACACCATTCAACAGCGGGCGATGGCGGCCGGCGCGGTGGAGGTGGTGGTCGCGGACGCGCGGGAGGAGTTCGGCCGCGATTTCGTGGCGCCGGCCATCCGGGCAAATGCCCTTTACGAGGGCAAGTACCCGCTCATAAGTTCGCTTTCCCGGCCCATCATCGTGAAGCACCTGGTGAAGGCGGCACGCCTGTACGGCGCGGACGCCATTGCCCACGGTTGTACGGGCAAGGGCAATGACCAGGTGCGCTTCGAGGTTTCCAGCCGGGCCCTGGCGCCCGACCTGGAAGTCATAGCCCCTGTGCGGAGTTGGGGCCTCACCCGTGAGGACTCGATCGAGTATGCCCACCGCTTTGGCATCCCCATAAGCGTCACCAAGGCGAGCCCCTATTCGGTGGACCAAAACCTCTGGGGCCGCACCGTTGAGTGCGGCATCCTCGAAGACCCATGGGTGACACCGCCGGCCGACGTCTACGAACTCACCGCGCCGAAGGGCGCCAGCGGCGAGCCGGTCGAGGTTGTGATCGGTTTCGAGGGTGGCTTGCCCGTCTCGCTCGACGACCGAAGGCTGACTGTCACCGAGATCGTCCCCGTTCTGGACGACCTGGTCGGCCCGTTCGGTTTTGGGCGTATCGACATGATCGAGAACCGCCGGGTCGGCATCAAGAGCCGTGAGATCTACGAGTGCCCAGGCGCCCTGGCTCTTCTGCTGGCCCACGCCGACCTGGAGGCGATGACGCTCGAGCGCGATGTCGCCCACGAAAAGTCCCGCCTGGAGCCCCGTTGGGCCGAACTCGTCTACGACGGCTTGTGGTACTCGCCCCTCAAAGTTGCTCTCGATGCCTTCTTTGCCGAGACCCAGCGTCACGTGTCCGGTGAGGTGCGCCTGCGCTGCGAGCCTCCGGCGCCAGGCTGTTCCGTCGGCAGCTGCTTCGTCGCCGGTAGGCGTAGCCCGGTTGCCCTCTACGACCATGATCTGGCGACTTACAGCGCGGCTGACCGCTTCCGTCACCAGGACGCCGAGGGTTTCGTGCGCATTTTCGGCCTTGGCATCGAGACCTGGGCCAGCCGCCAGGGGATCGGGGCGCGCGCCGAGGGCACGGCCGGGTAGGGCCGGGTGCCCAGCGGCTATTGTGACCGCCGATGACGCTCTGGCAGGGCCGTTTTGGCGGGACCAACCAGTCTGAGGCCCTTTTCGCCTTCACCGAGAGCCTCTCTTTCGATCGCCGTCTGGGACCGGACGACATCGCTTGCAGCCGCGCCCATGTCCTGGGCCTCGAGCGGAGCGGGCTGCTCTCCCAGGACGAAAGCGGTACCCTGCTTGCGGCGTTGGGGCGCGTCGAGGTGGAACTGGCCGAGGGCACCTTCGCCTTCAAGCCCGGCGACGAGGATATCCACACCGCCGTTGAGCGGCGGGTCACCGAGATCGCGGGGGAGGTCGGTGCCCGCCTGCATGCCGGGCGGAGCCGCAATGACCAGGTCGCCACCGATGTGCGCCTGTTCACCAAGCGGGCCGTCGCCCAGGTCGCCAGGGCCATCATCGCCCTGCAAGAGGTGCTCCTGGCGCGGGCGCGCGAAGTGGGCGACACATACATGCCCGGTTATACCCATATGCAGCGAGCGCAGCCCGTTCTCCTGGCGCACCATCTGTTGGCCCACGGCTGGGCCCTGGCGCGAGACGTCGACCGCCTGGCAGCCACTCGCCGGCGCCTGGACATCAGCCCCCTGGGGGCTGGTGCTCTCGCCGGGTCATCCCTGCCCCTGGACCCGGACTGGGTGGCCAGGGAGCTCGGTTTCTCAGCCCGCTTCGACAACTCCATTGACGCCGTGTCAGACCGCGACTTCGTGGCCGAGGCCCTGTTCGACCTGGCCCTGCTCGGCACGCACTTGTCTCGCCTGGGTGAGGAGGTCGTGCTATGGGCATCAGAGGAGTTCGGTTTCCTGCACCTCGACGACGCCTATGCCACCGGCAGCTCGATGCTGCCGCAGAAGAAGAACGCCGACATCGCCGAGTTGGCCCGGGGCAAAGCGGGCCGCCTCATCGGTCACCTAACCGGCCTCCTGACGACGCTGAAGGGGCTTCCTTTCGCCTACAACCGCGACCTGCAAGAGGACAAAGAGCCTCTGTTCGACGCCGTCGACCAGGTCGAGCGTTCTCTGGAGGCCCTCCGGGGCCTGATGGCGACCGTGACCTTCGACGCCCAGGCAATGGCCCGGGCCGCCGACCAACCGTCGTCGGCGGCGACCGACCTGGCCGAGTGGCTGGTACAAAAGGGCGTGCCGTTCCGCCGGGCACACGAGTTGGTCGGCGCGGTCGTTCGAGAGTCACTGCAGCGGCGCGTGCCCCTCGCTGAGCTCGTGGCCGCCCACCCGTCCCTGGGAGCGGATGCGGTAGCGCTCCTGGAGCCAGGCGTGGCCGTCACCCGCCGGACCACTCCCGGCGGGGCGGGCCCCGGCCCCGTGGCAGTGCAGCTGGAGCGCTTTGCTACCGTGCTGCGCAGCGACGCCGAACGCTTTGGCCTCGCCCGTGCCCCCACTGGCCCAGTGCACCCGCTCCGCGACCAGGCCGGCCGCGACCAGGCCGGCCGCGACCAGGGCAGGAACGCCGGCACCCCGGCCTCTTCCGGGCCACGTCATAGCGACCCCGGCACGCCCCAAGCGCCAGGTAGCCCGGCGCCAGGTGCACAGGTCGCCGGCACGCCGGGTGAGCCCACCGCGCCGGGCCCGGTCGCTGCTGAGTAGCAGTTGCCACGCAGTGATCGGGGACCACTCCCGGGCCGGGCCTGGTGAACCGCTGGGCAGGGACTTCTTTGCCGGTGACGCCCGTGACGTGGCGCGGGCTCTGGTGGGCAAGCTGCTGGTGCGTGCGGACGGGCGGGCGGCCCGGTTGGTGGAAGTTGAGGCCTATCTCGGTCCTGAGGACCCCGGTAGCCACGCCTATCGGGGCCCGACACCGCGCGCCGCCATCATGTTTGGCCGCCCGGGCCGGCTTTACGTGTACTTCTCGTACGGCATGCATTGGTGCGCCAACGTCGTGTGTGGCCCCGAAGGCGCCGCGTCAGCCGTGCTGTTGCGAGCAGCGCAGCCTGTTCTCGGTGCAGCCGTCATGGCCCAGGCCCGGTCTCATGACCAACGAGCTGCTCGGGAAAGGGATCTCTGCCGCGGCCCTGCCTGCCTTACAGAGGCCTTCGGCATCACCGGGGACGACAACGGCCTCGATCTCGCGGCCACGCCCCCGGCGGGCCTCTGGCTTGCTGACGACGGCGCCGGGCCCGGAGGGCCCGTTGTGGCCACCCTGCGAGTCGGGCTGTCGAGGGGCTCCGACCTGCCCTGGCGCTTTGTCGTCCAGGGGAGCCCCTGGGCGTCCCCTGGCCCCCGAGGTGCTCCGTCCGGCGCTCGACCAGCCACCGGGCGTACGGGGGACGGTGGCACCCCACCAACGGCGCCGGCGGGCGGCCCCTGAGACCGTTGCGCCCTGCCCCACCCCGGCCGGGTCTGGCCCTGCGTGGCCCCCCATCCCCGCCCACCCTGGCCTGGCGCGCCGCGGGATCTGCCATAAACCAGGTGCCGCGTCCCGCCGCCGGGCGTTATCCCGCCTTCTGGTCGGTGAAATGTCAGGATCGACCACTCTGCAGCGCAACCAGTTGGGCTGCTCGCACCCGGTTCGGGCCGCCTCGTCCCAGGGGACCAAGAGGCCAGCTCCTGGGCTTGAGCGGCGCTGGACCAGCGCCCTCCCGGGGGCCCGTGCCACCGCCGCCGCGAAGGCGCCGGCAGTGGCGCCGAGGCAAATCCTCGCCCGGAGCGCCAACGCCTACCCGTGGGCTCCGCTAACATGTCCTGTGCTCGCCGTCCGGTGGGCGCAGCGGGGCCCTGCGGAGCGCTCTCCGGGTGACTTCCCGGGTCGCATTGACAAGGGAGGCTGGGTAGGTTAAGCTAGAAAGCCGCTCAGGTGAGCAACTAGCCTCTGAGCGACGTTTCACGGCGGGGCTGACGCTCCGAGGTGAGGCGCTTAGCGGTTGGCACCGCCGCCTGCTCCCAAGCAGACGTGTGCAAGCGCGAGCAGTGGACCTTGAAAACGGAACAGAGGAAGCTAAAAGCTAGTGCGGGCGTGCCGGCGAGAGCCGGTATGCCAGTCTTGTCAAGCATTAGACGGACAACACTTCCGTTTTGTGCCATCCAGCCCTGAGGCTCAGGGCTGGCGTTCTTCAAGAGGCTCGATGGCCCGCCGAGAGGCGTGCCAGAGATCTCGATGGAGAGTTTGATCCTGGCTCAGGACGAACGCTGGCGGCGTGCTTCACACATGCAAGTCGAACGAGGCCCATCCGGTGGCAACGCTGGAGAAGGCCTAGTGGCGAACGGGTGCGTAACACGTGAGGAACCTACCCCGAAGACTGGGATAACAGCGGGAAACTGCTGCTAATACCGGATGACCCCAGCTGGCCGCATGGTCGGTTGAGGAAATGGGCCTACCGCTTCGGGAGGGTCTCGCGGCCTATCAGCTAGTTGGTGGGGTAACGGCCTACCAAGGCTACGACGGGTAGCTGGTCTGAGAGGACGACCAGCCACACTGGGACTGAGACACGGCCCAGACTCCTACGGGAGGCAGCAGTGGGGAATCTTGCGCAATGG
>Ga0326727_10000919_pt1 | contig 114729 bp, 94 predicted proteins | sample MB2enrmetagenome_FD_207643 | JGI IMG/M metagenome (GOLD analysis project Ga0326727, IMG submission 207643) | Lab enriched peat soil microbial communities from McLean, Ithaca, NY, United States - MB29MY | ecosystem: Environmental > Terrestrial > Soil > Wetlands > Peat | place: USA: New York... | reverse complement strand
TAGTATCCATGACGCCGATAAAAATCCGGTGATCAGAAAAGCGGAGTGCCAGCCAAAGTAGTGGACCGCTATCGGCACCAGGAGTGTAGCCAGGATCACTCCAACATTCGCCCCGCAGTTGAAGATTCCGAAGGAAAACGAGCGTTCTTTTTGCGGGAACCATTCCGCGTTGGTTTTATTGGCGGCAGGAAAATTGCCCGATTCGCCTAATCCCAGGCAGGAGCGCGCAATGCCCAGTTGAAGCACCGTGTTGACCAGCGCGTGGCACATCGCCGAGATACTCCAGACGGCCATGATGGCCATGAAGCCAATGCGCGTGCCGATCTTGTCCACAAAGCGTCCCGCGCCCAGTTGCCCAAGAGCATAGAAAAGAGTAAAGAGTGCGACAATGGTCCCGTAGCTCTCTTCCGTCAGGCCGATGCCATGATTGGCAACGCTCATCATGAGAGTGGGCTTAAGCAGCGCCAGTACCTGCCGGTCCATATAGTTGATCGTGGTGGCGGCAAACAGCATGGCGCAGATCGTCCAGCGCACATTTCCTATCTTCGTGACCGCTGAAATCCCCGCTTCGCTTATTGCCTGTGCGCCTGATTTGCCCATCCACCATCTCCGCTCACAGTTTGTATGCCTTTTTCACCAGCCCGTAGGTCAGCTCGTACGCTACTTCATAGGCTTCATCCTCATCCAGCCGGTGCTCGGCCACCAGCCGGGCCAGGAAGGCGCAATCGATGCGCCGCGCCACATCGTGACGCGCGGGAATGGATAAGAAGGCGCGCGTGTCGTCGTTAAAGCCCACCGTGTTGTAAAAGCCGGCTGTCTCCGTCATCTGCTGGCGGAAGCGCATCATCCCCTCGGGACTGTCGTTGAACCACCAGGCTGGCCCCAGCCGCAGGCAGGGATAGTGCCCGGCCAGCGGCGCCAGCTCACGGCTGTAAGTGGATTCATCCAGCGTAAACAGAATGATCGTCAGCTTGCTCTCATTGCCAAAGCGGTCCAGCAATGGACGCAGCGCATCCACATAGTTGGTTGGCCGTGGTATGTCGCAGCCCACATTGCGTCCATATTTCAAATAGACCTTGCGGTTATGGTTGCGCACCGAGCCGGGGTGTATCTGCATCACCAGCCCGTCTTCCAGGCTCATCTGCGCCATCTCGGTCAGCATCTGCGCCTGAAACAGCTCCTGCTCACGCTTGCCCGCCTTGCCGGTAAAGACTTTACAAAACAGATCCGCGGCCTCGGTTGCGGGCAGATCGGCCGTCTCTGCATTCAGATGGCCGTGGTCGGTGGAGGTGCAGCCGAGTTCTTTAAAGCGCAGGCGCGCCTTGCGAAGAGCGTACAGATACCCCTTCCAGGATGAGGTGTCTTCTCCGGTCTGCTCGCCCAGCTTGAAAATTGACTGGGAAAATCCGGTATACTCCGGATCTACCACCGGGTCGGGGCGAAAGGCCGGCACAATCCTGCCCTTCCAGCCCGATGCGTGGATTGCCTTGATGTCGTCCAGCGAATCAAGCGGCGAGTCGCTCGTCGACAGCACCTCGATATTGAACCGTTCATAAAGCGCGCGCGGCAAAAGTTCCGGCTTCTTCAGCTTCTCCGCGATGGTGTCGAAGAAGTGGTCGGCGCTGGCCGCGCTCAGTCTCTGCTCCAGTCCAAACACTTCCTGGAACACATGATCCATCCACATGCGCGTGGGCGTTCCGCGGAAAAGATAGTAGTTGCTGGCAAAGATGCGCCACACTTTGCGTGGGTTCTTCATCTCCGCAACGCCAATCTCCAGGTCATCCATGGAAATGCCCTGGCTGTAAAGCATACGGAAAACGTAGTGATCGGGCTGCACCAGCAGCATTGCCGGGTCGGGAAAAGGCTCGTTTTGGGCAAACCACGCCGCCTGCGTATGCCCATGCGGGCTGATGATGGGCAAGCTTCGCACGTGTGTGTACAGGGCTTTGGCTATCTTGCGCGTTGCTGCTTCGGCGGGAAACAGGCGATCTTCATGAATCGGCATGGCTTAATCTCTGCCCTTCCTGGCGTGGCGCTGAGAGGAAATCACCGGAGGTCAGACCACAGTATACACATCCCTCCGGAAATCTTCCGCGTAAATAATTTTCTCATGTGCGCGCAACGCTCTTCGGTGATAATCTCATTTTTGCCCTGCATTTCTGATTAGCAAGAAGGTTCAACTCTTTATGCCGCGCATGAAAAACGATCTGCCGGATACGCAGCGGACCATGCATGTGGTCAACCACATTCGTTCTCTCATTGAAAATGGCACGCTGAAACTGGGCGACAAAATTCCTCCCGAGCGCGAGTTTGCGCGCGCTTTAAAGATCAGCCGCGCCAGCCTTCGTACCGGCATCGGCTATCTGGCTGCCATGGGGGTCATCAAGGTTCGTCACGGTGTTGGCGCCTTTGTCGCCGATGGCCCGGCTGAATTCGGCAAGGCATCCTTCAGCCTGATGGGCGTGCTGCACGGTTTTAAGTCATGGCATATGTTTGAAGTGCGCTTGATCCTGGAGGGCACGCTGGCCGCTCTGGCCGCTGAACGAAGCAAGAAAGAGCATCACGAGGCGCTGGCCGAAGAAGTCGCCGGTTTCTTTGCTTCCGTGGATAATCCCACCGATTTTTTGATCCACGACGTGCGCTTTCATCGCATTCTCTCCCAGGCTTCCGGCAATCCGATTCTGGCCGCGCTCATGGAAACCGTCACCTCGGCATTGTATGACAAGCGCCGCAAAACCGTTGAACGTTCCATCGACCTGCGTGAATCCGCTGAGATGCACCGTAAGATCTATCGCGCCATTCGCTCCCGCAATCCCGTGGAAGCGCGAAAATTGATGGAGCAGCACCTGCGCATGGCGCAAACCGCGCAGGGTAAAGAACGCCCGCCGGCTCGAAAATCACTCCGGACCGGAGCCAAGCCTAAGAGATGAACGTTGTTTCTACACCGTATACGTCGTCGACGAAACCCGCCCTCCGTGACCTGTCCAATTGGTGTGGAAGTACTCGCCGCGCGGCTTATCTACGCGCTCGTACGTATGCGCTCCAAAGTAATCGCGTTGCGCCTGCAGCAGGTTGGCGGGCAGCCGTGCGGTGCGATAGCCGTCATAGAACGCCAGCGCCGTGGAGAACACCGGCGTCGGTATGCCCAGCTCCACCGCTTTCACCACCGCCTTGCGCCACGAAGCTTGGTAGTTGTTCAGCGCGGCAGAGAAGAAGCTGTCCAGCAGCAGATTCTCGATTCCCTTATTCTTGTCGAAGGCCTCTTTGATCTTGCCCAAAAAGCGGCTGCGTATGATGCATCCGCCGCGCCACATCAGCGCGATGCCGCCCATGTTCAGGTTCCAGCCATGTTCCTTGGCCGCGGCCCTCAGCAGCATGTACCCCTGCGCGTAAGAAACAATCTTCGAGCTGTACAGCGCCCGGCGCACATCCTCGATAAACGCAGCCCGGTCGCCAACCGAGGCCTTGGCCGCCGGCCCCTTTAAAATCTTCGCCGCCTCCACGCGCTCCTCCTTCAGCGCCGACAGGCAGCGTGCAAAGACCGACTCGCCGATCAGCGTCACCGGCTGGCCCAGATCGAGCGCGTTGATCACCGTCCACTTGCCCGTGCCCTTCTGGCCTGCTGTATCAAGAATCTTATCGACCAACGGCTTCCCATCTTCGTCTTTGTGGGCAAAAATGTCCCGGGAAATCTCGATCAGGTAGCTGTCCAGCTCGCCTTTGTTCCATTCCGCAAAAACCTCGTGCAGCTCATCGGCGCTCAATCCCAGGCCGCGCTGCAACAGGTCGTAGGCCTCGCAGATCAGCTGCATATCGCCATACTCAATGCCGTTATGCACCATCTTCACAAAGTGCCCCGCCCCATCCTCGCCCACCCAGTCGCAGCAAGGCGTTCCATCCTCCACCTTGGCGGCGATTGCCTGGAAAATCTCCTTCACATGCGGCCACGCTGCCGGATTACCGCCCGGCATGATCGACGGTCCGCGCCGCGCGCCCTCTTCCCCGCCGGAAACGCCCGTGCCAATGAACAAAATTCCTTTGGCGGCCAGATATTTGGTCCGGCGCGTGGAATCGGTAAACAGCGAGTTCCCGCCGTCGATAATGATGTCGCCCTTTTCAAGGCAAGGCAGAACGTGCTCGATCGTCTCATCAACGCTCGCGCCGGCCTTCACCATCAGCATCACGCGCCGCGGCCGCTTCAGCAGTTTGACGAATTCCTCGACGGAGTGGGCGCCCACAACCTGCGTCCCCTTGGCCTCGTTGGCCAAAAAGTCGTCCACCTTCGATACGGTGCGGTTGAAAACGGCCACCTTGAAGCCGTGGTCGTTCATGTTGAGGACAAGATTCTGTCCCATCACAGCGAGCCCAATCAGGCCGATATCACACAATGCTTCCGGCATATAATCTCCCCATCTCCCTGAATCATTATTTCTTCACTATTTCACTTCTTCACTATTTCACTTCTTCACTACTTCACTTCTTCACTTTTTCACTACTTCACTTTTTCTCTATCGTTGGATCCGCGCCGACCCGCCCTTGGCAAAAGCTCTCACCTGCTCCACCGTCGCCATGGTTGTGTCGCCGGGGAACGTCGTCAGCAGCGCGCCATGCGCCCATCCCAGCTTGACTGCCTCTTCCGGCCTCTCGCCGGTCAGCAGCCCATAGATAAACCCCGCCGCAAATCCGTCGCCGCCGCCCACCCGGTCCAGAACATCCAGCTCCGCCGTCGGCGCGGTGTACGTCTTGCCGTCAACCCACGCCACCGCGCTCCAGCTGTGCCGGTTGGTCGAGTGCACCTCGCGCAGCGTCGTCGCCACCACCTTCACATGCGGATGCTTCTTCACCACGTTGTCGATCATGCCGAAAAACACACTCGGGTCGAGCTTCGATTTCGCCGCCACCTCCGGCCCTGGGATTCCCAGCCCCTTCTGCAGATCCTCTTCGTTGCCCACCAGCACGTCCACGTTTTGTACGATTTTGCCAATCGTCTCCACGGCCTTCTCCGCGCCGCCGTGTATATTCCACAGCTTCTCGCGGAAGTTCAGATCAAACGAGGTAATCGCGCCCGCCGCCTTGGCTTCTTTCATCATCTCCGCGGCCAGCGGCGCGGTGGTCGGCGATAGCGCCGCAAAAATTCCGCCGCAGTGCACCCATTTCACGCCCTTCGAAAAAATCGCCTTCCAGTCAAAATCCCCCGGCTTTAGTTGTCCCGCCGCCTCGTTCGCTCGGTTGTAAAAAACCACCGGAGGGCGCATGCCATATCCCCGGTCGCTGTACACGGTGGCCATGTTGGGCCCATTCACGCCGTTGTGCTTGAAGTGCTTGTAAATCGCCTTCACGCCCATGGCGCGCACCCGCTCCGCAATCAGATCGCCGATCGGATAATCCGCCATCGCCGAAACAACCGCCGTCTTCATGCCGAAGCAATTCGATAGATTCGCGGCCACGTTGAACTCGCCGCCGCTCACGTGGATCTGGCACTCGGTCGCCTTGCGGAAGGGGATGATCCCCGGATCGAGCCGGTGCACCAGCGCGCCCAGCGAAAGAAAATCCAGCTCCGCATCCTTGCGGATATTCAATCCTTGACTCATCGGCCGTCACTCCTCATCCTCAATGGCAATCCATGAGGTCTGACCACTAGAATACACGCTCAACTTGAATCCTGCCAATGTCAGCACTGATCCGGCAAGGACGCCCGTGCTTCAACTCGCGCATGAACCCTGGCCCTGCCTGCGGGTAGTGGGTCAGTTTTAAGGGTATTGGCTTCAGGTGAAGGGTACGGGCTTTAGCCCGTACATGAAGAGGTGCATAATCAACATGGGCTTTAGCCCCTGAGGGATTACTTTTTCAACTGACTCTCTGCTCTGCCTGCCCCGCCTTCCGTGACAAAGCCGCCTCTCTCACGTTACCCTGTTATACACGCGTTATACACGCGCACGGCGCAATCAAGGAGCATTCAATTCATGCCTATTCATGCAACCTCCAAAATCTGGCATAACGGCAAACTCATTCCCTGGGAACAGGCCACCATCCACGTGATGAGTCATGTCGTCCATTACGGCTCCAGCGTCTTTGAAGGAATTCGCTGTTACGCCCAGCCGCAGGGCTCGGCCGTCTTTCGCCTGCCGGAGCACATGCAGCGCCTTCTCGACTCAGCCAAAATCTACCGCATGGAGATCCCCTTCTCGCTTGACGAGCTCTGCGCGGCCGTCGTCGATGTGATTGAAGCCAATGAGGTTGCCCCTTGCTACATCCGCCCCATCGCGCTCCGCGGCTATGGTGAAATTGGCGTCAGCCCCAAGGGTTCGCCCATCGAGGTCTACGTCGCCAACTTTCCCTGGGGCAAGTACATCGCCGGCCACGGCGGCGCTGACATTTGCATCTCCAGTTGGAATCGTCTCGCCCCCAACACTATGCCCTCTCTCGCCAAGGCCGGCGCAAACTACATGAACTCCCAGCTCATCCATATGGAGGCTGAGATCAACGGCTACCAGGAGGGCATCGCCCTGGATGTCAACGGACTGGTCAGCGAGGGCTCTGGCGAGAACGTCTTCGTAGTCCGCAGCGGCGTTCTCTACACTCCGCAGCTCGGCAACTCGGCTCTCTCCGGCATCACCCGCGACAGCGTTATCGCCATCGCCCGCCACCTCGGCTACACCGTCATCGAGCAGCCCATCCCCCGTGAACTGCTCTATATCGCCGACGAGGTCTTTTTCACCGGCACAGCCGCCGAGGTCTCTCCCATCCGCTCCATCGACCACATCGTCATCGCCGACGGAAAAACCGGCGATATCACCAAGAAAATCGCCGACGAATTCTTCGGCATCGCCAACGGCCTCAAACCCGACCGCTTCGGCTGGCTCACTCCCGTCAAAGTCAACGCCAGCGAGCCGGTCGGCGCATAACTGCTCAACACTCAGGGACCTTTGGGCGGCTTCATCGAGGCCGCCCATTTTATGTCCTCGCAAGAACTCCGCATTTCGCTAGTCTTGCAAGTCGCGTATCATAGCTTTGGTCCCCTCTATTCACGGATCACTGACGAAAAGGAAGCGTCTCGCGCGTGAAAACCGACATGAGAGTCTCGTTGGCAGGCCTGGAGCTGGTCAGCCCCATCATCGCCGCCAGCGGCACCTTCGGCTACGGCATTGAGTTCGAGGAGATCGTCGCCCTGGAGCGCATCGGCGCCTTCGTCACCAAGGGCATCTCCCTTGAACCCATGGCCGGCAACGCCCCGCCGCGCATCATCCAGACCGCCTCCGGCATGTTGAACGCCATCGGCCTCCAAAACGTCGGCGTCGAGGAGTTCATCGCCCGCAAGCTGCCCCCCTTGCGCCGCTATCCCCGCTCCCACGTCATCGTCAACGTCTTCGGCTACACGGTGGGCGAGTACATCGCGGTCATCGAGCGCCTCAACCAGGCTGAAGGCATCGCCGCCTACGAGCTGAACGCCTCCTGCCCCAACGTCCATGCCGGCGGAATGTCCTTCGGCATTGATCCCGGCTCGCTTGAATATCTTGTCGGCCGCGCCAACACCGCCTCCACCCGCCCGCTCATTGTCAAGCTCTCGCCCAACGTAACCTCCATCTCCCACATGGCCCACATCGCGGAAAGCGCCGGAGCCAACGCCGTCAGCGTATCCAACACATTTCTAGCCATGTCCATCGACGCTGAAACCCGCAAGCCACGCCTGCCGCACATCACCGGCGGCCTCTCCGGTCCGGCCATCAAGCCCATCGCTCTGCGCATGGTCTACGAGACCGCCAAAGCCGTCTCCATCCCCATCATCGGCATGGGCGGCATCACCACCCCGGAAGATGCCGTCGAGTTCCTGCTCGCCGGCGCCACCGCCGTCCAGGTGGGCACGGCCAGCTTCGCCGACCCCCGTGCCGTCGAACGGATCTCCCGCGGCCTGGAATCCTGGTGCCGCAGCCACAATGTCGCTCGCGTCTCCAGCCTCACCGGCGCACTCGAAGTTCCTCCGCCCAATCCAGTCGAATAACGCATCGATCATCGGCCTTCAGTTTTATCCTCCTGAACGAGCGTGAATCAATAGCGGCCTTCAGGCCCATACCATCTCACTCCGCCCGCCCAACCAGCCCCGCCGCAAACAACCGGTCATCCACGCTGGCCATCCGCCGTCCCGTCCCGTTCCTCAGCAAAGCCACGTGTGGAATCTTCACCAGGTGCTCGCTGATCACCCACAGATCCTCTTCCGCCGTCATCCAGCCAATGCCGTCAAACCGCGCCAGATTCACCGGCCGCGAGTACTTGCGCAGCGTCTTCTCCCGCTCCAGGTTGAAGTAGTGTTCAAAGTACGACATCGCTAGCTCTCGCAGGCTGCGATACACCGGCTCCCGGAATCTCAACCCGCTGTAATTCGATTTGGCGATCGCTCCCCAACAACCTCGCTGCTTAAATATCGCCAGCACATGGTCGTCGTCCCGCACCGACTCCAGGTCCAGCAGCAATGGCGGATAGCCCTGCACCCTGAGCGCAGCCGCCGCCAGCAGCGCGCCCTCCATGCAGTGAGCCACCCGGTCGCGCAGCACCCGCCGGGGAGACCGAACCGTGTCCCCATCCGGCTCTTTGTTGTAGGCAATTTCGTGATCCAGAAACCGCTGAATTCGCTCCGGCGTCTTCAGAGCCTTCAGCACGCGCGTCTCTCTGCCATCTAATCCATACTTGAACATTGCCATCAGTTTACATTTCCCGGCAACAAGCGAAGCAAGAAGCGTCAGGGCGACTGGTAGGTCAGGGTTTTAACCCTGACTGCTGCAGAATGCACAATAATAATGCGGACTTCAGCCCCGGAGTGATGCTTGTCGGCACTGTATCAACGCGCGGCTGGCAGGAATGGGTTTCTACCCATCCATGGTTCCCCCAGGCTCCGGGCAACACGTAGAATTTGCGTCCCCATGATAATGAGTCAAGGGCGGGGTGCTTGCTGAACCTCCGCTCCCTACTGCTTCACAATCTCCACTCGCCGGTTCTGCGAACGGCCCAGCGCGGTGTCGTTGCTGTTCACCGGGCGGCTTGCCCCAAATCCCTGGGTAGTCAAACGGTTCGCAGCCACGCCGGCGTTCACCAGATAGGCTTTGACGGAGGCGGCGCGCTTTTCTGAGAGCGTCTGGTTGTGGGCGTCGCTGCCCACATTGTCCGTGTGGCCTTCGATCGCAAACTTCCACGTCGGCTGCGAGCGGGCAGCCGCCACCAGCTTCTCCAGCGTGGGTTTGGATTCGTCCTTCAGGTGGTCTGAATCGGTATCAAACAGAATCCCGTAGAGCCGCGCGCGCCCTTCGCTCTGCAGCTGCTTCGTAATTTCGTTGCCGGACCCCGGCCTCCAGTACGGGCACGAGCCAATCGTCCGCGAAGTTCGCTTGCCGTTCCACACCCCGCTGTAGATTCCGGTACCGCCTTCACTCCAAAAAAATCCGGTAAACGATTGCCCGTCGTCGCTGAAGATCAACATCGCCGGGCCGCCATGGCGTTCTCCGGGAGCAACTTCGCCTTCGCTCCAGGTAAACCGCAGCACTCGGCCGTCGAATCCGCCGTTTTCTATCAGCCCGTTATTTTGCACATAACAGCCGTTCACCGCGGCCCCGGTCTGCTGCATGTGGAAGTCGCCGTAATCGGATGAAAACGTGCCGGAGTTGTCGGCCAGCGGCCGCGTAGCCAATGCTCTTCCATAGGCGTACATATCCATGATTTCCATGTACTGGCTATCGCCCCAATTGTTGAGCACCGTCAGCTTCAGATAGCGCCCTGTTGTTGGCGTCTTCAGCGCGAACTTCTGGTGATCCTTTACCGGCGCTAGCGACGGCCTGGCGATTTCCGTGAAGCCCCCGTCCCTGCGTTCGGAAATCTCCACCCTCAAATCCTTGGCTCCGCAGCCGCGGTTCTCCACATTGGCGGTATCGAAGGCCAGGCTGGTGATTTCGCTCCGGTTCGCCAACTCGAAGATGAACACCTTGGGCGTCAGGTCACCTGCCGGGGTGGCCCATCCCGTGTCCGGAAGCTCGTCCAGAATTGCATCCGCCGACCACTGGCCGCTATTCGAGTAGGACGGCGGCGCTTGCACAATCAGCGCGCCCGCGCCCCACGACAGCAGATTCACCTCGCCCGTGCCGCCCTGTGCCCGTGCCGGGGAAGTAGATTCAAGCAATAGGACTGCGCATGAAAACGCGATGCCCGCAAGGGTTGAAGTCACAGCCTTTCTCATATATCCCTCCTCGGCAAGCGAGTTTAATCCCCTACATCTCTCCGGTCAAGCCACATCCCTGCAGTCGTCTTGAGCGACCCAAAGCGCAGCGAAGGGAAGCCGATGAACCTGGTTTTCTTTTGTGTCATTTCCATAATTACGAATCTCCGGGTGCCCACCCTCGCCGCGTCCTTGTTCTTGCGGCACCGGGGTCCCCAAAGACAGGCCTTCGTCTTTGGGGTGGCTTTAGTCGTGCCGCAATTGCAACAAAAATACATCGGGCTTTAGCCCCTGAGGTCTATCCGAAGGTAACCGCAGGCTTCAGACCCATGGACAGGAACGGAGGGAGCAGGGGGTTTTAACCCCCTGAAAGAGCGCCAATAAAAAGTGGCCTTCAGGCCCGGGCTTTCCGCCACTAGTCCTTAGTCCCTAGTCCCTGCCTTATCGCACCCTCATCCCCTTCTTCCTCATCACCCGCACCAGTGCCTTGCGCAGCTCCTGCTTCCAGAGCTTGACCCGTGGCCGCGGCTTGGGAATCAGCTTCCGCGCGCCCTCCGTCCGCCTCATCCGGCACTGTCTCCAATATTCCCGCCACTCCTCCTCCAGCCGCTCCGTCTCCTGCGCATTCCATATCTGTCGCGCCGCCTCTCGCCGCCGCTCCCTGGCCTTCTCGTCCCTCCGCTCGAGCGTCTCCTCTCGTTTCTTCTCCCGCCCAGCGGCCCGTCCCGCCGCCGTCGCCTTGAGTGTCCCCTACTTTGGCGCCAGCCCGTATACCAGATCGCATCCCAGCGCCTCGGCCGCCCGCCGCAGCGTCTGTATCTCGATCACCCCACGTCCCTCTGCGTATTCCATCCGGTACACTTCACCCTCCCTCACGCCCAGCCGCCCCGCCAACTCCGCCACCGGAATCCACAATTCACGCCGTACGGTCTGTAGCCAACCTTGAATCTTGACTCCCTTCTCCTGCACCACCCGGAAGGCCATGCTCGCCTCATCCAGCATTCGTAGCCCCTCTTCCGATCCTTGTTTCCGCATACAATCTCCTTCCATTTCAATTACTTGTCATCCTGAGCGAAGGTCGCTATAGCGACCGGAGTCGAAGGACCTGCGGTTCGCAACCTGGTCACTTAGTCACCGATCCCTGATCTCTGATCTCTGTTTTCGCTTCCCAGATAACCCAAATTTACGCAAAAACCCTCTAATTATATGCAAAGGTATTTTGGTGCATATTTTGTACGCGTTATTGATCTATAAGCTGAGGTAGTTATCGGGTTCCCTGGTGCGCGATTTTCTCGCTGGGGCGGCTTATTCCTGATCTCTGATCCCTGCCCGCTGTTCATTGTCCACTGTTCACAGGTTGTAAGGCATGTGACGCAAATTACGTGTGATCTATGTCTTGACTACATTTAAGCCTTATATGTGCAATTTTGAACAGTACATGTGTGACACAGGTCACAGCCGACCGTTATTTGCCCTGCGTAACTTCCCAATCATCCACGGTGAACCACCCGCGGCTTCCCATTCGAGTACCTAGCCGCTGCGGCTTCCCTAGGTTCCCGCGCATTAAGCGAGGTAGGCATGGGTCAGTCAATTTGGAATTCGATGCAGCAGAAGGGCTACAGCCGCAGGGATTTTCTACAATTCTGCGCTGCCGCCGCAACCGTGGCCGGGCTGGGGCAATCCGGCGTGGCCCAGGTAGTCTCGGCCTTTGAAAAGAAGGAAAAACCGGCTGTCGTATGGATGCACTTTCAGGAGTGCACCTGCTGCAGCGAGTCCTTTATCCGGGCGTCGCACCCCATCGTTCTCGACGTGCTGCTCGACGTGCTCAGCCTCAACTACACCGAGACGCTGATGGCGGCCTCCGGCTTCCAGGCGGAAAAAAGCCTCACCGACACCATCGAGAAGAACAAAGGCAAGTACATTGTTCTGGTGGAAGGCGCTGTGCCCACAAAGGATAACGGCGTCTACTGCATGATCGGCGGCAAAACGGCTGAATCGATCCTCCAGACCGTCTCCAGGGATGCGGCCGCGATTGTGGCCTGGGGCAGTTGCGCTTCCAATGGATGCGTGCAGGCAGCCAGGCCCAATCCCACCGGCGCCACGCCGATTTACAAGCTGGTCGATAAGCCGGTAATCAATGTTCCCGGATGCCCGCCCATCGCCGACGTAATGATGGCCGTGGTCACTCATCTTCTGGTTCTGGGGCAGATTCCGGCGCTCGACTCGCAGGGCCGGCCCAAGGAGTTCTACGGCCGCCGCGTCCACGATACCTGCTACCGCCGTCCCAACTACGACGCCGGCCTCTTCGTCGAGTCCTTCGACGACGAAAACGCGCGCAAAGGCTATTGCCTCTACAAGATGGGCTGCCGCGGTCCGGTCACCTACAACGCCTGCTCGGTGACTAAGTGGAACGAGGGAACCAGCTATCCCATCCAGTCAGGCCACGGATGCATCGGTTGCAGCGAAGAGGGCTTCTGGGACAACGGACCCTTCTATCAGCACCTGGCCTCCTTCCCCGGCTTCGGCGTTGAAAGTACAGCCGATACCATTGGCACGGTGGTCGGAGTAGCCACGCTGGCCGGTGTTGCGGCCCACGCGGTTGTGACCAACATTCGCAAACGAAGCGTAATTGCTGAAGTCCACGCTGAAGATCAAAAGGAGTCGTGAGGACCTATGACACGTGTAGTCGTCGATCCGGTAACTCGCATTGAAGGCCATCTGCGAATCGAGGCAGTGGTGGAAAATGGCGTCATCACCGACGCATTCAGCGCAGGCACCATGGTCCGCGGCCTAGAAAAGATTCTCATCGGCCGCGATCCCCGCGACGCCTGGGCCATCACCGAGCGCGTCTGCGGCGTCTGCACCACGGTACATGCGCTTACAAGCGTACGTGCCGTGGAAAACGCATTGGGAATCACCATCCCGCCCACCGCGGAGATCATCCGCAACATCATGATGACCACGCAGTACGTCCAGGATCACGTGATCCACTTCTATCACCTGCACGCGCTCGACTGGGTGGACATCGTCAACTGCCTCAAGGCCGACCCCAAGAAGGCCGCGGAGCTGGCGGGCTCCTTCTCCAAATGGGACAAGAACACGCCTGCCTATTTCGCCGAGGTGCAGGACAAGGTCAAAGCCTTCGCCGCCAGCGGCCTGGGCATCTTCGCCAACGGTTATTGGGGTCATCCGGCCTACAAGCTGCCTCCTGAGGTGAACCTGATCGCCGTGGCGCACTACCTCGACGCGCTGGTATGGCAGAAGGAACTCGTCAAGATTCACGCGGTCTTTGGTGGTAAGAACCCGCACCCGAATTATCTGATGGGCGGGGTTCCCTGCTCCATCAACATGAATGAAGTTGCCGCCATCAACTCTGAGCGGCTCAACCTGGTTAAGCGGCTGATCGATCAGGCGGATGAATTCCTGAATCAGGTTTACATCCCCGATCTGCTGGCCGTAGCCTCCTTCTACAAAGACTGGGCCAGCCATGGCGGCGGATTGAGCAACTACCTGTGCTACGGCGAGTTCCCCACCAAGGGCTACAACAATCCGGAGTCCTTCAAGTATCCACGCGGCGTCATTCTCAATCGCGACCTCAGCCACGTTTATCCCGTCAACGCGACCGCTTCGCAGGAGATCAAGGAATACATCGCGCACTCCTGGTACAGCTACGAAAAGGGAGACAAGGAAGGCATCCATCCCTGGGCCGGCGAGACAAAAATCAACTACACCGGACCCAAGCCGCCCTTCGAAACCCTGGAAGGTCATGAGAAATATTCCTTCCTGAAGACTCCGCGCTGGAAGGACAACGCCATGGAGGTGGGTCCGCTGGCAAGGCTACTTGTAGCTTTTGCCTCCGGACGCACAGACGTGCAGGAGCTAGTGAAGGCGACACTGGGCAAGCTCGGCGTTGGAGTTCCCGCGCTCTTCTCAACGCTGGGCCGCACCGCAGCGCGCGGGCTGGATGCCGCGCTGGCCATGATCTGGCTCAAGGAGTACTACGGCCAGTTGATGGAACATGTGAAGATCAACGAGGTCTCCACCTTCAACGGCGAGCACTGGGAACCCAAGAGCTGGCCCAAGGAGGCCGAGGGCGTTGGCCTTACCGAAGCGCCTCGCGGCGCGTTGGCGCACTGGATCAAGATTAAGGACGGCGCCATCGAGAACTATCAGCTCGTGGTGCCAACAACCTGGAACGGCTCGCCGCGCGACGCCAAAGGGCAGCGTTCGTCCTTTGAACAGGCGCTGATCGGCACGCCGGTGGCCAAGATCAACGAGCCGGTGGAGATTCTTCGCACCATCCATTCCTTTGACCCGTGCCTAGCCTGCGCCGTGCATCTGTACGATCCGCAGGGACGGCACCTTCACCAGGTATCTTTCGAGTGAGACGGCTATGAGTAATCCAGATTCGGCTGTGGGCATTGGCGTAAGAGACGCGTTTCGACAGAATGGTGGGGCACCCATCGAGTACCGGCGCGTATATGTGTGGGAACTGCCGGTGCGCGCCTACCATTGGATCAATGCAATCGCATTGACGGCCCTGTGCGTCACCGGCTACCTGATCGGGGCGCCCATTCGCGCATTTTATGCGGCTGAGGCCTACCAGCAGTACTGGTTCGGCTGGGTGCGTTTTATCCACTTTGTGTGTGCGTTCGTCTACGTCTTCAACTTTATGGCGCGGCTCTACTGGGGCTTCGTCGGCAACAAATATTCCCACTGGAACGCCTTCTTCCCGCTGAAGAAATCGCAGCGACAAGAGATTGTTGACGTAATTAAGGCGGATGTGCTGGAAGTGAAGATGCATGGGCCGATCTCAACTGGTCACAACGCGCTGGCTGGTGTGATCTATTTCGGCACCTTCCTCGCGTTCGTCTTCCAGACCATCACTGGCTTCGCACTGTACTCCAGCATGAGCAATTCGTGGCTGCCGCAGATGTTTAACTGGGTCGTGCCGCTGATGGGCGGCGAATTTGGTGTACGCTTCTGGCACCATACGTTTCTGTGGTTCTTTGTCACTTTTGTCATCGTTCACGTTTATCTTGCCTTCTATCATGACTACATTGAGGGCCGCGGCACGGTATCCTCGATCATAGGCGGATGGAAGTTCGACCGAACGGAGAAGAGTGGCAAATAGCTTAACGGGAACAAGGCAGGAAAAGACACTGGTGCTGGGCCTGGGCAACGTCATCATGGGCGATGAAGGCGTAGGCGTCCATGTGGTACGGGCGATAGAGCAGTCTCTGGCAACGCGCCCGCTCCCAGCCAATGTGGAGTGCCTGGACGGCGGAACGGGCGGATTCAATCTGCTCGAGCCGCTGCAAGAAGCCGGCCGCATCATCCTCATCGACGCAGCCGCCGACGGCAACCATCCCGGCACCGTGACCCGCACTATGCCCAGGTTCTCACGCGATTACCCACCCACACTTACCGCTCATGACATCGGCGTCAAAGACTTGCTGGATGTCTTTTACATCCAAGGCGGATCCCCCGATGTGATCCTCTATGCCATCACCATCGATCCCCAGCAGGCCATCTCCATGGAGCTTTCGCCTGAGATCGCCAAGGCCGCTGATGTGGCGGTTGCCGAGATTCTGGCGGAGTTGAGGTCCAACTCCGCTGCCTGACTACTTCGCCTGCGCGTTCAGCTTCCCAAGCACCTGCTTCAAATCGTCGAGCTTTTGTCCGGCCTCGGCGAGTTTACCCGCCGCCGTCAAACGCTGATAATCGTCGAAATCTATGCCTGCCTGCGCGATCAACGCCTTCAGGTTCTGCTCAGGCTGCGGCGCGCCAGCTTGAACAGTGGCTGCTGCCGGCGCTGAAGACGACTCGGCCGCGCTCAACGACGAAACCCCGCCGCCGAATAACGACGACAGCGCCGCGTCGAAGGTTGGCCCGTAGGCAAGCTTGTCTTGCAGGGCCAGAACCACCAGGCGCAACTCCGGCATGGGGCTGGTGTTCGCTTGCAGATAGATCGGCTCGGCATACAGCAGCGCCTTGCCGGAGGGAATCACCAGCAGAGTTCCGCGCCGCACGTGCGAGCCCTGCTGATTCCACAACGTCAACTGGCCGGAGATCTGCGCGTTCTGATCAATGCGTGCCTCGATCTGCAACGGGCCATCGACCTGCTTGGTCTTAGGAAAATCGTAGACCACCGCAGTGCCATAATGCTGGCCGTCACTGCGCCCTGCGATCCAGCCAATCAAATTGTTCCGGCTTAAAGGCGTGAAGGGCAAAATCTCGACAAACTCTGCGTCGCTTTCGCCGGGCAGCTTCATCAGTACAAAGTTGGGCTGCAAGGCCTGCGTCTGCTGCTCGCCGCTACTGCCCATACCGACCTCCGACGCGACCGTCCACTGGTCTTCCTTGTTGTAAAAGACTTCGGGATTGGTCATGTGGTAGAGGCCGTAGACTTCCGCTTGTAACTTGAGCAATAACTCCGGGTAGCGTACGTGCTTGCGCAGCCCTGCCGGCATGGCCGTCGCGTCCTTGAAAAGGCTTGGGAAGATGACGCGATAGGCCGCCAGGATTGGGTCCTGAGAGTCAAAGACGTAAAACATAGTTGTCCCGTCGTAGGCGTCCACCACAACCTTCACGCTGTTTCGCATGTAATTGATGGTCTGGCCATCTACTGAGTAATGCGTCGAGTAGGGATAAGTGTCCGACTGTGTGAACGCATCGAGAATCCACGAGAGCCGACCATCATCGCTCAGCACAATATACGGGTCCTGATCGAAGGTGAGAAACGGCGCGAGAGCGGTCACTCGCTCGCGCACGGTGCGCCGCATCAGCAGACGGCTCTGGGAGTTCACATCATCACTGAAGGGCAGCTTGGCCAGATCGCCGCGATCAAAGGCAATCAATATACGGCGTAACAAGCCGCCTAACTCGATGCCGCCATAGCCTTGGTATGACGTGTAATTGTCGTTGCTGCCCTGCGGGTAGTTAAACTCCTTCTGCCGCGTCTTCACGTACACATCGGTGATTGTCTGCTCGCCGAAATAGATCTCGGGCCGCGTTACTATAAGGCTCGGCGACGTGCTTTGCACCGGCATGTTGCTCAACAGCAGCGTGGGCCTCCCTTCGGCGGTGAACCCGTTGACCGTATTCATCGCCAAGCCATAGCCGTGTGTGTAAATCAGCTTCTCATTGATCCAGTTCTGGCTGCTCTCCGGGAGTTTGTCCTGCCTCAGCTCGCGCGCGGCCAGCATCACCTCGCGCATGGAGCCGTCAATCTGGTAGCGGTCAATGTCAATGTCGGGGAAATCGTAGTAGGTACGAATCTCCTGAATCTGGCGCAGCGTATCCTGGAGCGCATGCCAGTCCCATAGGCGAATGTTTTGCAGCGTTGCCTGATTGTTGGCCGGATCGGTTGCTTCGACGGTGGTCTCGGCGGGAAACTCGCGCTGCTGGAAGCGGTCGAGACCGTAGGCCTGCCGCGTCATCTCAATATTGTGAACGATGTAGGGCTGCTCGCGCACCAACTCATTTGGCTTGACTATAAAGCTGGAGACATACCAACCGACCAATGCGACGCCAGCGTAACAGAGCACGGCTGGAGCAACTGACAAAGCTAACCAACTCATACGCGGCGCCAAAATGCCGCCAACTGCCGCAATCACCGCTCCCAGCACCAGCGCTGCACTCAACAGCAGCATGCCGGTGAGCGTTATGTGAGCGCCGGTGTAGGTGACGCCGTCGAAGATCGTGTGATGATCAAAGAGTTGCTCGAAGCGGCTGACATATACGCGCAGGCCGACGATAAGCAACAGAAATGCAGCCGTGATGGAGAGCCCGCGCAAGGGCAGGTCAGCAAGACTGGCGCGGCTCCCGCTGAACGCACGCGTACTGCTCGAAACAATGAGAAAGACGACGGCCAGCACACAGGCGATCACGCTGAGCGACAGCAGCCAGCCCAGTATCAATTGCCATGCCGGCAGTGTAAACAGATAAAAGTCGAGCGGCCGGGCAAAGATCGGGTCGGCCATGGCGTTAGTGGAGCGAGGCGCGTACCACCAGAGGGCCAGCGTCTGCCACTCCGCGGCCATCGCGCCGCCGGTGAGGATCGCGATAACCAGCGAGCCGCCGATGGAAACAATGCGCAGCACGGGCTTAAGCGATAGATTCACCTCCTGGCCGGCGATGATCAGGGTGTGATCGCTGGGTAAATCACCGGCATGGGCGTGTTTGAGAACAGAAAATGTCCCCAGCACAATCAGGAACGTGAGGATAAAAAAGGCAGCGAAGATGCCCCATTCCAGCCCTCGCGTCTTCCAGAATACATCGCCGTAACCGAGCGAGTTGAACCAAAGCAGGTCAACCCAGTAGGAAAGCACCGTGCGGCTGCCTAGGAGCAGTGCGGCGATGATGGCGATGAAGAAAAAAAATCCGCGGTGGCTGCGGCGCCGTGGCGGTGTGAACTTAGGCCAATTGATCGTTTCGGGCATCTCTCAACTCCATATTTTCCATTTCTGTATCATAGACGTTGGCTGACGGGCATCTTCAGCTCTACTCTAGCCCTCTTCGGAGCTTTTTGCAGCCGGATAGATCGTCCCGCGCTTCTGGTCTGGGTTACAAGAGCTAGTCGGCCAAGTGGGTGAGTTTACGGCCGGCCATTTTTTCCAGAACTGGAGCGCTCTCCCGTGCTACCCTCACAACACAGCATGAGCCAGACTCCATCCTCAAAAACTCAGCCAGTCATGGCTAACCTGCCCCGCGTGCTGGGCGCCAGCCAGGCCACGGCTATTGTCGTGGGCACGGTCATCGGCAGCGGCATATTCCTGGTTCCCAGCGAGATGATGCGCGACACCGGCTCCTCGGCGCTCGTTTATCTCGCCTGGCTCGCCGGCGGCCTGCTTTCGCTCTTCGGTGCCATGACCTATGCCGAGCTGGGCGCCATGTTGCCCTACGCCGGCGGCGGATACGTATATCTGCGCGGCGCTTACGGCGACACGCCCGCCTTTCTCTATATGTGGACCTGGTTTGCCGTGGCCAAGCCGGCCTCGGCCGCAGCCATCACCATCGGCCTGGCCCGCACGCTGGAGTTCTTCCCGGCCTTTCACTGGCTCAGTAATCAAGCCATCGGCGGCCGCTTTCCACTGATGTGGTCGCAGATATTCGCCATTGCCGTGGTCTGGTTCATGACTGGCCTGAACTACCTGGGCATCGAGAAGGCCGGCAACTTCCAGCTCGTCTTCACCATCCTGAAAGCCATTCTCATCCTCATCGTGGTGGCGCTTTGCTTCGCGTCGGTCTCCGGCTCCTTGAGCAACTTCTCCACTACGCTACCCCATGCTGTAGGCGGCTTCCGCGGCTTCATGCTGGCGCTGATCGCCACTCTGTGGGCTTATGACGGCTGGCCCGATCTCACCATCTTGTCCGGCGAGATCAAGCGGCCGGGACGCAGCCTGCCCATCGCGCTCATCGGCGGCCTGTGCATTGTTGGTTTTCTCTACATGTCCACCAACGCCGCCATGCAGTACATCCTTTCCGCAACACAGGTAGCTGCCAGCGAGCGCCCGGCCGTGGATGCGCTGGCTGTCGTCGCCGGCCATGCCGGAGCAGGCTTTGTAGCCGCCGCCATGGCTCTGTCCATCTTCGTCACCCTCAACGGAACAGTCATGAGCGGGGCGCGCGTCCCCTTTGCCGCCGCACGCGACCGGCTCTTCATTCGCCAGTTTGCCCGCATCAGCCCGCGCTACCAGTCTCCTTCAACCTCGCTGGGCATCCAGGGAGCACTGGCCACCCTTCTGCTACTGATCTTCAGCCAGTTTGAGAAGCAGTTCGATCTGGCCATCTTTGCCGAGTGGCTCTTTTACCTGCTCATCGCAACCACGGTCTTTGTCTACCGGCGCAAGAGGCCTGATTTGGCCCGTCCCTACAAGGTCTGGGGATACCCACTGCTGCCCGCCACCTTCTGCATTTGTGCGGTCCCCATCCTCGTCTACTGCTTCCTGGGCAACCTGAAAGGCTCGCTGCTCGGCTCCACCCTCATCCTGCTCGGGCTGCCGGTGCTGTGGTTTGTGCGTCGCACTTACGGAGCCTCTATCCCCACTGATGAAAGTCACACCGAATAAAAATGGCGCTCAGGCTGCGAGCGCCCTTGCGGTTCGTTTCGTGATTCTTCCCACTACGCCCTCTTCTGTGTCACTTCTTCGTACACCGCCGCATACTCCCGGGCCGGCTTCTCCCACCCATAGTCCTGCGCCATGCCGTTGAGCATCAGCCGCTGCCAGCCTTTCGTGTCTTCAAACGCGGCCAGAGCCCGCTCGATGGCCGCCCACAGACCCTCGGCTCGCAATCCCTTGAATTTGAAACCCGTCCCGATTCCCTTCTCCGCATTCCACTCCTCGATGGTGTCGTCCAGCCCGCCTGTAGCCCGCACCACCGGCACCGTACCGTACTTGAGCGAATAGATCTGGTTCAACCCGCAGGGCTCATAGAGCGACGGCATGAGGAAGATATCGGCCCCGGCTTCGATCTTGTGGGCCAGAGCGTTGTCATAGCCGATACGCACGGCGACATTAGCCTTGTTCCAGAAGGCCCAGTCGCGGAATAACTTCTCGTAGACCGGCTCGCCCGTGCCCAGCGCGACCACCGCCACGTTTAACTCCGACAGCCGGCCGGCGATCTGCTCCACAAGATCAAAGCCCTTCTGCCTGGCAAAGCGCGAGACGATGCCGATGACCGGCGTCGTCTCCTCCACCAGCTCTAATCCGAAGGCATTCAGAAGATCGGCGCGGCACAGCGCTTTGCCGGCCAGATTCTCCGGCGAGTAGTTCGCCGCCAGCTTCCGGTCCGTGGCCGGATTCCATTCCGCATAATCCACGCCGTTCAGAATCCCGCGCAGGTCAGCCCCTCGCCCCCGCAGCACGCCGTCGAGACCTTCTCCGAACTCCGGCGTCTGAATCTCCTCGGCATATTTGCGGCTCACCGTGGTCAACATGTCCGCGTAAACCATTCCGCCCTTGAGGAAGTTGAACTTGTCGTGCTGCTCCACTTTGTCCATGGTGAAGATCTCCCAGGGAAAGAGCAGTTGTTCGGTGGTAGCGGGTGGAAACGCACCCTGGTAGGCAGCATTGTGAATCGTCAATACCACCCCCGCGCGGCTCAACAGCGGGTCGGAAGCAAAGATCGTTCGCAAATACACGGGAATCAGCGCCGCCTGCCAGTCGTGCACATGGAAGACATCAGGCACGCCCAACTTCTTGCTAGCCTGCAACGTCGCGCGGCAGAAGAGCGCGAATCGCTCGGCGTTGTCCGGATAATCGCCCGCCGCTGTCCCATACAGCCCCTCCCTGTCAAAGAACTCAGGGCAATCCACAAAATAGTACTGGACTCCGGCGTACCTTCCACCGTCCACGATGCCCGCCTTGCATTTGGAATACAGATAAGGAATCGTGATTGACCGCACGGCGCAGGTCAATTTGTCCGGAAGTTGCCGCCGCACGCACGTGTAGAACGGCAGATAAACTGTCACCTCATGCCCCAGTTTGACCAGTTCCGGACCGAGCGCCCCCACTACATCGGCCAGCCCGCCGGTCTTGGCAAACGGCACGCATTCCGAGGCAACAAAGACAATGCGCATGACGGCTTCTCCCTGGCCGGCAAAGAAAATCGCTGGATTATTCCACTCTCTCCGATCAAATGCCAGTTTAATTGGTTCTACTATGCGACGCACAGCCGCGTTAACTGTCTCCTTTCATCTACCATCAAGTAAGCACATGCCCGCCAAACCCAAGCTCGGCCAGAACTTCCTCGTTGACAGTGAGGCCATCCAGCGCATCGTAGCCTCACTCGGCGATCTGATGGGACGCACGGTGGTCGAGATCGGCCCCGGCCGTGGCGCAATCACCGGAGCCCTGGCTTCCCGCGCCGCTCACGTACTGGCAGTCGAGCTGGACCACGAACTTGCCCTTCACCTGCGCGTGCAGTTTCCTCCGGATCGCGTTACCGTCGTCGAGCAGGACGTGCTGGAGTTTGATTTCGAAAAGGCTCACGCGGAGTTCACAGCAGCCTCGGCGACTGGGAGCGAACGCCTGCTGGTAGTTGGCAACCTGCCCTACGGCATCACCTCGCCCATCCTGCTCAAGCTGGCAGCAAGCCACGCGGCCCTGGAGCGTGCCGTGCTCATGGTGCAGCGCGAGGTGGCTGATCGCGTCACCGCTCAACCCGGTTCGCGCGATTACGGCCTGCTCTCGGTAACCGTGCAGATGCACGGGCCAACTCAGCAGCTTTTTTCCCTTACGCCAGAGTCCTTCAGCCCGCCGCCCGAGGTGAATTCGACCGTCTTCCGCTGGCGATTCTCCCCGCGCTTTGCCGAATTGGGCGTTGAAGAGGCCTCCTTCCTGCGCTTCGTGCGCCAGTGTTTTGCGCAAAAGCGCAAGACACTGGCCAACAATCTGCGCACCGCCTCAATTCCCCCTGCAACCGTTGCCGAGTCGCTGGCCGAGGCTGGCCTTACCCCTCTGGATCGCGCAGAAACCCTGTCCATCGAGAACTTTGCGGCTCTTTGGCGCTGCATAGAAACCAATGGCGGCTTTGGAACCAGCTAGAGCTGTTCCACAATTCACGTGCCCTTTCTGGCATCATGCAGGGTGGCATTTACTTCCACCCAACGACGAAGACCTGTCGCCGGGGACCCCGGTTAAGGAAAATGCCACTTGAGAGCAGAGGTTTCGGGGTACAGCAATTGTGGAACCGCTATAGACAGCGCCACATTCTGAATCAGCCCGCGTTTGAATTTGCAAATACTATTCACCGACGCAGGCAATGTCAGCAGGACAGCGTTACTGCTCGTACGCAAATTAAGCCCCGGTATCAAAGCGGGCTGTCAGAAACACCTGCATCCCATCCGTTGAACCCTATTGGGAGGGCAAGGTACATTTTTTTCATCGTTCAATGGCTGCGTGCTACAGTGTGTACGAACGCGAAGTTTTTGGTTGTTTATGCCCGAAGATGAGCTGAAACCGAAAGATACATGGGTAATTGGACGCGCGAAGGACTGCGACCTGGTGGTGTCCGAGGCGCAAGTCTCCTCTCACCATTGCCGGCTGACGCACCAAACTGGTGGATTTACGCTGGAAGACCTGGGTTCGACCAACGGCACCTATGTAAATGGAGTCAAGATCGCCCCTCATGAGCCGGTTTCGGTGCCTCATGGGGCGCGCGTGACCCTGGGTGGACAGGTGATCATGACCTGGCCTGTGGACGCTGTCGAGCCGGCTGCGGCTAGCTCTCCTCATCCGCTCTCACTCCCAGGCGGCGCCCGCCATATCACCATCGGCCGCGACCCGAACTCCGATGTGCCGGTCGACCTGCCCACGATCAGCTGGAATCACGCCGTCATCCGCGAAGAAAATGACCGGTACATCCTAGAAGACTGCAACTCGCGTAATGGAACGTCCATCGGAGAGTTGAGCAACCGCATCCAGAGATCCGTTTTGGAGCCTAATGACCAGGTATTCCTCGGCTCCTATAAGATTTCCGCCGCGCAGCTTCTTAACCTTGAGGCCAAGGTTGAGATCGGAGAGGCCGCCTTCCAAACGGTCTCCTTCCGCGGCAAATCGATGGAGGCCGGGCGCGACCCCAACTGCGATATTCCCCTCGACTTTCCCATGGTCTCGTGGCGTCACGCGCGCCTCACACGTACACCAGAGGGCATGCTGGTTGAGGATCTCGGATCGCGCAACGGCACATACCTCAACGGCGTTCGCGTAACCGGAAGGGTGCTGGCCCTGCCCGGCCAGGAGATCGGCCTGGGCAGCGTCCGTTTTCAACTGTTGGAAAACGGACAACTGGCGCAGAGAGACTATAACGGCAAGGTCACCATCGAGGCCAAGGAGATCGTAGTCCACGCGCCCAACGGCAAGCGCCTGCTGGACCCTGTCTCTCTCACAGTCTTTCCTTATGAGTTGGTAGCCTTGATGGGTCCGGCCGGAGCTGGAAAGACGACGCTGCTCAAAGCACTCAACGGCTATACCCGCCCTGTTATGGGCACAGTGCTCTTCCGCGGCCAGAGCCTTTACGACTACTACGACCTCTATCGTCACATGATGGGCTACGTCCCCCAGGACGACATCGTCCATCCCCAGTTGACTGTTCGCCAGGCGCTCTATTTCTCCGCTCGCCTGCGCACTGACCTGACCGACGCGGAGATCGACGCCCGCACCCAAAAAGTGCTCTATGACCTGGGAATCCCAGACAAAATCGATACCGTGATTGGATCGCCGGAGCGCAAGACCCTCAGCGGAGGCCAGCGCAAGAGGGTCAATATCGGTCTAGAGCTCATCACTGATACACCTGTTTTGTTTTTGGATGAGCCCACCTCCGGCCTCTCTTCCTACGATGCCGAGTCGGTCGTAGACCTGCTGAAGAACCTATCAAAGACCGGCAAAACCATCCTTACCACCATCCACCAGCCTAGCCTCAAGGTCTACAAGCAATTCGACGACCTGCTTATGGTCTCCCGCGACAAGGGAGAGAGGCCCGGTGCGCTGGTTTACTTCGGACCGGCCTATCCGGATTCCATCCAGTTCTTCAACCCTCCCATTGATGGCCCTAGCGGTACGGCGCATATTCAGAGTCCAGAGCTGAATCCGGAGATGCTCTTCTCTGGCATGAACGAGGTTCCGGAGATCAATCGTACCGGGATCTGGCGTCAGCGCTTCCTGGCCTCCAAGTATCAGCAGGAATTTGTCGCCAATCGCAGCGGCAAGCAGCCGGCCGCGACTGACAAGACCGGAGAAGAGAAGCCGCGCCGCCAGTTCGGCCTAGGACAGTGGATCGCCTTGGTCAAGCGCAATGTCATCGTCCGCCTGCAGGACCGCGCGCAGACCGCCATTCTGCTGATGCAGGCGCCATTATTCGCCGTGCTGGTGGTGTTGGTCAGCTACCCCTTGCGCCCCGACCATTTCGACGAAATCGCCCAAAAGCTGCCTATCGTCCATTTCCTCATGGTGATAGCCGCCATCTGGTTCGGCTGCAACAACGCCGCCCGCGACATTGTTGGCGAGTGGACCATCTACAAGCGCGAGCGCATGGTCACGCTCAAGCTCCTTCCCTATATTTTTTCCAAATTCGCCGTGCTTCTGGGGCTATGCTTCTTCCAGTGCGGCTCTATGCTGGCCATCGTCTACCTGATCTGCGGGCTGCACAGCAACTTTCTCTATGACTTCCTCGTCCTGCTCATTTCGTCGATGATCGGCGCGGGATTGGGTCTGTCTATCTCTGCACTCTCCAAGACCACCGAGAGCGCCATCGCCATGCTGCCCGTGGTGCTGCTGCCTATCATCGCTCTGGGCGGCGGCATGAGGTCCATCTATCTGATGCCCCAGGCCGGCCAGGTTCTCAGCGCCATCATTCCCTCCCGCTGGTCCTATGAAGCCAATCTGCTCCATGAAGCTGCGGCGAAAGAGTGGGCAACGAGTCAGCTTCCTGACTACTCCTGCACGATTCAACTTCCACAGGCTCCCACTGGCGGTCAGCCTATGCCGACCGGGGCGTCTATGACGACCGGTTTGCCCATCCCGACAAACTCGCCCATGCCGACATCCTCATTCAGCTCAGACGACCTCAACCCCTCGCTCCATATCCCGGCCGACCCTGCCGAGGGCAGCATTCCCGCCTACCTCATCACCTTTACCGACGTCGGCGAAGTCAAGCACACCTGCCGCGCCGCGGCCGACGAACAGTATCCCCACTACGGCCCCGTCGCCCATGCTGTCAGTCACCGCCATCGCTTCCGTGAGTCGCTGGCTGTGCTGGGCGCCATGCTGATCGTGCTGTTGGCCTGCATCATCGCCATCCTGCGCAAACGCGACAATGACCCGCAATGACGCTGACTGCCCAGTGATCCAGCCGATAATGACTGCACCGCAACTATGGCGTCATGCTGAACGGGGCTGGCGCTCTCTTTATGCCGCAAACGCAGTCATAATCCGGGGCGTGTGCTGAAAGGAAGTTGTTCGAAGGCGGAACTTTCTCTTCAAGATCTCGTACTGCCATTGTAGCTGGGGTTATATGTCAAAGAATCAGCTCTGGCGGAGGTCCGTTAGCATGGATTCACGCGTTTCAGGTGTTCAGATTGTGAGTGTGCCGTCGGGCAGAATCCGGTGCTGGGTGGAGTCTCTGATTCTGGGCCTCGGATTGCCCGCTTCAATCTGGCTCGTTTCCAGGCTAATTACACTGTTCGTTCCCGCAGCGGTTCATGGCTCCCCTGAACAACGCTTCTTGCTTTGGATTATGGGCGGACTGATCGTCGAGTGGTCCTTCATTCTTCTGCTTTGGTTTGCATTGCGGGCTCTCGGATCGTCCTTCAAAGACCTCGGTGTTTGGCGCATGGGAAGATGGTCCGCCTGGGTTGTGGCGCTCGCGATTACGGCTCTTTCCATCGGCAGCAGTCTCCGGTTCCTGCTCCGAATGAACATTCCTATCTCTTATGCATTCATGCCGCCCGGATTTCACCTCGTTGCCGCTCTTCTTATGGGAATTACAGCCGGCTTTTGTGAAGAAGTGCTCTTTCGCGCATACCTCATGACTGAATTCGCCAGGGCTGGATACGGCAAAGTCACGCAGGTCCTCATTCCCGGATTTACGTTTGGGCTAGCGCACGCCGGCTACCTGAATCAGGGTTTTCTTCCCTGGCTGGGCATTGCGTTGCCCACTGCATTGGTCGGCATGATATGGGGCATTGCGTACCTGTTGGGCCGCCGCGGGTTGGTTCCGGCAATTGTCGCTCACTTTTTAAACGACGCTACAGCGCTACCCTGGATCACTTTTTTTATGGTCATTGCTCATTAGCCGGATGTAGCAGGTCATTACATTGAATGTTGGGTGTACCGATGGACGCGCTGGCACGGGCCATGGCTAGGCTACACGCTCATACGGGCGGTGGTGGAGGCAAATCAACTCCTCGGCGCACAGTGCAGCCATGGCGTAGGCGCGCCGTTGATCGTCGCAGAATTCGACCTAGGCCACGGAGGGGGCGAGCAGTTCAACAACGGTTCCAACGTGACCGCAAATAAGTCCCTTCTCGGGCACATCCGCGAGAACGGCGACATCGGAAAGAAGTTCCATCTCCCGTACACCTCCTCATTATGTGGCCAGGGAGACCCGCTCTACCGGGCAGGAACAGGAGCAGGCACAGGCACGGGAGCCGGTGCCGCCGGCAGAAACGCCCCGGTCTGCTCATCCTGCACGAGGCCGATCACCCCATCCGGCGTCACAATTGGCGAACCATAGACTGCCGCATCCACGGGTTCGCTCAGCCGTATGCACTGACCATCGCGGCGCGCTGCAAGTAGCAGCACATCCACTAATAGCTTTTTGGTTGCCCCATCCACACGTAGGCGAAAGACGGCTACATGCTCCCAGCTGTCCTGCGCGGCCACCGCGGTCGTAGCAGCGATCAACGCCGGCGAGGCGGTTGGCGTGTACAGCGTCAATACGGCCAGCGTGCCAGGTGATGCACGCCGCAACACCTTCATCTTGCTGTGTTTACCGCTCACTGCAATCACACTGTCCTCTACTGCAGTTCCCCGCACATCCACGGTAAAATTCTTGGCGCCGAGCCGTAGTGTATCGCCGTGCACGAGGGGCTGAAGCTGTATTTCCAGGCTGTTCTTCACCATCTTTACCGCTCCCGATTGCACCGCTTCCAGAAACTCCGCATCGTACTTCCAAGGCATTTCGGCCTCGGCCGTGGTCACAACCTGAGAGGGTTTGATGCGAAAGCCCAATTGCATCGAATTCACCGGGTAGCTTGCATCCCCTTGGGTCAGCGTATAACTCGATTCCACTGCAAACAGATTCGCCTGGCCGTTGACCTTAAGATCGCGAATCCACTGCGGTTCCATGCCCTGAATGTACTGGTCCGCCATGGCTTTAGCCTTCAGCCCGGTATCGATTACACACAGGATGGCCAGCTCCAGGTTTCGTTCCAGCGTCTTGCCTCCCAAACCCACCGGAACCTCCTGGTTGAGCGCGAACGCCACGCTAGGATGCTGGGTGTGCAACGCCAGCTTCTCCAGCATATTGAGTCGCACGTCCGCCACCATTTCGCCCTCAATCCGCACACTCTGGTTTTCGACCATCCGCCGCAGCGGCTCCGTAGTGAGCAGATCGCGAAACAGAATCGTGACATAAATCGGGGGTAGCGCCGTTGTCACGCCCTTGCTCAGCACCAAATCCTGGTTTAAAGGCAAGGCAAAGGCCGGCAGGCCATTCAAATGGAGCGAGCAAAGGCGCAGGTTCTCCAGCGTCACCGTACGCACAGCCACCAGATTGAGGTCCACGGCCAGTTTTATGTGCGACGTGTCGATCTCCGCCACATTCACTTCCTTGACCTGAAAATCTCCCACCGATGACGCCGTCAACGTGGTAAGCGCCGGAGCCGCAGGCTGTGCCATTCCACCTTCCGCCGCCCATACGCAGATTCCGGCGATTAGAACGCACAAAGCTGACTTCATTTCACCCCCTTTGCTCTGCAAGCATGATATCGTCCGCCATCGGGCGAGCCACAAGCAATTCACATATGGACATAGACGTTTGACGTGCGGATTCGCCTGCGGGCGTGCAGGATTCGAACTTACGACATCCACCGTGTGAATCTCATCACAGTCAATACAATCAATAACTTACAGGAATCCGCTCTGGCCTTTAAGCCATTGAAAAGACAGGAAAAGCACTATCAAACCAGCTTTATTGTGCAACTGTGCATGGAAATCACACCGACCTGCCGATTCTACCCGATCCCTTTGTTGTAGACGCAAGGCCCTCCGTGAGCTGGCGGGTTTATCGACGCTCGACCGAAGCCGTGATACCTGAAAGGGTACAAAGTGGGCGACCATCTCCAGAATTAATAATAATGAAGCCCCGACAGATTACCAAAGTCATATCATCCATGTACAAAATGGCTGCTGGTTTTCCTGTGTGACCTGTTACAGATAAAATGTTGCGTATTCGCCTTGTGTTCGCCATGCTTCTCAGCATGGTATTCAGCTCTACAATTACGACCATGAAGATCATTGATGCCAAACTTTTATAATCAACTCTTGCACAAACGGTGGCGATGGCTTACGATAGTTTCAACCGCAAATCCAGGTATGCTAAACCTGTGAGTATATCAACATTTAAATGTTGTTGATGGGCTTGCGTAAAATGTGTTTCCAGCATTAGCTGTTTTCGCGGCGGGTGTTCGTTGTTGTGTGATGGTTGTGTGATTTGCTGATAGTAGGGCTTAGCCTAACGGTAATTTGCTAAGTCAGGATGGCGGAGCTATGCACATTCGATACTCAACAAGGGCAAATATTGCATGTTTTGCCCATTATGCACACTAGAGACGTTACTCTCTGTCGTTTGTGCGACGCACCAGTACTACCAGAGGCTTCGGATGAGTCTACAGGCGACAGGCCAAACTTTCGTAGGCCAGGTCTTCACAAACCCAGTAGTCATGGGCGCCGCGAGCGTTCGCAATTGGTATGCGGTTTACACTACCCCGCAACACGAAAAATCTGTATTGAAGCACCTTGACCTGCGGGAGATTGAGTCATTTCTCCCTGTGTATGAAACCGTACGAGTCTGGAAGAACCGGCAACGTATGAGCCTCTCTTTGCCGCTGTTTCCATCCTACCTGTTTGTGCATATCAACTCTAGTGAATGGACACAGGTACTCAAATCTCCTGGAGTGTTGCGGATTGTGGGCAAAAAGGAGTGCTCATATCTTCCGAATACTGAAATCGAGTTTCTGCGCTCCAGCTTTTGCCGGCAACGGATTGAACCGTATCGCGACATTGTCGTCGGAGAAAGGGTTCGAATTCGGAACGGCTTGATGAAAGGTCTTGTAGGGACGCTTGTGAGAAAGTGCAACAATTTCAGGTTCGTAATTACGGTTGAAATGATTAACCAGCATGCTGCAATTCAACTTGACGCCGAAGATTTGGAATCAATCGCCGCTTCGGTATAGGATTGCTTATGATTCTTGCTCTTGAAAAGTTCTGTGATTCCATGCTACCCACCTGCAGCCATGGCGGCGAAACTGCCGCATGCGATTTGAACTCAAAAGTTGATTGCCCCTATGCCTTCATCAGTACCGCTTCTCTATCGCCATTTGAGCCGCCCACAAGAGGAGGCCCTGGAGCAAGTTCATACCCTTGTCCGGCAACCATGCATCGTTTACTGACTACGTGTTGGGTGGGAGCATCTGACACGAGCCGCTGACCGGCCTTTTTTACCCGGCCTCGATAATCACAGATGGAAGTAATCTGACGACTCAGAGGTTGACATGCCCTCAGACGCAATTCATATTCGACGAGTTACGGCGCGCAGTATCTGGCGTTCGCTTGCTGTATATTTCATAGACGGAGCGGCGTTTTTCACTGCTGCTTTCTTGGCATTTCAATTGCGCTTTGACGGCACCTTGCCAGTTCAGTACTTCCATACCATGTGGTTGGCCTGTTGTGTTTGGATAGCGGCAAAGTTTGCATTTTTCATCCTTTGCGGGGTCAACCGGGGAAGCTGGCGGTGCACTTCCGTTCACGATGTGATCCGCGTTACTTTGGCGGTATCGGCGGGGTCAATCCTCGGCGCCTTGCTCGTAATTCTCATGGCCGGATCAAATGGCATTCCCCGCTCCATTTACATTCTTGACTGGATGCTTGCCGGCTTGCTCTCTTTGGCGGCCAGGGTTGCAGTGCGCTTGATCGCCGACGCGCAAAGCTGGAGGGGCGGCAAGGGTGAGCGGATCCGGACGCTCATTTACGGCGCTGGCAACGCAGGCCTTGCGCTGTTGAGAGAACTGACCCAGAATCAAGCTCTAATGTGTGATGTGATTGGCTTTGTCGATGACGATCCCAGCAAGATCGGGTTGACATTGCATGGAGTAAAGGTATTAGGAGCGGGGGAAATGCTCCCGTCATTAGTGAAAAAACACGCCATTATGCGATTGCTCATCGCCATTCCCTCAGCGGACGGACCGCAGCTTGTGCGCATTATGAAACACGCTGCCGATGCCAAGGTGCAATACAAAATGGTTCCGAGTCTTGGCGAGCTAGTCCAGGACACGGAGTTGGGCAAGCAACTCCGCGAGGTTGAGGTGGAAGATTTACTTGGAAGACAGCCGGTGCAGCTGGACATGGATAGCATACGGGAGAGTGTTCAAGGCCGAGTTGTGATGGTGACCGGCGCGGCGGGTTCTATCGGTTCGGAACTCTGCAAACAAATCGCCAATTTTCGCCCACTTTCCCTGGTCGGCTTAGATGTGGCTGAGACTCCTCTATTTTATCTTGATAGAGAAATGAGCAAGAGATTTCCCAACGTGGTTTTTCATCCCGTAATCGGTAACATCACTGATTACGATAATATGATGAGCGTGATTCAAGACTACCAACCTTCAATTCTGTTTCATGCCGCTGCCTACAAGCACGTTCCGTTGATGGAGAAGCATGCTTTTGCCGCCGTCGAAACGAACATATTCGGCACCTGGAACATTGCCCGAGCAGCGGCTGAGCACGGAGTCGACGATTTTGTCTTGATATCCACAGATAAAGCGGTTTGTCCAACCAGCATTATGGGCGCCACGAAGCGCGTGGCGGAGCAGGTGATCCGCGCGCTCCAGTTGGAAGGCGGCACGAAATTTGTTGCGGTACGCTTCGGTAATGTTCTTGGAAGTAATGGAAGTGTTGTTCCAGTCTTCAAGGAGCAGATTGCTACGGGCGGCCCGGTAACTGTCACTCATCCGGAAATGCGGCGCTATTTTATGACCATTCCCGAGGCGGCCCAATTGGTTCTGCAGGCTTTCTCGATGGGCACGGGCGGAGAAGTATTTGTTCTCGAAATGGGTGAGCCAGTAAGGATTGCTGATTTAGCAGAAAATCTAATTCTTTTATCGGGGCTCCAGCCTGGACGGGACATTGAAATTCAATATACCGGTCTTCGCCCGGGAGAAAAGATGTTTGAGGAATTGAACCTGGACGATGAAAACCTGATTCCAACTTCCCACGCAAAGATCTTGAGCTATGTTGGTAACCACGGGCTGAGTGCACGCCAAGCCAACACAACCATTCTCCGTCTGCAACAAATTATCAAAGGAAGAGATATTATTGGACTTGTGCTACTACTCAAGAAACTGATCCCTGACTACAATCCTGGTTCGTTGCTCACGGAGGCAGCGAGTTCGCCGAGCCACCCCTTGCCTTTCCCAAAAAGGATTCTGACTCCTCGGGGACGGGCCGAGGGTTTCGGTGCAGACAAATTGCCACCGTCCGTTATGTTGAATTAATGTGTAGCAGGATGAGCGCATCTTATAGGCGCGCCAGTTCGCATCCTATGCAGACGCAAAAGAAGTTTGCCGCCTTGATTGTCACACCAAACGCATCAAACCCACCTGAACGGAAGAGTTCTTTCTTATGAGATTCAAGACATTTCTGCTCCTTTTTCTCTCTTGCACCCTCAGTACTGGCCAATCCGTTCTCACTACACCGACTGGATCGACCCAGTCCGACTCGGGAGTTTCGGCTGGACAGGGGTCCGCAACAGGCGTTCTACAGGCGCCCAACCAAGCGCCTCGACAGACAGGTTATAACACTTTTACAAATACTCCCACGTGGCCGGCGACATCCCTGTATCCACCTACTACGAGGATTGTTGGGCCGCTTACTCAGAGATCCGAATTTCAGCAGTTCGCCGAAGATGCAACTGGGCGCATACTTCCTGTATATGGCAGGAAATTATTCGACGAAGTACCTACGACCTTCGCCCCGGTGGAATCGATTCCTGTGCCGTCCGAATATGTGTTGGGGCCGGGGGATGAACTGCTGATACGAGCCTGGGGGAAGATCGATATTGATTCCCGCGTGACAGTTGACAGGAACGGGCAGATCTATCTGCCGAAGGTTGGAACTTTGACCGTAGCCGGATTGCGCTACGAACAAGTCGAGGGATACCTGCATGCGGCTATCAACGCTCTCTTTAAGGATTTTGAACTAAATGTTGCCCTGGGACATCTTCGCACAATCCAGATCTATGTTCTGGGCAATGCCCGGCAACCTGGCGAGTATACGATCAGTTCCTTAAGCACCTTAGTCGATGCGCTGTTTGCTTCCGGAGGCCCCTCGGAAACCGGGACGATGAGAAATATCCAGTTGCGCCGCCGAGGCCAGACGCAGAGCGAGTTCGATTTTTACGATCTTATACAGAAGGGCGATAAGTCGCATGATGTCCGGCTGCTTCCTGGCGATGTGATTTTTATTCCTCCGATTGGAGCACAGGTAGCAATCAGCGGCGATATCAACGTGCCTGGCATCTATGAATTGAAAGGCGAAACGACAACGGTCAAAGACGCATTACAGGGTGCAGGGGGGCTGACGAGTCTGGCGGGAGTCGAACACGTCTTGCTGGAGCGGATTAACAACCACAGCAACCGCGAGGTCGAAGAATTCTCTTTAGACGCAGCGGGACTGCAAAGGCCTCTGAAGGACGGCGATCTGCTCCGCATATACCCGTTATCGCCGAAGTTTGAAAACGCGGTAACCCTGCGAGGGAATGTTGCTCAACCAGGACGCTATGTATGGAAGGAAGGGATGCGAGTTTCGGACTTGATTCCCTCCCGCGACTTTCTTGTAACTCGCGATTATTGGAACAGACAGAATTATCTGGTTCCACGCACTCTTGATCATCCGTTCGGAAATCCGCGCGTAGGCCAGTATGGGAACCCGCAGGTAAACCAGTATGGGAACCCGCAGGCAAACCAGTCTGGGAACCCGCAGGTAAACCAGTCTGGGAACCCGCAGGTAAACCAATCTGGAAACCCGCAGGTAAACCAGTCTGGAAACCCGCAGGTTGACCAGTATGGGAACCCGCAGGTTGACCAGTATGGGAACCCTCAGGTAGACCAGTATGGGAACCCGCAGGTAGACCAGTATGGGAACCCGCAGGTAGATCAGTATGGTAACCCGCAGGTAGATCAGTATGGTAACCCGCGGACTGACCAATCCGGCAATGCGAAAGCTGGCCAGTCAGGAATCCAGCACGCAAATCAACTTGGCAACCAGAGCTATTACCAGTCAGGGAATGCACGTGTTCCAATCATTGAAACCGTCGGCCAGAACAGCGCGGAGATCAACTGGGAATATGCGCTGATCGAGCGGCTTGACGAGCGTGATCTGAGCACCCGCCTAATCCCGTTTAACCTTGCCCGCGCAATCGACAACCCCACATCTCCGGACAATCAACTTTTAAAGAGTAGAGACGTCGTCACAATCTTCTCGCGGGCAGACCTGGACTTGCCTATGGAAAAGCATGCTTCCTTTGTCCGATTGGGCGGAGAAGTGAACGCACCGGGAGTGTACCGCGTTAATCCCGGCGAGACATTAAGAGATGTCGTGCAACAGGCCGGAGGGCTTACCCCACACTCTTACCTTTATGCTTCCATATTTACGCGCGTTTCGGCCCGCCAAGCTCAGGAGAAACAGCTCCAGCAATCCGCAGAGCAAATGCAAAGGGAACTCACCGCCAAGTATGCGAATGCGACTTCGATGAGTGCGGCCGATCAGCAAGCGCAGCTTGCCATGCGGCAAAGCTCTTTAGCCAGGCTCACTTCGATCAGGCCGACAGGCCGGGTCGTTCTGGATATGAAGCCCGGAGCCAATACCATTGCGGATATACCAGAATTTCCTCTTGAAGATGGAGATACCTTTTACATCCCGCCGCGGCTCAGCACGATCGAGGTGGCCGGCACTGTGTATAACGCGAATGCCTTGCGCTATGAGCCCGGAAAGAAGCTCATGGCTTATCTGAACGATGCCGGCGGCGCCACTCGGGAATCGGATCCGAGGCGCATGTTCGTGGTGCGCGCCGACGGAACAGTCATCAGCCGCCAATCCCGCAACAGCCACTCTCATGGCAGTTATGGAAATCTTAAGTTGCTTCCCGGAGATGCCATCGTTGTCCCGGCGAAGCTCACAATTTCAAGCGGACTCCAGAAATTTTCTAGTTACTCCCAAATTATCTCTGGAGCTGCCATGACCGGGGCCGTGCTTGCAACGTTACTCCCATAATGGTGTTCAATGATCGGAAAAGACTTTTCCATCGAAGAAACGGCAGCTACCAAGGACGCCGTTGCCTCGCCTGAGGCTCTTAGCGACGATTATGAAGTCAGCCTGGTCGATGTTCTCACACAGCTGGCATTTCGGAAACGGCTGATCGCGAAGGTCACGGGCATTGCCGTGCTTGCCGGCGTGATTCTCGCCTTAGTACAACCCGTCGAGTATAATGCAATCACTAAAATCTTACCGCCACAGCAGACTCAATCCTCGGCTTCTATGATGATGAACCAGCTGACAGGTGTCGGTGGTGGCTCCCTCGCCTCATTTGCAGGAGGGGGACTATTCAAGACTCCCGAGGACACATACATCGGCATGCTGACTTCACGTCCCGTAGCCGACGCTATCATCAAGAAGTTCAACTTGGCAAATGTGTCCAACGCCAAAGAAATGACCGCAGCCCGCGAGGCACTGGCAGACTCTACCAAGGTCAGCACTGATTCACATGGATTCATCGTTGTGTCCGTTATGGATACTGACAAGAAGCGCGTCGCCGAAATAGCCAATGATTATCCGAATGAACTCCGCATTCTTATGAAAACCCTTGCGGTAACGGAGGCTTCACAGAGGCGGCTTTTCTATGACGATCAATTGAAGCAGAGTAAGGAGGCGCTGGTCACGGCAGAACTTGCCTTCCAACAGGTTCAACAACAGAAGGGCCTCGTCCAGTTGGACGCGCAGGCCAAGGCGATGATCGAAAGCGATTCCGTCCTTCGTGCACAAATCGCAGCCAAACAGGTACAGGTGGAGGCGCTGCGCTCCTATTCGACGGAGCATAATCCCAGCGTGCAATTGGCAGAAAGTGAACTTGCCTCTCTGCAAGCCGAGGAAACCAGGATGGAGCAGCGTAATCGCACGCCGGGTTTTGCCGGGCTCGGACTCGGAAATGTCCCGGTCTCGGGGCTGGAATATCTTCGCGCCGCACGTGAACTGCAATATCAACAGGCGATGTACGAAATGTTAATGAAGCAATACGACGCTGCCAAGTTGGACGAATCCAAGGACGCGGCCATCATTCAGGTCGTGGAGCCGGCGATCGAGCCAGACCGCAAGTCCCCGCAGAGACGCCTTTTGATCTTACTCCTTGCCACGTTTTTAGGTTTTTTTACAGGCTGCTTTATTGCATTGGTTATTTGGATGAAAGAGCGTGCTCAAGCTGATCCACGGCTTGCCGTGAAGCTTGAGAACCTGAAACTTGCTCTTGCGGTACGGAAGTCTATATGAACCAGTCAGTGGTGATCGTTCTTGTGAATGATGGAAATGAATAAGGGGATGTTAACAAGGGGATGTTAATAACTCGAATACATTAGAGGGTTCGCATAACGAAATTTCAACGCGAGGCTGTAGTGATTTTATGAAGGGAGCAAATATGAAGGTTTTAATTACAGGTGGTGCCGGGTATCTTGGTTCTTTGTTGGCAAGGTATTTAATAAACCAAGGTGACCAAGTGCGGGTACTCGATAAGCTAATGTATGGAGGTGCTTCTATTATTCCTCTTATGGCCGAGCAGAGATTTGAATTCGTGCATGGTGATATCGTTTCTAAAAGTACTGTTGCTTCAGCGGTTGCCGGAATGGATGCCGTGGTGCATCTGGCTGCCATCGTCGGAGATCCCGCCTGTGCCCGCGACCTCGATCTAGCTAGACGCACAAACATCGAAGGGACACTAAATGTCTACGAGAAGGCCAAAGCAGCGGCGGTAGGACGCTTCATCTTTGCATCAACATGCAGCAACTACGGCCGAATGAATACAGCCGATGACTTTCTCACTGAAGATGCCCCACTCCGGCCAGTATCTTTCTACGCAGAAAGCAAAGTGGAAATCGAAAAGCACATTCTCAAGGACAGCAATGGTTGTCTGCACCCGCTAGTCTTACGTTTCGCCACCCTTTACGGTCTTTCACCGCGCATGCGTTTCGACCTAACGGTGAATGAGTTCACCGCAGATCTAGCAATGAATAGTACGCTTCGTGTGTACGGCGAACAATTTTGGCGGCCTTATGTCCATGTCCGCGACGCGGCTATGGCAGTAATTGCAAGCCTGACTGCTTCACCGGAGGCGATTGCTAAAAACGTTTTTAATGTTGGAGATTCTCAACAGAACTTCCGTAAACAGGATTTGATCGAAATGATTCGTCAGTTTATTCCGAATAGTAAAGTCGAGTACGTCTCTCGACAGGAAGATCCGCGAGACTACCGTGTGTCTTTCGATAAAATCAAAAAATGTTTAGGCTTCAAGGTAAAGAATACGGTGCGGGATGGTATAGGCGAGATCATCCGTGCGGTCAAGAGCGACGTCTATGGCGATATTAAGAGCGACATCTACCGCAACAGCTAGTCGTAGACTTAGTAATCACTTTGAGTGACACCAGAGGATACAACAGATACATTACTGTTTCGGAGCAAAAGAAAATCAGGCTAACAATGATTATGACTTTGCGATTATCGGCGCAGGAATCGTTGGTTTGGCAACTGCGCTGAAATTAGTTCGTTTGCACCCTTCATCATATCTCCTAGTACTCGAAAATATCGATCGTGTCGCAGCCCATCATACGGGTTAGAACAGCAGCGTCCTTCACACATGAATTTATTTCAAACCATGCTCCGATAAAGCGCACATGTGTGTACAAGGCGCAATGAAAATGGTTCAATTTTGCCGTGAGTATGACTTACCCACGAAATCTGAGGAAAAATATCTATCGCAACTAGTTATCAAGAACATTTCGGTTTACACGATTTATACCGCCTGGGCATAGCGAATGTTGTTCGTGGAATTCAGCTGCTGGATGCACAGGTGCTTCGGGAATTTGCACCGTACGCCGCTAGAATGCAAGGGGCTTCGTTTATGGAACAGGAATCACGGATTACAGCATCAGCTGAAAATACTTTATGATTTAATAACGAGGAGAATCTGAATGAATATTAGCCATACAAATACACTCTCTAAGGTTTCGTTCTCAATAGAACAGGCTGTGGCGGCAATACGTGGCGTCTTGGAACAATTGGATGTTCCTCGTACGCTGCATCAGCCTCTGTTTCAAGGACACGAATGGGATTACCTGAAGGATTGCATTGATACTGGGTGGGTATCTTCAGTTGGTTCTTATGTGGATCGTATCGAGGTGATGCTCGCAGAATATACAGGCGCGAAGCGTGCAGTAGCCGTGGTCAACGGTACGGCCGCTCTTTTCATAGCAATGAAGCTTGCCGGCGTCGAACCGGGTGACGAAGTCCTGATTCCTACCTTGACGTTTGTAGCGACCGCCAATGCGGTTGCGTATTGTGGGGCGACACCGCACCTGGCTGACTGTGAATTCGAAACGCTGGGCATGAGTCCAACAAAATTGGAAGATTACCTCGCAGACATCGCGCAGATTGACGGCGAGATTACGCGTAATCGCTTTACAAAGGCCAGAATCAAGGCCGTGATTCCAATGCACACGTTTGGCCACCCGGTTGACCTTGATCCTCTTGTTGAGCTTTGCAAACGATGGAATCTGGAGATGATTGAGGATGCCGCAGAGTCCCTCGGTTCGTTTTACAAGCAGCGTCATACAGGGACCTTCGGGCGTATTGGTATTCTCAGCTTCAATGGCAATAAGATAGTGACGACAGGCGGTGGCGGTGCTCTGTTGTTCAACAGCGATGAAGATGCGCAGTTGGCCAAGCACGTCACCACCACGGCGCGCAGACCGCACAAATGGGAATATTTTCACGACATGCTTGGGTACAACTTCCGTATGCCGAACTTGAATGCGGCTCTTGGGTGTGCACAATTGGAAAACCTTCCCATTTTTCTAGAGAGAAAACGGAAATTGGCGCTGCGGTACGTGGAAGCATTCAGGAATGTTTCTGGCGCTAAGGTTGTGGAAGAACCGCCGTTATCTCGCTCAAATTATTGGCTAAATGCCCTTGTATTGGATGAGGGGGACGCATTTCAACGGGACGCCCTGCTCGAGTCAACGAACGCAATCGGGATCATGACGCGGCCAGCCTGGACTCTGATGCACCATCTTCCCATGTACAAGAACTGCCCTCGCATGGATCTCTCCGTCGCCGAGAGCCTGGAAAGGCGTATTGTCAACATCCCAAGCAGCGTTTCGAGGATTGGTTCGTGACTAGCCGGAAGATCTGCATCGTTACCGGCACGCGGGCGGAGTACGGGCTGTTGCGTTGGATAATGAAGGAAATCCAATGTGACCCCGATCTCGAGTTGCAGGTTATAGCGACGTGTATGCATTTATCTCCGGAATTCGGCCTTACCTATCAGGCCATCGAGGATGACGGATTTAACATTGATGCTCGCGTGGAAATGCTGCTGTCAAGCGACACACCCGTGGGCGTGACCAAATCCATGGGATTGGGGATGATTGGTTTTGCTGACGCGTTCAACAACTTGCGGCCCGACATTGTTGTTGTCTTGGGAGATCGATTTGAAATTCTGGCCGCGGCAAGCGCTGCCATGATTGCACGCATTCCGCTTGCCCATATTTCAGGAGGAGAAGTTACACGAGGCGCAATCGACGATAGCATCCGTCACGCGATCACCAAAATGGCCACGTACCACTTTCCTGGGGCGGAAGTTTATAGGGAACGCATCATTCGCATGGGTGAGCAGCCTGCGAATGTGATGAATTTCGGGGACCCGGGATTAGACAATCTCCATCGCCTGCCGCTTTTGTCTCGCAAGGCTCTGGAGGAGGAATTGAATTTTCCGCTTGGTCACCCTGCCTTTCTGGTCACATATCACCCCGCGACGCTCGGCAGCATGAAGCCCGAGTTAGCGTTAACAGAACTATTGCTTGCTCTCGATCAGTTTCCACATTCTCGAGTCATTATTACCAAGCCCAACGCCGATGCGGGGGGGCGCTTGCTCTCTCACATGATCGACGATTATGGCGCGGCGCGTTCGGATCGGGTTCTGGTTTTCACTTCTCTCGGGCAGGTCCGATATCTGAGCGCGATGAAGCATTGCGATGTGGTGATTGGGAATTCTTCGAGCGGCATTGTCGAGGCCCCGGCACTTAAAAAGGCTACTGTCAATATTGGAGATCGGCAAGACGGTCGTTTGAAGGCATCGTCGGTAATTACCTGCCCAGAGGAATCAGGGGCGATTGCAAGCGCCATCAAACGAGCGCTATCCTCTGAATTCCATAACCTGGTGGCGAATACGGAATCTCCTTACGGCAACAGCGATACCTCCGGGAGAATCGTTGCTTTTCTCAAGCAGGCGGATCTGACGAAGCCGAAGTGTTTCTACGATTCTGACGCTAGCATGCCTTCTATTCCCGTCACTCGAATGGGCGGGGAGTTCGAGATTTGTCCTAAATTGCTGCAGTCCAAAGTTATTGCGGCAGCTCCTAACATGTCAATGCCATATACGATGACATTAGACACGGGACGGTCAGGTATTCTTGTAGCGCTCCAAGACATTCTTAGGCGTGGCGGGCGCAAAATCGCTTATCTGCCAGCTTATTGCTGTGAGTCCGTGCTTATTCCATTCCAGCAACTTGGTTTTGCATTACGGTTTTACTCGACAGGCAATAATATCGCAACACCGGCTGGCATGCCAGCCGAAGTTGAAGATTCTACATTTCTATATATCCACTACTTTGGCATGCGCAATGACAAAGTTACGCAATGGTTGAAGCAAGCGCGGTCGGGCGCGCGTTTTTTCGTCATTGAGGACTGCGTACAAGCCTGCCTTACGAGTAATGTGGGAAATGACGGAGATTACACCGTTACAAGCTTTCGGAAGATATCGTCGCAGCCAGATGGCTCCATACTGGGTTCCAGAACCCCTATATTGAATAGCGACTTGCAGGATCCTAACGAAGCCTTCATTTCGCAAAAGCTGATTGGGAAAATTATGCGATACTTCGACGCTCCTGACGAGCTGTACTTGGACTTATTGGAAGCTTCTGAGAGCCGTTTGGATGGGAGCTGCATTCCTCGTCGGACATCCTGGGCTTCGTCGTATCTTATGGAGCGAACAGATTTTTCCCAATTAGCGATGGTGCGGCGGCGGAACTGGATATACTTACACAGCCTGCTTCACGAGATTAATCCAGAATTCGTGCGCCCACTTTTCAAAGAAATTCTAGATGGTGAAGTCCCACTCGGATACCCTGTTATTGTCACGCATGATTTTCGCGATCAACTAAGGATGTATCTTAAGGAACGGGGAGTCTTTTGTGCCGTGCACTGGCCGCTAGGCGCTGAGCAGGAGGCTTCCGGATGGGCCGACGACATTTGGTTAAGCCGCAGTCAACTTACGCTTCCAATCGACCAAAGGATGACCACAAACTCTTTGGACTATGTAGCTGACTGTATTCGTCAATTTGCCCCAAAACGATAGGATCCGATGCCCAATACATTTGTCATCGCTGAGGCCGGGGTAAACCATAATGGTTCTCTTGACAGAGCACTTGCAATGGTTGACGTTGCTGCCAATGCAGGCGCCGATGCCGTTAAGTTCCAGACGTTTCAATCAGAAGCGGTAATAAGCCGGTACGCCGCCAAAGCCGAGTATCAGATAAGAAACACAGGGAATAGCGAATCCATGCTGGAGATGGAGAAAAAGCTTGAACTTAATCTTTCCGCGCACAAACAGCTTCTCCAACGGTGTGAAACGCGAAACATTCAGTATTTATCTACTCCCTTCGATCTGCCCAGCGTTGACATGCTGGTAAATGATCTTAAGGTTTCTTGGATCAAGATTGCATCCGGCGAAATCACTAACGCACCCTTATTGCTTCGCGTGGCACAGTCTGGCTTGCCAATCATTTTATCGACAGGAATGTGCCTCATGGGAGACATCGAAGATGCATTGGGTGTGCTTGCGTTTGGTTATCTTCCGTCTGGTGAAATCCCAACGATTCCAGGTTTCAGGCGGGCATTCCTAAGTGGGGAGGGACAGAAACAGCTTCAAAAAAATGTAACTCTATTGCACTGTACGACTGAGTATCCTTCGCCATTTGAGGATGTGAACCTTCTGGCAATAGAGACCCTCGCCAGGGCGTTTGGACTGCCAGTTGGGCTGTCGGATCATACGATCGGCTATAGCGTACCGATTGCCGCCGTTGCCCGGGGCGCCTGCATCATCGAGAAGCACTTTACCCTGGACAGAAGCCTGCCTGGGCCGGATCATATAGCCTCACTGGAGCCGCAAGAATTGACGTTTATGATTGTCGCCATCCGCGAAGTGGAAAGCGCGCTTGGTCAGGCGCGCAAACTCGTGGCCGGTTCGGAGGAAAAGAACCTGGAGATTGCCCGTAAGAGTCTTGTAGCGGCAACTCCAATTCACGCGGGCGAGCGGTTTACGTCGGAAAACCTCACCAGCAAGCGACCCGGAAGCGGCATCTCTCCCATACATTACTGGGAGCTGCTTGGGAGTTGCGCAACACGCGATTACGACTCCGACGAGCTCATCATTGGCCATGCAGATTAGCTACGAACGCGCACTCGAAGCGTTTGGCCATCTGGAGGGCTCGCGTCAATTACCTACGCTCTCTCCCACCTACGTGGTGATTGACGCAGAACGCAATGAGGAACTTGAACCATTTTTTTGGTTGTATGAGGAGGGGAATAAGCTCGTTTATCAAGGTGGCCACCTTGCCTCAATTCCCGGCACTCAATTTCGAGATATACAAACTGCATATCAATATGGAGGACCTGTCAGTAATACTCACGACTCCGCTTTTCTTCTGCGAGCCTGGCAGGCATATACGCAATGGTGCCGTGAAAATTCGATAGCGGTGGAATTTGTGCGCTTCCATCCATTGCTGCATAATTGGGACTTATTTCCCGGTGAGGCTGTTTTCAACCGGATGGCGGTATGGGTAGATCTCACGTGCACTGATCTGATGGCCTCCTATCAGACACGTGTACGTACTGCTGTTCGTAAGGCGGTAAAGAACGGCTTGAGAGTAGAGTGGCGCACAGGACCGGACAACGCGGATTGGTTTGCGGAATTCTACTACTCGACGATGCGGAAGATTGGCGCAGAGCAGTTCTACTTCTTTTCACAATCCTATTTTCGCCAGCTGCTGGAATGGGAACAGGCCCGACTGGCCGTTTGCATGAGAGGCTATGAGCAGGTAGCTGCCGCCATCTTTCTCGTAGGTCCCGAGGTGACGGAATATCACCTCTCGGCATCGAGTCATGCGGGGAAACATCTGGGAGGCACAAACCTACTGCTTCATGAGGCGGCACAAACCGCCCAATCGGAAGGATGTCGTGCGCTCTATCTGGGAGGTGGAACCGACAGCGAACCTGCAAATCCGCTTCTGTTTTTCAAGACAGGATTTTCAACAAAGCATGCGGAGTTCAGGATTGGAAGGCACGTACATTCCGATGAGGGTTATATCTCTCTCAGGGAACAGTTCTCGGAAGCCTATGAAGCACATCCTGGCCGCGTACTTTTCTATCGGTAGGAGCGGAGTATGACGTGGGATCCGAAATGGGAAGAGATATTTCGTAGTCGAGCTTGGGGGAAATAGCAGAATGTGCTTTTCACATGCCCATAGTCCCATTACGGCTTCGAGGCATACACGTGGCCCAATCTTAATCGAGAATCTCCGGTTATCGTTCGTCGAGAAAACGGGGCAAAATCACTTGTATGTTGTTGAAATGAGAAAGGATAGGGCACATTGAATGCCAATTAGAGCTAAAGTCCATGGACAACATGAAGAGAGCAGTATTGTTCGAGTCCAGCTGGGCTTTCGCTGGGCGATTGCATTGTATGCGCTAATCGACTGTTGGATTTACCGATTCTATATCAACAGTGACGGCGTGTCATACCTGGACATAGGCGATCAGTACTGGAAAGGGAACTGGCAGGCTGCACTGAACGCCTATTGGTCGCCACTTTATAGCTGGTTGACAGGGTTGATGTTTTGCGTGACAAAACCGACGATGCGCTGGGAATATCCGGAAGTGCATCTACTTAATTTTGTGATCCTCGTGGCCGCGCTTTTTTGTTTTGAGTTCTTCTGGCGCGAATTGCTGGCATGGAGAGGCGACAATGCTTGGGCGGGGTCGTCGCGGCTATATGCCTGGATACTTGGATACTTATTATTTGCATACGTACACTTTGTGGTCACACCGATACTCATACCAACTCCAGACCTCATGCTGGTAACGCCAGACCTAATAGTGGCCGCATTAGTGTACTTAGCGTCAGGGATGATACTAAGATTTGCGACCGGACGGATGTGTACAGTTTCCGCAGGCCTGTTTGGGGGCCTTCTGGGTGTTGGATACCTGGCAAAGACTGCGATGTTGCCATTTGCCATCGTAATAATGATGACAATGCTAGCGGTCGCGTGGAGGCAGCATGGCAGAAAGTGGATGATTGGCGCTACACTGCTGGGTTTCCTTATAGTATCCCTGCCCTTTATTATAGCGCTTTCTTTGCATGAGCACAGGTTCACATTTGGCGACACAGGTAAGATTAACTATGCGATTGAAGTGAATGGAATGCCTGCGCGCCATTGGCAAGGAGATGAACCAGGGCACACGAAGGCGCTGCATCCAACAAGAAAGATCTTTAGCTGGCCGCAAGTGTATGAGTTTGCTGAACCGGTGGCAGGAACTTATCCGATATGGTACGACCGAAGTTACTGGAATGCAGGGATAAATTCGAGCATGCATCCTGTTCGGCAGATCCGCGTCTTGGTAGGAAACGCAATGCGTATTGCACAGTACCTGGTCGCGGAGACAGGGTTTCTAACTGCGGTGCTGATGATGATGTTTCTTCTGAGCGATCGAATAAAGGAGTCGTGGCAAATACTTATGGGATTTTTTCCCATTCTAGTGCCAGCCATTGCGATGTTCCTGATGTATGCGATGGTGTTGTCGCCTTCGGAATCGTGGGAACCGCGATATTTTATCGGGGTAACAGTAGTTGCGTGGGGAGCTGTGATAGCCTCGACGTGTATTTCGGGAGAAGAGAAAAGAATAAAAGTCTTGCGGGCATCGAGCCTGATACTTGGCATTATGGTGTTATGTTCTATGCTAAATGTGCTGGAGCGCGACTATGGCTTTAATCGGGAGGAGTCGTCGCAGGTTAATGAATACCGCCCTTATATTGTAGCCGAACAGTTGCGGACGATGGGAATGAGACCCGGCGATCACGTAGCAGTGATCAGCAGTACAACGGGGAACTCACATTGGGCACGACTTGAAAAGGTTAAGATTATCGCTGAGGTGATGGATACGGATGACACGTCATCCGTCTTTTGGACTTCAGGCAAAGAATGCGAAGAGACAGTACTTAGTGTTCTGAAGAGTATCGGGGTTACTGCTGTGATCGCAGACAAGCCACCAAGAGTGCTGTTGCCAGGTTGGGTTCCGGTGGGTAACACAGGATATGCGGTTTATTTCTTCCGATGAAGTATCCAATAACAGATTGCGTCTAATTCAACTACTTTGCGCTCAGAGAAAGAAACTGATTAAGTTCTTCAAGGAGATCCACGCAGTTCCGAACGTCGCAGTCTGATACGATTACAATCGCATGAATCTAAGCTGGAAAATACCAACGAAGTTACTATGGCCTATACTGCAACCACCGGAACCTTAACGTTTATTATAATCAGACTAGCGAAGGACGAATGCCGCATATTTGGTGGCAAGGGTTAGCGCTGAGTTTCGCACAGTTTTCCATTATAATTGTATGATTTATCGTTTTTCACAGGCAAGTAGTGCTGTATTTACATATATACATTAGGATAAATTGTGACTGCGATTGAGGTTTGCTTGGGAATCATTTTCCTAGCAGTGGAGACTCTCTTTACAGAGTCGACGTTTATAATTGCGAAGTAACTATTCCAACTCATTTCTATCATTATTATTCTGCGATGTACTTTAGAACCGATTATTGTCATAAAGATATTTTGTAATGAATGCTAGTCGCTGCAGCCGAGGCCTCAACAACGACAAAAACCAGGCAAAGTTGGCACAACTCGACTTTTTCGATCCAAGATTTCTGCACGTATTTGTTCACGCGAATGTTAAGACATTACGATCAGACAACGCCGAAGCACGCGTAATATTATTGCGTTAATCGCCCAAGAAGTCGATAGGAGTTCATAACCGCAATGCCAAGCACCTGGAGACAAGCCTGCATTTCTCTGACCGCCTCAATTGGCGAGGCTATTCGGATAATTGACGAAAGCTCTCTTCAAATTGCGCTTGTGATAGATGGCAACAGGCTTTGTGGAACACTCACGGACGGAGACGTTCGCCGTGCCATGCTCAAAGGCCTCACTCTGAATGATATTGTGTCAAAAGCCATGAACTCGAATCCAAAGACTGCGTTCCTAGGTGACAGCCGTGAGCTTCTGGTTGCTCGAATGCGGCAACTGCGCGTCCGGCAAATGCCAATCATCGATTCTAACGGCGCACTCAGCGGTTTGGAGGTTGTCGATGAGACAATATCGCCGCCTGCCCTTCTGAACCGGGTGGTTCTTATGGCGGGCGGTTACGGCAGGCGTTTGTCTCCTTTGACGGACGATTGCCCGAAGCCGATGCTCTCTGTCGGCGGATGCCCGATGCTTGAGACTGTTTTGCTGAACTTCATCGAATATGGATTTTGCAACTTTTCCATTTCCGTAAACTATAAGGCTGAAATGATTGTCGATTATTTCGGAGACGGCTCTCGGTGGAACGTTCACATCGAATATCTTCGCGAATTAAAACCTCTGGGTACGGCTGGCGCACTGTGCTTGTTTAAGGAAAGGCCAAAACAGCCGTTTATTATAATGAACGGAGACATTCTTACCAAGGTGAACTTCAACCATCTTCTTGAGTTTCACACCGCTCAAGACTCCAATGCTACAATGTGCGTTCGCGATTATGAGTTCCAGGTCCCCTACGGCGTGGTCAAGGTTGATGGTTATCAGATTCTTGAGATCCAGGAAAAACCTACTCAGAAGTTTTTTGTTAATGCTGGTATTTACGTTCTTGATCCAGCTATCCTTGATCTGATACCGCATGAAGAGCCAATTGACATGACGGATTTGTTCGATAAAGTAGTGGAAGCTAAATGGCCTCACGCTGTATTTCCGATCCGGGAGTATTGGGTCGATGTCGGCCGTCATTCGGATCTCAATCGCGCAAAGGTTGAATTTGAGACTAAATTTCGATGATCAATGGTAAGACAGTATTGGGAGTGATTCCGGCACGCGGTGGCTCGAAGGGAGTACCGCGCAAGAACATTCGTATGGCGGCTGGAAAGCCGCTAATAGTTTGGACGATTGAGGAAGCACATAAATCGAAATACATCGACCGTCTTGTTCTTACTTCAGAAGACACGGAAATTATTAATGTGGCGTTACGTTACGGATGCGACGTACCATTTCGGAGGCCAGTTGAACTTGCATCAGACGATACGCCAGGCATTGATCCTGTCCTCCATGCATTGAATGAGTTGCCTGGATTCAGCTACGTAGCCTTACTACAGCCCACGTCGCCGTCGCGTGCTGTTGAGGATATCGATGGATGTATTGAACGCTGTGAAGAATATAATGCGATGTGCTGTGTCTCTGTGGTAAAATGCCAGCAGCATCCGTATTTGATGTTTTCGGCGGATCGCAATTATATTCTCCAGCGCCTTGTCCCAGAAGCAAGCAATTTCCACCGCAGACAGGACTATCCTAACTTCTTTTTATTGAATGGAGCAGTCTACGTTGCGCAGACTGAGTGGCTTCAGCATTCTCGAACATTTATATCGGGCGAAACAATGGGCTATGAAATGCCTGACCAGCGCTCACTGGACATTGACACAGAAGATGATCTTCGCCGCTTCGAATTGTATCGCTTGCAACTGAGGTCATAAATTCATATTTGCCAAACCAGAAAGCTCGATTTATGAGCCTGTACATGCTTTCCTGCAATTAATCTTCCGTAAGAGACAACCCTGATACTCTTTTATTATCAACAATGGGCATGATAACAGGAGTGATTCACCCATAGATGAGGATCATAATTGATGGTTAAGGCCTTGTATTTTGCAGTACTTCTGTTTCTAATGTTGCTAACTGTATGCGGATGCTTTAGTGCAAATTTCATCTGTAATGTTTCTATTGGTCCGACACAAGGCATCGTAATCCACGACGTTCAGGATTGCGCATATCCAGGCTTGGTGACGCTGCCAGATGGAAATCTGCTTACTGCTTATGCTTGCCCTGGAGAAGTGTTTGTCACACAGTTGAGCACAAATAAAGGAGATACCTGGGGTTCTGGTTTCATAGTTGGCCTGAACGGCTTGCCTTCATTGGCTTTGCTCCAAAATGGTAAGTTGTTTCTTAGTACGAGCGTAGAGGATGCGTTCGGGATTGCTGTTCCGACTTATATGATCGGCTCGATTGGCGCTGGCGACATAGTCACGTGGAGCCCTCCGGTATCTGTTAGCACGCCAGAATGGACAAACGGTTGTTGGGGATATACCCGAGTAGTTCAACTGATAAATGGCAATTTGTTATGGCCTTTGTGGTGCTATACAAATGCTCAGCAATCAACTAGTTCTACTGTTCTACTTTCCACGGATGGCGGTGTAACTTGGCAAAAGCAGGTTACGGTAGGTAACTCAATCACTGATGGCAGGGACTATGATGAGTCGGCAGCTGTAGTTTATCCCAATGGGGACATTGTAATGATTATGCGGCACACTAATGCTGGATTGACAGACAGATATGGTTCATACTGGCGGTCAAAGTCAAGTGATGGCGGCAACACATGGTCGGCTCCTATAGAGGCAGTAAATAGCACGTACGTCGGCAGACCTACGCTCGCGCTATTGCCTTCGGGAGGTCTAGTGTTATTGTCACGCGCTCTGGTAGCTGGTAAATCGGAGACTGGTTTCGGTACGTCATGGGATGAAGGACTTACCTTTAGCGGCTTTAACGGTCTGGGGGTAGGCGACCCGAATACCGATAATTACGATGCCATGTCACTACTGCCAGATGGCTCAATAGGTGTTGTGACGGTGCATAGCAATATTGGTGGGGTTTCACAGAACATTGATTATCGCAATCTGGTAGATCATTGTTCATCCAGTATGGAAACATCAAAGCAAGCATTCTGTTTACGCTCCTCTCGGTTTTAGTTTAAAGAGAAGGCACATAGCAATGCAGCGCCATCAATGCGCACGGCATGATTGCCACCACTACCATCGATGTAGCCTGGCCGAACATGTACGAGGCTTTGGGATGGAAAAGGACGCAACATATGCCGCAAGCGAAGACAGATGGGGGGGGTATTAGTTTGCAACCAAGAAGTAAAACGGAAGTTCCAGTTTATAGCTGTGATTATTACAACCGTCCGGTTTAGAAATAATGAGACCGCTCAAGGTCAACACCCGATCCATTCCTTGTTAGAATCGCGCTTAGGCATTCATGTACACCCCAAAGGCACCATTTATAGGCTTTTACATGTATTACAGCAACTCGCCGACCGAAAGGGCCAAGTGCAATTCACAAGTACGCTCAGATTGGTTGCCAAAGTCATTAGCGGAAATCTTGCGGCTAGTTTGATCACTATGGTGACCAGCATATTAATAGCCCGATGGACAATTCCTTACGACATGGGTATTTGGAATACAGCCTTGCTTGTCACTGTGTACAGTCCTGCACTGCAGCTAGGAATATTTAATGGCTTGAACCGCGAACTTCCGTACCTGATTGGCGCCGGTGACAAGGATCGCGCTTTGCGCATGGCAAAGGCGGCATATTCATGGTCGTGGCTACTGATGTGTGTTTCGATCATTTTTGGCCTGTTTGTGGCTGTATGGTTTTGGACGAAGGGGCAACCAGTATGGTGTTTTACTTCGATAGCTGTTGCGGTGCTAGTTGTCTGTTCGTGGCCGACTTACTATTTTACGACCACATATAGGACGCACGCTGAGTTCGGTAGGCTTGCTAAGAATACGGTTGTTGTTGCTTTAGCGGGGGTTGTTCTAGTACCTTTGGTGTGGCGATTTCATTTTAATGGCCTTATCCTGCGTGCCTCATTGCTCAGTATTTTCAGTGTCGCCGCACTATACTTCCGTCGCCCCTTGCCGGTGAAGCCGCAGTGGGGAACGAATCAACTTGTACTACTCGCGAAAGTCGGAATTCCAATCTGGTTAGTTGGTCAGCTAGGCACCTTCTTTGTGTCTCTCGATCGTCTTATGTTGGTCCGGTCTACTCAGGTGCTTGGCTACTTTACAATCGCAATTCAGGTAGGTACGTTCGTGCGCATGATTCCAGGCGCCTTTAGCGCTGTTTTGTATCCGCAAATGGCTCATCGGTATGGCGAAAGCCACTGTGCTATGGATCTTTGGCAGATTGCAAAGAAGGGTGCGATTGCTGCCTCGGTGCTGGGACTCATAGCAGGTGCGTGTGGCTGGCTGCTTCTGCCGACGTTTGTTCGACTGGTACTCCCGAAATATGGTCCTGGAATTCGCGCTGCCCAGTTGAGTGGTTTCCTCGGCCTAGCGATGGGTATGTATTTGTTCGATAACATATACAATGTCATTAAGAGGCAAGATTTATATGTCATCAATTGGTGCATAGGCTGTTCATCGTTTTTCTTAATATGGTATGCTCTTACGCGAGTACTGCAGATTTCCTTGACTATTGCCTCAGCGGAATCTATCTTGGCTGCAACCTTTGTGATGGCGCTCGTTTCCTCACTCGTTAGTAGACGTGCCTGTTTGGCGCATGATCGGCGCATAAGAGTGCATGATTAGAAGACAGCGACTACTAATTTAGCATGAAAGGCTTTATGGAGATTGATGAATTTAGTAACATCTTCTTTCAAATGGAGATGAAAGAGGGCTTTTTCAACAACCGCACTCCGAACAGAGACCCTTTCTGGGATGTTGTACGATTCGACATATTTTTCTCACTTTTTGAGGAGATTAATGAACCAGGGCAGTCCGGAAACTCATTTGCTAGGCGTCTTCTGTTTAGTTGGCCGACTAAGATTCATAAAATACCATTGAAGATAACGTCGATGGCAAATCAATGGGTTCGATTAAAGCAGATTCGACCATCCGACTTCGTGGCATATGTTTGCAGCCGCTACAGTGATACGATGGGCAATTCCATCGATTTTGCGAGTGACGATGCTTTTCATGCGTTGTCGGAGATGGGACCGATCCAGAGGATTGAATCACAACATAACCTGCCCCGAGATTTGAATATTAATCTGCTGATTAGGATTGGCGCGCATATTTACCGTCTACCTACGGACTATCATCATTACTTTTGCGGAATCGCTAAAGTAATTGCGAATGCTGAAGAGAGATATTTCGGTGTGACCGATCCACAACTTTTTAGCGTTATTTGTAGAACTTACAAGAGTCATCTAATTGAACGCCGGATATGGGGAGAGATTTTTGACCACGTACGACCTCGTATCGTCTTGATGACACAGAATGGGATTCAGAAGGGCCTTATCTTCGAGGCTAGGAGGCGCGCTGTTCCTGTTATTGAGTGTCAACACGGTGTTATCAATCTCATGCACCCAGCCTATTCATATCCATCTAATCTGCAGCCTGGCGAAACAGTCATCCTACCAGATGTATTGTTATTGTTCTCGGAGTACTGGAAACGTCAATGTCACATGCCTGGAACAAAGATGGTTGTCACTGGAAACAACCACTTTTTCAGCCATGGTGCACACTCGAGCCGAAATGGAGCTGCGGTATTTGTGAGTGCAATAAGCTTTCATAAATACCTGTCGCCACTTGCGGTGAAAGTTGCGCAATTGCTGCCTGACAGAACCTTTATCATGAAACTTCATCCTCAGCAGTTGTCAGATCGCGCAAGGATCGAGAGGGAATATAATGGAATCCCGAATCTCGTCGTTGTGGGGATGGAGAAGAGTTGTCCGGAACTCTTTACTGATGCATCGGATGTGATTATTATTCAGTCAACGGCCTCCTATGAGGCATTAGACCGTGGAATACCGGTTCACATTCTTCGAGAAGACGGCTACGTGTCGCACCAAGATCTTTTTGCGCATCCCGGTGTTCGTGTGTTCTCCACCGCCGAGGAACTAAAAACATCGCTATTTAAGCCGGTTATTCGCTCGGAGCGCATTTATAGGTTCTTTGATGCTTTCAATCCCGATGTATTCCATAAACTTATACAGGGATTGGATCATCTGCTACGAGATTCTGAGCGAAGTCAAACGGAATTATCATACAAGCCTGCCCACGCACCCTACTGAATTTTACTACTGCCTTGTGTATGCTCTGCGTTGTTAAATGTAAATATTGAGGCTATACGTCTGTGAAGAGTTTACTGCATTTCACAAAACGCTTTTTAAGGCCCTCTGTACGCCGTATGAGAGTTATTCTGTACCGAATGCGCGGTATACGCTTAGGCGAAGGATCCAGTCTTCAAAGTCCTTACAAGATAATGCTACCGCAGTTTTTGTCCATCGGTAAGGAAACGTGCATCCGTCCGAACTCCTACATACTAGCTTTGGAGGAGTATGCTGGTATCGAATACAGACCTCATATCATGATAGGGAATAATGTATATATCGGAAGATATGCATATATTTGTGCTGTTGACATGATAAATATTGATGATGGATGCGTATTAAGTGAATATGTGTATATCACGGATAATGTACACGGACTTCATCCAGATCGCGGTCCGATCATGGAGCAGCACTTGGAAAGTAAAGGTCCTGTGCAAATAGGGCATAATTCCTTTCTGGGCTATCGAGCTACGATTATGCCTGGAGTGACTCTTGGCGAGCACTGTGTTGTAGGGGCTAATGCGGTCGTCACGCGCTCATTTCCTGCTTTTTCGATGGTTGCAGGTTGCCCCGCCAGACTCATAAAAATCTTCTCACGTAAAGCTGGTGATTGGGTAACAGTGTAGGCCATATTGTAAAGACAGTATGATGCCTATGTATGGTATCGCACCATGAGATGAGTTGCATTCATGAGTTTGTAGTTGAGCTTGGATTTCAGCATGAAGCGCATCTATGGAAATGGACTGCAAATCCTGTAATTAATTTTGTAAGAAGGAATAATGTGTAGTCGAGTACTGATAACTGGCGGAGCCGGGTTTATCGGCTCTAGCATTGCCCTAGCACTAGTGAAAGGGAATTACGAGGTCCGGGTTCTCGACTCTCTTACTTCTCAAGTTCATGGTCCGAGCGGAGATTCGCCAACACGCCGCGCTGTTGAGGACGTGGCCGAGTTGATTTATGCAGATGTGCGTGACTTGGACGCAGTGACTTCTGCTCTCATAGGAGTCAATGCTGTAATTCATCTTGCTGCGGAAACTGGAACTGGCCAGTCTATGTACGAGGTCGGTCGTTACGCAGACGTCAACATCTTGGGAACTTCCAAACTCCTCGACCTGCTATTAAAGGCCAGTCATGTAGAACGTATTATTGTAGCTTCGTCACGTGCGGTGTATGGAGAAGGAAAATACGTTTGTGATTATGATGGTTCGGTGTATCCGCGTCCACGGCATGAATCCGACTTGGAGTCTGGTTACTTCGATCCGCGTTGTCCTCGTTGTAATGGCGCGGTACATCCAGTAGCAACGGATGAGGACTCGCCCTTTAATCCCATTTCAGTGTATGGCATCACCAAGCAAGTGCAGGAGCAACTGGTGCTACTGTGCGCCGCAAACATGGGGATTCCTGCGATGGCGCTACGCTATCAGAATGTGTATGGTCCCGGGCAGTCTTTGACAAATCCTTACACGGGGATTCTTTCGATATTTTCTACGCGTTTCCGTGCAGGCGGCAATGTAAACATCTTTGAAGATGGCAAGGAATCGAGAGATTTTGTTTACATTGACGACGTGGTAGCCGCCACCATCGCAGCTCTAGAAGCGCCGTCCAATGTGACTGGGGCGGTAAATGTCGGCTCAGGGAAGCCCGTTGACGTCCTAACGGTCGCCACAATGTTGAAATATGAACTCCACGCAGGCGGCGAGGTCCATGTAACCGGCAATTACCGCAATGGCGATATCAGGCACAACTTTGCCGATATTCAGCGTGCACGGAATATCATCGGCTGGAAACCGGAGGTGAAGTTTGAGGATGGCTTGCATCGCTTTGTCGAATGGATCGCGTCGCAGCAGGCGTGCGCTGATGGTTACGAGCACGCATTGAATGAGCTGAAATCACGAGGGATGTTGAAATGAAGATTCAATCAGGCTTGGTTTCAGTGGTTATCATAAACTTCAACAGTGCAGCATATATTGAGCGTTGTATTAAGACGATTGAAGCTCAAAGTCATCCGCAGATTGAGATTCTGGTGATAGACAACGGATCGACAGACGGTTCACTTGCCATCGTGCAGCAAATGGCGAATGAGGGTCGCTTGAGGTTATTTGCCGGAACAAACGTTGGTTCCTCAAAAGCGAACAATCTGGGGATACGCGAGAGCAAAGGCGAGTTTGTTCTTGTTCTTAACGCGGATGCATTCCCGTTTCCCGATTACATCGAAAAATGTGTTGCAGCTTTCGGCAAAGACGATCTCATTGGCACCGTCGTCGGTAAACTAGTCTCCGATGCGAATACTTCGATCATCGATTCCGCGGGCATCTACTTCTATCGAGAAGGAATAGCTGTGGAACGCGGCTATGGAGAAAAAGACCGCGGTCAGTATGACCAGCAGGAATATGTGGACGGTGCTTGTTGCGCGGCTGCGATATACCGAAGAACGATGCTGGAAGACATTCGCATTGGAGATGAATACTATGACGAAGACTTCTTCGCGTTCAACGAAGACACGGAGATGTCCTTTCATTCCGCTATGCATGGCTGGTCTACTTTTTATCTTCCTTCGACAGTGGCGAGCCACGTGCGCGGAGGATCCAGCGGAAGAATGACGGAGTTTACCTACTATCTGAACGAGCGCAATACCAGGCTCTTTCTGCGAAAGGGCTTCCGACTCGCTACACGTCCTTCCGACAGGATACTGCAGGTTGTGTTACTGCTTGGACGGAGAATTACTCAGTACCAACACCTGTCTGCTAATGTGCGCCGTCGGCTCAGGAAGGAACTGGAGGAATTAGGGAAGAAGATGGATAATAAGCGGGGCCTTTTGCGCAGTCCCCATCGAGCTCCGATGTTCAATATGGCAGGACGACGAAGTTATTTGGTTGCAGCTATCCTGCGGAGGATTGGCATTTTTATATTGAATCCAATTATGGGCTTTAGCGCATATTTTCAGGCAGGTACAAAATGAGCCAAGTGTCCCAGAATATCCCCCATACTAAATCCAGGCAGACGATCCTTCCCATCATGGTTCTCTACAACTGCACACTGGAAAACTCTGCGACTTACCGGACATTCGTGGCGGCAGCGAAACATGCTGCGTTCGATCCGACCCTGATTGCCGTTTATGACAATAGCCCGGTACGGCAGTTGAGTCCGGTAGAAGAATCGCATCTTGTGGCATACCAACATGACCCCAGCAATAGCTTGCTTGCCGCGGCCTACAACTGGGCGCTGGAGATTGCCGCATCACGCGGATTCTCGTGGTTGCTGCTGCTTGATTATGACTCGAGTCTTCCATCCACATTTATGGCGGCACTTGCTGGCGTCGCACAGTTTTACGACCTCGACTCGTCAGTCGCTGCCATTGTGCCCTTCGCGACGGATGGTCACATAATGATCTCGCCGAAGCGCGTATGTTTTGGACGGCTGGCGCCCCTGCCCTCTTCCGCACCTGAATTGGCTGAATATGAAGTAACGGCCATTGCCTCGGGTACCGCACTAAGGGTGTCGTGGATGCGGCTGGCGGGTGGTTTCAGCCCTCTGTATCCATTTGACTTCATCGATCACTGGCTGTTTCGGAAACTCTACGAGAACGGGAAGAAAGTTGCGCTGTCAGGTTCCGTGATAGAGCACGATCTTAGCGTCTGTGATTACAGAAATAAAATCAGCCAATCCCGCTATCTCAGTATTCTTACAGCTGAAGCGTTTTTTATAATGACTGAGAAGCGCCGACTAGAACTTCCGGTGTATGTAATCCGACTTTTGCTACGAGCAGTGAAACAGTTGATCCTATATCGTCGGCCAAAATTGGTGGCAATAACGTGTAGTATGGCAGTTAAAGTCGCAGTTAGTCGCATGTGATTGCGATGATTTTAATGCGTCATTATGTTTGTCACTTTTGTTGGGACGTTACGGCTCCCCTCGGCGCTTATGGCATTACGAAGTTCACAGGAGAGCATTTTGTCGCAGCCATTGCTTCGAAACATTTTGTGCTTCGTGTTTCCGCCACTTACGGTCGCCAGCCATGTCGCGCAAAGGGAAAGCTGGACTTTATTGAACTTATGTTGAAGTTGTCGCACGAGCGCGACTACTTACGCGTTTTTGACGATGAGTTCGTAACACCAACGCCAACTACACAGATCGCAGAGCAGCTGGTTGCACTGAGTGGCTCGGGCAATTACAGTCTTTCCCATGGAACCGTTGTGAGCAACTGTTAGTGGTTCGAGTTTGCCCGCGAGATATTTTGCGCCACTGGCACGAGAGTTTGTCTGGAGAATGTAATTCCTGGAGAATTTCCTGTATAGTTTGCGCGCCAGAAATACTCCGTACTTGAAAATCGCGCTCTCAAGTTAGCTAAGTTGAATGTATTTACCGATTGGCGCGATGGGTTGGAGCATTACCTCAATGTTCGCACGCAGGCGGCGGTCTCCGCATCGTAACCGCACAGAAAGGCTTGTATTCACAGTGAACGATAAGCAATGCGATGTCGCAATTATTGGAGCTGGAATCGTCGGGCTCGCCGTCGGCTTGCAGCTTATTCGTAAGAGCCCTGGCTTGAAAGTCATCGTTCTCGATAAGGAGAGCGAAGTCGCTTCTCACCAGACAGGACACAACAGTGGCGTCATGCATTCAGGCTTGTATTATAAACCCGGTTCGCTCAAGGCTAGGCTTTGCGTCGAGGGCAGGACAGCCTTGGTCCAATTCTGCAAGGAGCACGGAATTCCACACGATATCTGCGGCAAGATCATCGTCGCAACCGAAGATAGTGAAATACCCGGTCTTAACGAACTTCTACGACGCGGTCGAGCGAATGGCGTATCTGGCCTTCGGGAGCTTAACTCTAAGCAAATTCGTGAAATCGAGCCTCATGCGTCGGGTATACGCGGTATCCACGTGCCGACCACAGGCATTACGGATTTCAAGATGGTTTCGGTTAAATATGCGGAACTCATTGGGCAGGGCGGCGGTGAGGTTCTCACTGGCTACGGCGTCGAGCATATCGTGAGTGAAACCGGCGGAATTGTGCTGCAAACTACATCCGGCACAGTTTATGCACGCTTCGCCGTCAATTGTACCGGATTGCAGAGCGACTTGATCGCAAAAATGGCTGGCGCTACTCTTGGCCTCCGCATAGTGCCGTTCCGCGGTGAATACTATGAGCTAGTGCCCTCTAAGAGCTATCTTATCAAAGCCTTGGTGTATCCCGTTGCCGATCCTCGCTTCCCATTTCTGGGCGTGCACTTCACTAGACGGATCCATGGTGGTGTAGAGGCAGGCCCAAACGCAGTGCTCTCGTTTAAGCGCGAAGGGTACACCCGAACGTCGTTCAATCTCACAGAAGCTCTGTCTATTGCGATTTTTCCCGGTTTTTGGAAAATGGCCTCACGCAACTTGAAGAGCGGGCTGGGGGAGATGTACCGCTCATGGAATAAGCAAGCCTTCACTTTCGCGCTACAGAAGCTATTACCTGATCTTACGGAGCAAGACATTCAACCTGGAGGCTCCGGAGTGCGTGCACAGGCGTTGGATCGCTCTGGCAACCTACTGGACGATTTTCATTTTGTGTATCATGATCGAATCCTCCACGTTTGCAACGTGCCTTCCCCGGCGGCTACTGCTTCCTTGGTGATCGGTAAGGAGATTGTCTCGACGCTCGATCAGAATGCCGACTATAAACATGTGCAGGTCGCCATATAACACGAGTTGATCTTGCTTTAGCATAACGTATCCCTCAGCTAGCTGTTTTAATACAATAGGATACGCTTAGCTAGTGCAATGTTGAACAGACTCTCGGTTTATGACTACTAATACAGTGTCTGTGCGACGCGTTGAGCTGGATTTATCACGACCTGCAAGCCAAAGGCAATTATGTCTCTTTACGTGTTCCGATTTATGGTGAGGGCAATTGAATTGATGATGATTCAACAGCTGTATTTGGCACAATTTACGATTACTATGATTTTGAAGATAATAATAAATCCAACACACTCCTTAAAAGGAAGTCCAGAATGATTCTAGATGCTGGGCTTGTTGGGCGAAAGAATGTTCGGATCTCTGTTGGTACAGGTCTGTTGGTACTCGTTGCTCTTGAGGCATCGTTATTTGGAAGTGGAAGATTGCTTGAGATTGGCCCTTTGACATTGAAGATGTGGTTGTTTCTTGCAGCCCAAGTCTATGTAATTTTTAGGTTAATTGCTATTGGACGCTTAAAGCTATCCACCTTCGCTCTTCTCATATCATTTACATCATTGCTGCTTTTCGGAGCTACAATAGGGCTGTTGCAACACACAACTATTGAACTGATCGGCGGAGATGTTAGTCCGCTGTTATATTGTATCATGCTGATCTTTTTCGAATTAGTAGTAAAAACAGAGAAGCATGTACGAGTAATCGTTCGAATTATCGAGTTTGCATCCATACTCTTGTCTGTCGCATACATTGCAGTATTAACGCTTCTATTTCTGGGAGTCTTAAGTTTTTCAACGCTTTATGTCTGGTTAACGCTTTCGTCCCAGGATTTTCTTTTTCGGGGTCATACTGGTATGTTTTTCTATAAAGGAGCATTGTATATTGCAATTGGTTTGATATATTTCGCATTTGAGCGAAACCTGTTTGCAAAATTGGCCGTTGTGCTGACATTTGTGGGGCTTGTCGCAACGGGCACACGAGGCTTCTTTGTAGACTTGGCGGCGATTACATTAGTACATGTTGCAACTGGAATTTTAAGTTTCGGCAAAAAAGTTAAATATATCGGATTACTGTGCATAAGCGCTCTTGTATTAATATATATTTACATAATGGCATTCTCAAACAATAATAACGCCGTATCTGACAGCTTTCGAATAGAGACGCTTCATGAGGTAACAGATCGCATTACTTTATTAAGCTTTGTGTTTGGAAATGGACTTGGTGTCGGTGTTCCCGTAAGACCGGTACACATGGAGACCACGTACATAGAAATATTTCATAAGCAAGGACTCTTGGGCTTGACCTGGTGGTCTTCAGTGTTCATGCTGCTGCTTATGCGATATCGCAAAGCACGGCGTGTCAATTACTTATCAGCTCAACCGCTATTCTTGTCAGTGATATTTGTAATTATTCAATCTGTTACAAATCAATTTGTCAATAATCCAATTGGTATCTTTGTCTGGATCTTTGCATTGGTTGGCTTAAACATTATATCAAATAGTTCTTCGTCGGCAGTGCTTCTAAAGCATAGAGATTGTGCAGCGTCATGATATGTAAGTGTCACTAACAGCGCATCTTGCTTGGAGAGCGTATGGGAATACGATACAGTTTCGTCCCAGAGTACCAATGCATTTATGTCGCAGTTTTACTAACCGGAAGGAGATGATATGAATTGGAATGGTACGACTTTTCAGGATTCTTTACTATCTCGTCACAATTCCGATCAGCCTGGTGATTCTACTTCGCTCAAGATTGATTCCCCCTGCGTATCGTCTTACTGGTGGAAGAGAATTATGTTTGGACTACGTGTAGTTCGCAACAAGCAGAGCATACCAACGGGAGGGAGCTATAAAACGGCGCTCGTAATGGCGCTCAAATTATTTGAGCTGGCCCCCAGATGTGCCCGGAGTTGTGGTTGAATGCGGCACGTGGAAAGGTGGAACAGCAGCAAGCCTGTTCCACGCCTGCAGGATTGTAGGCCGTAAATTGGTCATCTGCGAATTATTCGAAACTTTTTCGCCGATGGACCCGTTGGACCGTGAAGCGCAGGCATATCAGACGGGAGATTATTGTGGGTCTTTCGATGAAAACTGTGCCAACATCACCAAATACGGCGATATTCGCTACTTTGTATTTGTTAAGGGCTGTTTTAGAACACACTCCCGCATTTCGACAAGTAAATTGTCATGGCTTACCTCGATGTGGATATTGAAGCCAGTCTGAATACTTGTATACTGAATCTCAGGCCTCATCTTGACAAGGATGGCTATATCTTTATCGACGAGTTTGTTATCACGGAAATGATATTGAGGCGGGCGCGGCGTATAGCGATGAGATAGACGTAACGTGTTTTTGGTTTCCTATCTTTCTGTCAATGCGACAGGCAGATTAGACTTTAAATGGCCTTATATATCTAGGCTACCCCATGAACTTATCTGCTTACGATCGTGAAACTCGTTTATGAGATCACTTCAATTATCCGATCAAGACGAAGTGCACTACATCGACGGAAGCGTCGAAAGTGTCAGTTTCCCGAACGGAACATTTCGAATCGAGAGTTTGTAAATTGCCATGAAAATATCTGTCTGTATGGCCGTGCATAACGGCGCGAATTTTATCAGGGAACAAATTGCCTCGATATTACCGCAGTTGGGCGAGAATGACGAGCTGGTCATTGTTGATGATGCTTCGGTGGATGACAGCGTCATGATTATTGAGAGTTTTAGTGATCAACGCATTCGTGTTGTCCGGCAGAATTGCAATTGTGGCGTTGTTCAAACATTCGGCCGTGCTCTAGGAGAAGCCACAGGAGAAATTGTTTTTCTGTGCGATCAGGATGATGTATGGCGGGCAGGTAAGGTTCAGAAGTTCAAAGACCTATTTAGTCGGCATTCAGAAGTGTCGCTGGCTGTGAGTGATGCTTCCATTATCGATATGGAGGGAAATATAACCACTCATTCGTTTTTTACATCGCGGCAGTTCCATACCAGTCTGCTTCTAAACTTGATACGCAACTGTTTTCTTGGCTGTACGATGGTATTTCGCCGATCACTGCTAATGTACTGTTTACCGATCCCTGACGATATTCCGATGCATGACATGTGGATCGGAATGGTTAATCAACTTGTCGGCAAAACTGTATTCATTGCTGAACCGTTGATGTTTTATCGGCGACACAATAGTAACGCTACAGCGGTGGGGCACGCGTCTTTTCTTCAGATGGTTCGTTGGCGTTATGCACTTGCAAAAAACCTGGCTTTGCTTTACTTGCGTAAAGTGGCCATGAAAAGAAGTGCCCTTTGTATATTTAGTCATCAAATACGGCCTCAATAGCTCGCGGAGTATCTTTCTGAAGCAACTGCCTAATCTGCGCGCCGTGTGCGCTGAAATACCCACACATTATGCTTGAGAAATGAAGCTTATGAGTAATCTTTTTATAGATCATCGGAAGCGAGCCTTGGTTTTTGCTCCATTTTATAGTATTGGTGGACCAGCAAGTCGGCCGAGATTTGTTGCCTCGGTTCTATCTGAGTTTATGTGTGTAGACGTAGTGACGAGCGACTTCGACCACGCGCAGAAGGCCAAACTTGAACACCGGCAATATATGCAGTATGAGCAAGTCATATATCTTGAAACGCTTCCGTATCGTAGTAATATGAGCGCCGTGCGATTATTATCGCATTTGCTGTTCGCGTTTAAGGCGACTGCATATTATCGGCAGAAGCGCGACAGATATGACGTAGTATATGTAACAGCTCCATTGAACGTGTTGGCATGGCTCATATTTAAGCTCTCCGGCACGAAAACGAAGATTATTGACGTTGTTGACATTTGGCCTGATGTGCTGCCGTTTTCCCCGCTGTTGAGACGTCTTTTGACTCCGGTGTTCGGGCTTTGGAAATGGTTCTTCAAGTCTGCAGTCGCCATGGCTGATCTTGTTATGGCTGTTTCGGACACATTTATCAATGAAGCTGCAACGTATGCGAACGACTCAGCGAAGGTGGAGCGGTTCTACATAGGGCACGAGCGATTTTCGCCCGCTGTAGAGAAGCAAAATATATTTACGGTTGCTTATGTAGGAAATATCGGTCACCTCTACGACTTTGACACACTGGTAGACGTCCTTTCAGATGATGATCTTCGTAATAGTGCGCAGATTTTCGTAATTGGTAAAGGGGACCGGGAAGAGTGGTTCGTCGGAGAGTTGGAACGTCGCAATATCCAGCACCGATTCTTTGGTGCGGTGTTCGAGCCTTATCGTCTGGGTAAGATTCTGCGAAGCTGTCACGTCGGATTTAACGGCTATATCAACACAACAGCAGCGTTTTCATACAAAGCGGCTACGTATCTAGCAGCAGGTCTGCCCTTGATTAATTCGATGACTGGCGACTTGCAATATCTTGTTTCGGAACATGGACTAGGCGAGAATTACATAGGCGGGGATAGACAACAACTTAGAAACGTCCTTCTGCGTCTTTGTTGCAACGGCACTACAGCTATGGCTTACAACTGTGAACGGTTTTTTGCGTTACAAGTGGAATCCTCTAAGGTTGCGGCAGATATGAAATACTTTTTCTCATCCGATATTGGCGGAAGTCGCGGATTATTCTTACTTGCAAATGGTTGTACCGTTCGTTAGTAGGGTTAGGGTATTTACTGAATGTGCTTTTTCTTGCGTCAGGCAAGATTGTAGATCACAGGTTATTGTTGTAGAGAGGATGCGGCTTGGGTAGACGAACAGATTTTGCAATTGGCTATTTGGACGAGGGACGAGGCCTGTCCGCAACGTTTATGCAATAGAGGAGAATCAATAGTGATAGGGGTTACGGGTGGAACTGGGTTTATCGGCCAGCGGCTGGTTGCGCGACTGGCACAATACTCGCCGGTTCGCGTACTTGCGATGGAAATTGGAGTGGCTCCAGTGAGTGATGCTCAGTATATTGTTGGCGAGGTGACATCGCTTGAGGTTGCGGGTAGGTTCGTTCAGGGCTGCACGTCGATCATCCACCTGGCTGGAATTGCGCATTCATCGTTGCGGACCGAAGTTGAAAAGCAGCGTTCTTACAAGGTAAATGTCGACGGCACAAGGACTGTTTTGGAAGCATCGCTGAATTATGGCGTTCAGCGGTTCGTGTTTGTTTCTACGGCTCATGTTTACGCAGAGCACTCGGGGCTAGATATCGATGAATCCGCGCCCGTGGCCGCATCCAGCTATTACTCTTTCACTAAGATAGAAGCAGAGGGGCTGGTGCGCGAAGCATCTAAGCGGGGAATGGAAGTCGTGATTGCCCGTCCGTGTTTAATCTACGGCCCCGGAGCACGTTTTAATCTTGACCGAATGATGCGCGGCATTGATTACGGATATTACTTTCATATTTCAAACAGCAACCCGATGCGTAGTTTTCTTTCCGTGGAGAATGCTGCACGTGCTCTTGCACATTTGGCAGGGAAAGGCGTTCCTGCAGGCACCTACAATCTCGCCGACGCATATCCTTATTCGCTTGTGGACTTTGGAAACGAACTAGCTGATCGAATGAAGCGACGCAGGCCTCTCACTATACCGTCTGCGCTAATACGTACAGCGAGCGCGGCTGGTTTGGCAATCCAGAAACTGGGGGTACATCTTCCTGTTTTACATGATGCTGTCGCAAAGTTGACTTCAGACTTTACGCTCAGCACTAACCGCCTGGCACAGACGCGATTCGAGTGGGACGTAAACGTCGGAGCAGTGCTCCAGCAAATGGTCGATCACTATCTCCACTCAATGCGTAATTAGGGTGCATCCGTGTAGTCAACGCTCATTATTGATTCTTATGAAGCGATTGTGTGACATCATTTCGAGTAGTCTACTGTTGATTTTGTTCGCGATCCCGATGGCATTGATCGCTCTGGCGGTAAAGCTTACATCCAAGGGGCCAGTACTGTACTGGTCGGACCGAGTGGGCCGGTGGAATCGCATTTTTAATATGCCAAAGTTCAGGAGCATGAGAACCAATGCGCCTCAAGTGGCAACGCACCTGCTTTCCAATCCAGATGCTTATCTCACGCCAATAGGGGGTTTTCTTCGCCGCAGTAGTCTCGATGAGTTGCCGCAGTTGTTTTCTGTATTGCACGGCGATTTAAGCCTTGTTGGGCCGCGCCCCGCCCTTTATAATCAGGACGACTTAATTGCGCTCAGGACACAATACGGCGTTCATGAACTTTTTCCTGGGATCACAGGCTGGGCGCAGGTGAACGGGCGTGACGATCTGCCGATCCCGGAGAAAGTTCGCTTAGATTGCGAGTATCTGCGGACACGTTCGTTCCTGTTAGACATCAAGATACTCTTTCTGACCATTATGAAAGTCGCCCGGCGCGAAGGCGTTTCTCACTAATAAATCCGAATAGTCCGTCCCGGCCACAACTGCCGCTCTGTTATGAATATAGCCAAGATTGAGCGTAAATATGGTTGACGGCCACTCGAGTCGTTTGCCAGTGATTTATGTAAGACTATAGAGTGGTATTTATATTTTGAAAGGGGGTAGAGCACGTGATGAGCACCTCATACCGTGAATGGATCAACCTGAAGTACAACCCTTTGAACCCTGCAGGAGCTGCGAAACAATGAGCATGCGCAAAGGTATTATTCTAGCAGGAGGATCGGGGACTCGCCTCTACCCCATTACTCACGTGGTTTCGAAACAGTTACTCCCGGTCTATGACAAGCCAATGATCTATTACCCGCTGAGCGTTTTGATGCTGGCGGGCATCCGCGATGTACTGGTGATATCCACACCCCAGGATATTCCTCGCTTCAAGGAATTGCTAGGAGATGGCTCTGCATGGGGAATGGCCTTTCAATATGTCGTTCAACCCAAACCGGAGGGATTGGCCCAGGCCTTTATCCTTGGCCGCCAGTTCTTGGATAGGGACAATTGCGCCCTGGTGCTCGGCGATAACATCTTCTTCGGTTATCAACTGGTAACCTTACTTCAGTCCGCAAACGCGCAACCCTTGGGGGCGACGGTTTTTGCGTACAGGGTGAAAGACCCCGAACGTTACGGCGTGGTCGAGTTGGACGCTTCCGGGCTCGCCGTTGATTTACAGGAAAAGCCTACGCACCCAAAATCGAGGTATGCGGTAACAGGCCTCTACTTTTATGACAATCAGGTTCTGGATATTGCTGCCGGCTTGCGGCCTTCTACCCGTGGAGAATTGGAAATCACAGATGTAAACCGCATCTACCTTCAAAAGGGCCAACTATCGGTGCAAGTCATGAGCCGCGGCATCGCCTGGCTGGACACGGGCACTCACGACTCACTGCATGAGGCTAGTTCGTTCGTTCAGACCATCGAGAAACGGCAGGGGCTGAAAGTGGCTTGTCCAGAAGAAATCGCGTACCGAGCAGGCTTTATCGATGCGGCACAGTTAGAAGCCTTGGCCGCCGGCATCAAGAGCGATTATGGCGAGTATTTACGTGAGATACTGAATAACCCAGGTTTATAGTTTATGAAAGCTCATGCTACACAGATACCAGGAGTCCTGATCGTCGAGCCGGTTGTTTTCGGCGATGACCGGGGCTTCTTTTTGGAGAGTTTCAATGAAAGAGAAATGCACAGCCTTGGTATCGACGCGCATTTTGTCCAGGACAACCACTCCCACTCGCAGCGTAACGTGCTTCGGGGCTTGCACTATCAAATACGTCAGCCGCAGGGCAAGCTAGTTCGCGTTGTAAGTGGCAAGGTCTTTGATGTTGCCGTTGACGTTCGCCGCGATTCTCCAGCCTTTGGGAAGTGGGTAGGAGTGGAACTGTCGGCAGAGAATAAGCGCATGTTCTGGCTGCCTCCTGGGATGGCCCACGGCTTTATCGTACTATCGGATTCCGCGGACTTCCTCTACAAGGCTACAGAGTATTATGCGCCGAAGGCTGAGCGAACCATCCTTTGGAACGATCCCGATCTGGGTATTGAATGGCCACTGACGATACATCCCATTCTCTCCGCGAAAGATGCCGCAGCTAAGACTTTTAGCGAAGCAGAAGTGTTCGAAAATGACTTTCTACTGAAGGACGTGCATGCAGAATACTAAGATTCTGATATTTGGCCGTATCGGGCAAGTTGGCTGGGAATTGCGTCATAAACTGGCTTGTCTGGGTCAGGTGACTGCAGTTGAATATCCCGAGATAGATTTTTCCAAGCCCGACTCGATCCGTACTGCGGTGCGCGCGACAAAGCCCGCGGTCATCCTTAATGCTGCCGCTTACACAGCGGTCGATAAGGCTGAAAGCGACACCGAATTGGCCACGGCGATTAACGCCACAGCGCCTGGTGTAATCGCGGAAGAAGCCAAGCGGCTAGGCAGCATTTTGGTGCACTACTCGACGGACTACGTCTTCGACGGCACCAAGCAAGACCCCTATGTTGAGACCGATGCCCCCAATCCCATTAATGTTTATGGCAAGACGAAACTGGCAGGAGACCTGGCCATCCAGTCGGTTGGCGGCGATTATCTGATCTTGCGCACCAGTTGGGTCTATGGGTCGCGCGGAAGCAACTTCTTGTTGACGATGTTACAGATGGCTCAGGAACGTACGGAATTACGGATTGTGGATGACCAGATCGGTGCCCCAACCTCAAGTGAATGTATCGCTCAGGCTACCGCCAATATATTGGCGCAGCTCCTGGCGCCGTCTGGTCGCGGCCTCGATGGATACAGTGGCATCTACAATCTGACCAGCACGGGAGAGACCTCATGGTTCGGGTTTGCGAAGGCTTTGTTGGTTAAGTCGTCTGGAACCTTTGGCTTTACGGTTCCAAACTTGATCCCCATCAAGACCAGCGATTTTCCTCGTCCCGCCAAACGTCCGGCCAATTCCCGTTTATCATGCCAACGCCTGGAACAGACGTTCGGGGTGACTTTGCCTTATTGGGAACATGCGCTTTCTCTGGTCCTGGATACCCTCACCGAAGGATCTTTACCAGCCAGTTTTAAGGTTTGAATTATTTTGCCGTTTCGCCTTGAGGTCAAAGGTGAACTGATCGACACACATCACCGGAATACGTGGTTTCACAGGGGGCTCATTGATCGAGCTATCTGATATAGGGGAATACGAGAGATGGGTAAGAGCATGAAAAGACATATGGCTATATCTCCTGTTACTCAGTGCGCAATGGTGTTGGCAGGACTTATCCTGATGATCGCTACACCAATCGCGGCTAAGCAGCCTGCAGCGCGCGAGGAAGCTGGGCAGCCGAAGAGCGATTCCAGCCATCCGGCGGGCGTTTGCGCGACTTCCACACAGGGCTCACCGTACATTCCGGTTGATAATTGGGTCTATCCAGCCATGCTGCGGCTTTACTCGATGGGTTATATCGATCATGCTTATCTGGGCATGCGCCCTTGGACGCACGCCAGCATGAGTCACATGCTCGAAGAGACCAGCGCTGAAATTCGCGACGCGAACATGTATGGAGACCCAACCGTAGGCGAGGCGCAGAATATCTATGCCGCATTAATCCATTATTTTCACTATGACGCAGATATACGATGTCTGACGCATCAGGGAAACTCTGAAATCGAGTCGGTATACACCGTGGCTCGCGGCATCAGCGGCACACCCCTGCGTGACAGCTTCCATCTTGGCTCAACCATCATCAACGACTACGGTCGCCCTTACGAAAGTGGATTCAATAACTACTCCGGCGCCAGTGGCTACGCTGCAGCTGGCCGGTTCGTGCTTTATGTACGCGGCGAGTTTGATGCAGCACCTTCGGCCACAGGCTACTCTCAGTCGCTGGCCCAGGCGCTCAGCACGATTGACGGCACCACCTTCCTCAACACCGCCACGGGTCTTCCCTATCCCCAGGCCACCATTCCAATGGGACCCCTCGCTACAGTTACGAATGGGCGTGTGATGGAGGCCTACGTCTCCGCCCACCTTCTCAACCACGAAATCTCCTTCGGCAAACAGGACAACTGGCTGGGGCCTGCGCAGGGCGGAGGTATGGCCTACTCCAACAACGCCGAAAACATTTACTCCTTCCGCATCAACCGCGTCGAGCCGCTCTACATTCCGCTGCTCTCCCGGCTCCTCGGACACTTCCGCTACGACTTCATGGTAGGACCACTTCGGGGGCACACCTATATGCCCAATCCGGCGTATATTGCCGGCCCATCGACCAGTCTGCCCAACGTGATTAACCCCGGCAACCCTTGGGTCCACCTCGAAAAGGTCAGCTTCAAACCCACTCGCGACTTGGAGTTTGGCTTTGAACGTTCCGTGATCTGGGGTGGAGAGGGGCACGAGCCCATCAACTTTCACACCTTTCTTCGCAGTTTCTTCAGCTTTGACGCCGTCAATGACGCTACAAAGTATAGCGATCAGGATCCCGGCGCCCGCTTTGGCGCCTTCGATTTCACCTACCGATTACCTTTTCCACGCAACTGGCTGACCTTTTACACTGACGCCGAGGCGCACGACGCACCTACTCCCCTCTTCAAGCCACTGCACGGCGCCTTCCGGCCGGGTCTCTACCTCTCTCACGTCCCCGGCATCCCTAAGATGGATGTTCGCGTCGAAGGCGTCAACACGGATTCCGCTGCCTGTTACTATTTGAACGGTGCCAAAACCTGTACCAATATGAGCCTTGGCGGCCGCTATCAGTACTGGGAAGTTATCCAGGTACAGGGCTACACGAACCAGGGTCAACTTTTCGGGGACTGGGCTGGCCGCGAGGACAAGGGCGGCCAAGGCTGGATTACCTATCATCTAAATAGCAAAGAATGGCTTCAGGTGGGTGTGCGCAATCAAAAAGCATCCAAGGATTTCATCCCCGGCGGCACAACCTTGAACGACATCAACTTCCAGGCGGTCAAGCGCATTGGCAAGGATTTTGAGATCAATGGTAACTTCTCCTACGAACGATGGAAGGCCCCCATCTATTTGCCGGGCCTGCACACCGTGACCACCACCACTATCCGTCTGACCTGGTTTCCGGAAAAGCATCTTGGTTTTATACATCCCTGAGTTTGATGCTTTCCCGGCACCGAGCATGTCATCGACACGAACCCGCGTTACGCAGTGATGTTCACGTCTAGCATACCTTTGTGATGAGTGTGTAAATCTACACACGGACGAAAACAAAAACCCCATCAAGAGCGTTTGTTCCATGGCGCTTTTGGTGGGGTTTTCATTTTCGATGAAAAATGCATACATCCAGCAAAAGCGGCCATAGAAGTGATCATCGGCTATTTCGGTCCCACGAGCGTCCATAAATCAAACCGGCCAAAGTCTCAACGACGATGGTCCTCTATGCACGAGCATTCTGCCATGACGCTCTGCAGGCTCAGGGTAACGACGTTGAAATGATTGCCGGGACGGAGAAGGATTAACCCTGTGAGCGCAGTGTTACGATGTACTTCATATTGTGTATTAATGTGTATCGAGAGGATCATTGAATCGTCTGTATCTTATTGATTCTATGGTGGGCGCTGCAGGATTCGAACCTGCGACTTCCACCGTGTGAAGGTGGCACTCTACCGCTGAGTTAAGCGCCCCTGCGTAATCCGCAGCAAGGGCTTGCCGGAAACGAGCCAGTGAGGCATCCCGTAGGTTAGAGTATCACCAGCGGGGCTTTACGGCCAACCCTGGCGTCCAATCAGGCCAGCCGGAACCTGCACTCAACTGTCCATGCGCTGGAACTCCAGATCATTTCGCCGTGAGGCCATCATCCCCCCAGTTGGGGAGCTCATTCTGTGCCCGGTTTTGCCCTATAGCGTCCCTGGGATGGCAACTCAAGGACCGGCGAGTTTCGACCTTCCCGGCTCATGCCTCTCCAAAGTCGGTTTCGCGATGCGAATGTTCAGAAAAGGCAGCAGCTCGACCGGCAAACGGCCAGATCCGCCCACAGTAAATAATTTAAACCCACAACCTGCTCTTTTAGCGCAACATAACGGTCCGGATGGGGTTCCTGTGAATATGGCAACCATGGTCCTGGACAATCCGTCCCTGGGAACGGGCTCGGCACAGCGCCTGGAAAGCCGGAAGGGTTTGGTCGGCCGCACGGACCCAGTCAGTCTTGACCCCATGAGCGACGCCGCTATCATGCTGCGCGCCGCTGCCGGCGATGAAGCTGGTTTTAACTACCTGGCGATGAAATATCACCGGCCCATCTTCCACTTTCTTTTTCGGATGGTCCGTAATCAGGCAATTGCCGAGGAACTGGCGCAGGAGGTGTTCTTACGCGTCTACCGCTCCAGGCAGAGTTACCGTGCAGAGGCCAAATTCTCCACCTGGCTCTACCGGATCGCCACTAACCTGGCCGTGAATTACGCGCGTGACACCAAGCATGAAAGGGCCACGCGGAATGTTTATCTGGATGCCCCGGACGAGCAGACCGGCACTACGCCGGACGTGGCCAACGCAGAACCTTCGATGGAGCAGAACCTGTTGCACGAGGAGCGCATGAAGGCTATTCGCACGCACGTGATGGCGCTGCCAGAACGACAGAGGATGGCCGTGCTGATGCACAAGTATCAGGGAATGGACTACCGCGAGATCGGCGCGGTGCTTAGATTGAGCGAGTCAGCGACCAAGTCGTTGCTCTTCCGCGCATACCAGACGCTGCGGGAGAAGTTGAAGGATTTCGTTTAACCGAAATAAACCGGGAGTAACCGGCGGGAATTGGGGTGGCTCCAATGGCATGGATGACCAAAATGCGAATGAAGTCGAATTGCACGGGAATGGATGCGGTGCTGTCGAACCTGCTTCTCGATTCGGCAGCGGAGCATACAGCTTTGCCGGCCAGGGTGCAGGCGCATCTGGATGAGTGTGACCGTTGCCGCCGCGAGCTGGATGAACTGCGGGCGACTATGAACCTGCTGGATAGCTGGAAGACGCCGGAGCCTAACCCATACTTTCTCACCCGGCTGGAGGCGTGCCTTCAGGAAGAGCGCTCGGCCAGGCCGGCCGGATGGCTAGCCGGCCTGCTCGCCCGCTTTGCTTTTCAGCCTGTGGCCCATGTCCGGCCGTTGGCGGCCATGGCGCTCACCATTGTGCTGCTGGTAGGCGGAGGAACCTATCTGGGCGTCACTGACTGGAATCAGCAGCAGGCTGCTCCACAACAGACCGCCGTAGTGCATGACCTGCAAACCATGGAGAGCAACGCCCAACTGCTGGACCAGTTGGAATCGCTCTCCAGCAACAACGAAACTGGAGACTAACCTCTTACCCGCAGCTAGAGATCGGAAACGAATGATGAATGGAGCACACAAGAAGGGATGGATCGGCCGAACGGCCCTGACCACGTCAGCCATCCTTCTTTGCGTGCCTGCGGCATGGCCCCATGGCCAGCACTCTGGCGGGTCCGCTCCTCATTCTTCTTCTTCCGTTCAACCGGGCAGGCCGTCAGCCAACGCTCCGCGGCCTGCGTATCCGGGATCGTCTTCTCCCCATCCGGGGTATCCGGGTCCGCCGTACGTCGGTCCAGGCTATGTTCGTCCCTCGTATCCGGGATATGCACCGCCTGTTCAAGGCCCGCCGGGCCATTTGGGCGACTGGCTCAACAAGCACAGCAACATTCCCGTCCAGGAGCAGGAACGCATGCTGCGCGGCGACCCCAACTTCCGCCGCCTTTCTCTTGCCGACCAGCAGCGGGTCATCCAGCAATTGCATCAGGTAAACGCGTTGACCGAGGAGCAGCGCCAGCGCCGCCTGGCGCGCGCCGAGATGATTGAACATCTGCCGCCCCAGGAGCTGATGCGGATCAACAACTCCGCGCGCCGCTGGGCCACCCTGCCGGTAGATCGTCAAGCGCTTATGAAGAACGCCTTCCGCGAACTGCGCGCGGTTCCGCTGGATCAGCGCCCGACGGTGCTCAACTCCGTCCGCTACCAGAGCGTCTTCACCCCCGTGGAACGAGGAATCCTCTCTGATTTGCTGCGCGTCGAACCGTACCAGCCAGCGCGATAACTTCAGCGCCCTAGTCCGCCACCATGCTCTCTCCAGGCAAAATCGGCCGCGTCCGCGGCAGCATTCCACGATAGGCAAACCAGCCCATCAGTGCCAGCGTGCCCATAAACCCTCCTAGCTTGACTAAATTGGTCACGCCGTTGAGCGGCAGCGACTTCCACAGCACCAGCAGAACCGTCTGCGACGCCGTCACCGCCCAAATTGTTCCGTAGAAGTACCGCCTGTGTGTACCTTCTTGCCGGGTCGAGGGCTCCACGCGCGGCAGTTTGCCCAGCGCCCCCAGCAGCAGAATCCCCGCCGCCAGCGGCAGGTAGGCGTAATAGTAAATCTGCTTCATCTGCCACACACCGGACACAGTGGCTATCAGCAGGCCGGTTACGTTCAGCAGTGCATAGCTCACCGCTGCATTCCACGCGAAGCTGTAGCATACACGCCGGTAGAGCGGGTTCGGCTTGTCCTCGTCAAAGCGCAAAATATATGGTGCCGGCTCTGCGCCCGGCAGCCGCCCGCGAAATGCGGCCACACCAGTACTTGCCAACACCAAGCCCAGCCAGGCCCAGTTCCACCAGTTGAATTCATGCGCAAATATCCTGAACGTCAGCGGCCCCGGCGCCAGAAAAAAGACAAAAATCCAGATCGGCCAATGCGCCAACCGGTAGATACGCGTATTGCTCGTCCGCAGCTTCCGCTCCTGGGCGTATTCCACTTTCCCTCTGTATTCCATTCCGGCAAGTCTCTCAAACCCCCCGCGTAGAAGTCAATCCGTAGAGCTATTGATAATAAATGCCCTCTATGCCTTGCATTTGGGCGTAAAACGTAAGCGTTCGGGTAGATACCGAACGATATTGTTCAAGGTTAAAGCGCTTGCGCACTCACCTGAATTGCCCCGTGTAAACCGTATCCGGGACCAGCCATTTAAATGACGGAGGTGAGAGATATAACATATGATCTCGCCGCCTTTCTGGAAGAAGCGGGCGTGGAACGAAAAGTCGTACACTTGCTGCCCAAACAGACCTTCTTTTCGCAGGGAGACCCGGCTGTCTCCATCTTTTATCTACGCACGGACTGCGCAAAACTCACCGTCGTTTCGCCCGAAGGCAAGGAGGGCACGGTCGCCATTCTCTCCTCCGGAGAATTCATTGGAGAGGAGTCGCTGGCCAGCGCGAGCGCCCCACATATGGTCACCTCCACGGCTATAGTTGCCTGTACGGCGCTCGAGATAGTGCGGGAGGAGATGATCCGCGTGATGCATGAGGTGCGTTCCCTCTCCGATATGTACCTAATATTCCTGCTGAACCGGAGCATGCACTCAGACCGATCTAGTCGGTCAGCTTATCAACTCCAGCGTGCAGCGCCTGGCGAGAATCCTTCTCCTGATGGCTGAATTTGGCGAGCCGCAACCAAAGATTCCTCCCATCACCCAGGAGACTCTGGCCGAGATGGTCGGAACCACCCGCTCACGAGTCAGCTACTTCATGAATCGCTTTCGCAAACTATGCCTTATCGAATACGACGGCCGCATCCGCGTCCACAAGTCGCTGATCAATGTCATCCTGCACGATCAGTTCACCCTGCAAACCTCTGAAACTTCAGAGGACTCCGCCATTCCGCCGCAACGATCAAGACCGGCTGCAAGGCGCTGAGAAATATCAGACCCGTTGAATGAAGACAGGAACTTAGCGGTGGCCCGCTCCTTGAGCCGCCAGTGTCTGCGCGGTGTGAATGTGGCATATGGCGATGGCCAGGGCGTCTGCAACATCGGGCGGTTCGGGCGACTCGGCCAGCTCCAACAGCCGCGCCACCATGAACTGGACCTGCTCCTTTTTCGCCAGGCCGTAGCCCACCACGCTGGACTTAATCGTCAATGGCGCATACTCGGCTACTGGAAGCCCCTGTTTAGCCGCCGCCAGCAGCGCCACACCTCGCACTTGGCCCAGCTTCAGTGCCGATTTGGCGTTCACCGAGTAGAAGACCTCCTCAATGGCCACCGCATCCGGCTTCCAGCGCTCCAGCTCGGCGCTCAGTTCGCTGTAGACTTGCTCCAGCCGCTCGGTCGTCGTTTTGGACTTGGCCAGCCGAATCGCACCCATAACCTTCATCACCAGCCGCGGCTGCCGCCCGGTGTAATCCGATTCGACGACGCCATACCCGGTGATCTCCGTTCCGCAATCAATGCCAAAGACCCGCATGGGCCTGAGTGTACCGCAACCATGCCCGTCACTGCATAACTCCATGCGGCACGCCGGAATAACGCATCAGATCTCTCACGGCCAAGAATCGTAATATGCACGCTGTTACTTGTGGGTATCATTCTTCAGTTCGATGATGGAAATCGCGACTCTTCTGGATGCCTGATCAAAGGCCGACCCCGCCCCCATCAGGCGCTCGGCTTCATCTGCCTTATGTGCATTGACCAAAACAGCAATTTTACCCGCCTCAACGTGAAAGGCCGCATGTTCGGCTACACACTTGGCATAGCTGCCAACTTTCCCATACATCACCTTCGCTTCGTGAAGCCATTTGCCGAATTCGCAGTTGTTGTCCTTGGCGATGGCGGCCGCATCCATTGCCTCTTTTGTATGGAGCGCGTTGAGAAATTTGAATTTCCACTGGGCATGTTTCTGAATTGCCATGTCTAGATCCACGGTTGAACTCCTCGCTGCACGCCGGCTCAGTGCGCTCCTCAACCCCATCAAATGCTCAGGCTGCGCCTCGCTGACTATGCTTCAAGATCAATGGATACCAAACATTAACTGGCATTAGCTCTAGTTCTGCGCTGATAGCGAGAACTCATTTCCCAATTTGAGATGGCCCCATATCGGACTAAAGCGGCTTCCTCGAATCTCGCCTTACTTTCGCAAGCCATCTTTCCCATACAGAACGACGGCCTGAGCGCGCTGCCCAGGCCGTCGCGGTGATCTGTGGGTATTGGACTAAGGCCATCGCGTTTCAGCGATTGCCCGAAAAAGCAACTATGGGACCTGCGGCGCGATGCCCTAGGCCTCAGTCACCTCACGTAAAAAACATCTCGAAAATTCTTTTTGCATCAGCTGGATCAACCTCCTTTCCCGTGTGCGCTTAATGTACCTCTCGACCAATGGCTGGTCAAGTGAAGTTTGCCAGATGTGAATCATTTCTTACACCTGCTTCTTGAAATGGGCATTGATCCGCTCACTATGATCCATTCTCGGTTGGGTATGGAGCGCGAAGACCGTCGGCAAAGCAACCAATTGATTACGAATGGGAAAATTCTGTTCTCGTCTATGCAATATTTTGCATATTTGTGCTCTTGCTCCGACCCTCCAGAGACCTCGAAAATAGGTATTATAAAGACTCATGCGGTTATTTATCAACAACTTGCATGGTTATATTAGAGAATTCAAAAATCTTCCTTGACATGGCTCGCCGCGTGCATCTATAAGCATTGAGTATCTCAATTCGTACCGATTTGTGTGTCCAGAGGAACTAGACACGCGATAACGGCATCTTTAAACATGGTTATCGTCTGGTTTCCCCAACCGGCCGGAACCTTAACCAAGCAGTACGGAGCCAAATAGCCAAATAATTGTTATTGGCTTGGCCCGGAAGAGGACGAAACGTGAAGACCTTGCGCAACTCATCGATCATCATTGCCGCAGTCGCCGCTTTGGCGCTGCTCGTCGCTACACCCGTGGCTTTAGCCGGCACAGTAACTGTTTATGGGACACCTGCCGAGAATGACTCTACAAGTATCGCAGCCACAACAAACATCAGCATAGCCGGGTTCTACAGTGCCCCTGGCATTGTTGCAAGCGACACGCTTACCTCGGTTGAGATTATTCTGTCTGGCCAAGGTAGCACTATTTTCGATGCTTACGTGTCAGCCATTCCCGGCCCTCCTCCCGTCATATCGCCGGGCACCGCTGATATCAGTAACTTTTACACCAATGCTGAGTATTCGCTAACCGGAGTGAGTCCCACTCTGGACCTGTATCTATCAGGAACCGTAGCTACGCCAGGGTTAACACTTACATCAGGCAGTCCCGTATATTACTCTTCCTCAATGTCCATCCCCCGCGGCTCTGTGAATGCAACGTACACGGATCCTACGGATCTTGCTGATTACTCCATATCAGGGGATCTCGCTTTTGTTCTCAATGGATCTGCTTCCAGCAATGCTAACGCCACCAATATCACCGATGATTACAATGTGACGGCTGGCGGTGCTACAGATGCCGGCGCCACTGTTGAGGTTATTTACAATTACGACGGGACCCCCGTCGTTCCCGAGCCTGGCACTCTGAGCCTTTTCGGCACGGGTCTGCTCGGGTTGGCTGGAATGCTTCGCTCCAGGTTTAGCAAATCCAGCTAGGAGAGAGTCTCGATAAGCTGTTTGCTGGACTTTTCAGCGCAAAGGTAAAGAATGGGATGCGTTCCTCGCATCCCATTCTTTTTTCTCCATGATTTTCCCCGGATTCAATCGGTCACGTACTAATCCCTATTCCCAGACCCCTATTCCCTGCCCTACCAGCTATGCAGCCAGCCTTCATCGTATCCGATGCGCACCGGAACATGGAAGACTTCGCTGAGCCTCGCCTCGGTTAACATTTCCTCGCGAGGCCCGTCGCCCACAATGCGCCCCGCCCGCATCAGAATCACTCGCTTAATCTCCGGCAAAATATCTCCCAGGTGATGTGTCACGAGCACCAGTCCGGTGCCCTCGCGGGCCAGCCGACGTAGGGTCTGGATGAGTTCCCGTTGCGCGGCCAGATCGAGTGCATTGGAGGGCTCATCCAGCAGCAATTGCCGCGGCCGATGCACCAGCGCGCGGGCAATCAGAACACGCCGCCTCTCGCCAGCCGACATGGTGCCTACCTGTTGCTCGGCCAAATGCAGGGCTTCTATCCGCTTCAGCGCCTCCACAGCCCGCTCGCACATTTCCTCTGTTACCTCAAGATTGGGCCATAGCGTGGAGGCAGAAAAGAATCCCGCAATCACCGCGTCCAATCCCGTCGTCACGGCGGTCCGCTCCCCCGGCAACTCTCCCATCAACCCAGGCGCCACCACGCCAAAGTGCTTGCGCAACTGGATCAAATCCCAGTGTTCACGGCCAAAGATGCGCATTAGGCTGCCCGGCTTCGCGATAGGGTAGAGCTGGCAGGTCATGGCCAGAATCAGCGTGGACTTTCCGCATCCATTGGGCCCCAGGATCGCCACGTGCTCTCCGGCGCGAATCGTCAGGTTCACGTCATGTAGGACTACTCGATCGCCGCGCGCCACATTCACATGGCGCAGCTCAATAAACTCCCCCTCGTCTGCAATCTCTGCTGCTTGGCTCCGGCTCCTGGTCATTCAACCCCTTTTCACATGTAAGATTAAAGTAAATTGGAACAGATCGCCAAAATGTCTAACGCCACCCAATTCGTACTTCCACGCGGCTTCCGCTTTGGCGCGGCCAAGGCCGGGCTCAAGCAGAGCGGTCGCGAGGACTTTGCCCTTATCGTCGCCGACGCTCCTGTGAGCGCCGCAGCCGCCTTCACCGCCAACCGCGTCATCGCCGCTCCACTCATCCTGGACAAGGCGCATCTGCGGGCCACCGGAGGCAAGGTGCGCGTGGTGGCCATCAACGCCGGCAACGCCAACTGCGCAGCCGGCCAAGCCGGGCTCGATGCTGCCCGCGCCACCTGCGAGGCTGCGGCCCGGCTCTTCGGCTGCCGGCCGGAAGAGGTCTTTCCTTCCTCCACCGGCGTCATTGGCGTCCCGCTGCCGGCGGAAAAGCTCATCGCCATCCTGCCTGGACTGGCCGCATCGCTGGACGCTGATTTCGGCCACTTCCAGCAGGTGGCTCAGTCCATTCTCACTACTGACACGGTAGAGAAGGCCGCTTTCGCCAAGCTGGATCTCGTTGGCCCGGATGGCGCGCTGCGCGAAGTTCATATTGCCGCGCTGTGCAAAGGCGCGGGCATGATTCATCCCCAGCTTGTTCCGCACGCCACCATGCTGGTCTACATCCTCACCGACGCGGCCGTTGAGCCAAAGGTGCTGAACGGTTACCTTCACACGGCTATCGAGGTCAGCTTCAACCGCATCTCGGTGGATGGCGACACTTCGACCAACGATACCGTGCTGCTGCTGGCCTCCGGCGTGAGTGAAGCTGTTGTTGGCCCGGAAAACACCACCTTCGCAGCCGCTTTAACGCAGGTCTGCACCTCTCTGGCTAGGCAAATTGTGGCCGACGGCGAGGGTATCACGCATGTTGTGGAGTTGCGCATCGAGGGAGCAGCCACGGATGCGGACGCGCTCAAAGTTGCCAAGGCCATCGCCCACTCGCCGCTGGTCAAGACCGCTTGGGCGGGCAGCGACCCCAACTGGGGACGGCTGGCAGCGGCCATCGGTTACTCCGGCGCACAGATCGACCCGGAACGCATTGACATCCAATTTGGTGATTTGGCCATCTGCCGTAACGGTGGCCGCGCGGCAGAGTTCGACGAGAATGCCGCCCACGCCTATATCGCTCAGTCGGAGTTTTCTGTCACTATTCAACTCCACCAGGGCGCCGGCTCGTGCGTCTTTTGGACCACCGACCTGACCCATGTGTACGTTAGCATCAACGCCGACTACTCCACTTAGGCTACTACGCTGGAATAAACCGGCTCAAGGCGGCATCTCGTCTTGGCCCGTGCCTGCCTGTGGTGCTTGACAGTATGCATGATCAGGAAAAGCGCCAGTCCCAGCGCTACGGAGCCAAAGCAATCCAGCAGCACATCGCTGAACTGGCCGGTCCGGTTGGGCAAAAAGCTCTGGTGAAACTCGTCCGCGCTGGCCACAAGAAAGGTTGCCAGAATCGCCAGCCCGTGCGCCTGAAATTGCCGCATCAACCGAAGCTCAACGCTCTGCAAAGTAATCCAGAAGGCGCGGAAGCAGACCAGGGAGAAGAGTCCGTAGCCCATGAAGTGGCCGGTTTTGCGGATTATGTGGTGGATTAGATCCCAATACACGCATACATCGTAGCCCAAGATCACCTCGACTACGCGTTGCAACGGATCGCTGGTGCGGTCCGCTCCTAGATAGGAAGTGGATTCGACGGCAAAGACCATTGCGCAGACCAGCACCGGCAGCCACGTCCTCAGCTGAACCTGCAACCGCGTTGACCACTCAGCCGAACAGTGCGGCGCGTAATCTCCGAAGACTAAGAAAGATGAAGACATGTGGATCGTACCTAGGGCCGGAGTAGGAACTGGGCGCCGAATCTGCCCAAGCCACGGCTGGATATGAATTCTTTCGGCTCAAACAGGCGCAACTTGAATCGAATCGTCAAATATTTGAAATAGTTCATGTTCCCTGTCCGAAAACGAGACATTATATGCAACCGTTGAAGCGGGAACCACGTTGCTGAATTGCTCGATTAGAACGCTCTTAGGTTTGTCGTTTGGTTCGTGCTTTCTTGCATCAAATCAATGTAAGTTAGTGATAAAGTTAGGGTATGGATGTGAACAAACGCAGGCTCGTAGCCATTGTTTTCCAGTGTGCTATGTTGTTGACCGGGCTTTTCCTTCTGACTGCTGCCTCTGCCACGGCTGAAGATCGCGCCGCGACCAATGCCGACCTGTCTGCCGGTGCCGGACAGTGGGGTCGAGTCAGCGGAGGTGTGGCGCCTGTCTGCCAGCCCGCCGTGCTTGGTTCCCCTTATATTCCAGTCGATAGCTGGATTTATCCGGCCATGCTGCGGCTCTACTCTCTCGGCTTTGTGGATAATGTCTTTCTCGGTATGAGGCCCTGGACTAGAGCCAGCTTGGGCCACATGCTCGAAGCGGCCGGTGCCCGCATTGAGGACGCCGATGCCGGACCGGCCACCGACGAAGCCCAGGAGATCTACGATGCGCTGATGCACGAGTTGCGCAACGAGATGGGGGGGCCGTGCGCGACACTTGAGGGCAAATCGCGCATCGAGTCGGTTTACGCGGTATTACGCAATATCAGCGGCACACCGTTGCGCGACAGCTATCATCTTGGCTCGACGATCATAAACGACTACGGCCGTCCCTACCAGAACGGGTTGAACAACTACACCGGCGTCAGCGGCTATGCCGCGGTCGGCTGGTTTGTCTTCTATGCGCGCGGCGAGTTTGAGGCCGCGCCCTCGGCCACCGTCTACTCCCAGGCATTGGCGCAGGCGCTTTCGACGGTGGACGGCACATTTTATACCGACCCCACCACCCATCTGACAAACTATTACCTTCCCCAGGCCACCATCCCCATGGGGCCCATCGCCAGCACTGCCAATGCACGGATCATAGAGGCTTACGCATCCGCCCACGTACTCAACCACGAAATCTCCTTCGGCAAGATGGACGAATGGCTTGGTCCGGGGCTGGGCGGCGGCATGGCCTACTCCAACAACGCGGAAAACATTTACTCCTTCCGCATCAACCGCATAGAGCCGCTGCACATTCCGCTGCTCAGCCGGCTCACCGGGCCTTTTCGCTACGATTTTCTGGTCGGCAAGCTGCGGGGGCACACCTATATGCCCAACCCGGCGAATCCCGGCGGCACCAATCCGAATCTAGCCAACGTGATCAACCCCGGCGACCCCTGGGTCCACGTCGAGAAGATCAGTTTCCGGCCTACGGAAAATCTCGAATTCGGCTTTGAGCGCACCGTGATCTGGGGCGGCAAGGGACACGGGCCCATCACCCTGCGTACTTTTATAAAGAGCTTTATCAGCATGTCGTCGCCTGGCGGCAACGCCAAGGCGGGCCGCGATGATCCTGGCGCGCGCTTTGGCGCCTTCGACTTCTCTTACCGGCTGCCCTTTGTCCGCAAGTGGCTCACGCTCTACACGGACTCGGAGGTGCATGACGACATCTCCCCCGCCGACGCTCCCCGCCGCGCGGCCTACCGGCCCGGCATCTATCTCTCCCACGTGCCCGGCATTCCACGGCTGGACCTGCGCGTAGAGGCCGCCTCCACCGACCCCTCCGCCTCAGACCATCCGGCCCAGAACTCCTACCCCAGCCACTACGGCCAGTTCATGTACTGGGAAGGCATCCAGAGGCAGGGTTACACCAACCAGGGCCAGCTCTTCGGCGACTGGATCGGGCGCGAGGACAAGGGCGGCCAGGCATGGGTGACCTGGCATCTGAGCGGCAACGAGTGGATCCAGGTAAGCGCGCGCAACCAAAAGGCCACCGGCTACTTCATCCCCGGCTCAACGAACCCGACCTATACCGGCTTTCCCTGCTCGGCCAATTACCCCTGCCTGCCGCCCGGTGGCACCACGCTGAACGACATCAACTTCCAGGTGGTCAAGCGCATCGGCAAGGACTTCGAGGTAAACGGCAACTTCGCCCTGGAGCACTGGAAGGCTCCCATTTATATTCCCGGCCAGCAGACGGTGACGACGACGAATATCAAGCTCACCTGGTTCCCTGGGCGCAAGGTCAGTTTTTAAGAAGCAGAACGTGGTTTTCCGGCGAGGCGCGGTCATCATATCGCGCTTTTTGCGCTTATTGGATAAATTGAGTCGAATTCGCTTTGGAGTAGTTATGCGTAATTACGCGAACAGTTTTTGGCGGAAATACGCGTAACTGCGCGTAATTTCAGCGACATATGCGCGTAGTTACAGCGAATTTTACGCGTTATTGCGCGTAGGGCCGGCAAGAGAAATGCGTAGTTGCAGGTGTGATAACGGTTTTCCATATATGGCGCGGTGAAACCGCGCCATATATGGGGTCCCTTGGCCTCCCCTACTCGGCGAAGATTTCGGCGAGAGCGGCCAGAGTGGCAATAGGCTCATGATTTGGCAAAGAGACAGATGCCGGACCATGGGCGCGAGCCCTGGCGGCCATTCGACGCCGGTAACAGAGACAGAAGCCGCATGCTAAATGAAAGACGCTTGAGACGCGCCGCTGTTTTGAGTGGCGAACGCACATCAACCGGCTTCCAGCCATAAGGGACAAAGAACTCCGGGCCTTCCTCCGGACCAAATTGCAACGAGGAGACGCCTTCACTGAGGGAGAGACCCATATTCTTCTGCAATAGACGCAAGAGACCCGGTGATGCAAGATCCAAGATCCAACGCTGAAACGTTGGAGGAGCCGCAAGGTCCTCTGCAAGCGCGCGGACCTGATCGGCGCTGAAATAGATGATGAACCCTTCGGTGAAGATCAAAATTTTGGCGGCCCTGCGTCCGAGTTGGGCGAAAACATCGCGACGGGCAGTCACATCAGACAAATCGAGGCGGACGCGTTCCAAAGCGCAGACCGGCTTTTCATTGGCCAGGATTTCTTCTTTGTATGAAAGGATGCCGGGGAGATCGACCTCAATCCACTGAAGCGTCGCCGGCAGGGCCATGCAATAGGGGCGGGTGTCGAGGCCCGCGGCAAGATTGACAACCATATCCACGCCCTGCTGGCATTGTTCCTCGATGAATTGATCAAACAAGTAAGTGCGCACCACCCAGGCCCAGGTGTTGCGGTCGCTGAAGGGCATGGATACGGCGATCTGTTCGCCGCGTTCGCCGGCGAGGCGGCGGGCAAGGGGATCGCGAAAGAGCGCGTCCTGGCGTTCGGTCTCACGCGCCCGATAGACCGCCGCCAGAAGCGCCGTGTCCGAGATATTGCGAATCAGAGGTTCAGCTTGGGTCACCAAATGACGCTCCTCCCGTGTCACTCTGATGAGATGCTGAAATCTCGAATTGGATGCCGCTTGTTCTCCTTGACCGGCTTCCTGAAAACTGCCAGGGCACATTACGCGAGGGCGTAGAGATTCGAAGGAATCCTGCGGACTCTTCGGAAACTATTCCATGACTTGATTCTGAATGCCCCTACCGCGCCCGTATCTCGCTACTCAGCGAAGACTTCGCCCAGAGCATCCAGTGTAGCTTTCAGCATCGCCGGAGCTATGACACCAGCGCGCTTGACCAGGCGGGCCTTATCGACAGCACGAATCTGATCGAGCAAAATGAGACCCTGCTTGCCGCCATGGCGGACGGGAATGCGAAAGGGCGCCGGGTAGCTGCCGGTGGTCATGGGAGCAATAATCGCCGTGCGCAGAAAATCATGCATCTCCGTCGGAGAGATCACCACGCAGGGACGCGTCTTTTGAATCTCGCTGCCGACAGTGGGATCGAGATTCACCATCCAGACTTCGCCGCGCTTCACCATTTCAACTCCGCATCGACCTCATTAGCGAACTCGGGCAACACAAGCGCATCGTCGCCAGCCGCCGCCAGCTTCCTGCTCGCTTCGGCCCATCCAGTACGCGGCGCGGCCTTGGGCTTGCGAAGGACCAGCGCATCACCCTCCACGCGCATCTCCGCCTCATTCACCAACCCCACCTGTTGCAACAGCGGCTTGGGAATCAGAATCCCCTGCGAGTTCCCCAACCGCCGAATCGTCGTCAGCATTCCACCCTCCATGTAATAACAATGTTAGCACATGAATAGTGACGGGAACGGATACTGAGTGAGAAGGCGATCTGGCATAAAGTGAGCAACGTCCGAGCTGAAATCACTGGTTCCTGAAGCGAAATGGCGCACCATAGCGCGTGAATCTGCATGATCGCAGCGACAGACAGCGGAATCAAACGAGGTTTGTGAGCGTTCCTTTAGCTAAAGGTCTCGCAGTCAGTGTGCAGATCGTATCCTGGTGAGATGTGATGTATATCACAGATTGTAGCCATCGCCGGTTCGATACTTTGAAGACCGAACTCAGGAGGTCTGTCCGTGAATAGTTTCTTTGCGCGCATGTCCGGTCTTACCCTGTTCGTTTTTCTCGTTCTGGCTATTGCCGCCCAGCCTGCCACGGCTCAGCAGGATCAAGCCAAGCATATATTCCATCGGCTGATTCCTGCCGGGGATACATGTGCAAGCTGCCACAAGGTAATTTATGACCAATGGAAAGCCAGTCCGCATGACGCCAACGGTGTCGAATGCACCGTGTGCCATGGCGAGACAACAGCAAAGGACTTTGCGGGCACGCCAGCGTTAAGCACATGCGACAACTGTCACGGCGAGCAGGTGGCACAATTGAAGTCTGATCCATTCATGAAAGGCAAGACGTGTGTGAACTGTCATCAAGCACACACCTTCGTGGAGCATAAGAAAGCGGCCCCGGCAGTCAAGTAATAACAATTTCGAGGCGTGGCATTCTCAAAATCCACGCTGCTCCTCGGATAGGTCCCATGAAGCCGGCCCGTGTTCAGTGAATCTTTCAGCCGCTCTCCCGGCTGTCGCTCGATGCATTCAGCCCTTACTGGTCAAAACATCTACCGTGCCCTTGGATGGGTGCGGTCGTAGACGATTGTCAATTGCGCGGTGGTGAGTTGGGTGTAGCGCTGGGTGGTGGAGAGGCGCTCGTGGCCCAATAATTCCTGAATCGCGCGCAGGTCTGCGCCTTCTTCGAGCAGATGCGTTCCGAAGGCATGGCGCAGGGTGTGGGGATGGACGTCGGCGGAGAGGCCGCGCAGAACAGCGATGCGCTTGACGATGCGGGCGATGCTGCGGGTGGTGAGACGGGCATCGCCGCCAGGCTTGGCCAGGCCGCGCAGTTGCATGTTGAGAAAGAGCGCGGGAGTGGCGTAGCCCTTTGTGTCGCCGGTAGCGGCGAGGCGCGCGGCGCGCTCGGCGAGATAGGCGCGCAGGGCCTGAGCAGCCGCGTCGCCCAGCGGGACGTAACGCTGCTTCTGGCCTTTACCGCGAATCAAGATCGCCTCGTTGGCCCAGTGAATGTCTTCGAGGTTCAGCCCAGTCAATTCGGCGTTGCGAATGCCGCAGCCGTAGAGCAGCTCGAGAATGGCCGCGTCGCGCGCGGGCCAACTGGCGGCATCTTCAGAGACGGAATCGACGACGCGGTTCATCTGCTCGATGGAAGGCACGCGCGGCAAGTGGCGGGGCAGCTTGGGCGTGGCCACCAGCGAGGCTGCGTTTTGCTGGAGACGGCCGGAACGCGCCAGCCATCGGAACCAACTGCGAATGGCGGCCAGAGCGCGCGCGGCGGAGGCTTTGGAGAGGCCGCGGTCATAGAGAGTGCCCAGGTAAGCGCGGATGTGAGTGTGCTCGATGCACTCCGGGCTTTGATCCTTTCCATAATGCTCAGCGATATAAGCAATGAATCCGCGCAGCTCGCGATCGTATGCACGAAGGGTGTGCGCCGATGCGCCACGCTCATTGGCAAGCACGCGGAGATAATCGGCGACGAGGGAGTTGAGTGCTGGGTTAAGGGTGAACGCGACGGAGGCGGTCATGCGGGTTCCTCGCTGGGCGAAGGGCGTGGAACCAGGTGCAGGCCGCGGCGCGGGATGGGAAGCTCGACTACCTCAGCCCGCTGGCGCGTGGCGCGAGGATGATGCTGGCGATGGACTTCCTTGAGCCTGCCGAGCGCGAGGTGGGTGTAGACCTGGGTGGTGGAGATGTCGGCGTGGCCGAGCATCAACTGCACGCTGCGCAGATCGGCGCCGTGCTCCACCATGTGCGTGGCGCAACTGTGGCGCAGACGGTGGGGACTGGCGTCGGAGTTGGCCATTTTGACCACGTGCCAGACCCATTGGCGGGTGAGCGGCATTCCGCGCAGAGAGAGAAAAAGGCGGGAGGCGTCCTGACGCGTGGGGCTGGATTTGCCGGCCGAGCTTATGCGCGCCAGATGCGGACGTCCCTGTTGCAGATACTCTTCCAGAGCCTCAAGGGCGGTTCTCCCCAGCGGTATAATGCGCTCCTTGTCGCCCTTGCCGCGCACCTGCACGTGACCCATGTCGAGCGCAAGATCGCCTGTGGAGAGCGCCGTGACCTCGGAGACGCGCAGGCCGCCGGCGTAGAGCAGCTCGAGAATCGCGCGGTCGCGCATGAGCGTAGCCCGCGCCTGGGGATGTCTGGCATTGAGGCGCGCACGGTCGAGCATTTCAGTGACCTCCGGCTCGGCCAGAGACTTGGGCAGAACTTTCCAGGCGCGGGGTGATTCGATGTTGATGGTAGGGTCGTGATGAATGCGGCGGTCGAGCAGGAGCCACTTGTAAAAGCCGCGCAGGCAGCTTAGCTTGCGCGCGGAGGAACGGTGGTCGATGCCGTGCGAGCGCAGGTGCTCGAGAAAGGCCGAGACGTCCGCTTGCGCCGCCGTGAGCAGCACGCCGCTGCGCCCCTCGATGAACTCGGCAAAGGTCTTGAGGTCGCTGTCGTAGGCCTCACAGGTGAGGGGGCGCAGACCTTTTTCCACGCGCAGATAGGCCTGGTAGTCCTTCAGCAGAGAGAGATTGCGCGCGGAGTCCACAGATTCGATTATCGGCGGCTGAAGCGGCTGACGGCGTCGATGATCGCGCATTTGAACCTGGTTCATCATGGACTCAACATTGGCAACAGGGTGAGTGAGCGGCAGTAGTGGAAAACTTCGCGTGCGATTGCAGGTTTGCGTGGCATGCGCGAGGCCCGGCAGCGTATAACGCTGGAATGGGGGTTTTGGCAGCAGAGATCGATGGATGGCTGCGCGAGGGCGGGCTAGTGGTGACTGCCAGCGAGCGGGCGGCGCGCGCCCTTGCGGAGGGTTTCCATCGCGCGCGGCAGGCCGAGGGGCTGGCCGCCTGGCTCGCGCCGAAGATTCTGGATTGGAAGAGCTTTGTCCGCAGCGCATGGGAGCAACACGGCGCCGACGCGCGGCTGGTGCTGAACCCAGCGCAGGAAGAGGCGCTGTGGGCGGAGATTGCCGGGCGGGACGGCTCGCTGGCCACTTTGCTGGAAGGCTCACGCCACCGGCTGGCTGCCCTGGCGATGGATGCACAGGAGCTGATTTGCGCGTATGCGCCGCAGTTTTTGCGGAAGACGGCACGCACCGTCTGGCAGCAGGATGCGGGGGCTTTCAGCGGCTGGCTGGAAAGCTTTGAGGAGATTTGCCGGGCTGAGAGCCTGATGAGTCCGAGCCGCCTGCCGCTGGAGTTGATAGCGCTGCTGAAGGCCGAGCAGGCCGAGCGGGCGCCGCTACTTTTGGCGGGCTTTGACCGCATACTGCCCACGCAGCGCAGCTTCTTCGACGCATGGGGCGAGTGGCATGAGACGGAAAAGGGCGAACCGGCCAGTGAAGTTCATTTTTATGAAGCTGCCGACGATAAGGCCGAGCTGACCGCCTGCGCGATGTGGTGCGGACGACGGCTCGCTGTTCAACCAGACACGCGGCTTTTGGTTGTTACACAGGCGGCCGGTAAGCGCCGCGGCGAGATGGAGCGCGCATTTCTTCGCCATTGCGGCGCAGCCTTTGAGTTTTCGCTGGGAGTTCCGCTACGCCAGGTTGCTCTGACGCGGGCGGCGCACCTGATGCTGCGCTGGCTCGACGGCCCGCTCGAGGAACAGGAAGTTGACTGGCTGCTTTCGACTAGCCACGCCGCCGCCAGCTCTCAAGAGACGTCCGCTCTGCAAGCGGCTATGCGAGCATTGCGCCGGAATGGGATGGAACGGATGCAGTGGACGCTCACGGCTTTTCTCGGCGAGAGAACTGCGCGTGAGCTGTTACCGGCAGAATGGGTCAAGCGCATCCGCGACGCACAAAGCCTGCTGGCTGGATTTGCGCAGCGTCCGCAAAGCCCGCTCGACTGGGCGGAGCTGGTTCCGAGTTTGCTGGAGACGATTCGCTTTGCCACCGCGCGGCCGCTCGAGAGCGCTGAATACCAGGCATTCAGCCGCTGGCAGCAGGCCGTGGAGAGCTGCGGCTCGCTGGGCTTTGATGGCCGCAGAATTCAGTGGAACGATTTTCTTTCGCAACTGGGCCGCGCGCTGGACGAGACGCTGTTTGCTCCCGAGTCGCGCGATGCTCCCATCCAGATTATTGGACCGGCCGAGTCCGCCGGCCTGACCGCCAACGCAGTCTGGTTTCTGGGAGCCGACGAGGAGGGCTGGCCCGCCAACGGATCGACGCATCAGCTGCTGCCCGCCGAAGTGCAGCGCGAGGCGGGAATGCCGCACGCCACGCCGCAACTTGATTGGGAACTGGCCGAGGCCATTACGCGCCGCCTTCTGGCTTCGGCAGGCGAGGTTTATTTCAGCTATGCAAAGCAAAAAGAGACCGGCGAGGCCCGCCCGTCGCGCCTGATTGTTCAGCTTGCCGGAGGGGCGCGGAAGTTTTCGGCGGAGTTGAAAGCGACCGATGCGCCGCTTCCGCTGACCGTTGCGTTTGAGGACCGCAGCCGGATTCCCTTCCCTCCGGGCAAACTCAAGGGCGGCGCGAAAGTGCTCACTGCGCAGTCGCAGTGCCCCTTCAAGGCCTTCGCCACGGCGAGGCTCGATGCGCAGGGGTGGGAGCACGCCGAGGCCGGGCTGACCGCCAAGCAGCGCGGCAATTTGCTGCACGATGTGATGAAATCCGTCTGGGCCGGAGCTCCTGACGGAATTCGCACTCATGCGGAACTGCTGAGCTTGAATGACCGGGAAGCTTTTGTCGCGAGCCATGTGCGGCACGTGCTGGCTGAGAAACTGCGCCCGAATCAGCGCGAACTGATGCCCCGCCGCTACCTGGAACTGGAAGGGCAACGGCTGACGAAGCTGGTGACCGAGTGGCTTGAGTACGAGGCTACGCGAATTGAATTTGAGGTCGCGGAGACCGAGGTTAAGCGCACGGTTCACCTGGCCGGAGTCACGCTTGACCTGCGCCTGGACCGGGTTGACCGGCTGAAGGACGGCTCCCTGCTGGTGATCGACTACAAATCCGGTTACGTCTCGCCCAACGCGTGGGAGACGCCACGGCCCGAAGACGTGCAACTGCCGCTCTACGCGGGTTTTGCCCTTGAGCCGAACGAACGTCTTGGAGGGCTGGTTTTCGCCAAGGTACGTACTGGAGATTTGGAATTCGCCGGACGGGTGGACGATGCCGCAGGCACGCTTTCTGCCAGCTTAAAGGGAACAAGCCCGCTGCTCAAGAAAAAGCTCACCAGCGAGCAGCTAGACGATTGGCGGGATTGCATCGAGCAACTGGCTATAAATTTTGTTGGCGGGAGGGCCGAAGTGGACCCGCGCGACAGCCGGGAAAAGACCTGCAAACATTGCGACCTTCAAAGCATCTGCCGCATACAGGAGCGCGACGCGCTACTCGAAGACGAGGATGAAGTCGAGGAGGACGGCGATGAGTAACCAATCACGCCCAGATCCTCCCGATCAACTTGAGCGCCGTCGCGCCCTCGATCACGGACGGTCGATTCTGGTGCAGGCCCCGGCCGGCTCGGGCAAAACGGACCTGCTGGCGCGGCGCTTTCTTCGCCTGCTGGGCGAAGTGGATGAGCCTGGCAAGGTGGTGGCCATTACCTTTACCAACGCCGCGGCCGCGGAGATGCGCAACCGGATACTCGATGAGCTGAGAAAGGCGGAAACGAGCACAACTCGCAATCCCGATGAGTTTTCGATGGAGGCGTTGGCACTACGGGCGCTGGAACATTCCCAGGCGCTGGGCTGGAAGCTGATCGACCTGCCCGCACAGCTTCGCATCCGGACAATCGACTCGTTTTGCCGCGAGCTTGCCCTGCAACAGCCGCTGCTATCCGGGCTGGGCGGCGGCCTCAACATTGGCGAGCAGCCAGAGGAACTTTACCGGCGCGCGGCCCGCGAAGCACTGAGAAAAGTGGACCAGAGCGGCACGGCACGAGGCGCGGCCATTGAGGAACTGCTGCAATGGCGCGACAACGACTGGCAGGAGATGGAAGAGCAGCTGGTGGAGATGCTCAAGAACCGCGACCGCTGGATGCAAGACTTCGTTCTGCAGAGCGAGAAAGATTGGGAGAAGCTCCGCGAGCGGCTGGAACGGCCCTTTGCCCATGCCGTGCGCGATGCGCTTGATAAGTTGAGCGGGCTTCTCGACCAAGTGAGCGGCGCGCGAGAAGAGGCACTGGAACTGGCGCGGTATGCGTGCGAGGAGCCCGGAGATAATTCGCCTTGCCAATTGGCTGAACGTGTCGAGATTCCCTCTGCTCCGTTCGTCACAAAATACGACCTTGATGATGCCCTCGATGTATTCCTTGCCTTGGCCGAATTCATACTTACAGGCAACAACACGATCCGTAAGCAGGTAGACCTCAGACTCGGCTTTCCTACGGGTCCAAGAGCACCTAAAGGGTTTTACAGAGCTAGACACGACATACTTGAAAGTCAGATGGGCTGGGTACCTAACAGAAAAGATGAAAAGAAAACCCAAATGTTGCATTTTCTCCAAAGGTTCGTCAGTATCCCCGGCTTTGAATCCGCCCTAGCTACCGTTCGCAAGCTACCCTCTATCCGCTACACGGAGGAAGAATGGAAGATTGTGAAGGCCTGCTTCACGCTGTTGCGGGAGGCAGTAGGGGAGCTGCACGTGGTTTTTGCCGAGGCCGGAGCCGTGGATTATATAGAGGTGGCGCAGATTGCCCAGCGCGCGCTACGCGGTGAAGACAATCTTCCCACAGAGGCTGCAATGGGTGTCTCGGACAAAATTCGCCACCTGCTGGTGGATGAATTTCAGGACACCAGCCGCCGCCAGCACCAGTTGCTTTCCAGCCTGATTGCCGCATGGCCGGAGCGCGAGGGACGCAGTTGCTTTGTGGTCGGCGACCCCATGCAGTCGATCTACTTTTTCCGCGATGCGGACGCGGAACTCTTTCCGCGCGTGAAGGCCCTTGGCATGGAAATTCCCAATGACACACCTCTGCTCTTCGACCCGGTTTCCCTGACAGCCAACTTCCGCACCACGCCCGGACTGGTTGCCTGGCACAATCAGGCCTTCAAGAAAATCTTTGCGGTGGAAGACGGCAGCGGGATTACGTTTGCGGAGGCGGAACCTGCACGGGAAACGAAGGATGGCGAAGGTTCGGCATTTGAACTGCATTTGGAGTTTGTTCCCCAGACAGGAAAAGCAGCCGATTCCCAGGCCGCGAACGAGATAGAAGCCGCACAGGCAGCACAGATCGAAGAGATTGTCGCCGTAATCCGCAGCCATCAAGGCTCCATGGAGCAGGCACGACTCGCCCAAGAGCGCGGCGAGGATAAAAAATTCCGCGTGGCCGTTCTGGGGCGCGCAAAGAATCATCTGGTGTCCATCGCGCTGGCTCTGCGCGAGGCGGGAGTTCCCTTCCGCGCCGTGGAACTGGAAAAGCTGGCCGAACGCCCCGAAGTACTCGACGCGCTGGCGCTGGCACGCACGCTGCTCAATCCCGAGGACCGCGTGGCCTGGCTGGGCGTTTTGCGCGCACCGTGGTGCGGGCTGTCGCTCGAAGACCTGCACCGCATTGCCGGCAGCGATGAGCCTGAGACGCGTTCCCGGCCTGTTCCGGAGTTGATTGCCGAGCGGCTTTCGCTACTGAGCGAAGAGGGACGACTGGCAGCCGCGCACGCGCTGGAGACGCTGACTTCAGCGACGGCGCTGCGAGCGGCACAGCCAGCGGCCTCGCTGGGAAGCTGGCTGGAAGAGATCTGGCTGCGGCTGGGCGGAGCGGCCTGCGTGGACGCGACTGGACGCGCCAACCTCGACCTGCTGTGGAGCTGTCTGGACAACCTGATGGGCGGCGAACCGGAGCTGGTTGGACCCGGCCTATCCGCGGCCCTGGACAAACTGACTGCCCAGCCCGCCCCGAAGGCGAGCGACACATGCGGCGTGCAGTTGATGACCATTCACAAATCCAAGGGGCTGGAGTTCGAGGTGGTCATCGTTCCCGAGTTGCAGGCCCGCATACGGGGCGGCAAGCTCAGGATGCTGACCTGGCTGGAACGTGGGCTGGAGCGGGGGATTGCCGAGCCGGATGAGCCGGGCGAGATTACCGAGTTCCTGGTTGCTCCCCTGCAACGCAAGCGCGAGGAGAAAGGAAGCGCCAAGGCCTGGGTTGACCGTGTGTATCGCGAGCGCGAATCGCAGGAAGACCGGCGCATTCTTTACGTTGCCGCCACGCGCGCCCGCGAGGAGCTGCACCTGTTTGCGCGTCCCGCGTACACGGAAAAGGACGGGAAGCTGGCCTTGGTGGAACCATCAAACAGCCTGCTGGCCAAGGCCTGGCCGGCGCTGGAAGAAGAGGTTGGCGCGCGATTTGAAGAGTGGAAGGCCGCGAGAGCTGCCATGAAGAGCCGCGCGGAGGAGGAGATTGAGTCCATTGCCGCCTCGGGCGAGAACAATCTGGCCGTTATGCCGGCCCCGACACTGCTGCGGCGGCTGCCGACGAATTATCGCTTCACGCTATCTTCCCAGGTCCCCAAAAGCGAGGGATCTCCACCCCACGGACGAGGACCTGCCCGTGGGGACCCCGGAGCTGGGGCACCCGCAAAGTCATTCGTAATCGGAAGAGGCCACGAGCAGCTTTATACGCGCCACGAGGGCGGAATGCTCTCGCGCGCCCTGGGAAGAGCAGTGCACACGCTGTTGGAGGAGCTGGCGCGGCTGCGCGCGAGGCTGGATTGGGAGGCTGCCCGCTCGGCTCTAAGAGCTTTTGAGCCGCGCATTGCCGCCCAGGCGCGCGCCGCCGGAGTGGACCGGCCCCAGGCGGCGAGGATTGCCGCCGAGGCTCTGCAGATGGCGCTCAGAGCCTCCCACGACCCCACAGGCTCGTGGATCCTACGGCCCCATGCCGACGCAGCCAGCGAGGCTGCCTGGGCCGGAATTGTCGGTGGGGGCATCCATTCCGTGCGCGTGGACCGCGTCTTCCGCGCTGGACCCACGCCCGGCAGCGAGGAAGGCGATTGCTGGTGGATCATCGACTACAAGAGCGCCCACACCGGCAATTCCGAGCAGACGCTGCCGGAACTCCGTGAGCTTTACGCACCGCAACTGGAGGCCTATGCAGGCCTGCTGCGCAACCTGCACGGCGGAGAGGCGCGCGTGTTCGCCGGCCTCTATTATCCACGCCTGCCGCTGCTGGATTGGTGGGAGATGTAGAACTTTTAGGGCCTGACCGGCAGGGTTTACAGGACGGAATCGGTCGGGCGCGGCCCCCCGGACATTACGGACGCTGCAAAGCCCTCCCGTTACAAGTTTTTTAGATTCAAAAAGATTCCTTGTACGCAAAGGGCGGAAGAGGGGTACAATTTTGACGAGGAGAAAAATGGCCGGAGATATGCAACTTACGTGCAGCGACTGTGGGCAGGAGTTTACCTTCACCGCTGCTGATCAGACGTTTTTTCAGGAACGTGGTTATTCGACCCCAAAACGTTGCAAGACTTGCCGACAGGCAAAGAAGAACGATTCGGGGGGCTCCGGCTACCGTTCGGGCTCGACACAGGGAACACCTGTGATTTGTTCGGGTTGCGGCCAGCCTACAACAGTGCCTTTTGAGCCGCGTGGCGACCGCCCGGTCTATTGCCGGGATTGTTACCAGGCGCGCAAGGGCAGCGGCGGCGGATCGCGCGGCGGCCGTTAACCAGGATTTGAGAGGGTCCGGCGAGCTAAACTGCTCATAGGGCCCTTGCAGTTCGGCGAGATCGAGCAACGCTCCCCGGCGATGCTGGTTTGTCTGCGACTGCTGGTCAAGAGCATTGTGAGTAGATTTATGTCCTAATTACTACTCCTCAAGCTCTGCTTCACATTTTTAAGGACTTTTCGCTACACATGGCCAGCCAACTCTCCTTCACAGGATTTGCATGGAAGAATCTCTGGCGCAGACGCCTTAGGACGCTGCTGACGCTGGGCGGCATTGCCATGGCCATTGGCGCGTTTGTGGCGCTGGTGGGCTTTTCGCGCGCCTTTGAGCACGAGTGGCTGCGGATGTACGAAGGCACCGGCACCGACATCGCCGTGGTGGAGAAAAGCTTTCTGAACACCTCGCTGGATGAGTCAGTGGGCGCTAAACTCCGCGCACTGCCGGACGTTGAACAGGCCCGGCCGATGATCTTCAACCTGATGGACCTGACACCAGAGATCAATGCGCTGGTCTTTGGCTGGCAGGCCGATTCCTACGAACTCGATTCGCTCACTCTTACATCCGGGCGACGCTTTCGTGACGGACAGCCTGAAATTTTGCTGGGCGACATCCTGGCTGCAAACCTGAACAAGAAGGCCGGCGACACGATCGAGATCCAAGGCACAACCTTTACCGTAACCGGAATCGATCATGGTGGTTCTGCACTGGAGGCCGGCGCGGTGATCATGCCCCTGGATCAACTGCAGCAGGTATCCAGCCTGCAAGGGAAAGTTACAGCGTTCCATGTACGGCTTCGCCCCGCGCCGGCAGGTGAAGCGCAGGAGCACTACGTAAAGCGCGCCGATGCGGAGATCGAGGCCGCTCTGCCCGGCCTGCACGCCGTTCCGGCGGCGGAGCGCGCCAGCAATAACCAGATTGTGCTGCTGGCACATGCGGCGGCGTGGGGCACATCGTCGATTGCCCTGCTGATCGGAATTCTAAGCATTGCCAACACCATGGCCATGTCGGTTTTTGAACGGACACGCGAGATCGGCATTCTGCGCGCGCTTGGCTGGAAGAGCTGGAGGGTCATGCTGCTGATTCTGACGGAAGCGGCAGTGCTCGGCCTGGCAGGTGGTCTTCTCGGCCTCGGCGTGGGATGGGGCACACTGCGGATACTGTCAAGTCTGCCACAAACAGCCAGCATCGTCTCCGCCTCAGTTACCTGGCTGCACTTGCTGGAGGCGCTGGGCATCTCTGTGGCCTCCGGCCTGGTTGCCGGTGCCATCCCCGCATGGCGCGGGGCGCATCTTTCGCCGGTGGAGGCTCTTCGTCATGACTGAGCCAATTCTGCAAGCGCACGAGCTGCGCAAGAGCTACGACGAGGGGCGCATCGAGGCCCTGCGCGGAGTCGATGTGGCCATAAAAGCCGGAGAGTTTCTGGCCATCAGCGGACCGAGCGGCAGCGGCAAATCCACGCTGCTGCAACTGCTGGGTGGATTGGACTCACCGACCAGCGGCGGGGTTTTCTTCCACGGCACTCGGCTGGGCGCGGCGATTGATCTGGATGTTTTTCGCTCGAAGAAAGTGGGATTCATCTTTCAGGCATTTCACCTTATGCCCACGCTACGCGTTCTGGAAAATGTGCAGGTACCGATGCTGGCCCTGAGCCCCACACCGAACCATCGCGCTGAACGGGCACTGGCCCTATTGCAGGAGATGGGACTGGAGCATCGTTTGCTGCAATATCCCAACGAGCTATCGGCCGGCGAGCGGCAGCGTGTGGCGATTGCGCGAGCGCTGGCCAATGAGCCGGAGATTTTATTGGCCGACGAGCCGACCGGGAATCTGGACAGCGCAAACTCGGCGCGCATTATGGAAATACTGACTGGAATCCAGAAGCAGCGGGGAATGACGCTGATCGTGGTGACGCACGAGAACGAGATTGCGCACGCGGCGGCGCGGCAGATTCGTCTGCGCGACGGAAGGATCGAGGCATGACCACCGCGCCCCTTGCCCTGGCGGCGGTGATGCTCTTCCCAATGGCCGCGCAGGCTGCCGATGCCCCCTCCGCGCTGGAGGCCTCCCGGCATCGATTACAGTCGGCGGATTATCGAGCCAGCGGACACCTGATCCGCGTACAAGCGAATGGCATTCGCATCAGCTATCCAATCACTATCAAGGCGCACTGGTTTCCGGGCGTGCTGCGGGTGTATGTGGAGATTGCCGACGCCGCAAAGTCAGGCACGAATTCGGCGGTGACTGCCCACACGATCACACGCGTCCTACTGGAGATGCGGCCCGGCGGCAAGAACACTATTTTGACTGCGCAAAACGGCGACAAGCAGGCACAGTCACTGCCTTTCGAAAAATGGAGCGAGGGGCTGTTGGGAACGGCATTCAGCTACGAGGACTTTCTGGAGGCACAGTATTTCTGGGCGGAGCAGACGGCGCTGGGAGAGAAGAAATTTGGCTCGCGCGATTGCGATGGATTGAAGAGCAGGCCTGACGCGACTGACCAGACGCATTACGCCGAGGTCACCAGCTGGCTGGATCACGGCAACGGCTTTCCGGTGTACGTGGAGAAGACGCTGAACAACGGCGCAGTGAAGGAGTTTACCTCCTTCGGAATTCGACAGGAGGGCGGCGTCTGGTCGGCGCATCAGATTGAAGCGAAGATGCGCGGCCAGGCCGGTTCGACGCTGCTGATTATTGATCGCGGCACGCCCAAAGCACACCTGAGCATGAAAGACTTTTCCTCAGAACAACTGACACATTTTCAGGATGGCAAATGAGTTTGTTTTTCTTCATCCTCGGCGCGGCCGCGGCCCTAATCGTTGCGGGCATTGTGTATCAAAGGCTGGGCGCGCGCCGTGATCGCCAGCGCTACGCCAAAGACGGCCGCTGGATCGACATCGGAGGCAGGCGCAGGCTTTACCTGGTGGAAAAGGGATCGGGAAACCCGACCGTTCTGTTTGAAGCCGGGATCGCGGCCACCAATCTGAACTGGCTGCACATTCAGGAGCCGGTATCGCGCTTTACCGCGACGGTTTCCTATGATCGCGGCGGGCTGGGCTGGAGCAGCCCGGCTCGCACGGCGCGCACACCGGCCAACATCGCCGCTGAACTGCATAAACTGCTGAAGAACGCCTCCATCAAGCCGCCCTATATCCTGGTAGGACATTCCTTTGGCGGGCTGGTGATGCGCCGCTTTGCGCTCGACTATCCGGCGGAAGTGACCGGCATTTTGCTGGTAGACCCAATGAGAATCGAAGAGTGGCCGCCGCTGGACCCCGGCAAGCAATCGGAGCTTAATCGCGGCAGGAAGCTCTTCCGCATCGCGATTCCTTTTGCGCGCATAGGAGTTGCCCGGCTTGCGGTCACTTCACTTTTTCTGCGCTCAGGCCGCACGGCGCAACGTCTGGCCGGAGCCGCCGGAGACGGCGGCACGCACGTGCTGAACCGCGTAAAGGATGAAGTGGGCAAGATGCCGCAAGAGGTGTGGCCCATTATTGCCGCTCACTGGTCGCGGCCCGACAATTTCGCCGGCATGCGCAGCCACGTGGAGGCCGTTCCCGACACTGTGCGGGAGATGCACAACGCCGCAGCGATTCAGAAGATTCCGGTGCTAGTGCTGACCCCAGGAAAATCATCCCCACTCACCGGCGAAGAGTTGAGCCGCATCGGGAACAACGCGCGGCAGGTGATTGCAGGGGAGAGCGCGCATTGGATTCATCTTGACGAGCCTGATCTGGTGATCGATTCGATCCGGGCTATGGTGACGGCAGCCGCCGCCAAGCCTGCGATGGCGGCCGGTTGAGAGCCAGTGAATCTCTGACAGCGAGATAATATCCCTCAGGGACTAAAACCCGCGTTCATTTTTTGATTGAATTTACGGGCTAAAGCCCTTACCCTTCAGCCTTTACCCGTCAAAACATGAGCTTTTACAGAGATTCATTAGCGCTTCTTTTTTACCGGCTTTGGTGCGGCTTTCTTTGCCGCCTTGACCTGTTTATGGCTGGGAGCAGAAACAGGCTTCTTTTTGGCAGGCGCGGACTTGGCAGGAGGCTTGGCTTTCGCCTTGGTTGCGGGCTTGGCCGCAGCTTTGGCCTTCGCCTTGGCGGGCGGCTTTGCCTGAACCTTTTTAGGCGCGGGCTTACTCTGCGGAAGCGGTTTTTTGGCTGGCGCGGAAGCGATCTTGACCTGCTGCGCGGGTTTGGCTTCCTGCTTGCGCGGGACCTTCATCCCGGCTGGCGGCTGCGGCTTTTCTGCCTTTTCCGCTTTGGGTTGGGCCGATGGCTTGGGAGCTCCCTTGACCGGAGCCGGTTTGGAGGCCGGTTTCTTTGTCCCTTCCTCAATCTCATCTTCGTCTTCACCGTCAGCGGCCTCGGTGTCTTCGGCTAGATCAGCCACTAGATCGATTTTCGGAAGCGCGAGACCCAGATCAAGAACATCCTCGTCGGCTACGGTGATATCGTCCAGATCCTCCTCCTCTTCCAGGTGCTCGTCCAGATGCTCTTCGGATTCCTCATCAAAAGAGTCATCTTTTAACTTGACATCGGCGACGCGCTTAATGCGAGGCCGCTTGATGGTGACCTGGGGCGGCGGAGCGGGCGGCGAATAGGGTTCGAGGAAGGCACGGGCCTCTTCCGGGGTGGTGAGTTTGCCGTCGATCATTTGCAAGAAGACGTTCTGCACGATCTCAGCGAAAGAAGGCAGTTCGGCGGTGATGCGCATCTCCTGCATGAGGGCATACGGGATGCGCTGGCGGATCTCAGGCCAGACCTTGAGAAAGAGGTTGAAGCGTTCCTTGACGGCCGGATCTTTTGTTGTAAATCCAAGCCAGAGAACAGCTTCCGGGTCATAGCTCATGAAGAGCTTGAAGCAGGCGGAGGGTGTAGTGTTCTGCTTGGCCAACAGCACCTTGGCAAAACCCGCAGCCATGGAGTCCAGGTCGTCCCACTCGTCGACGAAGCCGGGGCGCAGCATCTGCTTTTTGATGGAGGATATCTCCCTGCCGGAGAGCTTGGCTGTGAGCAAGCGCATCTGGGCCGCCGACATATCGGCATGAACGCCCTGCATGAGCAGCTCAACGGCCAGCTCGTGCAATGCAATCAGCCCTGCGTCATCGGCTTTGTGGGAGGTCCAAACGGGGTGCAGGAACTTCATCCAGCCCTCGGCCTCGAGCGCCTGCAAAACCTTCAGCCCCTCTTCCTCGTGGCCGATCTGCTCGAGTTCCCGCTTGCGCGCCTGGGCGGAGATACGCTCGATCACGCCTTCTTCTTTTGCGTTCTGATAACGGGTCTGGGTTTTTGGGTCCATCTCCCAGCCCAGCCGCGTCATGAGGCGCGTGGCGCGAATCATCAGGGAGGGATCCTCGAGGAAGCCGTAATTGGAGACCAGGCGCAGGGTGCGGAATTCGATGTCCGCGGCGCCGTTCATGGGGTCCATGAGCAATCCGAAGGAGCCCTCGTTGAGGGAGATGGCCATGGCGTTGACGGTGAAGTCGCGGCGGCGAAGGTCCTCCTGGATGGAAGCCGGGACAAAGACGACTTTTCCGGGCTTAGGGATTTCTAAGCGGTGCGCGGTGACCAGATCGACGCGAACCGTGCCGGGAAAACAGAGGAACAGGGTGCGGGAGTCTTCGTCTTCACCCCACACCTTTGCGCCGAGCTTCGTCATTGTTTTCTTGAGTTTGAGTGTGTTTGTATGGAGGGTAAACTCAAGATCTCGGACGGCATGTCCGCTGGTCAAGTCGCGGACCGCATCCCCGGTGAGAAACAGGATTGTACCGGCTTCGCGAGCTGCCTCGCGCACCTGGCGCATGGCGCTCTGCTGGTCAGCCGAGAGCCGGTTTTCCAGAAGATAGATGTAGTCGGGCATTCCTTTTCCTGCTTCCGTCTTTGATTTCCACAGTCAAGTGCCTGATGGGGTTGCTCTTACAGCAATCTCCGGCATTGGTTGCAAACCGTACCTTAACACAAGTCGGCGCGGTTGGCTATGCCCCAGTGCACCAAATTTGCAGCTTTTCCCTTCCCGGCACCTGCGCGCCATGCGACAATCCAAGCGATGGCCTCTCATCGCAAACCGGTGATCGTAAGAAAGTTCAGCCGCGACTGGTGCGCGGGCTACGCGGGTTTGAGCTTTGGCCAGGACGAGGCGGAGCTGGAGATTCTGGACCTGAGCGGCAAGGTGCTGCGCATAGGCTGGGAGCAGGTAAAGTGGGTCTGCTATGTGAGGGATTTTCCGGCGGGAGAAACCGCCAATCCAGAGCGGCTGCTGCACAAACGCTTCTCCATCCGGCCGCGGACACCGGGGCTGTGGCTGCGCATGACGCTGACCGACGGCGAGGAGCTGGAGGGGTTGGCGGCGAATGACCGCTCTCTGGTTGAGGGAGCGGGGCTGCTGCTGACGCCGCCGGATACGCGCTCGAATACACAGAGAATCTACGTGCCGCGGCAGGCGATTCAGACGTTGGAGGTAGCCGGCTTGATTGGCGCAGCTGGACGCAAGCGGGCCGAGGCTGCCGGACGGACGATGGAGCAGCCGGAGCTATTTCCGATGGAGACGGGCGGTGAGTAGCGAGCACAGAGTGCGTATTGCTGGTTGGCGCACAGCCGCCGCCACTAAAATTCCGGTACAATTCTTGCCATGAAGCTAGGTGAATTGGCAAAGAAGCTGGACGCAGAGTTGCGCGGAGACGCGGAGCTGGAAGTGACAGGCGTGAAAGGGATTGAGGAGGCGGGGCCGACGGATGTGACCTTCGTGGCCAATCCCAAATACGGGGGTCTGGCGCGCAAAACGCGGGCAGCGGCTGTGGTGGTTGAGCCGGAGTTTCCGGAGATTGAAGCAGCGACACTACGCATCAAAAATCCTTACCATGCCTTTTCGCGGGCGCTGGCGCTTTTTTATCAGCCCCCGGTTTATGCGCAGGGAATTCATCCGACAGCGGTGATCGACCCAACAGCGGTAATCGGCGAGGGGGCGCACATCGGGGCTTACGTGGTGATCGGCCCGCGTGTGAAGCTGGGCGCGCACGCCACGCTGTTGCCGCACGTGGTGCTCTATCCGGGCGTGGAGGCGGGCAGGAATTTCTTTGCCCACGCGCATGCCGTGGTGCGGGAAGAGTGCGTTCTGGGCGACGACGTGACGCTGGAGAATGGCGTCATTATCGGCGGGGACGGCTTTGGATTCGCCAAAAATGAGCAAGGCCGCTGGGAGAAGATTCCGCAGTCGGGACCTGTACGGCTGGGCAACCGGGTAGAGGTGCAGGCCAACGCCTGCATTGACCGGGCGACGGTGGGCGAGACACGCATCGGAGATGGAACCAAGATCGATAATCTGGTTCAGATTGGGCACGCCTCGCACGTGGGCGAGAACACGCTGCTGTGCGGACAGGTGGGTCTGGCCGGATCGTCGGAGGTGGGCAACAACGTCATCCTGGCCGGGCAGGCAGCGGTGGCCGGCCACTGCAAGGTTGGCGACGGGGTGATTCTGACGGCGCAGAGCGGAATCTCGCACGATATTCCGCCGGGCAAGACGATCTCCGGCTCGCCGGGCTTTGACAACCGCGTGTGGCTGCGGGCGGTGACCATCTTCCAGCGGCTGCCGGAGGTGCTGAAGCGGCTGGAGAAAGTGGAAAAGAAGCTGGCGGCCCAGAAATCCGCAGAAGGCACGGACGGGAGCCAGGAATGAAGATTCATCCTGGCATTCTGGCAGCCGTAGTGGTGACGGCGCTGATGGCCCTGGCCGGGTGCCACTCGTATCACGTTGAAGTTGCCGTGGAGAATCATACAGGCGGGGCGATTCAACTGCTGGAGATTGACTATCCGAGCGCCAGCTTTGGGGTCAACACGCTGTCGGCGGGCGCGGAGTACCACTATCGCATCCAGTTGCGCGGCAGCGGGCCAATCAAGGCGCAGTACACGGGAATCGACAGGCGGCAGTGCCAGGTGGAAGGGCCTATGCTGTTCGAGCGGCAGGAGGGCCGGATGGAGATCGTACTGCTGCCCGGGGGGAAAGCGGAGTTTCATCCCGAACTGACGGAAGAGAGCGTCAAGGGCAAGTGATTCGAGCCGGTGCAGGGCGATTCCTCCCAGGAATCGCCCTGCGCGGAGTGACAAATGGAAGCAGCAAGACGCCCTAGCGCACGATGCCGCTGAAGAGCGGTGATTGCAACAGACTGCTGAACTCGGCATCGGATGTGGCGAAGTGGATCGATAGGCGCCCCGAGTCGGAGGAGATGGAGGTGGCGCTCAACGCCTGTTTCTCGCTCTCCGATCCACTCGTCTTGCGCACCGTCAAAGCGACGGTCAGGAGCGAAGAGAGGGTGGCGGCGGCAAAGGTGTCTCCAGTGGAGATGGTGAGGTCGAACTTGACGCCGTGCTGGAAGTTCATCGAGTACCAGGAGGCCTGCAGGCGCTTTTGAACGCTTTCATAGTCGGTGAGCGAACCAGCCTGGCCCAGCACCTGTTTCATCATGGTCTGCGTGCCCTTCTGGTCGAGGATGCTCCACAAGGGCTCGGAGTCCACGGATTTCATGGCGTCCATCAAAGTGGCGTTGGTGAGCATGTTGGGCGCAAGGCCATCACGGGCGTCCAGCGACTTGTTCACCGCATCCTCATCGCCGAAGACCATAGTGGATGGATTGATAAAGCAAACCACCATTCCGGTTTTGGCCAGCGGCCAGACCTTGTTGGTGCGCACCAGTTTGGACTTCAACTGCTGCTTGCGAAAGTTGGCCGTAATATCCGATACGGAGAATTGCCCCTGGGCGACGCCGACGGTGTCCAGTTGGTCGCCATCACTTTTAGGGCGGAAGAGGGCAAAGACCAACTGTTCGACATCGTGGTTTTCGTTCAGGCCGGACTTTTGCAGTGCTTCTTCGAAGCGCTTGAGCTCGGGCGGCATGACGCGCGCGCGCAGATCCATGGCGGAGGGCGAGTTCTCCATAACGTGGTAGTCGATGGCCACCAACTGCTGCACATCATGGGGAATGGCAGTGCGAGTTTCAGTGGACAACTGCGCCGCCGGAAGCGACCCGGCCGCGGCAAGCATGAGAGCCGGAATTGAGACTTTCAGAAAAGAATTCAACAACTTAATCCTCCCAGTTACGGCATTTCAGGAATCCATGGGCGGAAACGGCTTGAGAGACCGAATATTCCGCGCTCGATGGCCAACAACGCCGTTTCTGATCCATCTTCATTGTACCCGCTGGTCAGCGTCCGATGCGCCTACCTGACAAGCGTGGCTGTTCCCGCATCATCTGGCCAGTTGATGGGTTCCAATGAATGGACGCAACCAGGTGCAATCCCGCTCATTCGATGACAGGCCCTAGGGGGAAACAGCCGTGAGTCCAATTATTTCCAGAAGGTGTAACCCACCTGCACCTGGAGGCTGGCATTGACTCCGGGGTTGCGGTCGCCCAGCGAGGCCGAGGAGATATGCACGGCGTTCACCGCCAGATCGATGGAACGCTTGTCGCGGGTGAAGTAGTGGATGCCCACGCCACCCTGCGGCGCAAAGTTCCACACACTGGTCGAGCCGTCGACGATGAATCCCGGCACACTCGAAAAGCTGGGGGGGAATTGGCGAGTAGTGTAGACGAGCCCGCCGGCGGCCTGGAACCAAGGCTGAACGCGCCGCGAAGAGGTAAGGAAGTTCCAGCGGAAGATAACCGGTGTGAGGCTGACACCCGTATATGTGCCGCCAGCAACCGGCAGAAGGCAACTGACGGAGGTTCCGCCCGGTTCGACACAGAGATAGGTTGCCGAGTGCGGGGCCGGCGTGTAGGCCTGCCAAAGGGGCATGATGTTGCCGCCAAATTCGAACTGGCCGCTGAGAATGCCCGCATGAACAACCGGGCTCAGCGGCTTGGCCAACTGAAAGCCGGCCCAGAGAAATTTGTAATCCGAACGGTCACCCACGCCGTTGCCATAGTTGACAAAGGGGCCGTATTCCCAGCTTCTGGCATTGCGAACCTGGGCAACCGGGTTGTCCGATGCCGGAGCGGCGGCGGCGACCGGGCCGGACGGTGTTTGAGCGGCGGCGAGGATGGTTCCTGCCATCAAGACAAACACAAACAGCCTTGCGATTCGTGTCAACGTACTTCCCTCCCCTGAATAAAAACTTTCAGATTTCTACAAAAAGGCCGCCACAACCGGGCGGCCCTGCGAGCGCCCCGAGGCGTTCGTTCAGCCGGCCGCTGCTTCCATCTGGTCGGCGTCCATGTCGAAGTTGGAGTGAACATTCTGGGTGTCGTCGAGCTCTTCCAGAGCCTCGAGTAGACGGATCATCTGGGCGGCTTCTTTGCCTTCCAGCTTGGTGTAGGTTGAGGCAACCATGGTTACCTCGCACATCACTGTGGGAATGCCCGCGGCCTTGACGGCGGCGGCAACGCGTTCATGATCGGAGGGATCGGAGATGATCTCCCAGGTATCGCCCTGGTCGCTGAGGTCTTCACCGCCATTTTCAAGCACGATGTCCATCAGCTTTTCTTCGTTGGCGGCGGATTTTTCAATGGCGATGAGGCCTTTCTTGTGGAACATGAAGCGCACCGAGCCGGTCTCGCCGAGGTTGCCGCCGTTCTTGGAGAAGGCGTGGCGAATTTCGCTTACCGCGCGGTTGCGATTGTCGGTGAGAACATCGACCAGGATGGCCACGCCGCCGGGGCCGTAACCCTCGAAGGTGACCTCCTCATAGTTGACGCCTTCCAACTCGCCGGTGCCGCGCTGAATGGCTCGCTTGATGTTCTCCTGGGGCATGTTCTCGGCTTTTGCCGCCAGGATAGCAGTGCGCAGCCGAGGGTTGCCATCGGGATCGCCGCCTCCGCTTTTGGCGGAGATGGTGATTTCCCGTATGAGTCGAGTGAAAATCTTGCCGCGCTTGGCATCCAGCGCGCCCTTCTTGTGCTTGATAGTGGCCCATTTTGAATGGCCGGACATGGAAACCTCAAAGAGACAGAAAAATAGCGGCGCAGTTATGCGCCTGACCTTGTGAGTATATCACCGGGACCGAGATATATCGTGCGTCGCGTTATGCGACAGAGGGCAGCAACTCGGCCTTGCGGGTGACGATGACCAACTTTGCCGGAGTCAGCTCGGGGCCGTCCCAGCCTTCCTTCACGGCCTCGATATGGATCTCGCCCGCATCCCTTGTGGACTGCACAATCAATTGAGCTAACCCGTTGAACAGAGAGCGTTTAGGCTCTTTGTCGCTCTCCTGGCAGTTGGGATCGCCATTGCCCACGCCGAGCAGCGCGCCCTGGCCGGCAACCTTGAAACCGATGAAGTTCGAGGCCGTGGGAACGGGCCGGCCTTCCTTGTCCAGCGCCTCAACGGTGACTATCGCGACGTCCTGTCCGTCGGCATTGATCTCCGCGCGGTCGGCGGTGAGCCGGATGGCCACGGTGGCGCCGGTAGTCTCGCGCTTTTCAGTGAGCAAGACCTTGCCATCCCTGCTGCCCCGCGCCTCGATTACGCCCGGCTCGTATTTGACCTTCCACTCGACATGGCCCAGGCGGGGAACTTTCTGAGAGCCCAGGCTCTTGCCGTTCACGAAGAGCTCGACCTGGTCCAGATTCGAGTGGACCCAGACGGGGATTGGGTCGCCCTCTTTGCCCGCAAAATTCCAGTGGGGAAACAGATGAAGCACCGGCTCCTTTCCCCACCAGGCCTTGTAGTAATAAAAGGTGTCCTTGGGGAATCCGCATGTGTCCACGATGCCGAACTGCGAGTTGATTGAGGGCCAACCGTAGGGCGTGGGCTCGCCGCGATAGTCAAAACCGGTCCAGGCGAAGCCGCCCGCCTCCCACTCGCGCGTGGCATAGAACTTCCACCACTCCTCAGCCTGCTCACCCCAGCCAGGATTGTTTACATCGTAGGCGCTCACCGTGTTGCGCAGCTTGTCGGTGGAATAAACGCCTCGGGTTGCGACCGAGCTGGCCGTCTCCGAGCCATAGATCGGGCGCTTTGGATTTAACTTGTGATATTCGTCGGGGCGGTTCAAGCCGTAGTTGAAGCCGATGATGTCGAAGGCATCGGAGACGCCTTTCTTGTTGTCTCCGTTGACCGCCGCGGAAACCACGCGCGTGGGGTCGAGTTCGTGGCAGCGGCGCACCATAGTTGCCGCAATCTTCGCGCCCTCTTCCGCCATGCTGTCCTGCAACTGCCACTCCTCGTTGCCGATGGACCAGAGGATGATGGAGGGCGAGTTGCGATAGCGCTTGATCATGGTCTCCAACTGCGCCATGCCCTCGGGGTTGGAGCTCATTTGGCGTGTTTCGCACATCATCATCATGCCCATGCGGTCGCAGGCCTCCACCCACTCCGGGGTGGGCATATTGTGCGAGGTGCGCACGGCGTTCGAGCCCATCTCGCGCAGCACGCCCATCCGGAAATACTGCAGGCGGTCAGGCAAGGCTGCGCCCACCCCAGCGTGATCCTGGTGATTACAGGTGCCCTGAATCTTGAGCGGCTTGCCGTTGAGGAAGAAGCCATGGTCGGCATCGAACTTAACCGTACGAACGCCGAAGTAAATACGCTCGGCGTCGCGGATTTTTCCGTTTGATTCCACGGTGACGATGGCGGAGTAAAGATTTGGCTCATCCACCGACCACAAGGCCGGGTTGAGTAGCCTGGTAGAGGCGATGAAGTTTGACGAGCCATCGGCCGGAATCGATTGTGCCGGCGATTCGACCGCAGCCACCGTCTTGCCCGCGGCATCGAGAATCTTCCAGCTCACTTTGGCGTTCTCCACCTGATTGCCTTCGTTCACCACAACCGTGCTCATAGTAAGAGTGGCGGAGTTACCCTTTAAATCCGAGCGGACATTGCTCTCCCACTGGCCGAAATGCAATACATCGGTTTTGGTCAGCCAGACATGGCGATAGATGCCCGCGCCCTCGTAGAACCAACCGTCGCCGAAGCTGGCATCGACGCGCACGACGATATAGTTCTTCTGGCCGTAGCTGAGAAAATCCGTGAGGTCAAAGCTGAAGGGCGCGTAGCCATTATTGTTGCGGCCTATGAAGCAGCCGTTGACGAAGACCAGCACGTCGCGGAATGCGCCATCGAAGTCGACGGCGATGCGCCGGCCCGCGTCGCTGGCCGGAATCTCGAACTCGCGCCGGTACCAGCCCACACTGGTCTCCGGGTAGCGGCGGCCGAGAGGTTTGTATCCATGCGAGTTGAGTTCCTCGTCGCGCACAAAGGGGAGCTCGACGGCCCAATCGTGGGGCAGGTTCAGCGCGCGCCACTTGGAGTCGTCAAAGCCGGCCTTGGCGAATTTGAAGTCGCCGGTCTTGGCAAAATCTCCCTGCCCTGTGCCAAAGCCCAGATCGCGGGCCGGGTCGGTTCCGTGGCCAAACTGAAACTTCCAGCCAAAGTCGAAGAGCAACCGTTGGCGGGGCGCGATGGCTGGAGATGCATTGGCCGGGAGCGGACCCGGAGAAGCGGTCAACCCCATTGCCGAACGGGCCCAGGCCGAGCGCGCCACAAGGGAAGAAACCGAAAGAGCCAGTCCAGATGAGAGCAGTTCCCGACGAGAAATAACGGCCATGAAAAACCTCTTTCCTGTGAAGATATACCGTAGACGACCGGAAAACGCCAGTCGCCGGGCAAAAACAAATTCTAAACCCGGCAGGCAGAGGGCACCTTGGCAATGGAGATAATCAAAATGCATCGCGCATTGCCAACGGCTATTCTGCTGGAACACAACTGGGAAATGATACACGCAATGAGTGTGTGAAGCTGATAGTCTAAGAACATGAATTCAGGGGCTTTGGTCTTCCCCGGAAGCCTAGGCAATACCGCCCCACAGGATTACACAGCGGCTTGCCCCTGCTGCTTGCTCTCACGCGACTCCGAGGGTTGGTCACCGAATGATTGACATTCATCAACATCTGATCTACGGAGTCGACGACGGCTCGCCCAACATGGAGACTTCCCTGGCCATGGCGCGAGAGTCGGCGGCGAATGGCGTAACCCACATTGTTTGTACACCGCACGCCTGCGAGCAATATCCCTATGAAACCGCGCTGATCGAAGCACGATTCGCCGAACTGCGCGAGCTTTTGCAGGGCCAGATGGAACTGAGCCTGGCATGCGACTTCCACATGAACGCGGAAAATATCGCGGAGGCGGCGGCCAATCCCCTGCGCTACTCCATCGACGGCAAAGGCTACCTGCTGATTGAATTCCCCAACACAGTGATTCCCCCGCAGATGAACGACGCCTTGTTCCTGCTGCAATCAACGGGCTATCGGCTGATTGTGACCCATCCGGAACGATACCCAGCGGTGCTGGGCCGGCCGGAGATGCTGGCAGCGTGGCTGCGCATGGGCTGCCTGGTCCAGGTGACCTCCGGCTCGTTGTATGGGCGCTTCGGCAAGATGGCGGAGGCGTTTTCCAACGAGTTGCTGGAGCGCAACTGGGTTCACTTTATCGCCAGCGACGCGCACAACATGAGCGGGCGTCCGCCACACCTGAAAAAGGGCTGCGACTATGTGAGGCATAACGCCGGCGAGGAGACTGCGCGCCGGCTGTGCGAGACGAATCCACGGGCGGCGGTCGAAGGCGCCGAGTGGCCGGCGCAGCCTGAGCCCGAGGGACTATGGGAACGCGTGCCCATGAAGTTTCATGCGAAGAAGTTTGCCGGTCCGCATGGGAAGAGCGCTCGCGCAGAGAGCGAAATTGATGCGCCCAAGGCTGGATTTTTCAAGCGAATCTTTGGGCAATAGGCGCGCGTGCGCCGGAAGCAGAAAGTCCGGCTCCTATAGTCCCAGTCCACCATCGACAGCCAGAACCTGTCCGGTGATAAAGTGCGGCCCGGCGGCAAAGAAGAGAACTGCCTGGGCCACGTCGTCCACGCGGCCGTTGCGCCGCATGGGAGTTTTGGCGGCAAAGCGCGCCGCTGGACCGGCGGGATTATCTTCCTGTTCTATCCATCCTGGCGCGACGCAGTTGACGCTGACCTCGGGAGCGAAGGCCTTGGCCATGGTTTGGGTGAGCATGTGCAGGGCGGCCTTGGAGGCGCAATAGTGGGCATGACCAGCCCAGGCGTGAATCCCGCCCAAGGAGCCTATGTTCACGATTCTGCCCTCGACAGCGCGCAGATGTTCCAACGTTTCGCGGGCCATCAGGAAGGGACCGCGGGCGTTGGTTTCGAAGACCGCATCCCATTGCTCGAGGGTGAGCGATTCGAAGGACGCGGATTCAAAGACGGCGGCGTTGTTGATGAGCAGATCCAGCCTCCCGAAGCTGCCCACGGCGGCAGCTACGGCGGTTCTCACCGAGAGCACGGAGCGCACGTCGCAATCGACAGCCAAGGCGCGGCGGCCAAGGCTCTCGATCTCGCGGGCGGTCTCGACGGCTTCAGCGTGAGAGGCGCGGAAGGTGAGGGCCACATCCGCGCCTGCTTCAGCCAAGGCCAGCGCAATGCCGCGGCCAATGCGCCGCGCGCCTCCGGTAACCAGTGCCGATTTGCCGCCGAGGGGTTGGGTGGGCATCATGGCTTCAACGACAGCCTCCCTGGAGCGTGGCTCGTGGTGATTCAGGGTTTCGCTTCTGTGACGCCCTGCGACTGTGCCGATGGAGCGGCTGAACGCACAGGCAGCACCTTGTAGAGCCCGCCGATAGCTTTTTCGCTTTTGCCATCCCTGAAACAGAAGATGGGTACCTCAAGCAGGCCTGCTGAAGCTGTCCCCTTGGCGAGTTCGGCGTGATAACAATCCTCATCAATTTTTATCAACTCCGTCGCGATGTGAAGGGGTTTGCCGCCGTTACCCGGCAAAATTGATTTGGCAGGATCATACAACCCCAACATTTCATCCTGGGTCGGCAGCCGCCAGTCGGTGAAGCCGCCTGCCTGATAATTCCCTACAAATGAATTGGCGCCGTGCATGGTGAGGAGTGAGGGGTCGGCTTCATCAGCCCACATCAGGTTGGTCTTTGTATCCAAAACCGTTCCGTCATCATACGCAATGAAACGGCCGTCCCTGCCAGTCTCCTTTTTCGCCGGGTGGGCAGTGTATATGGAGTACTGTTCTCCGGGGCGCTTCATCCGGATATCGATGGCGAGCTGGGCCTTGTCAACCTTGAAGTCGTTCCCGTAAGTTTGAAAGCCCTTGGCGATGATCTGCAGCCGCACGACGTCTCCGATGGGCAGCACGTCGATGATAGCCTTGCCGTCCTCATTGGTCTTCAGCTCCATGTTGCCCTTTTCCCTCTCGCCCTGCACGGGGTGGAAGATGACAGAGGCATTCTCGATGGGCTTGCCGCTCGCGTCGCGCACCACGGTGACCTCAATGCGCGCGGTGGGCGGAGGCATTTTGAATTTGCGGCCACGGTTGGAGGAGTTCTGTTGAGCGCCGGCAAGCAGCGAAGCGAGGACCAGGCCGAGTACAGCCAGGACGGCAAAAAAACGACAAGAAGAACTGCGCATCATAGGCATCATTGTAAATGGTGACCTGCCTGGCTCTGCCAGCGAGCTACCTCGGAGTCTTTTTATGCGCCGAGGCCACCGCGTCGTGCGGATTCCTGCCGCAGAGAATGAAAATTCAAACTATATGAGTGAGTTTTGCTCATATTTTTGCATACCCTCTTGACAAAGTTGACGGTCTTGCTTATCGTTAGCAATTGGATGGCGAGAGTGCTAGCAAATAGCTGGCATAACTGCTCGCCGTGGTTGCTGCACGGATTATTAGCTGCAACCCACTCATTCCAAAGCGTTTTATCGAATACAACACAAACTCCGCGGTGGGGCCAACCCCGATCCGCGAGTGAAGGAGAAGCGAAGCAATGGCAGCAGCAACAGTAGCAACGAAGTTCACCCCGCTTCATGACCGCATCCTCGTCCGCCGTTTGGAAGAGGGCGAAACCATCCGCGGGGGCATTATCATCCCCGACAGCGCAAAAGAGAAGCCCCAGGAAGGCGAGGTAATCGCCGTGGGCAAAGGCAAGTCCAACGACGAAGGCAAGGTCTTCCCCCTGGACGTGAAGGCGGGCGACAAGATTCTCTTCGGCAAGTACTCCGGCACGGAGATCAAGATCGATGGCGAGGAGTTTCTGATCATGCGCGAGGAAGAAGTACTGGGCATCGTGAAGAAATAGGCGCTCCGCGCTTTAGCGTTGGTCAACAGATTTCGCAGACTGACCACAGACAACTAACAACTGTTTCAAGGAGAGATACGGAAATGGCAAAGCAGATTTTGTACGGTGAGGAATCCCGTCAGGCGATTCTGCGCGGCGTGAACACGCTGGCGGACGCCGTGAAGGCGACGCTCGGGCCGAAGGGCCGGAACGTGGCAATCGAAAAGAAGTTCGGATCGCCGACCATCACCAAGGACGGCGTAACCGTGGCCAAGGAGATCGAGCTGAAGGACCCGATGGAGAATGTGGGCGCCCAGCTGGTGAAGGAAGTAGCCTCAAAAACCTCCGATGTGGCCGGCGACGGCACGACGACAGCGACGGTACTGGCGCAATCGATCTTCCGCGAGGGCGTGAAGACGGTGGCCGCCGGGGCCAACCCGATGGCCTTGCGGCGCGGCATTGAAAGGGCCGTAACGGCGATCATCGGCACGCGCGACAAGGAAGGTAAGTGGACCGAGGGCGGCGCGCTGGGCAAACTGTCGAAGCCTGTGAATGAGGGTTCCGTGGCCCAAGTGGGCACGATCTCAGCCAACGGCGACCAGGAGATCGGCGACATTATCGCCGAGGCAGTCAAGGTAGTGGGCAAGGATGGCGTTATTACCGTAGAAGATTCGAAGACGGGCCATACCTTCCTGGAGAAGGTCGATGGAATGCAGTTTGACCGCGGCTACCTGAGCCCTTACTTTGTCACCGACGCCGAGCGGCTGGAAGTGGCTCTTGAGGATCCCTACATCCTGATCTATGAAAAGAAGATCAGCGCGATGAAGGACCTGCTGCCCCTGCTGGAGCAAGTGGCGCGCAGCGGCAAGCCGATGCTGATCATCGCCGAGGACGTTGAGGGCGAGGCGCTGGCCACTCTGGTGGTGAACAAGCTGCGCGGCACGCTGAACGTGGCCGCGGTGAAGGCGCCGGGCTTTGGCGACCGCCGCAAGGCGATTCTGGGCGACATTGCCATTCTGACCGGCGGCAAGGCCATTACCGAGGACCTGGGCATCAAGCTGGAAGGCGTGAAGCTGGAGGACCTGGGCAAGGCCAATCGCATCACCATCGACAAGGACAACACCACGATCGTGGACGGAGCCGGCAAGGCCAGCGACATCGACGGCCGTGTGAAGGAGATCCGTTCGCAGATCGAGAAGACCACCTCGGACTACGACAAGGAGAAGCTGCAGGAGCGGCTGGCCAAGCTGGTGGGCGGCGTGGCCATCATCAAGGTGGGCGCGGCTACCGAGACCGAGCTGAAGGAAAAGAAGGCGCGGGTCGAGGATGCATTGCACGCGACGCGCGCTGCAGTGGAGGAAGGCATCGTTCCCGGCGGCGGCGTGGCACTGCTGCGCAGCATTCCGGCTGTGGACGAGCTGATCAAGAAGCTCGAAGGGGACGAGAAGATCGGCGCGCAGATTGTACGCCGCTCGCTGGAAGAGCCTCTGCGTCAGATCGTGGCTAATGCCGGCGCCGAGGGCGCGGTGGTGGTGGCCAAGGTGATCGAGGGCAAAGAAAAGGACAAGGATGCCTTCAACGCGCACTTCGGCTACAACGCTGAAACCGGGGTCTACGAGGATCTGGTGAAAGCCGGCGTGATCGACCCCACCAAGGTGGCCCGTACGGCGGTGCAGAATGCCGCCTCAATCGCTGCCCTTCTGCTGACCACCGAAGCCCTGATTGTGGAGATTCCGGAGCCCAAGCCAGCACCAGGCGGCGGCCATGGCGGCGGCGGCATGGAAGGCATGTACTAACCACCCCAGCGACGAAGACCTGTCGCCGGGGACCTCGGCTAGGACTTCGCGTCTTGCGAATCGCGCCTTCGGCGCAAAAACAAAGGCCTCCAGCTTCGGCTGGGGGCCATTTTTTGTGCGGTAATGCTCTTACAGACAGCCGTCTCTCATCATCCGCCAATGATCTTACGCGGCGGCAAGGTGAAGAAACGTACTCTTGCTAAGAGGCCTGCATGACCACCACGTTCGTGGTGACGATGGGCGCGGGCACCGGAGCGCTCTGCGGCCGCATAGAACGCAACCACCCGGCGGCTAGCCAGGAGCGCGGGATCAAAAACTCTGACCAGCCGCAATCCAGGCAAACCTGAATGTCGGGCGAAGGCGTCAAGGGAGGATGACTCAAGGTGCGGTGACTATTGCGATAGAGTCGAATCTCGGCGGGAATAATAGAAAGGGACGCAGACTGACATTTCGGACAATTCATGGGATACCCCTGAAGCAAAAACATCAAAAAAAGCAAATGTACAACATTAGGAGAAATTAACTTTAAACTTTTGTGTAGAAGATATTCAACGTTAAATGTGTAAAGATGAAACAACATAGCCAAAAATCTGCAATTTTGGATAAATATGCTTTGATGTTATCAAATTACTTTTAAGTTGTTTTAGGCATATTCTACCCTTCATTTGCCTGTCTGACAGCGCGGATTCAGCGTGAATACCTTGCTCAGCGAAGTTCAACCGGGCAGCGTTTTCAGCCCTGGAATTGTGTGGCTAAAAAAACGCGGCGGCCGAAGCCGCCGCGTATGTAGTAGGAACCTACTGCCTTAGAAATTGAAGCGGGCAGCGATTTCAATTTCACGTGGCGTGTACAGGAAGCCCTGGCTGTTTGAATTGGTGACCGCACCGTAGGTGCTGGACTGAAAGGTTGCGTAGTTTGTGCTTCCACTCGTCGACAGCACGTAGGCTGTGGTGTTCATGGAAGTGACGTTCTGGTGGTTGGCAATGTTGAAAATGTTACACATGAGTTGCAGGTTGCGGCCCTTGTCGAAGGAGACCTGCTTCTGGAAGCGAACGTCATCGACTTCGCGGTGCGGATACCTCTTGGTGTTGGATCCGATCATGGGAATTAATGTGGAACCAGAGGCGCCATTCCAGTAGCTTCCGATGTCCGCATTGATGTACGAACTAACTGCGACAGTATAAGGCAAGCCGTTCTGGAACTGGAAGCTGTTGTCCAGGCTCCAGTCATTGAGCAGGTACTTCACCCAGTTGGTTGTCTTGCTGTTCGGGAACCTATAGAGCGCATATGCCACAGCCCTGTTGGGCACGTTGTAGGCCGAGTTACCGTAGTTGATGCGCGGGTTGTGATATGGATCGTACCAGTTGTTGGTTGCAGTGGTAGTGTTGGCCTGCTGTGCAAAATCCAGAGCGTGCGACCAGGTGTAGTTGACGTCAAACTGAATGGTATGCAGCGAGCGATTGAGAATCTCGAGCACCATGGCATTGTAGTTCGAGTTGATGTTACTGATCAGTTCGCTGATGGTTTGGAAATTCGCGGCATTGGCGCCGAAGAGGTTGGTGTTGCCATAGGATGTGTAGACCGGAACGGTATATGTTGCCCCGTTGGGCAGCGGGCCCTGCCCAGAAGTGTCAGAAATAGTAATCACCTCGTCGGTGGTAGTAGGATTGAGATTGACGTCGAGCCAGTTGGGCAATTCGCGTCCCAGCGCTCCCAGATAGCTTCCCTGGATGTACGTGCCATGTCCGAGGTGATGCTGAACCATCAGGTCGAACTCCTGTACCTGCGGGTCACGCAGGTTTGGAGCCAGGAAGTAGGAAGACGGCTTGGCGCCCGCACCGGTAGCCGATTCGATATTCGGGAACTGCGGGCCGACGGTAGTGGTGTTCTTATAGGTTGAGGTAAACTGCCCGTTGGCACTGCCAGTGTTCAGCCGCATGTTGAGCAGGTTTCCGTTGGTTATACGGCCATAATAAACTCCATAGCCGCCGCGCACGACCGTGTTGCCCTTGCCGAAGAGGTCATAAGAAAATCCGATGCGTGGCCCGAAGTTCATCTTGTCACTTGGATTGTTAGTCAGGCCGGGATAGGCGTAAAAGTATGCGCCACTGGTGGCGTTGACCGTAGTGAGAGCAGCGCTGGCCGCGGGCAGAGCCTCGTAATCCCAGCGCAGGCCGAGTTCCAGGCTCAGGCGCGGAGAAAACTTCCAGTTATCCTGGGCAAAGATACCCGTGTCCATGGTGGCAACTTCAAAGACTGGATTGCCAAATCCCTGAACGAAGGACGAGTAGCAGGGATAGGTTCCGGTGATGGTGCTTGAGGAATAAGAGGCCGAAGCACTCTGGTTGCATCCGGTCTTGGTCGTTGTAACGGTTTT
>Ga0326727_10000918_pt1 | contig 114840 bp, 79 predicted proteins | sample MB2enrmetagenome_FD_207643 | JGI IMG/M metagenome (GOLD analysis project Ga0326727, IMG submission 207643) | Lab enriched peat soil microbial communities from McLean, Ithaca, NY, United States - MB29MY | ecosystem: Environmental > Terrestrial > Soil > Wetlands > Peat | place: USA: New York... | reverse complement strand
TTCACACATCAAACTATTTGTCGCGCCAAAGTTATTCACCGTCGGCTGCGGGGAGAGCGCCCAGAGCTCTCCTCGCCACCGGTGAATAACTTTGGAACACCTATAAGGATACGGTGTGGTGAAGGTGTGGTGACGGTGCGGTCCGGACTCCTGTCGCTGGCGGTTTGGGCGAATGTATGCATCTGAAGCCATCCTCGCCTTCTCGTCCCTCAGGTTCCCAACTTCCGATGCTAGTGGCACTTGCGCACTCCAGCCCTGGCACCGCACCCGCGAAGACCCAATGGCAATGCCTCAGTGGAAGCGGGCAGGGCGGGCGCATCTCGACAGTACCACCTGCCGCCAGCCGCCCAAACCCGAATACCGAAGGCCGAAAACCGAAGGAAATCCGAAGTCCGAAACCCGAATCACGCACCCCGCTGGCAGGGCAGCAGTTCGGCGGCGGCAGGCCCGGTTCGGGCTTCGGCCTTCGGCCTTCCTTCGGCCTTCGGGCCTCGGGTTTCGGATTTGGACCCCCGCAGCCTGGTGGTACTGTCGAGATGCGCCCGGGCAGGGCAGGGGACCGGGAATTTCCTTTTCTTCAGGGGCTTTGCGGGTATCTTCTGGCGCTACGCATTGAGCAGATGGACGCAGCGCACATAAGAAATTTCAGCATCATCGCCCATATTGATCATGGGAAGACGACGCTTTCCGACCGGCTGCTGCACCGCACGGGCACCATCACGACGCGCGAGATGGAAGACCAACTGCTCGATTCGATGGACCTGGAGAAGGAACGCGGCATCACCATCAAGGCCCACCCGGTCACGATGCGTTACGAGGCGAAGAATGGCGAGACTTACGAGCTGAACCTGATTGATACGCCGGGGCACGTGGATTTCTCGTACGAGGTCTCGCGCAGCCTGAGCGCGTGCGAAGGGGCCCTGCTCATCGTGGATGCGGCACAAGGCGTCGAGGCGCAAACCGTGGCTAATGTACACCTGGCGATGAAGGTGAACCTCACCATCATTCCCATCATCAATAAGATAGATTTGCCGCACGCCGACGTCCCGCTGGCGAAACGGCAGTTGGAGGACATTCTGGCCATTGCCGGCGACTCCGCCATTTTGGCGAGCGCCAAGGAGGGCATCGGCATAGACGAGATTCTGGAGGCGATCGTGGCGCGGATTCCGGCGCCCAAGCCCACCGGCGCGCCCTCGCTCCAGGCGCTGGGGTTCGATTCGTATTTTGACACTTACAAGGGGGTGGTGACGCATGTGCGGGTGTTCAACGGGGAGTTGAAGCCGGGGACGCAAGTCAAACTGCTGCATTCGGGCAAGAACGTGGAAGTGAAGGAGGTAGGCAGCTTCAACCCCAAGCCTTACCAGCGCGAGAGGCTCGAGGTCGGCGAGACCGGCTACATGACCGCCAACATCAAGAGCCCGCAGGAGGTGAAGATGGGGGACACCATCACCGATACGCGGCATCCGTCACCCGCGCTGCCGGGCTTCAAGGAGATTCATCCGATGGTGTTCAGCGGGATCTACCCGATCAACACGGGGGACTACGAGCACCTCAAGGCCAGCCTGGGGAAGTTGCAGTTGAACGATTCGGCCTTTGCCTACCAGCCCGAGACGTCGGTGGCGCTGGGATTTGGCTTCCGCTGCGGATTCCTCGGCCTGTTGCATTTGGAGATTGTCCAGGAGCGCTTGCGCCGTGAATACGGCATGGACATCATTGCGACCTATCCCAGCGTGATCTATCGCGTAACCCTGACCGATGGCACGGTGAAGGCGATTGATAACCCCGCGTATTTGCCCGAGCCGACCTATATCCAGACGATCGCTGAGCCGATGGTGAAGGTCTTCGTCATCTGCCCAAATGAATACATCGGCGACATGATGGCGCTGATTACCGAAAAGCGCGGTGCGGTGGACAACACGGAGACGCTCGATTCGCGACGGGTCATGCTGACCGGGCTGGTGCCGCTGAACGAGATACTGATTGATTTCCATGACCGTATCAAGAGCCTCACCCGCGGCTATGGCTCTATGGATTACGACCATGCAGGTTATCGGGAATCGGACATGGTTAAGCTCGATATGCTGGTGAACAGCGAGGCCGTGGACGCGTTCTCTTGTATCGTGCACCGGGACAAGGCGGAGGGCAGGGGACGTGCCCTGGCTGCGAAGCTCAAAGAGGTAATACCCCGTCAGCAATACGCGGTAGCCATCCAGGCCGCTATCGGCGGCAAAGTCATCGCGCGGGAGACCGTGGGCGCTTTGCGCAAGGACGTGACGGCGAAATGCTATGGCGGCGACATCTCGCGGAAACGGAAGCTTCTGGAGAAGCAGAAGGAAGGCAAGAAGCGCATGAAGTCGTTTGGTTCGGTGAATATCCCGCAGGAAGCTTTTATCGAGGTTCTTAAAGCATAGTATGGCTAAAGCAGAGAAACAGCAGTCGAAACCGCGAGCGAGTGCGCCAGCCGCGCCGGCTCACCAGTCCCGCGAAACGCCGGGCTCGTCGTTGCCCGTCGTGCTCCGCTGGTTTCTGTCCAAAAGGGTTCGCGAGGCTACCGCCATGCGCAAGCACGTGGTGAAGCTCCTGAACCACCAGCGGGACATTCTGGCGCCGCAAGCCATCGAGGCCGTTCAGTCCGCTGTAGCCAACAGCAAGCGGGGCATTGCGGAGGGGGCGGATAACGAGGCCCTGGAGAAGCAGATGGAGAGCCTGGAAGCGGCGGCCAATAAGTGGCTTAAGCCCTATCCCAATGCCGCCTGGCGCGAGAACGTCGAGGTGTTGTTGGTCGCCCTGACCGTCGCCATGGGCATCCGGACCTTCTTCCTGCAACCTTTTAAGATCCCTACGGGATCAATGCAGCCAACCCTTTACGGGGTGACGTCGGAGAACCTGATTAACCATGCAGATTATAAGATCCCGATGGGCTTGACGAGGGTGCGCCAATGGTTTGAGGGCGTGTCATATATTCACAAGGTTGCTGCCAACGAGGGCTTGCTGCAAAGTGTCAGGCCTCCGGTTCGGCTTCTAATATTCAACATAGTCCAGACGCTGGTAGCGGGGGGAACCTCGTACACGATTTGGCTTCCGCCTGACTATGGCGCGCCGCCCGCCGGGACGCTGGAGGTGCGTGCTGGACTGCAGCCCGGCCTGCAATCCTTCACCAACGGCGAAGACATTGTAAGACTCCGTGTGAACGCCGGTGACCACTTGTTCGTTGACCGCCTGACTTACAATTTCCGCCCGCCGGAGCGTGGTGAGATCGTTGTCTTCGAGACGCAAGGCATTCCTGAGGAGAACCGGCTGCGCTTCGGCATCCCCGGAGACCAGTTCTACATTAAGCGCCTTGTGGGCCTGGGCGGCGAAGCCTTATCGCTGAAGGAGGATTTTAAGGTTGGCGGTAGCCCCTCCTTCGGCACGGTCCCGGTCGGGCATCTCGTTGTGAACGGCCAGCCCTTGAGCGCGGCAACTCCGCATTTTGAGAACCTTTACTCTTTTTCTGGCGCTCGCGGCACGAACGTTCTCCAGTATAAGGATGGTCATTATTACGGCCACGCTATGTTCGGGCATCTGGCCCCGGGAGCGACTTTCCAAATCAATACGAATCATCTCTTCGTCATGGGCGACAACACCATGAACAGCCTGGACAGCCGCTATTGGGGAGATTTTCCGGCCAGTTCCGTCATCGGCAAATCCTTCTTCGTGTACTGGCCTCTTACGGACCGGTTTGGCTGGGGTAATCAATAATAGGAATCTGCCGAGTTTTAAGATAGGGCACGCTCGTTGGCATCCCCGTACACCAGCCAGTGGTGCGGTGGGAGGCACTGGCTCACCAATAATCTTGCTGGAAAGGCCCTGCCCTGTGTTGCCGCACAATGTTTGTTATATTCAGTTGTGATAAATTGGAGGAACATAAATGTTACGTTGGTGTAACAGTCATAATAATTATGTTGACTAATAACACCAAAGTAAGGCATACTTATCACAATGGAACGAGACCGGGCAGATGCGGCGTGGTTGTGGCAAGAGGCGGTGAATCGCCTTGAGTCACTCTCTTTTCGTGTCCGCGAGGGGCGCGATTTAGAGGCCGCAGCGGAGTTTTGCCGGTTCATCCTGTTTTCCAGGGTGGATAAACTTTTGCAGCCGTTTGCGGGCGACGGCGGCGCGAAGGTTGACCCGGCCTATCTGATGTGGAAAGCCAAGGATTTGCTGCAACAGGTGCAAGACCTTCACTCCAGCGGAAAAGTGCCGGAAAAGGCCAACAGCAGCGCAATGGAAGGCATCCTGCACAAGCTCGACATGATTGCCGGGCATGTCGCCAAGTTTTCACCCCCTGAACCGAAGAGACGGAAGGCGCGGGCCACGCTCCGGCCTGCCCTTCGCGTCATCGCAGGGGGTGGCAAGTGAGGTAAAAGCGGTGGTGGCTGGCGCGCAGCGCCAGCCCCACCGCGCTTACCTTGTTTACTATTAAACATCTCTAGTTTTCCTGAGAAGGAAAATGAGGGATGGTAATGGTAAAACGGCGAACAATTCTCAGTATTCCAGAGGACAGAAAGGAGGTGAAAAGCTATGGCAACTTACAGGCGTGCGTTAATCAAGTGCGGCTCTACGGTTTGGCTGCGTGTTGAGGATGGCAGTTTGCATGACATGGGTCGGATGACGGGCGATGAGTTGGCCGCGTATGGCGTGGCAGGTCGTTTGCCGATTCTGCAAACGGTGGGCGATGTGGCCCGGTTCGATGGCCGCTTGACGCATCGCGCAACGTGTGACCTTGTGCGGCGCAACGCATAAGCTCGCGTAATGCAGTGCCCTGCGTGTCTCTGTGGCGGTGGCGTTTTCCAGGGTGTCGTTTACCGGAGAGCGCAGGGCAACTTCCGTTATATTCAATTGCCGGATAAAAGCTCCGATCCGGCATTGTTTGACACCCTCAGACCCGTGGCGGTTTGTGGGTTGTCGGGTCGGGCCACAGGGAGCGGTGGGTCTTCCAAGCCAGTGAGGCGCTTAGGCGCCGATCTAGAAGAAAAGAAAAGAATCACGGGGTCTTTGTCTTGGTCTCTCCCCTGCCCTGCCGCGTGCCATCGGGTCGCTTAGCTTACAGGCGCGGAGCGGATTAGCGGAGCGCCAAGCGCGTTGGGGTCTGCAAGGGCCAGCGGTGGGCGGGGGTAGTTATTAACCGACTTATTCACAAAGTTATTCACACGGCGTATTTCGCTTGTTTGTTATATTCAATATGCGTAGAGTGAGTGGTTGTGCCAACCGCCGGTTTTTCGGTATAGGTCCAAGGGATGCGAGGCCAAACGGGTGCCGCACTCAGTGAGAACTCCTGCCTTCCGCCTGATTCAGGGCGGATTGGCTCTGCCGTAACTAAAACCGCTAAGGACCTGTTCGACTGTGGGTCCGGTCTCCTGGCTGAATGGAACATCGGAGCGCGGCGGAATGTGATAGTGTCAACCCCTCGAGAACTCGGTCCACACCACGTGAGATTAAAGCTTGGGTTCTTGAACTTTTTGTTCGACATCTGGGCGGTAGTCGCTTATATAAATTGCACAGCCAGTGCTGGATCAGTCCTAATTAACTATGGCGCGATTAGTGATTAATCCTGGGTCGCCTGCCGCTTGGGAAGTGCAACTCAAGCCCGGCTCCAATTCATTGGGGCGAGGCCCAGCGAACGACTTTCAGATCACCGACCCCTCTGTTTCGACTAACCACTGCCAAATCCATATGGAAGACGGGAACGCCCTCATCAGGGACTTGGGCTCCACCAATGGAACGTTCGTCAATCGCGCACTGGTAAAGGAAGCGGTCCTGCAGAGCGGCCATACTGTCCACCTTGGCGGAGTGGAAATAGCCTTCCATGGAGACGGGCCGGCACCCACCTACATGGGTGTCGCGCAAGCGGTCCTGCCCGGGGCACCCCGGGTTGCCACGGCGGCTCCAATGGCGCGGATCAGTGCCGCCGCTCCCGTGGCTCGCATTGCCGGTACCCCGCCGGTCGCGCGCATCGCCGCGCCAGATGTGGACGCCTCGCCGCCCGTCATGGCCGAAGCGCCACCCGCCGGGTCGCCGGCCATCGTCAGCAGCAATCAGCCCTGCAAGTTTCATCCCAAGACACCAGGACGTTGGCATTGCCCAAAGTGCCAGCGCTTCTTCTGCGACTTCTGCATTACCACGCGTGCGGTGGGGGCAACCCAAACCAAGGTCTGCCGACAATGCGGCGTCGAGCTATCGCCCGTGCAGGTGTCAATTGGCGCTTCCAGCAGCCACGAGCGGTTCTTCGCCAAGCTGCCGGGCGTGTTCGCGTATCCGTTCAAGGGCGCTGGCCCATTTATTCTAATCGTCAGCATGATCGTGATCGCGGCGCTGGACTTCATCAGCGGCGGATTCGGCATCTTCACGCGGGCACTGTTCTACGGCTACCTGTTTGCCTTCATGCAGAACATCATCCACTCGACTGCCTCGGAGGATGAGGAATTGCCGGGTTGGCCCGCCTGGGACGACATCTGGGGGTGCGCCATGCGCCTGCTCGTTTGCGTCGTCATGTCCTTCGGCCCGGCGCTCGGACTCTTCTTCTATGCAATCTACAGCGAGGAGCCCACTGCCGGCGTCGCCATGATCCCGGCGATGATCTTCGGTTGCCTGTACTTCCCCATGGCCCTGCTGGCCGTGGCAATGAAGGACTCGGCGTTAGCCGCCAACCCGCTGGTCGTCCTGCCCGCGATTGTCAAAGTGCCGCTGGAATACATCGTGACCGTTATCCTGCTGGCCGCCGTCATCGGCGTCCGTCAGGTAGGGGAGGTTGGGATGACCGAGTTGTTTCCCAAAGGAATGCTGACCCACTCGATCACGACGCTCTTCGAGATGTTCGGCGCGCGGGTGCTCTGGAACTTCATCGGCCTGTATCTCCTGGCAGTCAACATGCGCATTCTCGGGCTGCTTTACGTAGCCAAGAAACGCAAGCTGGCGTGGTTCGAGCGATAGCCCGTCGTCGTCCCTCGCCGTTCACACTTCGCGTTTCACGTTTCACGGCTCAATTTAGCCTTGAACCCCCTGCCCTGCTGCGCCACATTTCCGGCTGCCAGGGCCCACGGACTGTGGACTTACGAACCCCGCCAGGGCCGGAAGGCAGCAACGGCAGTTTGCTCTGCATCTGCCGTGGTCACCCTGGCAACTGAATTTTGAATGTGGAGCGCGGAGTGCGGAGTGAGATTCCGGATGCTCATTCCGCACTCCGCACTCCGAATTCCGCACTTGAATGAGTTACCAGGTCATTGCTCGTAAATACCGGCCGCAGCGCTTCCAGGATGTCGTGGGACAGGGGCACGTCACGCAGACGCTCGCCCATGCCATTGAGCGCAAGCGGATTGCCCACGCCTACCTGTTCTGCGGCCCGCGCGGCACGGGCAAGACCACCATCGCCCGTATTTTCGCCAAGTGCCTCAACTGCACGGACGGACCGAAGGTGGACTTCGCTGACAATGACCCGCGCTGCGTGGAGATTTCCGAGGGCCGGGCGCTCGATGTGCTCGAGATTGACGGCGCCAGCAATAACGGCGTAGAGCAGGTGCGCGAGCTGCGTGAGACCTGCAAGTACGCCCCGGCCAGCGCGCGGTATAAGATCTACATCATTGACGAAGTGCACATGCTTTCGACGGCGGCATTCAACGCGCTGCTGAAGACGCTCGAAGAGCCCCCCGAGCACGTGAAGTTCATGTTCGCCACCACAGACCCGGAGAAGGTCCTGCCCACGATCCTGTCCCGGTGCCAGCGGTTCGACCTGCGACGCATTCCCGCGGCTCTCATCGCGAAGGAACTCACGCGCATCGCCGGGCTGGAGAAAGTAACGATAGACCCGGCTGCGCTTTACGCCATCGCCCGCGGAGCCGAAGGGGCGATGCGCGACGCGGAATCCGCGCTGGACCAGCTCATCAGTTTCTGCGGCACTAAGATCGAGGAGCCGGACGTGCTTTCGATGTTTGGTCTCACGGCGCAGGGCCAGTTACTGGCGCTTTCGCGCGCGGTGCTAATGGGCGAAGTCGAAGCCGCCCTTCGCCTGTTGAACGATCTGGCCAACCAGGGCAAAGACCTCGGCCGGCTGCTGACGGACCTGTTGAACCATTTCCGCAACCTGCTCATTTTCCAGGTCTCGCGCGGCGACCTGAATATGGTAGAGGTTTCCGAGGCCGAAGCCACCGCCCTGGCGGAGCAATCCAAACTCGCTGCTGCCGAAGGCCTCACCCGCGTCCTGGAGGTCCTGGCGGACGCCGAGATGCGCCTGCGTGATGCCGCCTCAAAGAAGATTCTCATCGAGGTCGCCCTGCTCAAGGCGATTGAAGCCCGCAACGCATTGAGCCTGGATTCGGTGCTGAAACAGCTCCAGGATTTACGCGATGGCAAGGGCGGCGGGCCGGCGGCCCTGAAACCCTCGGCAGCTCCTGCCCCGGCACGGGCTACGCCTTCTGCATCCTCCGAACCGAAATCGGTCGCGGGCCGCACCCCGTCAGCGGCCGGTTCGATGAGGCCAGCCGCGATTCGCGAGCAGCCCGCGGGCGCGGTTTCCCCGGAACCAGCGGGCGATCTGGCCGAGCTGTGGGCGAAGGTCCTCGAAGCGGTCGGTCGCGCAAGCCCATTCACGCGAAGCTATTTACTTGAGGCCCACCCTGTCTCGCTTCAGAAGAACCTATTCACCATCGGCTTTGACCCCGAGTTCGAGGATCACATCGGCCTAGTGGACAACGCGCGCAACCATACGTTGCTGCAGACCAAGCTGTCCGAACTCGGCCACCCGGGCCTCCAATTCAAGTTCATTAAGGCCGAGGCACCGACCGCCGCCGGCACCATTCCCGCAATGCCCGTCGAGCTGCCTCCACCCGCTCCGGCATCCAAGGCTCCGCCGCAAGCGCCTGCTTCAAAAGCCGTGAGCAGCCAGCCAGCGCCTTCCAAGGAGAAGCTTGCCGCCGTGCCGTTTAACAAGGATGATTTCAAGAATGACCCTTTAATTCAAAGGGCCTTGGAGCTCTTCAAGGGCCAGATTGTCGAAGTTCGAGCGTAACTCTTAAACCTCAATCGTTCTCATTATGTCTAGCATGGGCAAATTCATCAAACAGGCTGCGCGCATGCAGCAGCAGGTAGAGCAAATCCAACAGGACCTCGCCAAGCGCACGGTCGAGGCCACGAGCGGCGGAGGCGCCGTCAAAGTCGTGGCCAAGTGCGACGGTACCCTCGCCTCGATCAAGATTGACCCGCAAGCCCTCAACCCGGGTGACGCTCAACTCCTGGAAGACATGGTTCTGTCCGCGGCCAACCAAGCGCTGAACCAGGCCAAGGAGATTTCCACCACTGAGATGGGCAAGGTCACCGCGGGATTCAGCCTGCCGGGCTTGGGCTGAGCAACCACAGCCGGAGTTGCCGCTCGTTGGCGGCAACCGGGAGCACCCAACACGCAGTTCGCCTCATGGCCGCTCTTCCCGATTGCTTAGCCGCGCTCATTTCCGCCCTCAGCACCTTGCCAGGCATTGGGCCGCGCTCGGCCGAACGGCTTGCCTTGCATCTGGTGCAAGCTGAATCGAGCGCCGTCAAACACTTGGCGGAGACCATTCTCACGGCCCGGGAGCGCGTCCGATCATGCGACCAATGCGGTGCCCTTACGGAGAAGGCCATCTGTGACACTTGCTCCGACCCGCGACGCGATGCCTCGCTCGTGTGCATAGTTGAGCGGCCCGTGGACATCTTCCCGTTGGAGAAATCAGGCACTTACCGCGGAAAGTATCATGTCCTGGGTGGCAAGATTTCGCCCTTGAACGGGGTCGAGCCCGAAGACCTGCGGATCGCCGAACTGGAGAAGCGCCTGGGGAGCGAACCTATCAAGGAAGTCGTCATTGCCCTGGGCACAGATGTCGAAGGCGACGCAACGGGCTTTTACCTGGCGAAACGGCTTGCCCGCGAGGGGCTGAAGATCACGCGCATCGCTCACGGTCTTCCTGCAGGGACGGGCCTGGAGTTTGCCGACGAACTCACCTTGAGCCGAGCGCTCGAAGACCGCCGGGAGATGCTCTGAAATGGAACCGATAGTCGTAAAGGCCGTTGTCTTTGATCTGGGCAAAGTGCTGCTGGATTTTGATTACTCCATTGCCGCACGCCGGTTCGCCGAACGGAGCAAGATGCCGCCCGAGAAGATCAGGAGCTACATTGATAGCTCTCCCCTGCTCTTCCGCCTGGAAACGGGACAGCTCACGACTGATCAATTCTACCACGAGGTGTGCGCCACCACCGGCTACTGCGGCAGCATAGCGGAGTTCACTGAGTTCTTCGCAGACGTCTTCGTCCCTATCGAGCCTATGCTTGAACTCCAAGCGGCGTTGCGGCGTCGTGGCATGCCCACCTACGTCTTCTCCAACACTAATGACTTGGCCGTCTGCCATATCCGGAAGAACTTCCCGTTCTACGCCAACTTCGACGGCTACATCCTGTCCTATGAGCATGGCATGATGAAGCCCGACGCCGGGCTTTACGAAGTGGTCGAGCGAATGTGCGGTCGGCGGGGTCCGGAAATCCTGTATCTGGACGACCGCCCCGAGAACATTGCAGCGGGCGCGGCGCGCGGCTGGCAGGCCATCTTGCAGGAAACTCCAGAGAAGTCACTTGCTGCGGTCAAGAAGGCGGGGCTGCTGAACCAGGATTGATCACGCCCCTCCGCGGAACGGCCTTCCTGACAGGAGAGGTCCATGACCGCTCCCGACGCGGATTAACCTCGGTTTACCCTTAGGAGTTGGCCTGCCAAGCTAGTCTGCCCAGCAATTGCCTGGTGAATCCGACCGGCTTGCGCTTCGAAATCAGGGTCGAAACTGCAAACAATGATGCCGGCGTGCTCTGGTAGCTGCCGGTGAAGCCTGATGAAATGCAAGCGATTCAGCGTGATGACCGCTCGCCGTTCGCGCGTAGCAAAGGCCAGCACCTCCTTGTCTGGCAAAGCTTGGTCAGCCTTGCCCGTTTCCTGGATGGTCAGCACGTCATGACCCAACGCCCGCAGCTTCTCGACGACCGGCAGAGGGAAGTTCTCGTTGGAATAGAGGCTCGCCATCAGCCGGCCTCGTTCGCCTCGATTTGCTGCGAGATTTCTTCCTGATGGGACCTAACGTAAGCCCACGCATTGGCCAGATCTTCTGCCCGGAGTGTTGGATAACTGCGCAACAACTCTGCTTCGGAGGTCCCTAAACGCCGCGCTTGTTCCAACACCCAAACCGGTATGCGTGTTCGGACAATACACGGCTCTCCGCCGCACACCCCCGGGCGGCTCTCAATGCCTGGAAATGCGTCCCCCAGGTCGCGCGCAGCCCATTGCAGCACTTGCGCCTTCTCTGCCCGGCTCAATTTGGCTAAGAGTTGTTCAGCGGCTTCCAATGCGCTCATGACACCCTAAGTTAATGGTAAGACATAGCCGTCGGCAAGCATGCATGCTGGCCGTCTGCGCGCCAGGCATGGGTGCCGACGAATACGCATTTGGACACCGCCCTGGAATTCCCGTGATCCAAGTACCAATGCTGGAAAGTCAGGCGGTTTCCTTCGCCTTTGCACGCTCCTAATCCGTCTCGTCCCGGCTGGTTTTCAGAAGAGCTTCCAGGCTGTAGTCCGTATCGCCGATCGAGAAGAGCCGCTCGGCTATGTCGTTCAGCGCCAGGCGGGAGGCTTGGAAGCGCTCCGACAGCGTCCCGAGGATCTCGCTCAGCTCGAAGCGCTCTGCCAGCCGGTGGTCGCTCGCCACCCGGTACTGGGTGCGCCCCAACGCCTCGTAGTATTTCAAGTCCGGCGCGCCTCGGGCCTCAGCCCGCGAGCGAATCCGATCGGGAAAGACGCCTGAGAGGAACAACGAGTAATTGCCGATATGCGCGCGAAGCAGGAAGCTGGTGCGGTCGTCCGCCGTCTGCAGCGCCGACAGCATTTCGATAAAGTAATCGAGCGGCGCCGTTTGGCCGGGGACGACGCAGCGGCCCCGTTCGGTGCGCGAAAACTCCGCCAGGACCTCGGCGACGTAATCCGCCACGGGCCGGTCCTGTATGTCCGACCTGCGGAATACCTGCCGGACGAGGATGTAGAAGTAGAAGCGAGCCGAGACCCGGAGGCAACCCCGGCGCTCCAGCAGCGCATGGAACAGGGATTCGTCATCCAGAATCAGGTCGCGGGATTCTTCGTCGCTGAGCAGCTTGATCAGGCACTGGGAGGTCCCGATTTTGGGGCCGAGCACCGACAGGATGAACTCTATATCCTCAGCCCCAAACTGCACGCGGCACCTGGGTTGGATCATCTTCAGCGTTTCTCCTTTAACAACCTGCTGACAGGGGCGGCCGAGGGGCCACTGCCCGACGCCGTCGTGCTTTCTGTTCAGCATGCCTTAACATAAAGCATAATGTGTTCCATGCAAGGCGTTGATCAGGCGCTGCGGCGGCGGGAAACTAAACATTGCCACCGGAACTGGCAGCCGTAACTTGCCGCCGCATGGGTTTGCGGAAAGCTGAGACGTGTATCTAAAACCAATGGACTCCCCGATCGCCCGCATTCCAGTCCGCACCCGCTATCAGGCGATGGATTGGAGCCTGGTCCTTGCCAGCCAGGGGATTGAACCCACCATCGAGTTTTCTGAGGATGGCGCGGGCTGGGAGCTGCTCGTTCCCGCGCCGGAATACGAGGCGGCGGTGGCAGCGCTGCGCCAATATCGCCTGGAGAACCGCCGCCGTCCCTGGCGGCAGGACGTCCTGGGGGCCGGCATCCTGTTTGACTGGGGAAGCCTGGCGTGGGTCTGCCTGGTGGCCCTGTTTTTCTGGCTGAGCGCACGCGGCGACCTGGAATCCGCGGGCATCATGGACAGCACAGCAGTGGCGCATGGGCAATGGTGGCGGCTCTTCACGGCGATGTGGCTCCATGCCGATGTCGGGCACCTCGCCACCAATGCCGCCCTGGGTCTGCTCTTGCTCGGGCTGGCGATGGGCCGTTACGGAACGGGTGCCGGGCTGTTGGCGGCCTACCTGGCCGGAGCTGGAGGCAATGTGGTCGCCTGGCTCTTGTCCTCGGAACCCCACCGAAGCCTGGGGGCTTCCGGCATGGTCCTGGGGTGTCTGGGGTTGTTGGCCGTGCAATCGTTTTCGCTTTGGCGGCAAACGCCTCACGCCGGGAAATACATTGTCAGCGGCATCGTTGGCGGCGTGATGCTCTTTGTTCTGCTGGGGCTGACGCCCGGCACGGATGTTCTGGCCCATGCGGGCGGCTTCGCAACCGGCCTGCTCGTGGGAGCGCTCTTGAGCCTGATTCCAGGGCTGGCACAAAGCACCGGGACCAATTTCCTCAGCGGCCTTGGCTTCGCCTTTCTGGTTATAGTGCCGTGGTGGCTCGCATTGACCCGGACGGCGAGCGGTCCGGGGTAAGCAAAGCGTGACTCCTCTTCTATTATTCGGAGCCAGGGTTCACCGGTGCGGATGACGCCCCCTCCTTCGGCTTTGAGCCGGTCGTCGGGACATCCTTGCCCACCGCTGCGAAGTCCAGGTCGCCCATCCACACCTGCCCGGCACCGCTGAGCATAACCCCGAAGGCAATGTTCTGGGCCGATTCAGGCACATCCAGGACGATCTCGTACTTCTTCCAGTCACTCGTGCCCGTGATGGGTCGCATTTGCACGTCATCAAAGCTCCAGACTTTGCGGTGCGGGCCATCTACCCGCATCCACATGCCGGCCCGATCTTCCACATCCTGCGAGCGGACGTAGCCCGACATGCGCAGTCGCTTCCCTCGATACGCGTCCGGTTCGAAGTTATCCACCATCAAGCCGAAGCCGCCCGGTTTGGGAACGATACTCGCTATATGGGCGCTACCCCGCCCGCCGTGTGTGACGGTGTTGTCAACGGCCATCTTGTAATCCTCGGGGTGGCTGCCGCCGGTCTTCCAGCGGATCAATTGCTTTCCTTTGGATGCCTGCTTCGACCGGGCAGTCTCCAGGATTTGCTTGGCACCCTCATCGCCCTGGCCCGAATCAATCAGCTTTTCCGCCCATTCCTCGGCCTTGTCGTATTTGCCTTGGAGCAGATAGAGCCGCGCCAGCCCGTACCAGGCTGCCGGCGCGTTCGGGGAGGCTTTGAGCAGGTATGTTTCCGCCAGGTCATATTGCTTCTGCCCGAGGTAGAGCTGGCCGAGGCCGTTCAGGGCTCCCGCGGCGTCCGGGTCGAGCGCGAGGGTGCTTTGGAAGGCTTTCTCGGCTTCCGGTAGCTTACCCATATTGAAACTCGCCCAGCCGAGTCCGTTCCAGGCATTGGCTTCCTTGGGATCGGCCTTGAGCGCCTGGCGGAACCTAACAGCGGCCTCGTCCAATCGCCTGGCCTGCCACAGTTGCCAGCCGTCTTGTGTGAGCTGCCCCGCGTTACCTCTGCCGTGGGCGGCGAAGTACCAGATGGCCAATCCGATGACCAGGCAGGCGGCGGCGGCGCCAAGGCCGTATAGAAGTCCTTTGCGGGTGTCAGTGTTCATTCGTCCTTTCGCTGGTTGAGTTGGGGGCTGGTTCGGGGCGCTCGTGGCTATGGTTTCCACGTCCGTCTTCACCTGGCTGGCATGTTGGTAGCGGCGTCCCGGTTCCTTTTCCAGGGCATGCAGTACGACCTCGTCAATTCGCACGTCCATCTGCACCTTGCACGACGGCGGGGCGAACTTGCCCAGGGGCAACTCGCCGGTGATCATCTCGTAGAAGACTACGCCGAGGGAGTAGATGTCCGCCCGGTGGTCCACCGCCTGCGGATCCTCCACCTGCTCGGGCGCCATATAGTGCGGCGTGCCCATAATTTGGCCGGCGCTGGTAAGGCGGAAGTTCTGCGGCTCACGGCCCAGGATTTTGGCCAGCCCGAAATCGGCTATCTTCACCCTGCCCTTCTTGTCCAGCAGCACATTCTCCGGCTTGATGTCGCGGTGGACGATGCCCTCGTCGTGGGCGTATTGGAGGGCCTCGCAGATTTGCGGGATGATGCGCATGGCGTCCCTGGGCGAAAGGCGGCCGGCGCGCTCGAGCTGGCGCAGGTTTGGGCCCTCGACGTACTCCATGAGGAAATAGTGCAGGCGTGAGGCGGGCTGGGCGGCCTCGGGCGTGGCGCCGGCCTGGCCGAAGTCGTATACCGCCACAATGTTTGGGTGGGTGAGCCTGGCCAGCGCGCGGGCCTCGCGCGTGAAGCGCTCTGCGAAGCCGGGGTCATCACCGGTTCGGGGCGGAAGGATCTTCAGGGCGACGAGGCGGTCGAGCCCGGGCTGGCGGGCTTTGTACACGGCGCCCATGCCGCCCTTGCCTATGAACTCCAGCACTTCGAGCTGGGGAAAGAGTTTGGCCAGGGCCTCCACGGTAGGCGGGACAAAGCCGGGATCGGCGCCGCCTTCGGTGCCGGAAGCGGTGCCGAACCCCGCCTTCATGAGGCACTCGGGACAGATGCCTTGCGGGGCATCCACCGCCAGCGGCTTACCGCAACTCGGACATACTCGCATCGTATCCATATCTTTCTTTCTGCCTTGTTCTGAAGGAACCGGCGGCTGAGGTTACAGACAACCGACACCAACAGGAAGGACCCGCGTTACGTCCCCTGCCCTGCCCCGTCCCACACCGGCGCAGCCGGGGTTTCGCTGCCTCCGCACTGTCGGGTTTGCACGCATGCCTGGCGGAGGGCGCGTCGCGCCCAGGCGGTGCCGGTGGGTGGGCGGTGGCTTGTTGGCGGCTTGAGGTCCCCGTGATGCTTCGGCGGAGCTACGGTGGAGTTACGGTGGAGTTACGGTGGGAATCAGGGTTTTTTGCGTATTTTGGCTGCTTCGCCCGATGAACGGCTACGGCTGGCTGCCTTAGCCGGTCAGCACAGCGAACAAATAGCGCATCTCCTCGTTCACTTCGTCGGGGGTTGCAACCGTATGGGCAATCTCCTCACGCAACAGTTGGCGGTAGCGTTGGCGCAGGCGATGCATGGCAACCTTGACCGCGCCTTCGGTCATTCCCAGCCTGGCGCCGAGGGCGGCGTAAGGCTGGGCCTGGCTGTCGCCGACGAGGCACGGCTTGAGGGCGTCGAACAATTCTTCGGTGCCCGCCGCAACATGCTCCTCGCGCAGCCCGGCGAGGACCTTCTCCAACAGCGCCAGAGCCCAGTGCCGGTCATAGCCCTGCTCGGGCGTCATCGGGTCGGCGGGCTCCTTGCCGTAGCGCGTTTCGGCGCTGTCAAGTTGCAGCGGCACAATCTGCACTCCGCCGCCGCGCTTTTGCGTGCGAGCTTTGTCCCACTCGTTGGCCAGAAAATGGCCCATGGCGGCGAGCAGGAACGTCCGGAAACGCCCGCGCTCGCGGTCGGCCTGGGCCAGCCATTTCTGCTCCAGCAGCCGCGCGAAGAACTCCTGGGTCAGGTCCTGGGCGTCGTGCGCTTCATAGCCACGGCGTCGCACAAAGCTGTAGAGGGGATACCAATACGCCTGGCACAGGCTGGCCAGCGCCGCCTGCGCGCGCGTGGTGTCGCTGCGTGTGGCCGCCAGAATGACCGACCAATGCGTGGTGGCAAACACCGCCTGTCGCGCGGGAGGCTGCGAAGAAGACGGTGACGCCTCCGGGTTGGAACTCCGGGCTGTGCTCACGCGATCAAGCCTAGCGCCGTCCGGGCAAACCGCAAGGTGCCAGCCAATCGCGTCGGTCCCCGGGGTTGTTGTAGGGCTAAACCCTACATGTCATCGCAGGGTCCGCCCGACAGACGCCGGGCCTGCGATCTGGTAAAAGTTCTCCCGTAAGTTGGGCGCAGAGTCATGGGGTAATTTGTTTGTGCCCGGGCAGGTTGTGGGATACCCGGGGTTGGCACAGGCAATATCAAGGGGACCCTTCGGCGACCGGCTGGCTGGCTGGGAAATGAGTGGACAGCGTTTTGCCATCTCATGGGGAGAACAGGGGTCACATATGGGCCGCCAGCCGGCGCCTTGGGGTAGGGCCACACGCCCGAGCTTCCGGTTCGCGCTTCCAGCCTTCATTTCCCCTCGCTGTAGCGGCAGGCAACCTGCCTGCCGTAGAGCCGGGCATCCTGCCCGGCGGAGGGGGGTTCCTCATGGTGGCCGCCTTGGAAGAGTGGAGCGCTGATTCGGGCGGCAAGATGCCGCCCTCTACGGCAGGCAAGATGCCTACCGCTACGTCACGAGGACGCTTTGTCTTGCACCCGGCGCTCGGATTTCCTATAAGCTTCACGGCCTCGCGCGCCCTGTGCCAAATATGCCGGGCGAAATACCCGAGGCTTGATTACTGAACTCGGCTCAATCGAAAGCGTCCTTATTATGCCTGTGGCCACGAACACCGATTCTGCGCCTGTTTTGCAAACCCTTCCGGGGGACGATGTCCGCCAACTTATGTGGCGCTTCGCTGATCGCTACGACCTGGCGATGCTCGTTCAAGCCGCCCGCACGGTCGCCCGCGGGCCGGTAGCCCGGCTCGTGGCCCAAGGCGCTCGCAATTCACACGAGTGGACGGCCGAAAAGGCCAGCCTCCTGCCCGTGTATGACGAGAGCGGGATCACTGCGGCGTTCCTGGATCCGCAGCACGGCGGGTTCATCGAAGGCCCGAAGAACCTCGCCCTGGCCTTGATCGCCTTCGAGCTGGCCTGGGTGGACGCCGGGGCCGCCACGTGCAGCCTGGCCGGGAATCTTGGCCTGGCTCCCATCCACGAGCGTGGCACGCCCGAGCAGCGTGACCATTACATGACCCTCGCCGCTCCGCCCAAGCCCGGCGAGAACCGCAAGCAAATCCGCGCTGCCTTCGCCCTCACTGAGCCTATCCCCTTTGTAGGGGTGGAGACGGGCATCCTGGCGGGCAAGGTGCGCGTCGCCGAATGGGCGGACGGGAAGGAGCCGATCCTGCAGGTCGAAAAGCGTGGCCGTTTCATCACGAACATGGGCTTCGCCAACGTCGTCACCGCCGCGGTGGATTCCGACGACCCGCGCATCAAGGGCGCCTGCATGATCATCCTGGAAGAAGGCGACCCGGGCACCTGGGACCGCGGCACGCCCACCAAGAAGCTCGTGCATCAGCTTTCTTCCACGCGCGACCCGGTGCTCAACCTGCGCGTGCCTGCCGGCCGCATCATTGGCGGGTACACAATCAAGGACGGGGTGATCATCCCGCGCTATTCCAACAGCGATGTCATCGAGGCGGTCTTCAGCCACACGCGGGTCACAGTCGGGCTCATGACTTCCGCCAAGCTGCTCTCGGCGGTGGAGCCGGTCATCATGTATCAGCGGCGCCGATTCCGTGGAGGAGAAGGTGCGCCCGGCACGCCCCGTTACGAGCTTGGCCTGCAGCAAAAGGAAGACGTGCTCCATCGCCTGGTTGATGTCTGGGCCACCGGCGAAGCCAGCGCCTCGCTGGGTTTCGAGGCGGCGCGCCTGTTTGACCAACTCGACCCGTTGGAGAAGCAGAAGGATGCATACATGGCCGCGAAGAAGCTTTCGGGCCGTGCGGTTTTCAAAGCCCTGGCCGCCGTGCATACTGAAGCCATCGAGTCCCTGGCGCTGGCCGCCAAGCCCGAGGGGCACCGGGACAAGAACAGGATCGCTGAACTGCGCAAGAACCCGCTGCTGGAGTTCGTCATCATAGACTCCCTTGCCAACGTCCTTTGCCCCGCATGCAAGCTCTGGAATACGGGCCACGGCGCCAATATGATGCGCGAGGCGGTCAGCCTCATGGGCGGCTACGGCGTCACGGAGGACTGCCCGGGCTTCCTCGGCCAGAAATGGATGGACGCGCAACTCGAGGCCACTTACGAGGGTCCGGAAGCGGTGCAGCGCTTGCAGCTCTCCATTACCATGACAAATGAGCTGTTTCTGGCGCAGTATAAGCAGTGGATCGAAGATATGCACCTCGTCGCCTCCGAGCGTCCTGGCACGGGTGCTTGCTCGCTCGCGACCGCCATGCGGCTTTGGCTCTGGACCTTCAAGCATTTGCAGACAGCCACCGATGCGGACGGCGGCAAGCTCTATCACAAGAGCCGCCAGAGCGTCACCTTCCCGCTGGCCGATGCCCTCTGCTGGCTGCTGGCGGCCCGGCAGTTCATCCTGGACATCATCGAGCTGGAGCAGAAAGGCGTGGCCAACCCGGCGCTGGCGGGCGGCTTGCCGAGCTTTGTCGGCTTTTTCACCGACCTGGCCCACGTGCAAAGCGCCCGCGCCGCAGGCGAAGTGGGCCGCATCTGCGCCGAGCTTGTTTACGGCTACAATCGCCATCCCGCGTGGAACGCCGAGAGCTGCCGGTCCTGCTATTCTGCCGAGGAACTGACATCGCTGGAGGGCATCGTCCCCGGCATTGATGGCTCCGCCCGCGCCTACGCCGACGTCAAGGAAGCGAACGAAGAGCATCCCAGCAAGGCGGGTCCGTGCGTGTCGTTCAAGGGCTTGGAACCTTTCGTGCGGCTGCGCATGAAGCTCGACGGTTGCCTGACCGGCGCCCGCCTCGCTAAAGACCGCGCCGCGGAGTCATTGACGAAGGTGATGATACCGGAGGCGCTGGACTACCCGGTGTGATGGATGGGGAGTATGTGGGCACCGCATCGCGATTGCTCGGGCGATTACGTCCTTGTAGCGCGGGTTTCCAAACCTGCCGTATCGCGGGTTTCCAATCTCGCGGACCGAGTCACGTCGAAGTCCCTGCCGGCTGGGAAGTCGGCGATACAGCAGGTTTGGAAACCTGCGCTACAGTCGCAGTGTCGAGAGGCGCCGTGATCGAGGACGTCTTCGCAACCGGCATTGACCGCAGCCTGAGGTTAACTTAAGTTGAACTTGATATGAACCGGACGATCAACGCCAAAGAACTCCGTGCTTCGCTGCCCAAAGTCGTCGAGCAGGTGCGGCGGGGCGCGCGCTTCACCGTACTTTACCGCAGCCGACCCGCATTTCAGATTGTACCGATGGACGGCGCGCCTGCGGTCGAAAGCGACCTTGATCACGATCCGCTCTATCGTGCCAAGGCAATCTGGCGCTCGACAGATGGGCTACAGGCCGCAGATCACGATTCCATTCTCTATCCCAAATGAGGGGCCTCTTTGTGGACACGGCCGGGTGGATCGCGTGCACCGATGCGGCTGACTTGGCTCACGAGCGGGCTCTCGCCTTACGGGATAGCTGGCTGCAGGAGGGTGGCATGCTCGTAATCACGGACTATATCGTTGATGAAACCCTGACGCTCCTGCGGCTTCGGGGCGGTCTCCGCATTGCCGAAACATGGTGGCGCGACGTAGAAAGCAGTCCCCGTCTGCGCTGGGAATATATTAGCCCGGAGCGGGCCGAGAAGGCGCGCGCCATGTTCTTTCGCTATACCGATAAGGAGTTCTCCTTCACTGACTGTACGAGTTTTGTAGTCATGCGTGAGCTGAAGCTGCGGGATGCGTTGACCACTGACCGCCATTTTGCACAGGCAGGTTTTCTTACCCTGCCTCGCGGCTGATCTGCACCATGGAAACGAGCCTGACTAGCACCCCCACTGCGTGCGAAAGCCCTGCGGACGTCGAGCGCCAGCGCATGGACGTTGACATCGTGTGCGTCGGCTTCGGCCCGGCCACTGCGGGCTTCCTGACGACGCTTTCGCGCAACCTTCTCAACCCGGACGGCACACCTGCCGTCGAAAGCGCCGCCGCGCCGGGAGCGCCGCCCCAAGTCCTTTGCTACGAGCGCGCCGATGACCTCGCCTTTGGAGTGTCTGGTGTCGTCACGCGCGCCCGCGGATTGCGCGCCACCTTCCCTGATCTCGACCCGAAGCAGATTCCGATGGCCGCGCCCGTCACCGAGGAGAAGGTCGTGTATCTGCTCGATCCTGTCGGTGCCAGTCGCCGCTCCTGGCCGTTGCGCGCCGCGGATGCCTGCATACGAGCATTCAGCGGCCTGCTACCCTACGGCCACGACGCACTGGAACTGCCCTGGTCACCTGCCTTCCTGCATAAGAAAGACGGTCTGGTGCTTTCGATGGGCCAGTTCATGCAATGGGTAGGCGCCCAGGTCCAGAGCACGGGGACGGTGCAAATCTGGCCCGGCACGCCGGTGTCCGAGGCGCTACTGGAAGACCATAAGGTCGTAGGCGTGCGGCTCCTCGACCAGGGAGTGGACAAGCAGGGCAAGCCTGGCGAGGGCTATACGCCCGGCATGGACGTTCATGCGGCGCTCACAGTTCTCGGTGATGGACCCACCGGTCCCATCGGGCAACAGCTTGATGCTCACTTCGGTCTCCCCGAAGGCCATCATGGCCGCGACTGGGCGGTTGGCATGAAGTTCGTGGTGGATTTGCCGGAGGGTTGCCCGCTCAAGCCGGGCACGGTCCTGCACACCTTCGGCTTCCCTGAGCCGGCGATCTTTGGCTTCTTCTACGTGCATCCTGACCGCGTCGCATCGCTCGGCATCTTTGTGCCGTCGTGGTTCGACAGCCCCATGCGGACGGCCTACCGCTATCTCCAGCATTGGATGCTGCACCCTTATCTCTGGCGCTATCTCAAGGGCGGCAAACTCCGCTCCTGGGGCGCCAAGACGCTGGGCGAATCCGGTCGGCGTGGCGAGCCCCAACTGGTCGGTGACGGCTTCGCGCGCATCGGTGAAGGCTCGGGGACAACCAATGTCCTCACCGGCTCTGGTGTGGACGAGGCGTGGACGACCGGCACGCAGCTCGCCGAAAGCGTGCTCGACTTGCTCAAAGCCAGGAAACCTTTCACGCGGCAGAACCTTGAGGAAACCTATGTGAAGCGCCGCCGCACAAGCTGGGTGGAGACAGAGGCCCGCGTGGCCGAGCGCTCCCGTGACGGTTTCCAGAAGGGCGTCGTGCGCGGCATGATCGGGATGGCTTTGGCAGGCATGACCAATGGCCGCTTCGCCCTGAGCGTTGAACCTGTCCAACCTTACAAACGCATCCCCACGCTGCGGGATTACTACCGTGGGCGCATCTCCGCCGAGGAAATCGAGCAACTGCGGAAGGAGTGCGCCATCAAAGGTGTCTCGCTCCACGGCACGCTCATGCACCGTGTGGGTTGGCCGGCCATTCCCTACGACGGCCAGTTGCTCGTCTCGCACCAGGACGCGCTGCTGCTCGGGGGCAAGGTCCAGGCACCGCCCGGTTACGCCGATCACGTCGTGTTCCTGTACCCCGAGCTTTGCGAGAAGTGCGGCACGAAGATCTGCATCGAGCTTTGTTCCGGCCAGGCCATTACGCCGGGCCAGGCGGGGGTGCCCGCCTTCGACCGCGAGAAGTGCGTGCATTGCGGCGCCTGCCACTGGAACTGCGCCCAAGCCCTTCCCGGCAACCCCGAGCGCATGAACATTGCATTCCGCGCGGGCACGGGCGGGCTGCATTCAGCCGAGAACTAGCGGCGCCTTATGCCCAAAGAAACCTGGATCATCGCGAGTATCCTTACGATCTTGCTGCTGCTCGTCCTGCTTGGCTATGCGTCCTGGGGGAAGAAGCTGGAGGTCGAACAGGTTCGGGCCGAACTTGCTGCCGCCCGCGAGGCTGCCGTAAAGAGTGAAGCGGAGATCGCTGATCTGAAGGATAGACTGGCCCAAAGCCAGGCGCGGAACGATGAGTTGGCGCAGGAGAAAGATACCGCCCTTCAGACCCGTAAGGGCCTGGAAGATGAAATGCGCGCCGCTCTCGAATCCAAGGACGTCACCATCTCCCGCCTCCAGGGCAAGCTAACCGTGAACATCCTTGACCGTATCCTGTTCGACTCTGGCGAGGCCGATTTGAAGCCTGGAGGAGAGGTCGTCTTGCGCAAGGTCGCCGGCATCCTTGCGACGCATCCCGAGCTGAAGATCCATGTCATCGGTCACACGGACAACGTGCCCATCAAAGCCGCCGCGCGGCACCGTTTCCCCAGCAACTGGGAACTTTCCACCGCCCGGGCAACAGCCGCCGTCCGTTTTCTCACCGAGAATGCCGGTGTGGACCCGCGGCGGCTCGGCGCCGTGGGCTATGGCGAATTCCGTCCCGTCGCGGACAATGCCACTGCCGATGGCCGCGCCCGCAACCGCCGCATTGCCATCACCATCCTCTCGGACGAGCTGGCCGCTGCTGACACGGCCCCCGCGCCCGGGACCAAGTCCCCTGCCCTGCCCGCTGGTTCCGCCTTGGGAACCAATGCCCTTTCCGACCCGCCGCCCGGCCCCTCGACCGCCGAAGAAGCCGCGCCTGCTGCCAAGTAGCAAAACCACGCGATCAAGCAAGTGTCACTTGGAAGGACTTGCATGAATACGTGATGCCGCAAGTCCTTACGGCGCCAGCAAATCTGTTGAAGATTATTGTGGCAAGGGTCAAAACGGATGTGATCAATCCAGCAGAGGCCGCCGTGCCGCCGTGCCAAGGGCGCCTTTCACCTGTTAACAACGATTGATTTAACCAGCAACACTTGTGCTAGATCTAAAACCTGATGGTGGGCATTTGCATTTTTTCTGAGATGTGATTTATTACGCGGAATCCAGGTCGCGTGCATGAACGGAGTTTTTAGTGTGATGAGCGACAATTGCGGCGTGACTTTCGAGCCCGCCCTGAATGGGCAGGCTGGTCGTATCCGGTCTATGGCGGGGTCACGGCTTCAGAGGCGGGCCTGGTCGAAGCGCGGGCGGAGAATGAAAGGACCAAATAACTCATCACAACAATCGAAACGCTGTGCAAGCCAAGACTTTCGCCCAGCTTCACCCGGCACAAAATCCACCGCCGCCCATTGTCGCAAGGTCTCCTCGGATTGTTTGTCAAAGGTCTTCCATTTGGACCCTGGGATTCTTGCGACGGTCTTGACCCACCCCTCGCTTGCCTGCGCCCTCCAAGCAAGCTTTACAAGAAGTTCAGCATAAACATCCTGACTATTACTCATGAAAACCATACAATTCTACCGAGTCATCCTGTCCACCGCGTCGCTTGCGACGGCCCTGATTTCTTCGGCCGGCGCTGCCACGGTTTCCTGGACGAATCTCAACGGCGGCAATTGGAACGTCGCTACCAACTGGAGCCCGAACCAGGTTCCCGGCTCGGCCGACACCGCCCTCATCACCGCCGCCGGCGCCTACACGGTGACGCTCAACACGAGTCCCACGGTGAACAGCTTGACCCTGGGTGGCAGCAGCGGGCAGCAGACGCTTGCGACCGCCGGCAACACACTGACGTGGACCAACGTCGGCGCAATCAATTCCAACGGCGTGCTGGACCTGAATGGGGGCGCCCTGGCCGGCAGCGGCCTCTTGACCGTGAGCGGCCAACTTGCCTGGACCGGCGGTCAAATCAATGGCGGCTGCACCGTGACGGTGGCCACCAATGGCTTGCTGGCGCTGGCCGGTGGGAACGGCAACAACTATGCCATGTTCGGCGCCATCACCAATGCCGGAACCGTGCAATTGGTGAGCGGATACCTCCAGCTTTACAATTCCTCTTCACCGGGCATGTTAGTCAACCTGCCGGGGGGGGTGGTGGACCTAACGGCGGATGTTTCGATCAACAATGCCGGCAGTGCCCTGTTCGTGAACGAGGGGACCCTGGTGAAGTCGGGTGGCACCGGCATCAGCACCATTGTGCCCGCATTCATCAACAGCGGGACGGTGGAGGCCAACACGGGCACCATCAGTATTAACGGCAATGGCGCCGCCTTCAACAATGGCAGTGTCTTCAACGGCGCGGGCCAAACGAGCTTGAACGGGAGCACCGTCACCCTGAACGGCAACCTGACCAGTGCCAACCTCGTGTTGGCGGGAGCTTACCTGGCAGGGACTGGAACGCTCAGCGGCGTCCTAACTTGGACCAGCGGGCAACTGCAACCCACCTTGGCCCTGATGATACCCACCAACAGCGTGCTGACGCTGGCCGGGCTGAACGGCAACAGCTATACCATGTTCGGCGCCATCACCAATGCCGGAACCGTGCAATTGGTGAGCGGAAACCTGCAGCTTTACACTGCCTCTTCACCGGGCCTATTGGTCAACCTGCCGAGTGGGATCGTGGAGTTAACGGCGGACGTTTCGATCAACAATGCCGGCAATGCCCTGTTCGTGAACGAGGGAACCCTGGTGAAGTCGGGCGGCACCGGCACCAGCACCATCGGGACCGCCTTCGTCAACAGCGGGACGGTGGAGGCCAGCACGGGCACCATCAGTATTAACGGCAGTGGCGCCACCTTCAACAATGGCAGCGTCTTCAATGGCGCGGGCCAAACCACGTTGAACGGGAGCACGGTCACGCTGAACGGCAGCCTGATCAGTTCCAACCTGGTGTTGGCGGGAGCTTACCTGGCGGGAACTGGGACGCTCAGCGGTGTGCTAACCTGGACCAGCGGGCAACTGCAACCCACCTTAGCCCTGATGATACCCACCAACAGCGTGCTGACGCTGGCCGGGGTCAACGGCAACAGCTATACGGTGTTCGGAACCATCACCAACATGGGCACCGTGCAAATAGTGAGCGGAAACCTCCAGCTTTACAGTTCGGGTACACCGGGCGTGTTGGTCAACCTGCCCGGGGGGATGGTGGAGCTAACGGCGGACGTTTCGATTGTCAATGCCGGCAATGCCCTGTTCGTGAACGAAGGAACGCTGGTGAAGTCGGGCGGCACCAGCACCAGCACGATCGGGCCCGCTTTCATCAACAGCGGGACGGTGGAGGCCAACACGGGCACTATTAGTATTTACGGCGGCGCCACCTTCAACACGGGCAGCCTGTTCATCGGCGCGGGCCAAACCACGTTGCCCGGGAGCACCGTTACCCTGAACGGCAGCTTGATCAGTTCCAATCTGGTGTTGGCGGGAGCTAACCTGGACGGCACTGGGACGCTCAACGGCGTGCTGACCTGGACCAGCGGGCAACTGCAACCTACCTGTACCCTGATGATACCCGCCAACAGCGTGCTGACGCTGGCCGGGGTTAATGGCGACAGCTATACCGTGTATGGAACCATCACCAACCTGGGAACCGTGCAAGTGGTGAGCGGGAACCTCCAGCTTTACAGTTCGGGCACACCGGGCCTGTTGGTCAACCTGCCCGGGGGGATGGTGGAGCTAACGGCGGACGTTTCGATTCTCAATGCCGGCAATGCCCTGTTCTTGAACGAGGGGACGCTCGTTAAAACGGGTGGAACAAACACGAGCACGATCGGCCCCAATCTCATCAACAGCGCGACGGTGGAGGCCAACACGGGCACGATTAGTATTTACGGCAATGGCGCCACCTTCAACACGGGCAGCCTCTTCATCGGCGCGGGCCAAACCACGTTGCCCGGGAGCACCGTTACCCTGAACGGCAGCCTGACCAGTTCCAACCTGGTGTGGGCGGGAGCTCAACTGGCAGGAACCGGGACGCTCAGCGGCGTGTTGACCTGGACCAGCGGGCAAATCAACACCACCTGCGCCCTGACAATAGCCCCCAATGGCGTGCTGGCGCTGGCCGGCGTGAACGGCAACAGCTATACCGTGTACGGAACCATCACCAATGCCGGAATCGTGCAATTGGTGAGCGGAAACCTCCAGTTTTACAGTTCGGGTACACCGGGCTTGTTGGTCAACCTGCCCGGGGGGATGGTGGAGCTAACGGCGGACGTTTCGATTCTCAATGCCGGCAGTGCGCAGATCGTGAACGAGGGAACCTTGGTTAAAACGGGGGGAACAAACACAAGCACCATCCAGCCTCTCCTCAGCAATGCCGGTGGCTCAATCGGCGTCGAGAGCGGGACCATCTCCCTGTACAACAACAACTTTGCACAAAACAGCGGGACGTTCTTTGTCACCCTGGGTGGAACCAACACCGGCCAAGCGGGAGAACTGACAGGCGTGAACAGCGCGACGCTAGGTGGGCTTCTGACCGTGGACCTGACCAACGGCTTTGTGCCCGCGACAGGCAGCAAATTCCAGATCCTTTTTTCGAGCAGCCGGAGCGGCACAATGGCTCCCCTGAATGTTCCATCCGGCCTGAGTGTCACCTATAGCAATAGCGGCGTCTATCTGACCGTGACCAACACGGTAGCACTGGCGCCCGCCATCACGGTGCAACCGACCAATACGACGACGCCCTACGCCGGGAGCGCCGCGTTTTCCGTGGCCGCCACGGGGATGACGCCGTTGAGCTACCAATGGTCGCGTAACGGAACCCCCCTGACCGATGGCGGAGTGATCTCCGGGTCCGCCACAGCGAACCTGGCCCTCAATGGGGTCACTGATGACAATGCCGGGAGTTATTCGGTCATTGTCACCAATGCCTATGGCTCGGTCACGAGCAGCAACGCTACGCTGACGGTGCTCAATTGTACCGCGCCGTCGTCGGGCATTGTCGCCTGGTGGCCTGGCAATGGAAACGCCCTGGATATTATCAGCGGCAACAACGGCGTCTTGAGCAACGGCGTCGCCTTCGCGCCCGCCGAAGTGGGCTTGGGCTTCGAGTTCGCCACTAATCATGCCGGGGTGGTGGTGGGCAATCCGACGAATCTGCAACTGCAAGCCTTTACCATCGAAGCTTGGGTTCAGCGCGCCAGCCCGAGCACTGCCACGACCGACCCAACAGCCGTTTACGGCAGTGGCGTTCTGTTTTCATATGGGCATGCCGGCTACTCCTTCGGCATGCTCTCGAATGGCGTCTTCTTCCTCTCTCAAGTGGACATTTCAGACGTTACTTCCGCCGCCGCAGTGACGGATACCAGTCTCCATCATGTTGCCGTTACTGCGGCCTCAAACGGCTCCGTGTTCTTTTACGTTGACGGCGTCCCGTATCCGGTTAGCGGGTCGTACGGCCCAACCTATAGCTTCAGCACACCGGCAGCGATCGGCGTACGGGCGGACAACATTAACGCGAACAATAACGCTTCCTTTTATGGCGTTATCAACCAGATGTCCGTCTATAACACCGCTTTGTCTTCCAACCAAATCGCCGCCATTTATGGCGCGGGTGCGGCGGGCAAGTGCCTGACCGCGGCAGCCGCCATCGCGGGCCAGCCGCAAAGCCAGTCCGTAGTGCTGGGCGGCACGGCAACGTTCAGCGTCGAAACCACTGGCCTGCTGCCTATTACCAATCAGTGGTCGCTGAACGGGACCAACTTGGCCGACAACGGACGCATCAGCGGCTCGCAAAGCAACGTCCTGACCATCACCAACGTCCAGTTCTCCGACGCGGGCACTTACCTCGTCACCGTGAGCAACTCCGTAGGGGGCACGACCAGCCAGCCCGCAACGCTGACGGTGCTCCGCAAGACCCCGATCGTGACCTGGTCCAACGCCGCCGCCATCACTTACGGCACGGCGCTCAACGACACGCAACTCGATGCTTCGGCCAACGTGCCCGGGACCTTCACGTACACGCCTTCCGCCGGCACGGTCCTGAACGCCGGCTCTTATTTGCTAATGGTCGTCTTCACTCCTAACGATACACTGGATTACAACAGCGTCACCTCTTACGCGAGCTTGACGGTAATGAGAGCGCCGCTGACTTTCACCGCCAGCAACGCCTCGCGGGCTTATGGCCAGTCGAACCCGGTTTTCACCGGGACGATCATCGGGTTGCAGGGATTGGACAACATCACGGGCAGTTATTCGTGCGCCGCCGTCCCGGCCAGCGCTCCAGGCCCTTATGCCATCGTGCCTTCGCTGGCGGACTCGTTTGGCCGGCTGGTCAATTATTCGCTCACCGTGAACGACGGCACGCTGACGGTCACCCCCGCGCCGCCCCCGGCGATCTACTCCATCTCGCCCACCACAGGTTCGACCAATGGAAACCAAACGGTGACTCTTATGGGAACGAATTTCGAGGTTGGCGCCACCCTGAGCTTCGGCTCGGCTGCAGCCACGAATGTCACGGTGAGCAGTCCGACCCTGCTGACGGCGACGACTCCCGCTTCCGGGGCCGGCGTGGTGAACGTGACGATTCACAATCCGGACGGGAATGTGGCGAGCCTGACCAATGCGTTCACCTATGGAATCCCGCCAATCATTCAGCAGCAGCCGTTGAGCCAGTCCGTGGTTTTGGGAAGCAACGTGCAGTTCCAAGTCCAGGCCGTGGGCCAGGGCACGCTCAGCTATCAATGGCAATTCAACGGCGCCAATCTGTTGAACCTCGGCGGCATCAGCGGCGTCCAGACCGCTGCTCTAACCATAAGCAATTTGGTCCTGGCGGATGCGGGTTCCTACCGGGTGGTGCTTTCGGACGCGTATGGCACATTGACGAGCACGTCAGCGGTTCTGACGGTTCTGACGCCGCCGACGGTCACGGCGCCGCCGAGTTTGGCGGTGGGGATGGGGGCGAGCGCAAGCTTCGCTGTGACGCCCGGCGGGAGCGCGCCCTACTCGTATCAATGGTATCAAGGCTCAACCTTGCTGGCGGGAGCGACTAGTTCGGCCCTGACCTTCGCCAGCGTGCAAACCACGAACGCGGGCCAGTACACCGTCGTGGTCACCAACATTGTGGGGGCGGTGACCAGCAGCCCGCCGGCCACGCTGACCGTGCTGGGCTACTGCGCCAGCGCTCAGGCCGCGCAATCGTCGTATCCGGCAGGAACGACGGTGCCGATAACGCTGACGACCTACAATTGCGGCAACCAATCGGCGGTCAGCAATAGCGCCGCGGTGCTCTGGATATACAACGCCGGAACCAGCCGCACCTATCCGGCCACTACCGACAACTCGGGGAACACGACGGTCAATTTCACACCGCTGGCCGGGGAGGTTGGCCAGGTGCAATACGCGGCGGCACTGCCGGGGCTGAATAACCCGGCCGCGCAAGGTTCCTTCACGCTTCTGGGCATGGGCCAAAGCGCGCCCAGCCTCACGACAGTGCTGACGGTGGGTTTGCCGCAGACCAACGTCTTGACGCTGTCGAATCTGACGAGTGTCGTGCTCTCGGGCCTGACGGCCAACGTGATCGGGGCGCCCGCCAACATCAGTGCTCAAGTCGGCGTGCCTGGAACTCTGACGGGCAACGGGTCGGTCCAGGCCACCTGCGTGCTGGAGGCCAGCGGGACGACGCCCAGTCAGTCGCAATTCACCATTCAGTTTGTCACGGCAGCCGGTGTCACGAATAACTATCCGGTCAGCGCCCTGGCCGTGCAGTTGGAACCGCAAGTGGTGGCGACGCCGCCCGACTTGAGCGGCACGATGGTGGGCGGCGGGCAGACGCTCGTGACCTTTGGTCTGGCCAACCTGGGTGGAGTGGCCAGCGGCAGCCTGCAAATTCTCTTGCCCACCAACACGCCCTGGCTCTCGGTGGTGACTGCCCAGCCGCTGGCGTCGCTGGCGCCGGGCCAAACCAACCTGGTGACCCTGGCCCTGACACCGACCAATGGCTTGGCTCTGGGGCCTTATGCGGGCGGGATCGTCGTGGGGGGGCCGAACACGGCATTGACGGTGCCGTTCACGTTCTTCTGCGTTTCGACGCAAGTTGGCAACTTGCAGGTGACTGCCCAGGATGAATTCACGCTCGTCAGCCCCGGCGCGCCCAACCTTTCCAATGCCACGGTGACCGTGACCGATTTCCTGACCGGCACCAACGTGGCCAGCGGCGTAACGGGACCGTCGGGCACCGTGGTGTTCTCGAACCTGACCTCCGCCTATTACAATATCAACGTCGCGGCCACCAACCACGGCAGCTTCGGCACGACCGTCCTGGTGCCCCCCAACCAGACGACCAACCTTAACGCGTTCTTGCCGGTGGATTTGGTCAGCTACACTTGGGTCGTAACCCCGACGGAGATCCCCGATGACTACGAGTTCACGCTGACGACCACCTTCCAAACACAAGTGCCTTGGCCGGTAGTGACGATCACGCCCGGGGCGATCAACCTGTGCAACTATTCGGGCACGAACCAGATCTACCTGGTTATTACCAACAACGGGCTGATCGCCGCCCAAGGTCTCGTGCTCTCTTTCGGCACGAACGCGGATTGGTCCCTGGTGCCCCTGGCCAGCAACCTCGGGGATTTGCCTGCCGAGAGCAGCCTGGTTGTGCCGGTGCTCATCACGCAGTTGGGCTCGAGCACGAGCGCCGCTTCGAGCATCGCCGCGCAGTTGAATTGGCACGTGTTCACCCCAACGCAAACCAATTATTACACCACCCCCATCTTCGTGTACAACGCCAATCCCAACAACTGCGTCATCAGCAGCGTGCCAGTGGTAAATATCCAGACTAGCGGAAGCGGCGGAAGCGGCGGTGGCGGCGGTGGCGGTAGTGGTGTCGGCACTCCTTTCGCGCCTTACGTCGCTGCACCCAGCTATAATTTTGCGCCGCAGGTGACAGGCGCCATTGTGGACGTGACCCTGCAAATTGACCAGCGGGCCGTCATCGAACGCAACGCCTTCAAGGCCACGCTCCAGCTTAACAACAACGCGGCGGTCTCTATCTCCGATCTCCAGGTGACCATCAATCCCGTGGATGCCTCCGGCAACCCAGCCACCAATCTGTTCGATGTTCTACCGCCGACCTTGACCGGCCTCAACGCCGTGGATGGCACCGGCAGCATGGCCAGCGGCGCTTCCGGCACAGCTTCCTGGACCATCATCCCCGCCAATGGCGCCGCCCCCACTGGCCCGACGCAATTCGCCATCGGTGGAACTCTCTCTTACATGCTGGACGGTCAGCAAGTGGTGATCCCGTTGTTTGCGGTGCCCATCACCGTCATGCCAAGCCCCATCCTCAACGTGGATTACTTCCTCCAGCACGACGTCTATAGTCAGGACCCCTTCGTCTCCCAGTACGAGCCGCCCATCCCCTTCGGCTTGGGCATCATCGTGCATAATGACGGATTGGGATTGTGCGACGATTTCACCATCACCTCCGCCCAGCCGCAGATTATCGCCAATTCCAATGGCTTGCTCATCACTTTCGAGCTCATCGGCTCCCAGGCCGGGACCAACCAGGCGGTCACCCCCTCCCTCACCATGGACTTGGGCGCCATCCAGCCCCAAAGCGCCGCGGCGGGCGTGTGGCTGATGACCTCCACGCTCGAAGGCGCCTTCATCAACTACTCTGCCACCTTCCAGGAAGTTAACGCCCTCGGCGCCACCAACATCTCACTGGTCAACAGCGTCGCCATCCATGAAATGAACCACATCGTCCGCATCACCGTCCCATCCGACGACGGCATTCCCGATTTTCTGGTCAATGATACCACGAATATTGATGCGCTGCCGAACAACGTTTATTCGAGCACGGGGCCGGTCTTCCCTGTCACGTCTCTCACCAACGTGAACGTCAGCGGGACGCTTTCCTCGTCTCAATCCAATGTCACGGCCACCCTGGCCGTCCCGGCAGGCTGGGTTTATATGCAGTTCCCGGACCCCAGCGGCGGGCAAAAGACCATTGCCAGCGTGACGCGCTCAGACGGTGTCAACCTGCTGGTCGGCCCCAACGTCTGGCAGACGCCCGAGCGCGTCCACATGCTGCCGCCCCAGACGCAGAACCTCGTGCACATCTTTGATTATGATTCCACCGGCTCGTACACCATCACTTACGGCCCGACGGTGACCGTGCCAACGGTGACGACCCTCGAAGGGGTGACCACCAATCCCGCCTTTGCCACCTTGAACTGCCTGGTCAATCCCAACAACGGAAATACCACCGTCTATTACCAGTGGGGCCTGACCACCAACTACACTGCCGTCACACCGTCGGTCTTCCTGACCGAACTCCTCAACACGCCGCAGGACGCGGCGATTGGTTTGGAAGACTTGCAGCCTAATACCACCTATCATTTCCAAGCCGTCGCCGAGAACAGCGCCGGCACCAGTTATGGGGGCGACCTTAGCTTCACAACCCCGCAGGTACCGCTGCCGATTATCAATCAGGCCAGCAACGTAACGCTTTCTGTCGGCCAATCCCTCGCATTCGTCAATTATGCCGACGCGGGCGTCATCTACAGCCTTGACCCCAGCGACCCGGTTGGCTGCCAAATCACCACCAACGGCATCTTCACCTGGACCCCCTCCTGCGACGAAGGCACTACAACGAACAGAATCATTATCTGGGCCACTGACCTCCAATACCCAACCGTCAGTAACTCGATGACCTTCGACGTGGCCGTGGGCGATTGTGTCAAGCTGAGCATCGGCTCGGCCGCCCTCCAGACCGGCCAGTCAGCTTGCGTGCCGGTGACGCTTATCCACGCCAGTGTGCCCCTGAGCGACATCCAGTTTGCCCTTCAGTTCCCGTCCAACCGCCTTGACAATTGGACGATTTCCTCCACCAACATCGCCGTCGCCGCCGCCATCCTCCAGTCGCAGTCGGCCACCCAGGCGCAGTTTAGCGTAGGTGCGTTGTCGGGCCGCGCGCTGCAAGGGCCTGCAAACATAGCTGAACTCTGTTTCCAGGCCCAAGGCGCCCACTCAGGGTTCCTGACCCTTACGATGACCAACCTGCAAGGCACCGAAACCAACGGCACCCTGGCCGGCGCGACGACCGGGATACCGGGACAAGTGACCGTGGTGTCCCTGGAACCGCTATTACAGCTCAGCCGCAACACGAACAACGTGGTGATGCTCACGCTCTATGGCAATCCGGGATCGAACTACGTCATCCAAAGCGCGCCCGACCTCACCGGCAATGATTGGCAAACGGCCGCCAGTTTGGTTCAGACCAATGTGGTCGAGGTCTTTGTCGGCAGTGGCGCCTCCAACCCGCCTGTGCAGTTCTATCGCGCTTATCAGCAGGGCCCCTGATCGGAAGTGAGGATCTGCGCGCGTGGGTTTGAGGGTGCCGAAAACGTTCGGACTGGCCCCGAAAACGCCCGACGCCTTCGGGCTAACATTACCGACTTAGCAAGTGGCATTGAGCGCCTGCAAGAGTCTGATTTGGCCTGATCCCGCCCAACGCGTCTTCAGTATTTGGCTTTGAGCTGGGTGAGGACTCCCAGAGTGTTGATCACAGCCGGCAGGCCATCCTGGTGGAAGTAATAAACGCGAGTTCCATCCGTGGTCCAAGTCGTCAGGTAATACATCGTTTGGAACTTAATCCAGCGGGCTGAGCCGTCGGTGAAGACCTCGTTGCTGCCGAGTGGCAGGATGTTTGGCCCGTGCTGCTGCGGCGTGTTGGAATAAATGATGTCGTCCCGGTCGGCGCTATCATTCGGCAGACCCCAGGAGCCATCAATCTTGCAGATGCAATCGGCCGCCAAGCACCAGGCGGCTTTGGCCAGCGAGAGCTTGACCGGGCTGTAGGCGGGGGTTCCCGAAGGAAAGGCCGGGTTCATCCAAAGGGTGATGCCGCCGAAGTATTGATAGCCGATGTCGTACTGGGGATAAGACGGTTCGTAGAGTGGAAAGCCCGGGCGGTTGGGACAGGTCCAAACGGAAGAACCATTGGTTTGCACGATCAACCCCTATCGCAGCCGAGGCTGCGTCAGGCGGATTGAGGCAGACTTGCACGAACGTCGGCGGACTCGAACCGGGTTCGTCCCGTGCTTGCAACAAGGAGGGGAAAGGCAGATTCAGTAATGAAATGCGCGCCGCGAGGAGCCTTGCGACATCTTTGCTCGCAGCGTTTCAGGCTTCCCAAATCGCCGCGGAGTCATGATTATCTGCGCCGCATGATCACCGCATATCAAATCGTTGTCTGTGGCAGCATCGTGCCGGACCCGCTCCAAACGCTGGAGCCGGTTGCCGGCCCGAGCGGCCCCGGCTTGAAGAATGAGCTGATGCTCCCCGCCATCCTCGATCCGTGGGCGAGCCACGCGCTTTATGAGGCGGCCCAACTGGCGAAAACCGCGCCCGGCAGCAAAGTCTGGCTCGTGAGTCTCGGGCTGAAAGCCAAACTCCAGCAGGTCATGATGAGTGTGGCGCAAAAGGTTCCCTTTGAACTGGTGGCCCTGGACGGCCCAGCCAGCGGCTTTACGGAGGCTGCCGAAGTCGCCTCCGCACTTGCCGAAGCTATTCAGGCCATTCCGGGGCTTGATCGCGCCAGGCTGCTGGTCTTCGGGGGATGGGAATCCGCCTCCCGCGGCGCAGGCGCCACTATGCAAATGCTCGGCGAACGTCTCGGCATCCTCGACCAATTCCAGGGTGTGGACGAGCTAAAGGTCGGCCAGGACGGCGCGCTGGAAATCCTCGAGCGCATCGAAGGCGGCAAGCATCAGCGGTCTCGTTGCGCGGGTCCCCCTGCCCTGCTCGGCTGGGCTACGGGCAATTTGCCTGAGCCGAAGAACAATCCGCAGGTCGGCATGGTCAATATGCGCACCGTCATGCCCGCTCTCCAAAAGGCGAAACCCTCCAAGCTCGCAGCCGAGGGACTGACCTTCTGCAGCGTTTCCCTGCCTAAGCAACTGCGCGTAACCAGGATCGTGAAGGACAAATCGCCCGACGAGGTGGCGCAGGAACTCGTGGCCTGGATAACCAAGTAGCCCCTTTCCATGGAAACTATTCTCCTTCTGGCCAACTCAGAAGCCGATGGCGCTCTCTCTAAGCCGGCACTCGAAGCCCTCGGCGGGGCCAAGGCGTTGGCCGCCGCGCTCCCCGGGTCGAAGCTGATCGTCGGCTTGGTCGGGCAGGCCATTCAGCCCGCTGCTGATGCCATCGCGAACTGCGGCGCTTCCGTTTTCCTCGGAGTGGCGGGCGCCGACTTTGGGCCTGCGCGTTATGCCACAGATGCCGCTGCTGCGGAGGCGCTCGCTAAGGCGGCTCAGGCTACCCTCATCCTCGCCCCGGCCACTTCCCGCTGGAATCGCGTCCTGCCCGGCGTCGCTCAGCGGTTGGCTGGCCGCGTGGATACCCACGTCACGGGGCTTTCCGCGAACAACGGCGCGCCCGCCGTCGCTCGCTGGTATTATCGCCAGCGCATGGAAGCTGTCCTGCAACGCACCCAGCGGCCTTGGATTATCCTGCTTGATCCCGGCAGCCAGCCCGCCTGGGAAGGGGCGCCCGGCACCGTCACCGTGCAGAACGTCCCCGTCGCTCTTCTGGACAATTGCAAGCGCACCACCGTGCTTGGCGTTCGCGAGCCTGCCGCCGACGCACAAACAATTCGTCCCGACGCCGATCTCCTGCTGGTTGCCGGCGCTGGCTGGACCAAAAAGCAGGCCGACGGCCAGCCTCATGTGAAGGACGCGGAGCAACTGATCCTCAACTGCCTCAAGCTCGCCCGCGCCTCACTCGGCAGCAGCAAGTCGCTGGTGGACCTGGGTGGAGAAGGGCAAGCCGTCCTTTCCTTCCTGACGCATCTCAATCAAATCGGCCAGACCGGCTCCACGCCGCGCCATGCCAAGGGCCTCTCCACATGTTGCCACGGCGAAGAGCCGCACACGGTCGGCTGGCGCTTCATCGCCGAGCGACGCGCCATCAATCTCGACCCCAACTGCGGCTGGGCTCGCGGCAAGGCCGACATCCTCTACGTTGCGGACGCATTCGCCGTCATGGCCAAGGTAAACCAATTGCTCGCGGCGAAAGCCAGTGCCTGACCTCGCGCATCCATGAACGCCGAAGAGCGCGAGATTTATTACTACCTCAAAGCCCGTCGCCGCGATTTCATTCCCGTCCGCGAAATCAGCCGGCGCATCGGCGGGAAGAGGAAATTCCACGCGTCCCCCGACTGGGCCAAGTCGGTCCTGCTTGGAATGGTTGAGCGCGGCATTTTAGAAGCCGACGACAAAGACCAGTTTCGTCTCAAGCCTCGGCTAAAAGCATCCACCGAAGGCAAAAGATGGACTTCCCCGGCACTTGCGAAGCTCCTCAAGGACAAAGGCAAGGACTTCGGCAGCCTGTTAACTGCGGATGAGGAGGATGAATACTACGACAAGCTCTGACCGTGCAGCGGAGCGCCGGCATGTTGCCGGCTTAGGCCATTTCGACCGCTAAAGCCGGCAACATGCCGGCGCTCCGTAACGACATACGCTCCATGAACCCTCGCAACTCTCTAGCTCCCCAACGCATCGGCTGCTGGTTGCTCGCTGCTTCTATCCATATAGGCGCCGCGGCTTTCGCCTCCCCGGCGCCGCACTTCGTGTCAGCCAGGCCCGTGTGGCCGAAAGGCCGCGAGACAGAGAAGAACCTATTCGTCGGCTTTCGCGCCACCTTCCAGACGAACGCCCCAGACCGGATCATGTTGCGCGCCACCGGCGCCACTTCCTACCGCGCCTTCGTAAATGGCCAATTCCTCGCGCACGGCCCCGCGCGCGGCCCGCACGGCTTCTTCCGCGTGGACGAATGGGACATAACGGACCGCCTTCAGCCCGGCGAGAACGTCGTCGCTTTGGAGGTCGCCGGCTATAATGTCAACAGCTACGCGCTGCTGGACCAGCCTTCGTTCCTCCAAGCCGAGGTCACCGGCGCCGACGGCAAGGTCCTCGCCTCCACCGACGGCAAAGGCGCGCCCTTCCTGGCAACCCTGCTCCCGCAGCGCGTCCAAAAGGTCCAACGTTACAGCTTTCAACGCCCCTTCTCTGAAGTCTATCGCCTGATACTCGGCTGCGACGCCTGGCGAAAAGACCCCTCCGCCAAGTTCTCCGCTATCAAGCTCGCCACTTCCCCAGAGCGCAAGCTGCTTCCCCGCCGCGTCGCCTATCCTGAATACACCCTTCGCGAGCCCCAGTGGCTGATCGCCAAAGGTGAAGTGACCACCGGCCACAAAGTCGAGCATCCCTGGAAAGACCGCTCGCTCACGGGCATCGGCCTCAAGCTCGGCGGCTATTTGGAGAAGGACCAGGAGACCATTCCCTCGCTCGAACTGCAAACTATCGCCAACTCCACCAACCAGCCCCTCAATCAGCCCTGGACCGGCGGCCCACTCAGCCTCAAGTCCAACTCCTGGGCCATTCTTGATCTAGGCTACAACCTCACTGGCTTCCTCGGCGCGAAGGTCACCTGCCACGGCAACACCCGCCTCTTTCTCACGTTCGATGAAATCCTTTCCAATGGCGACGTTGACTTCAAGCGCCTCGGCTGCGTCAACATTCTCGCCTATCAATTGCAGCCCGACAGCTACGAGTTGGAGTCCTTCGAGCCCTACACGCTGCGCTATCTGAAAATCCTCGTGCTCGAAGGCGACTGCGAAGTGCGCACTCCGCACTTGCGCGAGTTCGCGGGCGCGGGAATCTGGGACGCCCAATTCGCCGCCAGCGACGAGCGCCTCAACCGCCTCTTCGCCGCGGGCCGCGAGACCTTCCGCCAAAACGCCCTCGACATCTTTATGGATTGCCCCTCCCGCGAGCGCGCCGGCTGGCTCTGCGACAGCTTCTTCACCTCCCGCGTCGCGAAGGACCTTTGCGGCGACACGCGCATCGAGCAGAACTTCTTCGAGAACTTCCTCCTGCCCTCCAATTTCCCATTTCTCCCCGACGGCATGTTGCCGATGTGCTACCCCGCCGACCACAATGACGGCGTCTTCATCCCCAACTGGGCGCTTTGGTTCGTGATCGAGCTGGAGGAATACGCCGCCCGCAGCGGCGACCGCGCCACCGTGGACGCCCTTCGCCCCCGCGTGCTGCGACTCCTGGACTACTTCAAGAAGTTTCGCAACGAGGACGGCCTGCTTGAGAAGCTGCCCGGCTGGGTATTCGTGGAATGGTCCGACGCCAACCGCTTCGTGCAGGACGTGAACTACCCTTCCAACATGCTTTACGCCCGCGCTCTCGAAGCCGCCGGCAAGCTCTACGACATCCCCGACCTCGTCCGCGACGCTGACAAGCTCCGCGAGATCATTCGCTATCAATCCTACGATGGGAACTTCTTCATTGATAACGCCAGGCGCGTGGACGGCAAACTCCAGCCCACCACCAACCGCACCGAAGTGTGCCAATACTTTGCGTTCTACTTCGACGTCGCCAAGCCCGAGACTCACTCCCAGCTCTGGCAGCATCTCCTGAAGGATTTCGGCCCCCAGCGCAAGCAGACCAAGGCCTTCCCCGAAATCCGCCCCGCCAATGCTTTCATCGGCAACGTCCTCCGCCTCGAACTCCTTTCCCGCTACGGCGTTTGCCAGCAACTCCTCGACGAATCCCTCGCCTACCAGCTCTACATGGCCGACCGCACCGGCACACTCTGGGAGAACGACGGCCCTTACGCGAGCTGCGACCACGGCTTCGCCTCTCACGGCGGCGTCCACGTCCTGTTCCGCGACGTGCTCGGTTTGCAGGAAGTGGACACCTTGAACAAGACCGTCCAGGTCCGCTTCACTGACTCGCGCCTCGATTGGTGCGAGGGCAGAATCCCGACCCCCGACGGCCCCATCGCCCTGCGCTGGAGAAAGCAGGACGGCAAGCTCATCTATCAGCTCAGCACCCCCGCCGGCTACACCTTTAAGCTGGAAAACCGCAGCCCCCTGGAGGCGGTCCGGCAATAGTCCCAGGTATGGAGTCCCGCCTTTAGGCGGTTTGGTCGGATTTCGACGATTTCGGCACTTTATCAATGACCAATGATATCTCGTCCATCGCAATTGAGCGCAGAGCCAATCCAGCCGGCAAGTGAAGGGGCGACCGCAATTACCCCGAAGCCGTCGGACTCGGACCGGAGCCTCTCCATTGTTTGTTGGACCATCGCGGCAACGCTGCTGTCCTTTCTCTGCCTGGCGCACTTGGGAGTCATGGCCTGCTTTGTTGCCGGCGCGCGCGTTTGGCCCCTCGTGGCACCGGGCGCGTTGCTTCTTTCCCTGTGTCTCTGCGACTGGATTGCCCGCCGCGAAGGCCTGCGCGGACTGCGCCGGATCATCCCGGCAGCCTCGGTGCTGATTATTTCCGCCCTCGCGCTGTTCCTCGCCGCGGCGTTCTATGACATGTCCTGGGACAGTCTGTGGTACCAGCAAACCGCCGTGTTTCAAATGGCACAAGGCTGGAACCCGCTCCGCGACCCGGGCATGCACGATTTTTCCCCGCGCTACGTCGCAAACCTTGTGTGCTACTATTCCAAGGGGCCCTGGTATGTGGCGTTGGCCCTGTTCCAGATTACCCACCATATCGAATGGGCCAAAGCCGCCACTTGGGCCGCGTTGGCGGCCATGTTCTTCGCGGCGTTTGGCGCGGCCATTGATTTCAGGCTGACGCGCCGCCATGCTCTCGTCATCGCCGCGCTCGTTTCGCTCAACCCCGTGGTTGTCTGCGAACTGGCCACTTATATGACCGACGGCCTGCTGGCTTCGTTCCTGGCCTGTTATGTCGCTGCGCTGTTCGCCTGGTTCCGCACGCCCGGCCCGCTCGTGCGCGTGGTGATGGTCGGCTCCGCGATTCTTTGCATCAACTCGAAACTCAACGGTCCGGTTTATTTCTGTTTCGCCCTGGCCGCCGCCGGACTCTACGTTCTCCTGAAACAGCGCGAACGGGTGCTTCGTTTCATCCTCATTCAATCCACCGCCCTTCTGCTGGGCGCCGTGGTTCTGGGCTGGAATCCTTATGTGACCAATACCGCAGACAAGGGCAATCCATTCTTTCCGCTGCTGGGAACCGGCGTTGCCCAGGGCGCAAAAGATAATCCGATTGATAAATGGGAGACTCCCAGAAATCTGGTTGGGCGCAGCCAGCTCATTCGCCTGGGTTATGCCTTGTTTGGCCACCCGGGCGAACAGCCGATCTTCGGGGGAAAAGATGCCCAATTGATGTGGCCATTCAACGTCCGCTGGAAGGATTTTCAAATCTTCTATTCCCCGGAGACGCGCATCGCGGGATTTGGCCCGCTATTCAGCGGGGCGTTCCTGATCAGTCTCGGTCTATTGGGCTTCGCGTTGGCGCCAAGAGGTGCGCCCCGCGCCATGATTCTGCTCTTCCTCGGCGCGATTGCGGCTTCGCTCATGGTGAGCGTGCACACCTGGTGGGCACGGTTCGCGCCGCAGCTCTGGTGGTGGCCCATCCTGGCCGTGGTCGCCGCGTTCACCATGCCCCGTCGGCCCCTCATCCATCGGGCGGCCTGGGGGCTGACCGCGATTCTATTGGTCAACTCGGCAGTGATCACGATTGTCCACTTCCGCTGGCAGATCGAGGCCGCGCGCACCGCCCGCGCTCAACTGGCCGAACTGCGCCAGATGGGGACACTCGACGTTGACTTTCGGAATTTCCGCGTCGCTTACGCCGAACGGCTGCGCGCAGCCGGAGTCCAATTCCGCGAGGTGAACCACCTGTCCCCCACCAATTCCATGGAACTGTTCAGCGTGGCCCCGGGCTATCACCAAGCCGTCCGCGCCCGGGTCCATTGAAGAATAACCTGGGAAATGCTGGAGCAATGCCAGACCCCATTCTCTTTGAAAGATCGGCCGGTTTGCTCCGTATCCGTCTATGCCAGCAGGTTCTCAGACCGCTTTTAAGGCAGGGGCGGTCTCTTTTTTCACTCCGACGTGCCGGTGCTTATGTATCAGCTAACCACCCCCGCCGGCTACACCTTCAAGCTCGAAAACCGTAGTGCGATGGAGGCCATCCGGCTGTAGCTCTCAGGCAAATCGCGGCACGCCCGGAAAGGTCACAACTTTATTGCGTTCCCGACCGAATCAATCGCCTGTGCGGACAGGATGTACCAATAATTTGTCCCGCCTGGGACGGGGCTCCCCGGACCGTTTACAACCATGGCTCCGCCGTTGCGAAGTTTGACGCGACCGGCCATCGCAAAATTGGTCTGAATGGTTGCGGCTGATCCCGTGGTGCTGGTAACGCAAACCAGCAGATCGAAAGAGCTTCCCACGATCCTGGGAAGAGCATCAACCTTCATGGTGCCCGATGACATGCTCGACCGGCCACCCACCAGGGTAGTCACTCGTGAGACGTTCATCGTTAAAATCCCGGTTGCGCTCTGAAGCTCTCGCCTTAGATTTGTCCACTCCTCAGAAGAGAGAATCCAGCAGCGCGTCCCGTCGTCATTCCTGAAAACGGTTTGTGGCAACCCTTTCGGTTCCGAGGCGTTGGTAGAACAACGGTAAAAGCGTGACTCCATCGTGATTTGCCTTTTTCCTTTCCGATACCAGTCCCAAGCGGCCGCTGATGCTCGCAACAGTCTGAACGCTATCGCGTCCAGTTTTCCTGGGTGAAGGGCTTGTGCGGCTGCCTGAGGCGTCATCCAGACGAAATTCTCCCGCGAAGCTGTGCTTTTAGGTGCGAGATAATAACTCAATCCTCCGAACAGCAGAACAACGGCCGCAACCCATACGAAATACGGCGCCTTCCGAGACGTTCCCGGCGAAACCGGAATTCCTGGAGAATGCTGGTCTTCCTTCATGGGAGGGATCGGCGCAAACAGTACAATTGGGACACACTCCCTGCACGCACGCGTGCGCTGGCGGCTGTTATAAGTCCCGCTGCTTCCATGAGGTCATGAAGGCAGACCTGCGAATTTCTATCAAGGATTATCGCCAAAAGAAAAAGCTCAAGACCCTGCTCGTTCGCACCCCGTTCGCTGCCCGCCGCCAGTGCGTGCGGATCAAGGGCGCGCCCTGGCCCGGGGACCGACGCCCGGCGGCGCTCACACCCTTGCCGGCGGGGGGTGGCCGGGCCGCTTCAACCCTCGACCCTCAACCCTCAACCGCCCCTGCCTATTTTATCTAGTTAAAAAGCGCCCCCGCCGGGCACGGGCTCATAACCGCGACCCCGCCCTATCCGTCACCCCACCCGCCGCACAGGCTAGCATCAATTGATGCTACGGTGTGCGGACGGTGGGCAGACGGCGAGCGGCCCGGGGCGGTTGGGCACGAACGGGGTCACTCCCGCAGCTCGTCCGGCAGCATCCTGTCGCCGGCGGCCACACCCCCAGCCCCCCGCAGCCCTGGGACGGAAAACGGTCAACTCTCCACCCTCCGCAGTGCTGTCCACCCTCCGCAGTGCTGCTACGGGGGACGCGCTACGGAGGACGGGTCAACCCGCTGGGGCAGTGTAAATAGTGAGAACCCACACCGGCACGAGTAGTGCGTTGCAAACGGACTTCTCGGCAGCGGCGAGTCAACCCCGATCGAAGAAGAATTGGGAACGGCAACTTTTCTACCTGTTGACACCCGCCCTAATGGGTGACTCTTGCTCGTTTCGGGTCCTCCTTAGTTCCAAAACATTTGGATGGCCAAGTCGATAGGTTCTGCGATTGAGTAGCCCGAGTTTGATAAGGTTGTGTTGTTGTAGGGGAAGCGGCTATTCAGCCAGGATTCGCTGAAGGGGATCCATTCGGTGACTACGCCGAGTACTATATACTTGGTGTAGGCGCTGGTGGTTTCTCGGGTGACGACTGGTCCGCCGCTGTTGCCCTGATAGGACGGGCAGTCGAGAATTAGAACGCGGCGCTTGAGGTTCTTTCCTGCGACGATACCCTTACGGAGTAGTGGCAGATTAGGGTCGATCTGGGGCATTTGGGGAAGGCCGAGAGAGGAAGGGAAGCCGAACAGAAATACATCTGAGCCAACCCCGGTTTCCTGAAAAGGCTTGGTGTTGGCGGAGTAGTCAAAGGAGCTAGGACCGGTGCCGGTATTGGCGGGAGTGACGGGGGAAACGGAAATTCCTGTGAGCAGGGTCCCGCGGTCGCGATTGGTAGGGTCGAGCTGCTCGACGCGAATTAGAGCAAAATCGTGGTTGGTCGAATAGCGAAGCTCTCGGCTTGATATCAGGCAAGCCAGGTCGAGCAAGAGGGAAGCTGGGGGGTCGGTCTCGTTGGTGAAGTAGTTGCACTCGGCTGTATTCGACCAAGGGGGCCAGTTGGTGGGGGAGGACTTGTCATTGAACAGAACATGTCGCGCCGTTACCAGGTATATCGAGTTGGAGGACTTTAGGAAGAAGCAAGAGCCGTCGCTGGGGCCAACTTTGATGTGGGCAGAAAAGCACGTGTAAGGATTGGCGAAGGGTGGCTGTGGGGTTGTTAGGCCGAATGGAATAAGCTGGGCGAGGGCAGAAGAAGCAGCTCCGAAGGCGAGCGCGAAAGCGAAACTAGGTATTTTGAGCATATTGGGTGGACGAAAACGGCCCCATTTTGGCTCCGTGTGAGGCGGGTGTCGAGGGGGATTATTCACACAGGTATTCACATGAAGAAGAATCTTGGTGTGCCATTTCAATTGACATGAGGGGCCGATTATACTGAATCAGCGGTTTCTGCGGCCTCACTATTGAAACAGCCCCAGGGCCTGACCCGCTCCTGCGACCAAGCCGGCAGCATCAACACTTTAAATAGTGAGGGCTGACGCTGGCTTGACAGTGCGGTTAAAACGCGGTCAAATCAGCCCCGGTATGAAATGCGTGTGGTTCATTCTCCTCGCGGCATCGGCGGCAGGCCAGACGATCACCTTCACCAACCGCATTGCCACGTTTACGAACCTCCAGGGGCGCCTGTACAGTGGCGTCCAGCTCGTCAGGGGCGACCTCGACAGCATAATCTGGCGCGAGGCGGAGGGCACCCGCCAAACCCACGCGGTCCTCGGCGAGTTCAGTGTCCTGTCGGGCCACACACTGGCCGTCCAGATCAACATGCATCTGGCCACGGTCGGTTTGCCCATGACGCCGAACCCGAGCCCGGTCCCCATCTTCTCGGATAACCCGGTGTCGGGCCTCAGTATTACCGGGACCGACGGCGCCGCCTCGCTCAAACTGGTGCTCCCGACCCCGCCGGTCCAGTTCATCGTCGTCCTCGGCGCCCGGGCCCAGAGCCCCGGCGTCTCCTATGTGGGCCACTACAAGATCCTGGGTCTGCTTCCCGACCCGGAAGGCGGGCTGAGCGACATCACCGAGCTCTACCTTGCCCAGTTCAAGCTGCTGCCCGCCGGCAAGCGCGTCTTTATCCGCACCCTGCAGCAAATCAACGGCTGGCGCGACCTGCCCAAAACCATCGCCGCCCGCATCCCGCCCCAGTAGGCGGAGCGCCTCGTCAAGCCGGCGCCACCCTCGCAGTTTGCAGCCCATCACCTCGATGGGCCCACCTTGGTCGCGCCATATCCCCATCTAAACCCCCTCTATACCCCCTGTATTCCCCCTCTAAACCCATTCTATTTCAATAGAGGGGGAATACAGGGGGTATAGAGGGGGTTTACAAGGGGTTTAGTGGGGGTGAGCCTGAGCCTAGGGAGCCTGTAGCCCGGCCATTTCAGACGCTGCGGAGCGCCGGTTGGGGAGATAACACATGCCTGACGGGCTCATTCTGCTGCCGCCACCCGCTTCTGGACGCTCCTTCGGCGGTCGCCCCGCCGCTCCCTTCATCCTGCGCGGGCCAGTTCCCGCTCGGTCTTCAGGCGGAGCTGGCCGCAAGCGGCGTCTATGTCGAGGCCCTTTTCGCGGCGGAGCGTGGCGGAGACTTTTTCCTTCTCCAGGGCGCGGAGGAAATTCTCCTGCTGCGGCTCGCTGGGGCGTTCCCATTCGAGGCCTTCGACCTGGTTGTAGGGGATTAAGTTGAGCTTCGCATTCAATCTCCGGCCTAACGCGGCGAGAGGCTTGATCTGGTCCAGGCCGTCGTTGATACCGGCGATGAGAATGTATTCGAAGGTGATCTTCCTCCCCCTGCTCTGCTGGTAATACTCGCAAGCCGCAGCTAGCTCGGCGAGGGGGTACTTCCGATTCACGGGCATGATTTTGCTGCGCGTGGCGTCCGTGGCGCCGTGCAGGGAGACGGCGAGGCGGAATTGCAGGGGCTCGTCGGCGAGGCGGCGGATTTGCGGGGCAAGGCCGCTCGTCGAGATGGTGATCTTGCGGGCGCCGATGCCGCCGCCCCAGGGGGCGTTTAGAATGCGCAGGGCTTTGAGGAGGTTGTCGTAGTTCGCGAGAGGCTCGCCCATGCCCATGATGACGAGGTTGCTGATTAGCCGGAGTTGAGGGTTGAGGGTTGAGGGTTGAGGGATAGGAGTGGGCGGGTTGGCCTCCGGGCGCCGGCGGGGCGCGGGTGGCGCCGTTTGGATGTCGCCTCGCACTTCGTTGGCGTTCCAACTTTCGACAGCGAGGACCTGGTCCACGATTTCTTCCACGCGCAGGTTGCGTTTGAAGCCTGCGAGTCCGCTGGCGCAGAATTTACAGCCGTAAGCGCAGCCGACTTGCGTGGAAACGCAGAGTGTGTGGCGGTCGCTGGGGTCGCCGTAGAGCGCGGGGTTGGCGGGGATCAGGACACTCTCGATGAGCGAGTGGTCGTCAAGGCGCCAGAGGAATTTCCGCGTGGTGTCGCGTGCGCCTTGGAGGCGGATGAGTTCGAGATGGGCGAGAGCATAGTGGGTGCGGAGGCGCTCACGGAGGGGGACCGGGAGGTTGGTCATGGAATCCCAGGCGGTGACGCGGCGAGTGTAAAGCCAATGGAGGAGTTGCTTGGCGCGATAGGCGGGCTCGTTCCAGATTTGGAACTGGGCGTGCAGCTCCTCGGCGGTTTGCGATTTGATATCCGGCAGCACGCTCTACTTGGGCAGGTAATACTTCTCCGTGTATTCGCGGACCATGCGGTCGGTGGTGAATTGAGGCACGAGGGTCACCATGGCGCGGCGGATCCTCTGAATCCATTGGCGCGGCGTGCCCTGGGCGTCGCGCTGATAGTAGAGCGGGATGACTTCCTGCGTGAGAACTTTGTAGAGATTGGCGCTGTCCACGCGGTCTTGCTGCTCGACGCTCTCGGCGTGGGAATCTTCGCCGATGGCAAAGCCGTTGGTGCCGTCGTAGCCCTCGCGCCACCAGCCGTCGAGGATGCTGAAGTTGAGACAGCCGTGGCAGCCGGCCTTCATGCCGCTGGTGCCGGAAGCTTCCAGCGGGCGGCGAGGCGTGTTGAGCCAGACGTCGCAGCCGGAAACCATTTGGCGGGCGCAGTGCATGTCGTAGTTCTCGATGAAGACGAGGTGGCCTTTGAGCTCGCTGTATTTGCTGAGGTGGATGATATGCTGGATGTAACGCTTGCCGTCGTCGTCGCGCGGGTGGGCCTTGCCGGCAAAGACGAATTGCACGGGACGGGCCGCGTCCTTCGTGAGGCGAATGATGTTCTCCAGTTGCTGGAAGATAAGCGGGGCGCGCTTGTAGGTGGCGAAGCGGCGGGCGAAGCCAATGGTCAAAGCGTCGGGGTTAAGCAACTGGTCGAAAGCGATGAAGTCACCCTGAGTGAGGCGCTGCTGCTGGATGAGAAGGCGGCGGCGGGCGAATTCAATGAGTTCGCGGCGCAGGCGGAAGCGCAAGGCCCAGAGTTCCTCGTCGGAGACGAAGGAAGGATCGGCTAGGCGCTGCCAGAATTCCGCGGAGCAGAGCTGTTCTTCCCAAGTGTTGCCGGGAAGGCCCTTGGCAGGGAACGAAGGATCGGTGAGGCGGCGGCGCCAGAAACGGCGAACAGTGCCTTTCATCCAGCCCAGCAGGTGAATGCCGTTGGTGATGTGGCCGATGGGGACTTGCTCGACGGGCTTGTCCGGGTAAAGGCTGTGCCACATGTGGCGGCTGACGCGCCCGTGCAGTTCGCTCACGGCATTTGCGGCGCGAGAAAGCTTGAGGGCGAGGACGGTCATGCAGAAGGGCTCTTGCTGGTTCTGGGGATTGACTCTGCCCAGCTTCATGAGTTCGCCGAACGGGGCCGGAGTTTGCGCGCGAAAACGGTGCAGCGCGTAGTCCATCAGATCCGGGCTGAAGCGGTCGTGGCCGGCCTCGACCGGCGTGTGAGTGGTGAAGATGCACTCGGCCTTGGTTTGCGCGAGAGCGTCCTGGAAATTCCTGCCCGCGGCCATTTTCTCGCGCAGGAGTTCCAACGTCAGGAAGGCAGCGTGACCTTCGTTCATGTGGAAGACCGAAGGCTGCACGCCCAGCGCCCGAAGCAGGTGAACGCCGCCAATGCCGAGCAGGACTTCCTGCATGATGCGAGTCGTGCTGTCGCCGCCGTAAACGCGGAGAGTCAGATCGCGAACATGCTGCTCGTTCTCGGGGCGATTCGTGTCGAGCAAGTAAACCGCTACGCGGCCAACGTTGGCGCGCCAGGCTTGGAACGCGACCTGATTCATGCCGATGTCTACGCGGCAAACCAACGGTTCACCCTTCTCGTTGAGAACCGGCTCGATGGGGAGATTTTTCGGGTTGAGCAGCGTGTAATACTCCGTTTGCCAGTTGTTGGGGTCTATGGCTTGCTGAAAATATCCCTCGCGGTAAAACAGGCTGATGCCAACGAAGCCAAGACCCAGGTCGCTCGCGGACTTTGCGTGGTCGCCTGCCAACATGCCCAGGCCGCCCGCGGCAATGGGCAGTGTCTCGTGAAAACCGAATTCGGCGGAGAAGTAGGCAACCGGGTTCGCGCGCAAGCTGGGTGCGTGCTGATGGGCCCAAGTCTGCTTGGCCAGCATATAGGCATCGAAATCCCGCAGAACGGTGCGAACCCGCTCCGCCAAATCAGGGTCTTGCAGGCGAACGCGCAGCTCATATTCGGAAACCTCGTGGAGCACGGCGACTGCGTTGTGGTAAAGATTTTGCCAGCCGCGCGGGGAGAGGCCCGCGAAGATCTCCTGCGCGCCCTGGTCCCAGGTCCACCAAAGATTGCGGGCCAGCTTGTTCAGCCCAACCGTCAGGTCCCTTAGTTCTTCGCTTGTTAGCGGGGTTCTATTCATAATTTGGCAATAGGCTCGCTCAAAACGCCAGCTTTGCGAGCCGCTTGAAGCAGAACCGTACCGGGGGCACCCGAAGCGGGCAAACAGAATCTGGCTTTGGCTCTTCGCAGGGAGAATCTTCCGCCCCCTTCCCAAAGCTGCTTGAAAGCACTAGTCTGGATCACGCGGACACCACGCTTGATGAGAAAATACTGGCACGTCATAAACATCGGGATTCAGAACAACCTGACGTACCGGTTCAATTTCCTCGCGCGCACGATCTTCGGGTTAATTCCGCTCGTCGCGATCCTCTACGTCTGGAAGACCATTTACGCGGGCAACGGCGCAGGGACCCAGGTGGGCTCTTATTCTCTCGCGCAGATGGTCTCCTACTATCTGCTCATCACGCTGGTGGACGCGCTCACGGCGGTGAATGAGGACGATTGGCAGATAGCGGCCGACATCAAGGACGGGAACATCAGCCAGTTTCTGCTTAAGCCGATTGACTACCTGTGGTTTCGGCTGTGCCTGTTCCTTTCGGGCCGCATAACCTACATGGCCGTTGCGGCTATCCCGCTGGCGTTGTTCATCGGTTACCTGCATCATTATTTCGTGCTGCCACCGGACTGGACCACTTTCGCCTGCTTCCTCGTCTCCACCGTGCTTACGGCGCTGCTGCAATTCTTCACCTCGTATGCGATGGCCATGCTCGCCTTCTGGGTACTGGAAGTCTCGACCTTCATCTTCATCCTTTTCGCCTTCGAATACCTCGCCAGCGGCCACCTTTTCCCGCTGGACATTCTGCCGCGCGGTCTGGAGCAAGCGCTCTATTTCACCCCCTTTCCCTACCAGCTCTTTTTCCCGGTGAGCATCTACATGGGCAAAACGTCGGGGGCAGATCTCGCCCGCGGCATGCTGATCCAGGCTGGCTGGGTGATAGCCGCGTATCTCGTGGCGCGCATTGCGTGGGCACGGGGGATCAAGCATTACTCGGCGGTCGGAGGCTAACATGAAGCCCGAAGTGCCGAACGGCGTCGTGCGCCCCGCCCCACGTTTCACGTTTCACGTTTCACGTTTCACGCATCGCGTCACACGCTACCTCTCCGTCTATGGCGCCCTATGGCGGAACTCCGTCGCCCGCGAGATGTCCTTCAAGAGCAACTTCCTCCTCTGGATCATCGTCGAACTGCTTTGGTTCGGCCTCCAGCTCAGCTTCATCGGCGTGCTCTACCTGCACACCGACCACATCGGCACCTGGACCAAATGGGAGGTCGTCCTGCTCATCGGCGCCAGCCATTTTATACAGCAAATATTCCAGGCGTTCTTTCTAATCAACTGCACGAACCTCTCGGAGTTGGTGCGCACGGGCAAACTGGATTTCCTCCTGCTGCTGCCGGTCAATACGCGCTTCGTGGTATCACTGCGGCAAGTGGACCTGGGCGCTTTCGTGAATGCTGCTTCCGCGCTGGCGATCATGGGATATGCGGCACGGCAACTGCACCTCGTGCCGTCGCTCATCCAGGTGCTCGGCTTCCTCGTGCTCTGCGTCTTCGGCATTGCGATTCACTATTCGCTCATGTTCCTGCTGGCGAGCATCAGCTTTTGGACCGTGCGAGCCCAGGGCATCGTGTGGGGCTACTACAACCTCTTTAACATCGCCCGCATGCCCGATGAGGCCTTCGCGGGGTTATTCAAAGCCCTTTTCACCTTTGCCATTCCAATGCTGCTGGTTTCCAACGTCCCCGTCCGTGTGCTTGCTGACAAACTCGCCAACCCCCAGCCGCTCATCCTCTTGCTGGCCATGAGCGCCGTTTGCTTCTGCGTCTCCGAATGGGGCTGGCGCGCCTCGGTCCGCCGCTATACCAGCGCCAGTTCCTGATGCCATTTGCCATCGGCCATTGGCTATCTCGCTTGCGGCGGCGCCGTCCTTTCCAATTTGACATAAGCCTGAGGAAAGGCGACGAGTTGATGCGCAACGCTTTTAGAATGATCTTATTCCAACAAGATATATGAACCGCTCTGCCACAGTCCGACGCCCGAGACTGCCGTCAAAACCGGCAGCTCGTTTCGACCTCGAACCCAAGGCCCAGAACTTTGACTGGCCTCTGGCGAATGATGCCGAGGCGTTCCTGCGCCGCCATATTGCCGCCTTCCAGGAACGGAACAGCGTGGCCCGCCGACTCGCCGAGCACATGAAGGCCGAGACCGGCACCGACTTCTTTGAATGGACCGATCAGCTTGTCCTGGCCCCCAGCGAAGAGAAGGCGCTGTCGGACTTGGGTTTCGTGCAGGATGCAGATGCCGAGACGCCGGATGGCGAGGCAGTTTACGAATTTGCCCGCACCACGCTCCCGCGGGTCCTGTTGCGGCGTGGACAAAAGCAAAGCCCATCGCTCGTGGCGTTGCGGCCGGAGTTCGTGGCCGACTTCATGGCCTGCAATAACCTTTCCGGCGAACCGGAAGGCGAACCCTGCTCGCGCTATCGTCGCATTCTTGTGGCCGAAGAAAACGGCACGCGGCTTGAAGCCGTCGAGCGCCGCGCTTATGGGGGCTTTGTTCCCGCTCCGCTGAAGCCGGGCGAGTTGAGCCGCATCGTCAAGGCGCGGGAACTCTTGCGCACGCGCCCGCGGCACTTCACCAACGACGCCGAAGGCTTCAAAGCGGCCAACGAGATACTGGACCGCGTCATCAAACTGGTCGGACGCGACTTGGCCTGCCAGTTCTTCTTCGAAGCTGAGCGCGTCTATTGGGAAAGTCGCAATCGCGCCGGGCGAATTCAGAAGCACCGCCAGGATCGGCTCGGCCTCGGCTGGGGCAATCATGACCACCACACCTTTCGCGCTTCCCGCGAACACTTCGTGGACCTCGTGGAGTTTCTGCTGAGGCTTGGCTTCACCAAACGCGAGCGCTACTACGCGGGCGCTGAAGCCGGCTGGGGCGCGCAAGTCTCCGAGCAATCCGCTGTGGGCATTGTGGTATTCGCGGACGTGGACTTGCTGCCCGAGGAGACGCAGATAGATTTCTCCAGGCACAAGCTCCCCCCTGCACCGCGCCTGGGCACAGTCGGCCTTTGGGTCGGCCTGCACGGCGAGAGCTTCCTCGAAGCCGGCATGCACCACCTGGAAGCGCGCTTTGACTTCGACCTGCTGCGAGATCAGCTTCAGGCATCCGGCGTGACCACCATGAAGCCGTTCTCCGATTTTGCCTTTCTGCGCCAGGCCTTCACTGAAGGCGAGCGCTGGCCCGTGAGCGCGGAAAGTCTTGAGCGCCTCTTGTCCGCGGGCCTGATCACGCGCGAGCAATTGGCTTCATTCAGCAAGGAAGGCGCGATCGGCAGCCACCTGGAGAATCTCCAGCGCCACGGCGGCTTCAAAGGCTTCAACCAAAAGTCCGTCAGCGTCGTCATCTCCGCCACCGACCCGCGCAAGAGCCATTTCGCGAAAGAACCGGCGGGGGCTTAACGACCCGCCTCTCAGCGACCCCGCGCCCATAGAGCCAGGAATACGCGACAAGCGTAACCGCGGGGTTCGCTGCAGGCGGCGTTAGGCGGACAATCTGTGTTTAATCTCATCTCGTTTCCCCTGCTGCAAAAGCAGCCAAAGCTCAAGCGCCTCATCCCGCGTCACGCCTCGACGCTCACAAATGTCCTCAAATTGGTGACCGAACATCACCAAGCCGCTCTCATAAACGTCCACGGTCCATCCGTCGTCATCTGAGAGCCACGTGCTTGGGTGCTCCATGTCAGGCCTGTCCAACTCTGCCAATGCGGCGCGCATTTCTTCAACCGTCGGATTCTCCTGCCCACCACCCCATCTGGTAGCTAGACCGGTATCCACGGTGGAGGATCGACTTCGCTCCCGACGTGGAGCAGGTGGAGGAGGCGCGGTGCAATACGGACAAAACTCCTCAGAGGCAGGTCTTGGGCGTCCGCAGGCCGCGCATATCCTTTCGAGAGCCGCCATATCCGCCTAGTGATTAACAGACCTTTCTATCTTCTCGTTTCGGGATGATAGGCCAACTATTTGTTTAGCCGGAACCATTTCGGCCTGAATGGATACTGGCCCGGAAACGCGGAATTGGCGTTCTTAAGCCTCGACATGGTGTGAGGCTGCGCCCGGGAAGCCACGCAGGCAAGGCAAAAAGGCGCCGGCCCTGTCCGCTCGCCGGTATGCTTTAGCCAGACAGCAGCGCGGCCAGGGGTCAATGTTGGTGACCCGTGCCTCCGGAGGTGTGGCTTCGCGCTGGATGATCTCGCGCAAGTGTATCCGCAAGGTGCGCCGCAGCAACTCACGCTGGTTGAATGGTGTGCGGCGCGCGCCTTCCGCGAGCAGCGAGCGCAACCGCTTGTCCAGGCGGATGGAGCGCGGCATCGTCCTCATGTTACGACCGTGGCACGGCGTGCTACACACGCAAGCATTTTCAAGCTACTGCGGGTGCAGCTTCATCCGTGTTAATCGGTGTTTGCTCAGGCGGCCCCCGCTCCCGCTGAGGCGCCCAGCGCAGACGCCGCAAATCGGCCTCGACCCTGCGTGCCTGACTGCAAGCAGTCCGTCCGCGCCGCCAAAGGCCTCCTGGAACTATCCCGACGGCACGCCAGGGCGCTGATCGCCTAAACCCGAAATCCGACGCCCGAAGCCTGAATGTAATCCGAAGCGTGAGCGAGGGAATGACCGAAACCCTTGCACCTGGGCAGGTTGGCGCTTTCGGGGATTCGGTATTCGGTTTTCTTTCGGGTTTCGGGCTTCGGATTTCGGATTTACGCCCCTCAGGGCGTTTCCGCCCCGTGTTGCGACGGTGGTGCCCTGGTGGTGCTACGGAGGCACTACGGCGTGTATCCCATGTTGGTGTGAGAATCCCCTTTGTTTGCGGGGCTTTGGCCGCGCTTTCTGCATTCTGCATTCTTCCTTCTGACCTCTCTGCGCATTGGCTCTGAACCCACCACTGCTGCCCGGTTAGCGGACCCGACTGGCCCAGGCGGGGGCGGCTGCGCTGTTTGGCCCCCGCGGCGATGCAGGCGTTAATCTGTTCGTCCGTCAGGGCGTGGCTGTATTTGCCCGAGGCGGCGGTCAGGCGCCCCCGCCAGTGGAGTTGGCTCGGCGTGCGCGGGTCGTGCGGTTTCTTCCAAAGATGTCGGAACTGCTTGCCGCGCACGACCTGGAACACCCAGTCGCCGCACCGCCCGCTCTTCACCCGCGTGTCCAGGCACGCCCCCGAGGGCGCGCAGAACGGGCAGCGGGGGCAGCGCCGGCCTCGCAGTACGTGATGCCTTGTCACTGCCTTTGGCACCTTGAAGTTTCCAGTTGCTTCCGCCTTCGTCATTCGTCATTCATCATTCGTCGTTACGAACCGGCAGCCCGGGCGCCCGGAGCGCCGGCATGTTGCCGGCTTACACGGTCCGAATGGCCAAAGCCGGCAACATGCCGGCGCTCCGGGGCCGAAGCCCGCCAGCTATTATTTTTAGTTTATTACAACCGCCCTTGGATGGCAATCTTCTTTTCAAGGAAAAAGGCATGTCCGCGCGATGCTTGCGCTCGTCTTGGGCCGTGGAAGGCAGCACCACGGCGGGGCCAGGAAGTGGCCGTTGTGTTCTCGCTTTTCGGCCGGCCACCGCGGTACAACCGGCATAAGAGTGAATGCGGGGGCGTTCACTTGTTCCACATCGTCTCGGGCCATCATTGGCTCGGTCCCGCGATTGCAGGGTTACGACGCCACCTTGCAGAGACACTACTGCGAAGCGAACAGTGGGCTGGTCGCGGGTGGCAAACCCACCTGGTATTGGCCGTTCGTCACTGCGGGCGCATTGGTCGCGTCGGTCCAGTTAGCCTAGCGCTGCCCGCTGGCCAGCACTGTTTCGAAATGCGGGGGCTGCTCTTCTCGGGCGACGACATTGATCTCGATCTTCTTGAAACCCGCCGCTTCCAGCCAGCGGTGCAAGTCGCTTTCGGCAAAGCCGGGCCAGCGGTCGCCGTAGAGTTCCTGCGCCTTTGAAAACCTATGCTTGGCGAGGTCGAGGATCATGACCTGGCCTCCAGGTTTGAGCATCTTGTAGGTGCTGGCGATGGCCTTGGCCGGTTCTTCGGCATGGTGCAGTGCCTGGCTGAGGATTGCGAGATCCACGCTCTCTGGCTCGACCGGCGGGTTTTGCAAGTCACCGAGGCGGAACTCCAGGTTCTTTAGGTTGTTCTTCCTGGCCTTGGCAGCGCCAAATGCCACGATCTTCTCGGAATTGTCCACGGCGATGACCTTCCGGCAGCGGCGAGCCAATAGCTCGCTGAGCAATCCCTCGCCCGATCCGAGGTCAGCCACCACCAGCGGCGGCAATATCCGCAGTAACAGGTGCCCAAATGCCTGCCAGGACCGGCCCGGCCCATAGACCCGGTCAAACCGGCCCGCCACCTGATTGAAATAAACCTGCTCCTGCTCACGCCGACGGCCCAGGATGCGTTTCAGGTTGATTTGATCGCCGGCGTATTCCGGCAATTCCCTGGCCCCGCGAATCGCCAGTTGGGTGAACTCGCCCAGCGTGCCGTTGGCAGCGACCGCCAGCTTGTAAAAGGTCCTCTTACCCTCGCGCCGCGACTGCACCAGGCCCGAATCCTGCAAGAGCCCCAGGTGCGTCGAGATGCGCGACTGCCCCATGCGCATGATCTCCTGCAGCTCGTTGACGGACAGCTCGTCCTTCTCCAACAGCGCCACCATACGCAGGCGGGTGGCATCGGATAGCGCCCGCAAAGACCTGAGAGTCGAAGACATATTCGCCATTGGTTGCTTATTTCCCGAGAACGCAGTTGACGACTACGCAGTATGATATATCATCCTATCCTGATACGTCAATATGACGCGTAAGAACGATTCGAATTAATATACATGAGCAAGAACTTTATATTCTCGTCGGAATCCGTCGGCGAAGGCCACCCGGACAAGGTTTGCGACACCATTTCGGATGCCGTGCTGGATGCGTGCCTGGCGCAGGACCCTTACAGCCGCGTGGCCTGCGAGACCTACGCGAAGTGCAACCTCGTCGTGGTGGGCGGGGAAATCACCACCCAGGCCAAGCTCGATTTCAATGACATCGCGCGCGGGGCGATCCGCGACATCGGCTACACCCATGACGATGATGTGTTCCATGCGGACAAGGTTCTGATCATGAACGCCATCACCTCCCAAAGCCCCGACATCAAGCAGGGAGTTGACGCGCGCAAGGCCAAAGGCAAGGAAACCGCCGAGCAAGGCGCCGGCGACCAGGGCTTGATGTTCGGTTACGCGACGAACGAGACACCCGAGCTGATGCCCGCGCCGATCATGTATGCCCACCAACTGGGCCGCGCGCTCACCAAGATCCGCAAGACCGGCAAGGTCAAGTGGCTCCGCCCGGACGCGAAGAGCCAGGTCTCGGTCCGCTACGTCAACGATCAGCCGGTCGAGATCACCAACGTGGTCATCTCAACCCAGCACAGCGCGGACGTCGAGCACGCGACGATCAAGGAATTCTGCATCGAGGAAATCATCAAGAAGACCCTGCCCAAGCAGTTGCTCAGCAAAGAGACCAAGTTCCTCATCAACCCGACCGGCCGCTTCGTCGTCGGCGGCCCGCAGGGCGACACGGGACTGACTGGCCGCAAGATCATCGTGGACAGCTACGGCGGCATGGGCCGGCACGGCGGCGGCTGCTTCAGCGGCAAGGACCCGTCCAAGGTGGACCGCAGCGCGGCCTACATGGGCCGTTATGTGGCGAAGAACATCGTCGCCGCGGGCCTGGCCACGAGCGCCGAGATTCAGTTCGCCTACGCGATTGGGTTCCCTGACCCGGTATCGGTTTGCGTCAATACGTTCGGCACAGGTGTGGTGAGCGACGAAGAGCTGGAGCGTGCCATTACCGAAGTGTTCAGCTTCAAGCCGGCGCAGATCATCAAGCAGCTCGACTTGCTCCGCCCGATTTACCTCAAGACCACCAACTACGGCCATTTCGGCAAGAACGATCCCGACATCACGTGGGAGAAGACCGACAAGGCCGAAGCGCTCCGCAAAGCCGCAGGCAAGTCCGCCCTGGCAGTCGCACCGGCCACGTTGAAGAAAGCCGCCGGGCTGGTTAACGGCCGAGCCGCTTCCCGCCCGCAAGTCAGCGCCTGACAATCACGACACAGCGATTACCGATTCCCATGCCTGCATTAATCAAGAGCAACGGAAAGAAAGCCGCGCCCGCCAACGGTAAGGGACGCGCAACGAACGACTATAAGGTCAAAGACTTGAGCCTCGCCGAATGGGGTCGCAAAGAAATCTCGGTCGCCGAGCAGGAAATGCCCGGCCTCATGTCCCTCCGTGAGAAGCACGGCACCAGCAAGCCTCTGAACGGGGTGCGCGTCACCGGCTCGCTGCACATGACCATCGAGACGGCGGTGCTGATTGATACGCTGGTGGACCTCGGCGCGTCTGTGCGCTGGGCAAGCTGCAATATCTTCAGCACCCAGGACCAGGCCGCGGCGGCGATTGCCAAAGCGGGCATTCCCGTGTTCGCCTTCAAAGGTGAAACGCTCGAAGAATACTGGGACTTCACGCTGTCGGCCCTGACGCATCCCGGCGGCAAAGGCCCGCAGCTTATCGTGGATGACGGCGGCGACGCGACCCTGCTCCTGCACAAGGGCTACGAAATGGAGCACGGCAGCAATTGGGCCAACACCCCGAACGCCAGCCACGAGGAACAGGTCATCAAGGACCTCCTCAAGCGTTGCGCGAAGGAACGCCCCGGCTGGTTCACGCAGGTCGTGAAGGACTGGAAGGGCGTCAGCGAAGAGACCACTACGGGGGTCCATCGTCTCTACCAGATGCTTGAAGCCGGCAAGCTCCTCGTGCCTGCCATCAACGTGAACGACTCCGTCACCAAGTCCAAGTTCGACAACCTCTACGGCTGCCGCGAATCGCTGGCCGACGGTTTGAAGCGCGCACTGGGCGTGATGATCGCCGGCAAGACCGCCTGCGTGTGCGGCTACGGCGACGTCGGCAAAGGCAGCTCCCACAGCCTGCGCGGCTTTGGCGCCCGGGTCATCGTCACAGAGATTGATCCCATCAACGCCTTGCAGGCCGCGATGGAAGGCTTCGAGGTCACGACCATTGAAGAGACGCTCGGCGAGGCCGACATCTACGTCACCACCACGGGCAATTGCGACGTCATCACGCTGGAGCACATGCTCAAGATGAAGGACCAGGCTATCGTCTGTAACATCGGCCACTTCGACAACGAGATCCAGGTGGACCGGCTCAACCACGCCAAGGGCGTGTCCCGCGTGAACATCAAGCCCCAGGTGGACCGCTACGACCTGCCTGGCGACCGCAGCATTTACCTGCTCGCGGAAGGCCGCCTGGTCAACCTCGGTTGCGCCGAAGGCCATCCCAGCTTCGTGATGTCGAACTCCTTCACCAACCAGGTGCTCGCCCAGCTTGACCTGTGGACCAATCGCGAGAAGTACAAGCCGGCGGTCTATCGCCTGCCCAAGAAGCTCGACGAGGAAGTCGCCCGCCTGCATCTAGACAAGATCGGCGTGAAGCTGACCAAGCTTACCAAGAAGCAGGCCGACTACATCGGCGTGCCCGTGGAGGGTCCGTACAAGGCCGAGCACTACCGCTACTGACTCCCGTCCGAGGGATGAAGGCGATCCGCCGCATCATCGGACTGGCCAGCCTCCTGGCGACGACCGGGCTCTGCGCCAGCCCGTTCTGCTCGGACACCAAGGCCACCCGCGAGTACCTCCGCCACTTCTGCGACTACGTGGCGGCCAACAAGGCCAGCGTCCCGGTCATCTTCACCGGCGGCTACTACATGCGCGACCTAGTCGCCGGTTACAAAATCTTCGGCGAAAGGCGCTACCTCGACACCGCCATCGCGTACGCCGACTGGTTGCTGGGCAAACAGTCGCCTCGCGGCTATTGGCAGACGGGCTACCACCGCCTGTATCTGGCCGACACCGCCAGCGCGCTCGGGCTCTTCATCGTGCTTTATGACCACGTGGACCGGCAGCGCCAGCGAGCTTACTTCGCCTCGGTGCAGCGTTACGTGGACGCCATCGAGCGTGACGGATTGATACGGCCCTCCGGAGCCCTGGATGTCGGCTTCCTGCTTGATGGCAAGGGGAATCCCACCAAGCCCTATGACCAGGATTACAGCACCTCCTCCGCGCTGACCGGCGGGGAGGTGTTCACCTGGATGTATCACATCACCGGCCAGCAGAAATACCGCCAGATCGCCTACGGCACCCAGAAGTGGATCCTCTCGACCATGCGCCAAGACGGCGTGATCGCTTACAATTATCCGGGCGGCAAATCCGATCTGCGCATCAAGGGCGATCCCAGGAACGATTTCATGCTCTGGACCAACACGGCTTTCTGCAACTCGGCCTACATAGGCGAGGGCCTGCTTTCGTTCGACCTTTACTGCGGCAACCGCGCGTGGAAAAAGGAAGTCCGCGCCGGGATTAAGCCCCATATAGACTGGCTGCTGAGGACCCAGAATCCCGAGGGCACGTGGTCAGTCCCGGGCAACTGGGACCAAAAGCGCTCCCCCGGGGTCATTAACTTCCTTATCTGGTATTACGGCCACGTGGAGAAAGATCGGCGTATCCCGGAGGCAACCAAGAAATTTAATGCCTTCATCCTGGTGCCGGAAAACGGCAAGTCCTTCGGCATGCTCAACGAGGGCGCTGTGCCGGGACCCAAGGACCAGACCGCCTACGATTGCGTGACGGGCCTGACCGGCCGCGCCCTGGCGGACATCCTCAAACCCGGTGTGGATGCCCAATGGTAACGAGCCTGCGCTGATTGCCGCGGTGCCGGGCCGAGCCCGTTCCGCTCGGAGCGCGTTTGGAAACTGCCAGCTTGGGCATGGGACAAGGTTTGGCGTCCCGCCTTTGGGCCTTGTCATTACCCACACCTCCCAGAGGAATGAATCAGCCCTCCTTTTTGAGCATGGGCCAAATGCCCGCCAGAGGGATGTAGACCGCGCCAATGCAACCGGGAATCCCAACCGGATTCAATCACTCAGCCCAGCTCGCAAGCAGTGCGGTTGCAATCAAGTGTTTCTGCGCCGCCAGAGCCCCTCGTTTGCGGGATAACCGCGCTGAGCTTAGGGCCGCCCCGGCTATCACGGCCCCGCAAAGAGGTAGCACACCCAGAAAGGAATAGCAAAAGGCGAGTAGCGCCAGCGTCGCGGCAATATACGTGATCCAAAATGATTTCATGCGCGCCTCAGGCCCAACGTCCAGAGCTCAGGCACGCGGGACCAACCAACGTGAACCGCGAAGCGGAACTGGAGACGCCATCCCGCGTTGCCTGCAGCGATTTGTAGGCAGCATAAGTGTTTTCATTTGGGCATTCGCGAAGTGGCCAACGCAGAAAGTTAGGCAGCATCTCGTCTATCATCTACGCTGTCGGCACTGCACCGATTTGCTGTAGTAACCCAAGTAAATCGGGCTGGCCGCGTTCTTCGACGAATTGCCCGCCAGTCAGCCGGTAGAAATTCATCGCCTGCACCACGATCTTCTTCCCGCTCGGCGGGACGCCGAAGAAGGCGCCTCGGTGCGTGCCCCGCATCGTGAAACGGGCGGCTACCTTGTCTCCCTCGGCAATCGTCTCTTCCAAAGTCCACTGGATGTCAGGAAAGCCTCCACGCATCATCCCGATGATGGCGAGGTAGCCAGCCGGGCCACGCATCGGCTCTGGGCGTCCCGGAACATGAAAAACCGCGTCCGGTGATATAAGCTCGACAGCAAGCTTCTCGCTGGCTGAGTTGATGAACTCCGTAAAACGGAGCATGATGAGTTTGTTGGCTTCTGGTGTTGTCATAATGGCATCTCAAAGTTACTGGCGCTCAATGCTGCCTAAGGTCCAGAGCTCAGCGACCCGGCCCACGGGATGCGTGGATTGCAACCAAAGCGCGATGGCCGGTTTCGCTGCAGCGCATGGTTGGATTCGCTCTGCCGCCAGGGGCACCATTTGTGGTCAAACGTCATCGTACACGAGGGAGGTGGACAGCTCGCGGTGGGCTTGGGCCTGGGCGAGCAGCGTCTTGGCCTTGGCCTCGAACGTCTGCACTGCGTCTGCGCCGGCAGCGAAGCGAGTTGGCGGCTCCTTGAGCGCGACGAGCTTCACGAGGGCGTCAGCGAGCTTTGCGGGGTCACCACCTTGCTTCCCATCCATGCTCTTCCAGGAAGCGACGATCTCCTTGGTTCGCTCGGCGTAGTCGTCAAGGTTGGGCTGGGCGTACGTGGTCGAGTCGTTGGTGAGCAGCTCGGTGCGGAAGAAGCCAGGCTCGACCAGCATCGTACGGATTCCGAAGGGGGCAATCTCTGGAGTGAGCGACTCCATCCATCCCTCGATGCCGAACTTCGCGGCGGCATACGCCGTGCAGAACATTTGGCCGGCGATGCCTGCGGTCGAGGAGATGGTGAGGAGCAGACCGGAGCGCTGCTTTCGCATCACCGGGAGCGCGGCGCGAGTGACATTCATCGGGCCGAACAGCAGGGTCTCAATTTGATTGCGGACTTGTTCGGGGCCTAGCTCCTCGAAGAAGCCGGCGAAGAAGTTGCCCGCGTTGTTGACCAGGATGTCGATTCTGCCGAACTTCGCGACGGTAGCCTCGACTGCTCCCTGCGCATCCTGTGGGCGAGTGACGTCGAGTTTGATTGCCAGCAGGTTGTCGTGGTTACCGACCGCAGCCGCGACCTTCGCAGCATCGCGACCGGTGGCGACAACGGCGTGGTCGGCAGCCAAGGCGGCCTTGGCGATGTCGACCCCCAAGCCTCGGCCAGCGCCGGTGATGAGCCAAACTTTCTTTTCAGTCATGACATGTTCTCCATTCGGACCACGAGCGATCACAAGACCGAAACGTTGCCCTGCAAATCTAACTGTGGCTATGCTACGGTTGGTTCGTATATCCTAGCCGGAAATCCTCCGGTCCTCTTCTGCGTAAGCTGTTCATTTTCTATCATTACCAGCCACACTTGAATTATAGCTCTACGACAACTGGTTCGTTTATTGCAAGGCCGAAATGGTGGTTTCTAACGGGATCTCAGGCGCGCCGGGGAGATGGCAGTCAGTGATTAGTAATCAGCGATCGGTAGTCAGTGACCCCCGGCGCTCAAGAAGCTGAAGCCTAACCACGCCCTTGAGAGTATCCCCGGGCCTTACCGGCTTCCCGAGGCCATATTGCCCGTCGTATTCATTGATGCCGCCCGGTGAGCCGTCAAAATGGTTCATGATCGCGACGGCGAGCGTATCCACGCCCATGGTCGCGCGGATGCTATCGCTGCCGTCGGAAATTACCTTGATGCCTGCGCCTTGTGGGTTGGTCAAAGCAGCCCAGTAAATGTGCCGCTTGGTGCTGCGGAAGTCGTTGCAACCCCAGGGATGGTCGTCCTGTGCAAAGGGCCTGTTGGTTGGCGGAACTGTCTGAGGAACGGTGCTGTGGACTTGCGCCACGCCGTGCGGCCTGCCGATATGGTCCTCGGGGTGATACGACCACTCGGCGTGGCGGTCCCATTCCAGCCGGCTCATTTCGGCGGGCAGTTCCAACTCCAGCCCAATCTCCCGGGTCGAGAATTCCTGCTTTCCATTGTAGGTAAAGTGGTACGCCATCTCGACGTCCCCTGCGTCGTCCATCCTGATCTCGAAGCCCCCGGAGAAATCCGCACCGTAACTGCCATCCCAATGCAGCACCGCCTGGCCCTTCTCCGGTTTGCACACGGCGCTGGACAGTTTCCAGGACCATGGGTCCGGATACGCTTCAGGTTGCCCGGGGTAACGCATGATGTGCAGCGTCGGGCCGGAGAGGATCACCGGCTGCCGCCCGGCAAGGCACCACAACATCTGACCGGTGCTCCGATCATAGGAGAGCTCCGTGTCCTTCCCGAGCAGACGGATCGCATTGGCGGATTGCAGGTAGGTGCCAGCGGGCATTTCCAGGATGCGCGCGGGTTGGCCCGAGTTCGGAAGCGCAGGGAGTTCGTGCGCTCCGAAGCCAAGCTTGTAACCATCAACCAGCCGGCCAGTCTCGTCGCGGAATTCCAGGACGAGTATGTCACCGGCCTTTGCCTGGCCTTTCACGGGAAGGGTGATCTCACCTTTAGTCTGGGGCGCAACGCTCGCGCGGAGGCGGCCCTTCCGGGAGCCAAGCTGCCACTGGCAAACGTACTCGGCGAGGTCCTTCCAGAAGTTCAGGTTCTCAACCGGGACACGTATCGCGGCGCCTGCCGGTGGAATCGCCAGCGGCTTCTCTTCAATCCGGATCGGCGAGTTCGCCTTCTTGGCGAGCCACCACTCGGGCCGGGGCCGCCGCCAGCCGTCAACCGTGCCCCAGACGTAATCGCCGACGATCCCCCGCCCTGGCAGCTTGTAAATGCCGTCCGCAAAATGAATCGGCCGGTTGAAGTCGCGCCAGTAGCGGATGCCTTTATTCGGGACCATGAAGTTGTCGTCCACCCACGAGAATTGCATCGTGCCAATGAAGTTATCCCGCTGGCGCGCGGCATCCAGAAGCTCCTGCATGTGCGTCCCCCAATAATCCCTTAGGCCGGGGTCACGCTCCATATTCCAGGCCAGGGGACCCCATCCGTGGAAGATGCCGAAGGACTCATCGTTGATGACCGGCATCGGGAGGCCCTTCGTATCCGCCAATTTCTGGTAGCTCATCGGGCAGTGGTAGGTCGCAATCTCCAGGTTCGCCGACTGCCCGGTGCCGCAAGGCCGCGTCGGGTCTGACTTCCGAATGAACTGGTGCGCCATCTCGAAGTCGCGCCCGAAGGCGCTCTCGTTGCAGATGGACCAGATGGCGACGGAGGGCCGGTTGCGGTCACGCTCGACGTATTCGGACATCACGCTCACCATCCACGGAGCGTTTCTCAGGTCCTGCGACAACGCCGCATCCCAGACAAAACAGAACGGCCCATCGTTCTCGACATAGAGTCCTTGCGTGTCGGTCAGCTCCATGGTGTAGGGATGCGACGGGAAAACGCACACGCGCAGGGCATTGAAGTTCGCTTGCTTCATCAGCTCGATGTCACGCCGGTTGATCTCGTCGCTGAGATACCGGCCCGTGAGCGGATGGGCGTCCAATCTGGAGACGCCGCGGAACTTGATCGGCCTGCCATTGAACTCGAACACCCGCCCATTCACATCCACCTGGCGGAAGCCAAACCGCTCCTGGACGGCGGACGCGCGGGTCCCCTGCCCCGCCAGCTCCGCCAGCAGCTTGTAGAGCTTTGGCGTCTCGGCGTTCCACTGCTCGGGAGCGGCGACCTTGGCCTTGAGCTTAAAGGAGCGCGTCTCCCAGGGTGGTACGGATACCTGGGCCGAGAATCCGCGCAAGGCCACTTCCTTCCCGCGCGGATCGAGCACCCGCAGCTTCAGGCGGGCATCCTGCAAGGGCCTGGAGTCCTCATTGGCGACATCCACATCCACTGAAAGCTCGGCGTCCTTGTACGCTTGATCGAACGTGGTGGCGAGCGCCAGCCGGGAAACATGGGCTGGCTCAACGGCGAACACCTCGAGCGGGCGCCAGATGCCCGCAAGGTTGAAGTAAGCGAAGTAGGTCATGCGATCGAAGTTCGCGGCCTTGGAGAGGGCCTCGACGAGGATAATGATCTGGTTTGCGCCGCTGCGCGCGGCCTCAGTGATATCGAGTTCAAACGGAGTAGCGCCGCCCTCGTGGCTGCCCACCCGCCGACCGTTAACGAAGACCTCGCAGTGGCTGTAGATTGCCTCGGCTCTGAATTTGATCCGCCTGCCAACCCACCCTCTTGGGATGGTAAATGTCCGCTGATACAGCCCGAGGCCGCTTTCGCAGACGAAGCCTTCCATCTCCCAGTGCGCGGGCACATTGATCGAACTCCACGTCAGAGATTGGGTGCGCGCCATGAAGTCCTTCGGGGGATCGGGAACGAACGACCATTTGCCATCGAGGGCCAGCCGGTGCCCTGACTCATTAGCGGGCTCAGGCGTCAGACGCTTGGCCAGGTCTCCACTGTCGAGTGTGAGGGCGTTGGAGGCCGCTCCGTCGGCGGCGCTGATCCTGACCGGCCCCATTGAGGAGAGCGGCAGATCGGCGCTAAAGAAGCCCTGCTCGTCGCTCTTTGCAACACTGCGCCAAGCCCCAGCCGGGGTCTGCCCGGTCACCTCGATGGAGGCATCCTTGACTGCCACCGTGCCTTCCGCCCGCGACACGGTTCCGATCACGTGACCCAGCAGGTCACCCGCAACCGACAAGGCGGGCGCGTCCGGCTTGGGAAGATTGCTGGCTGCCTGTGCTCCGGCGGATGCGCTGGCTGCTGACGCAACGACCGCCACCAGCAGTGGCACGCCCAGGGTAAGACTGGCGCTGAACCTTAAGGCCCCATACGCCCTTGATACGACAGATTTGATTGTCATTCCACCCAACACGCATATGCCAGCCAGCGGCCAAATTCAATGATGTTACGCTTTCGGGTAGCTCCCTCCGAGGCAGGTGGTGAAAGATCGGGTCCGGCCCTTAGTGGGTTTGCCAAGCGGATACTACTCGCCGGGTTCACGCGGCTGGGCGATGGTCTTGAGCATTTCCTCGGCATGGGCGCGGACCTCAGGGGTAACATAGGGCAGGCGCAGCGGTTCGAGCGTGCGTCGCGCGGCGGCGGGGTCGTTGCCGGCAAGTTGGGCTTGGGCCAGCGCGAGGAGATAGGACTGGTTCTCGGGCTCCAGTTGAATGGCGCGCGCAATGTGTCGCTCTGCCCCCGGGAGGTCGTGGCCCTGTACCAGTTCGAGCACACCGAGCAAATGGTGGGCGGGACCGAAGTCCGGCATCAGAGCGAGCGACTGCAGAAGCTCGGACCGAATCCCCTCGGCTGTCTCCGGTTCGAAGCGGCGCAAGTTCGAGTCCTTGGCAGCCAGCACCCACTTCTCTTGGGCGTAGGTGAAACGGCCCAGGAAGGTCAGCGGGCCGAGCTGCATCGCCCGGCGGAAGCAGCGCATGGCCTCGTCAGGCTGCCCGCGCCTGGACGCAAGGAACCCCAGACCCTCGTACGGCAGGGGGCTGTCAGGGGCCAGGTTCTCGGCCTGGCGGAAGTACCGTTCCGCGGCGTCCAGCCGGCCAATGTGGAGGAGTTCATCGCCCAGGCGATAGCCGACTTCCATCGGGGTCAGGCTGCGGGTGGCAAAGGTGCGGCGCCGCTCCAGGGTTGCGCTCAGAGTGAGTTTGAGCGGGGTGAGCTTGTTGCGCGCGCGATAGCCGCTCAGCTCGTCCTGCATGGCTGGCAGAGTTGTGTGGAAGGCGTTGGTAAAGGCCTGCTCGGGGGACTGACCCTGGCGCAGCAGGAGGGTCAGCTCGGGGAAATGGGCTTTGTGGGCCGGGTTATCTCCCAGCATCAGGTAATGGGTGAGCAGCCAGGATTGGGCGTAGAAGATGCCACTGTAACGGAGTTCGTTGTATTCGGCGGAAGAGCGGGTAACGGAGAACAGGACCGGCAACGACCACATTGGCGCCTCGGCCAGCAGGCTTAAGTGGTGAGCAATGGGGAGACCGAGGCGGGCATGATCCCTGCCCCTGACCTGGAAAGTGGAGTAGATCTCCGCCATGCCTTCGGAGAGCCACATGGGCCAGTACGGCTGGTGGTGCCGCAACAGGAGGTGAGTGTACTCGTGGAAGATGACCTTGAGGGAAACGGCGTCGGAGCTGGAGAGGGCCAGCACAATGAGGTTCTCATCGCTGCCGCGGTTGAAGAATGCCGCCAGGTCAGCCGGTCTGCCCTGGTAAAGCGGCAGGAAAGGCTGAAGTGAGCCTTGGTCGGGGAAGGCCAGGACGACGATCGGGGGCGAGGCGACGGCTTGCGCGCCGGCCAATTGCGAGTAAGCCTCGCGGAACTGCTCCAAGCGGTCGGCCAGTCGGGCGACCTCCTTAGTGGAGCCGCAGCTATAGAGTTGGAAATCTGCCGTGCGGGCCTCAAACCAGGGCCGGGCCATCAGCGAATCCGCCGCCGGCTGGCCCAGGGCCGCTGAAGCCGCCAAAGCCAACCACCCACTGAAAGTCACACGCCACAGCCCAGCCGTCTTAACGCCAAGGGATTTGAGCGGGGTTGTCATCTGTGTCTTTCTCCGGAGAGCTTACCGCAGAGCACCTCAGGAACGAAGGCGTTTTCGAGCCGTCGCGTGCAACTCCGGTAACGGGCAGCAACTTTCCCGACACTTCTGGACGGCTCGGCTTCCGTTCAGAAAAGGACGGGCAAAGGCCAGGCTTATCGCGCCGACTGGAAACCGCAATGCTAAGAGGAGGGAATTGTTCCACAGTAATGCCAAACGCTCCGGGTGCAAGCTGGTACATCTATGGCAAGGGCATCCGGCCGCAGAGCCCGCAGGCGGCAGGCGCAGAAGCGGGCAAATACAAGAACGACCGCGCGAGGCTGCGGTTAAGGGTTCGCGCCGGCCTGGCCGTGCTGATGGGCCACGAGCTTACCGACCCCAAGCGCGTCGTTGCCATTGGCTACTGCTTCGGCGGGACGGCGGTGCTGGAATTGGCCCGCAGCGGGGCCGACATCGCCGGCGTAGTCAGCTTTCATGCCGGGTTGAGCAGCCCCGCTCCGGCAGACGCCAGGAACATCAAAGCCAAGGTTCTTGCCCTTCACGGAGCCGACGACCCGAATGCCCCGCCGAAAGAAGTCGCCGCGTTCGAGGATGAAATGCGCCAGGGCGGCGTGGATTGGCAATTCATCGCCTACGGCGGAGCGGTCCACTCCTTCACCGATTGGAATGCAGGCAGCGACAACTCGAAAGGCGCCGCCTATAACGAGCAGGCCGATCGCCGATCATGGGAGGCGATGAAGCAGTTCTTCGCCGAGGCTTTCAAATGACCGGGAGCGAGCGCCTATAGTTCCGACGCGCAGATTCGTGGGTTTATATACTGGCCCTCCCGGACCCTCAAGCAGTTGACTGTGGGGGGCCATTTTGCAACGCTCGTGCCGTCTTACAAACAACAACGAAAGCAGGACCTGTGGAAATCAGAAAAGCTGTCATTACCGCTGCCGGCAAAGGCCAGCGGACACTCCCGTTGCAAACGCTGGTGGACCGGGACGGCGTCACCAAGACGGCGCTGCGCATCCTGATCGAGGAGATCCTTGCCGCCGGCATTGAGGAGATCTGCGTTGTGGTGAGCCCGGGAGATCAGGCCTCTTATGCCGCGGCGGCGGGTGGTCATGGCGGCCGGCTCCAGTTCGCGGAACAGAAGGCCAGCCTGGGATACGGCCATGCAGTCTTCTGCGCCAAAGAGTTTGCCGGCAGCAGCGCCTTCCTCTTGCTGGTCGGGGATCATCTATACGTCAGCGGAGGCCAGAAGCGTGCGGCGCAGCAACTGGTCGAACGGGCCCGGGTGGAGAATTGCGCCGTGTCGGCGGTGCAGGCGACGCATGAGAGCAAGCTGCCTTACTACGGCGCGGTGGGAGGCCGCCTGGAGGCAGGCCAGAAGGGGCTGTATGAGATCGCAGAAGTGCTGGAGAAGCCCACACCGACCGAGGCAGAACAGCGGCTGACCGTGCCCGGCCTGCGGGCGGGACACTATCTCTGCTTCTTCGGCATGCACGCGCTGACCCCGGCGGTCATGCAACTGCTCTCCGAAGAGGTGAAGCACGCCGGGGAGCGCAGTATTCACCTGACCCCGGCGCTCGCGAAGCTGGCTCGGCGCGAGCGTTATCTTGCCTGTGAGTTGCAAGGCCGCCGCTACGACATCGGCGTGAAATACGGCTTGCTCATGGCGCAAATGGCCCTGGCACTGGACGGCGAGGAGCGCGATGAAGTGCTGAGCGGGCTGGTAGAATTGCTGGCGCGCCGGGCCGCGGACAACGGGAAGCGCGTATGACCAAGCAAGAAGGGTCCCGATGGCGACGCACCGGACGACGTGCCCTTCTAACGCCCTGGCTGCTGCTATGACCGACCTGGTCACGATCATCAATGGCACCGACCCTGCCCTGCGCAACCAGCCGCTCGAGGCGGTGTGCGCGGAGCTTTCGCTGGAGGGATTACTGGAACAGTGCGCCAACCTGGACGCCTTTCGCCGACGCAGTGAGAACCTGTACGAGCGCGTGCGCGCACTGCTGTTCCTGTACGCAATCCACCGCTTCCACCTGCCGGAGAAGCTCAACGCTGCGCCGAACACCACCCGCCATCCGTCACGCTCCCTCATCCCGTTCAAGGGATACGAACACCTGCTCCAGCGCCGCTTCGAGGAAGCCATTGATCGCTTCCTCGCAGTGCAGGCCGCGGAGGGCGCGAGCGATGCCATCTGCAGCGCGCTCGCGGTGGCCTACTACCGCCTCGCTTTCCAGACGCTCGCCGACCAGGTCCGACGCAGCGTGCGCTCGGTGCGCGGCAATCAATGGATGTTCCGCGTTGGGCACCCCGCAGATCAACCGCTGCGTATCCGGCCAGAGCTGGTGCGGCCAAGCCCGGCGGATGGCACCTACCCGATCCTGCGTGAATGCACGCCCGTGCGGATGGATCTCACGCATTGCGGCTGGAGCGACATCTTCTTCCTCGGCATGGACTTCCCAGAAGGGGCGAAAGTGCTCAACGTATCCATTGACCTGGGCGTGCATGGCCGGGACACCGCGCCGCGCCCCCCGGTGGAAGCCTACTTGCGGGTCATTGAAGAGCCGCTACTACGGCTGGTCAGTGTTGATCTCGGCGCGTCGGCGGACATCACGAATCTGGCGGAGGTGTTCGACTTCGCAAAGGACTACCTCGGCTTGCTCAAGGCGGCGGTCATCGCCTCCGGCGTCGTGCCGCCCGGGATCGAAGGCTCGGGCCAGAGCCTGGCGGACTTGCTGGCTCGTATGCTGGGGCCGGGACGCGGCCTGGAGATCGTCAGCAGTGTGAACAACATCCCGAAGGGATCGCGGCTGGCGGTTTCGACGAACTTGCTCGCCGCGCTGGTCAGCGTGTGCATGCGGGCGACGGGCCAGGCCGCATCGCTCACAGGCCCGTTGCAGGAACATGAGCGGCGCTTGGTGCTTGCGCGCGCGCTCCTCGGCGAATGGCTCGGTGGTTCCGGCGGCGGCTGGCAGGACTCGGGCGGAGTCTGGCCGGGCATGAAGCTGATCGAAGGCGTGCTCGCCGCCGAAGGCGACCCCGAGTCGGGCATCAGCCGCGGCAGGCTCATGCCTCAGCATCGCATCCTCAACGAGAAGGATGCCTCGCCCGAGACCCGGCGCAAGCTGCAGGACAGCCTGGTGCTCGTCCACGGCGGCATGGCGCAGAATGTCGGGCCCATCCTGGAAATGGTGACGGAGAAGTATCTGCTTCGGTGCGGCGCGGAGTGGAAGGCGCGCCAGAGCATGCTGGGGATTCTCCAGGAAATCCTATCGGCGCTTCAGCAGGGAGATGTGCGCGGGATCGGCGCAGCGACCACGCGCAACTTCGGCCAGCCGATCCAGACCATCATTCCCTGGGCCACGAACTACTTCACGGAGACGCTCATCGGGCGGGTGCGCGCGGAGTTTGGCGATGCGTTCTGGGGATTCTGGATGCTGGGCGGGATGTCCGGCGGAGGCATGGGGTTCATCTTCGCTCCGGAGAAAAAGGCCCTTGCCCAACAGCGCCTGCAAGCGCTCATGTCCGCCACGAAGTGGGAGCTACAGCACGCCCTGCCCTTCGCGATGGAGCCGGTGGTCTATGACTTCGCCATTAACGAGCGCGGGACCATTGCCGACCTGCTCGACGGCAGCACGGCGCTCATGCCGCCAGGCTATTACACGCTGACGGTGCCGGCGTTGCTGCGACAGGACCGCCACGCGCTCTCAGCCCTGGTGCGGGCAGAGCTCGACAAGTTTGGCGCCGCGTGCCGCACCCATCCGGAGCTGCGCGGGGTGGTGCAAGCGCTCTTCGATGTCATGCTGCCGCGCGGCAAGGCGGAGTCGGCTGCAGACCAAACGCTGAGCGCCTTGCTGCAGGCGCACGGGTTTGACCGCGTGCAACATGAGCAGATTCGCGCGGATCTGAAGGAAGGGCGGATCGGCTTGGCGCAGAATCGCCTGCCCGCAAGCGCTGTCATCGAAGACGTAAAGGAGGGCGACGTAACCGATGCCAGGGAGTGGAAGGCTGCTGACCTCAAGGCAACCGGCTTGAAGGCGCTCAAGAACGGCGAGCTGGCGGTGGTTACGCTTGCCGCGGGCGCGGGCAGCCGTTGGACGCAGGGCGCGGGCGTCGTGAAGGCGCTGCATCCGTTCTGCAAATTGGCCGACCGGCACCGCACTTTCGTCGAGACTCACCTGGCGAAGAGCCGGCGCGTTGCGCGCCAGGCCGGGGTTTCCATCCCGCACGTCTTCACGACGAGCTACCTGACCCACGCGCCCACGGAGGAGTTCCTTGCCCGGCAGAATCACTATGGCTACGAGGGGCCGCTGCTTCTTTCTCCCGGCAAATCGGTCGGCTTGCGCATGATCCCCACCGTGAGGGACCTGCGCTTCGCCTGGGAAGAGATGCCGCAGCAAATCCTGGATGAGCAGCAGCAGAAGGTGCGCGACAGCCTCCGCCATGCCCTCATCAACTGGGCGCGCGGCTCGGGTGAAGCCGCCGATTACACCGACAACCTGCCGCTCCAGTGCCTGCACCCCGTGGGCCACTGGTACGAGGTGCCGAACCTGCTCCGAAACGGCGTGCTGGCGCAATTGATCGCGGAGCGTCCGCAGCTCAAATACCTGCTCCTGCACAATATTGACACGCTCGGGGCGGATGTTGACCCCGCATTGCTGGGTCGGCACATCCAGAGCGGAGCCTGCCTCACGTTCGAGGTGATCACCAAGCGCCTGGAAGACCGGGGCGGCGGCCTGGCTCGGGTCAACGGCCGCGTGCGCCTCGTGGAAGGACTGGCCATGCCCCGCGAGGAAGTGGAATTCGAGCTGAGCTACTATAACTCGAACACGTGCTGGATCGCTCTGGACAAGCTGCTGGATGCGTTTGGTCTAAAGCGCGCGGATTTGGCTAACGAGGAAAAGGTCACGAGCGCCATTCGGCAGCTCGCGACGAAGATGCCGACTTACATCACCCTGAAGGACGTGAAGAAGCGCTGGGGCCACGGCCAGGAGGACATCTTTCCCGTGACGCAGTTCGAGAAGCTCTGGGTGGATATGACCGCGCTGCCGGAGGTCGCTTCGCGGTTCGTCGTTGTGCCCCGTTTGCGGGGCCAGCAGCTCAAGGATCAGGCCCAACTGGACGGGTGGCTGCGGGACGGATCGGCGGCCTATGTCGAGGGCCTGTGCGAATACAAGGCTTGAGTGGGCCTCGTCAACTAACCTGGTTCCTCTGCGTTTCCAGCGGAATCGGGCTACTAAGCGACTGGAAAGGTCGAGAGACGTTTGATCTCTTACTTGCTTGCCTCGGCGCTTGAATTTCCCCGCCGTCCGTGTGTTCTATGCGGGTGCTCAGGACGCTGCGCAAGGCCGAATATGCAGAGTTGGTGGCGCTATTCTTACTGCGAACAATGGAAATACGGCCTTTCCCGTACCGGGCTGAAATCTTGTATCCGTAAGGGTGAAGAATGGCATATCGGCATATAAATAGCACTTGACGACTGATTTCCATCGGGTAAAACGTCCATCCGCCAGCGGTCGAAGCGTCCAGGGCGGTCTGGGAGCGTTTACGGCATATACCGCTTATCGCTGCCAAGTCCGTGATTGTGTCTCGTTCGGGATAGTGCATCCCGCAAGGCGTCGAGTAAACGGTTGTGTCCCCGATTACACGCCTTTCGCCTTTCAACCCGCTTCTGCTTCTTCTTGCGACCCCCACCCTTGTCCGTATCCATAACCGTGCAGCGTATAGAAATGCGGTTGGGGTGTCAATACGGGCTATCGTGGCGAGGGTTCAAGTCCCTCGGGGCACGTCAAATCACAACACAGTACTTGCTACAGTACTTACTAATGCTTATTCATTCCTACACATTCCATTTGACATTTTCTGATAGTGTGCTATGGTGAGATACGATTTAGACAACGGTTCTACCAGAGAGTTCCGTGACCAATACTCGCTGCGTACTACGCTGTAGAGTCCTAACCTCGGGGCGTGTGTGCGTCTGTCCACTTTAGTACACAAAAAAGCCAGTAATCGGGTGAGTGATTACTGGCTTTCATTAGACGTATGGGCTGGCTGGCATCCATACGCCAAAAAGAGGCAGGGCGTAATCAGTGAAAAAACAACCCTGCCTCTATAGGTGAATGAACGGGCTAGACGTATCTAGGAAATGCCCCGTCCATCCGATATGGATACCATCACTTAACCAAATAACTTTTCGGCTTTGCTAAAGTCCATTTGCAAGCGGTCATTCCTAATCGCCAAGTATGCCTTGCGGATTGACTCATACGAGGGTCTGCTTTCCAGCAATGCCTTGTAGTCATCAAAGCCCAAATAGTCATAGTTCCCGCCCGATACCATTACGGTCTGACTTCCACGACTTCCACCATTGAGTTGAGCAAGCATAAATGGATATTTTTCATCGGGGCTATCTGACTGACAGAATACCCGATTAGCATCCCATAGCAGATAATACCCCTGATCCACCAAGTAAACAGGCGACACATTACTAACGCCAGGGGCAAAGGTGTATTGGGATTGTATCTCTTTTCGGGCTTGCTCGTTTCTGGCTCGGCTTTCTGCGAATGCGGTGTCAATCTCATTCATTCGGATTGCTACGTAGTCAATGCCCTTATTCCAGTCGGCCAGCTTGATTTGATTTCCGTATCCGCCCGACTCGTATCGTTCATACACTTCGGCATACTTGCGAGCGTGTTCTACATTCTCGGAAGTAATATCCTTACCCGTCATTAGTCCTTTGGCTTTTGGGGATAGTGCGGAGTAAGCAGTCAATGCTTGTTCCCTGGCGAGGGATGCATTGTTTTCTTTATCAAATATCGCTTGGACTTTGTTGTCGGTAGAGCGGGATACACTTTCCACTTTGGGGGTCGTACTGGTTGCGGTGGGCTTGGTTCCAAGTTGCTGTTCCAACTCCTGAATGCGAGCATTCGCAGCATTCATAGTCATAACTTTTGTGGGTTTGGTGATTTGAGAAATAGAATCACCGACTTTGCGAAATATGTTTTTCATCTTTATCTTGCGGGGACTGCTGCCCCGTCCTTTCAATGGTCTGTTTCTTGTGTTGGGAATGAGTCACCAGACCGTACTGACTCACTGCTAATAAATATGCTGTTGAGTAGTGAAACCATTTCTTTTTGTCGCCTTTCGGCTGGCAGTGTTTCGATCACTTGTAATGCTCGCATAAACTTGATGCGTGAGGCATTGGGGAGTGTATTCAGACGCTTCAATATGGCAGGGTCTAACACCTTGATCGGTTCGGGCTGAATGTATCTCTTATTCCCTCGGGCATCCCGTAGGGCTTGGCGTGCTTTTGTTTCTTCATTGGTCATCATATCTGTATCCTTTCCTTTGTAGTAATGTGTTTCTTTTCTGCGAAGTAGCGTATCGGGGCTTGATACTTTCGGATGAGAGTATCTATTCGGCCCTTGATGTCTCGCCACTCTCGCCAATCTGGTTTGTTCACGTTCGGATTGTGATTATGTCTCGCCTCACGGCTGGCCTGTTTCTGTAGAGGCTCGTACTGGCGCTGGAACTCGTTTAGAGCGGTTTCCATCTCAAAGGCAAGGTCAATGGATGCGAAGTCAAAGGCGGTGGGGCGTAGTGGTTCCGGACCACTAAATGTATGTGAACACGTATCGGCACCCTGCGAATATGCGGGCTTTTCCTCCACCCCCACCGCATAGCCCGTGTGTTCCCGCAATAGTCGCTTTAGTTCATTCATTATGGCCCACTTGTATCGTTCCAGTGTGAGGCACCCATCGTGCATTGGAATTATGAAATACTGATTTGCCTTGCAGTAGGCGACTAAATCACGGGTCACGATTTGGGACTCTGCCCCTTGTAGATGCCACGCAAGCCCGTTGTCTTGGCTCAACTTCTCTTTGTAGAATATGGGATAGTTGCGAGTAAAGTAGGCGTGAACATCTGTATTCATGAGCCATTCGGCATTCCTATTCTTGGCCATAAGGTACTGGCAGACTCGCCTCTTTACCTTGTCCCTATCATCCTCGGGGTTTATGCGCTTATACACGTCCGTTTGTAGGTCGTGGTAGAATGCCTCACGCTCTTTGGGGTCTGTAAATAATGGTAGGAGCAAGTGAGGATGACATGTCTTTATGTCAACATCCACGAATGACTCGCCACTACTATGCTTGAGATTTACTCTGCCCTCTTTGGGCATCTCAATAATGGAGTGGAACACTCTGCCGACTTTCGCCCTATGTAATCCGAACGCTTTGTAATGGGTCTTTTCCAAATACTGCTTTACCATTGTGTAGCGTAATGGGTCATTGGGGAATGTCGGTTCGGAAACAATCCTTACTTCTGCGAGGCAAGCCCATATATGGTATATGTGGGGGTCGGTTGTAAGAACGTCCTTTTCTATGGTCTGGGACTTGAGCGGATTAACCTGCTTTTTCTTAAAGTCAATCCTCACCAGACCTTGGCCGACCTTATCAAATGGAACCTTAAAGCCCTTACATTTGGGAATGAAGTTTTCCCTTTCCTCGGGGCTGGCGTCTGGTGGTAGGAAATGATAAGAGTTGTCTGTTTCAAGTTCCCCGATGTGGATTAGTAGGTCAATCCATCGGGTATAGTGCATCCCGCACTTGTCCCGCCATACCCTGCGGGCAACCCTCAAATATCCCCGTTCATCGGTCTCCGCTCTATCACTGCCCACAATGACCTTGTTCTGGATATAGCATAGATACTCCGCCTCTTGTTCGGGGATGGAATGAGATTTGAGATACTCATTGAGCGTGGACGTTATGACAAACGTATGGGACTTTAGCCACCATTGCGGGTTGTTGGCGTTATTCAACTGCCATCACCGACAGACAGACAGCAACTTGATTATTGTTGAGATTGATCATTTTCACTTTCTGACAACGTGGAGGTATAGACCAGTTGTCTTATGCTAATAACTATTGGGAAACGCTTGGAAATCTTAAACTCTGTTTGTAATCAGAGTTAACGATAACTCTTGACGTTGTGATTTATTATAGTGTGTGTGAGGGGTTCAAGTCCCCTCTCTGGACACAAAAAACCCCAGAGTGTAGAAAGTGAATGGTACACTCTGGGGATACTCTCTTAAAATCTATTGGGCAACAGTTCTTTTGAGAGTGGGTCTATACGAGTATAACTATATCAGACACAAAGAAGATTGCAACTTATTATAGCGGGGTGAGTTATTTATATTTGTGTGCGAGGGTGCAAGTCCCTCTTTATCCCGTGCCAGTACCCACTACAGGTATATGTGTGGGTCTAAGGACTTACTGCCCTTTCCCCACGGGCAACACCAATACAGGTATATGTGGGGGTCTAAGGATTTACTACCATCGCCATACGGGGGCGGTGCTCTCCGCAGTCGTGGCAGATACACCCCAGAGTAGGGTACTCTTATACGTCTCTAAGTACTCCAAAGGGGGCGACCGCCAGCCTTGTACGCCTGACTCTATAAAAAATCAGTTCACACACCTTTATCGTTATCGCTTGACATATTATGGGGGTGTCAATGTGCGGGTCATTCACACAATCGGCTAATCTGCTTTCATCGGGGCATCAAATCGGGGACTTGGATACAGGCTATTTGGCCTTTGGGGGTCTGTCCATATACCCCGAAGGCGTCAAAGTGCCTGTAGGAGCGATTGTACAAGAATAAACCCCGCTGGAGTGCGGGGTCTAATCGGGGCAAGGGGCGGTCTATGGTGCCATATCCACAACGGCAGTATTCGCCAGCGCCTCATCCTTCTCGTGTTCGCTCCGGAGCATATACACGTCTTTGCTTCTGGTGTTCATACTCAAATCCTGCCAATCGGTTTTACGTCCATCGGCCCATTGGACTTGATAGCGCATTAGTTCCAAGTCCATTGTGATTTGCTTTATCAGTTGAGCCAGCATCGGGACAAGGCGCTTACGGGTTTCCTGGTCCTGTAGCTGGTCTATGAGGATATTACTCGCCGTGTCGTACTCGCCCAATGCCTCATAGTATCTCTTGCTCCCGTATTCGGCATTATCCACACGGAACACAATCTTTCGGATTTCATCGGTTATGCGAGGGGCGGTACTATCTCCTATGAGCAACTCCTGATACCCTGCCAGCCGATTACGGGCATCGTTGCGGGACTTTTCCAAGTCATTCAACTTCTTGGCAAGTTCTGGTATCTCTATTACGTCCATCGTGGCGACTACTTTCTCAATGGCCGTATCATACTTGGCAATATCGGCTTGGCATTGGGCGACGTGTTCGCTCAACTTGCTATCTTTTTTTGACGCCACGCCTTTCGGATACGCCATAAGAACATTCATAAAGAAGTCCATTTCCACTTCCCGGGCGGGTATGCTGTCTTTCACGGGACACTTTTTAGGGTGTCTTTTGTGCATACAGCAACGATAACTTGTAGGGCACCATCCTTTGCCACGGTGCTTCTTTGAGGATGTCCAAGTAAATACGGTTTCCCCACAATGGGCACACTTGATCTTGTTTGGGAATAGCGTATTGACGTTATCCTTGTCGCTTATGGCTCCGTGTTTGGCTGTATTGAGTTTCATTTGCTGCTGTATCCTTTCATAAGTGGGTTTATCTATCAGGGCTGGGAAGTAATCGGGGTATTCAACTCCCCGGAGTACTGCCGTACCATAAAGTGATTTGAGGGTGAGCGTATGAAGGACGGTGCAATGCGACCAGTACTTGCCCGATTTAGGGCAACTATATCCACCATCGTTTAGTTTCTGGGCAATGGCGTATCCTCCACGCCCTTGTAAATACTCCCTTACCATCAAGTCGGCTATTGCTCGCTTCTCATTAAAGTCATACTTGCCAACGGAGTTTATTTGTTTCGGGTTGTCGGGGTAGAATGTTATCCACCAGGGAGCCCAGGAACCCGTTGCCACTTTCAAGCCCTTGTCCATCATTTGGCGCTTGATGGTGAATGCGGCCCCGATCTTCCGTTTCAACTCTTTGGAGTATTGGCCAGCGGCAATGATAGCGCCACCGGCGGTTTGGATGCAGTACGGGTTATCATTTAGTTTTTCCATTGTGTAGTATTGACCATCCGCACACGAATAAAACCCCATCCCGCTTTTCAGAATAAAGTTCAAGTCCCCCAATACGTCTAACGGGTTTTCGTTGCGACTAAAGCGGGACATGTCGTCAACGATGAGCACCGAGCCAAGCGGGATGGTGCCTTCCCGTATCTGGCGCAGAAAGATGCCAAGCGCACCTTTGGCCTTGTTCTTACTGACAAGTTCGCCATTCTCGCCGGCGACCATCTTGTTCCCCGATACGGCATCGGGGGGTAGGTCTGTCAGTTCCCATCCGTACTGGGCGCAAATGGCAAGTGCGGTCTTGGCCTGGCGTTCAAGCGAGGTATTGAAGTCGGCCTGCCGTTTAGTGCTCATTCTTTTGTATGAGAACGCTTTTTTCCGTGGCGCTTTGGCGTCCAGAACCATTGGTTTTATTGGTTTTTCTTTCATTGTGAGGGGACTATACCAGAAAGATTGTTCGCTGTCAATATCGCAGGGGCTGTTCTTCCTCCAGGGAGCGGCGCTGAGCATGTGGTTTGTGCCGTTGAGCACCGTGCTCGACGCGCACGGCCTGCGCGCTATCAAGCCGTTAGCCTTCGCGGCTTCGGCCCTGGCGGCGTTTATCTCGCCCCTGATCTTCGGCGCCATAGCCGATCGCCAGGCTTCGCCGGTAACGGTGATGCGATGGCTATCGCTTGCCACGGCAACCGCCATGACCCTTGCGAGCACGGCCATCAAGCTGGGATGGAATCCGTGGCTGGTGCTGGCGCTGATTCAGCTCCACGCCCTGTGCTCGTCGCCGACCTTCAGCATCGCCTCGACGATCGTTCTTGAGCGGGTGGCAGATGCCCAGGCGGAGTTCGGCCCCATTCGCGCCATGGCCACGCTCGGGTGGATGGCGGGTTGCTGGGTGGTGAGCGCATTGGGCGCAGACACCTCGGCGCTGGCAGGCTGTAGCGGCGCAGTGGCATGGGTGCTGGCGGCGGGGTTCACTTATTTTCTGCCGGCGGTGGACACGCTGAGGTCAGCCCAGCACCTCACCTGGCACGAGCGCCTGGGTTTGGACGCCCTGACCCTGCTGAGAAATCCCGATCACCGCGTTGTGTATCTTACCTCGGCCCTGTTCAGCATTCCGCTGGCCGGGTTTTATCCGTGGGCGCCGCCCCACCTCCGGGACTTGGGCCTCCTGCATACCACCGCATGGATGACTCTCGGGCAAGTGACCGAGATCATCGCCATGTTTAGCCTTGGCACCCTGTTGTTGAAGTGGCGGCTGAAATGGATCTTCGCCTGCGGGTTGAGCTTCGGGGTCCTGCGATTCACACTGAGCGCGATCAACGCTAAAGCCTTCGTGCTTGCGGGCGCCCTGCTCCACGGATGCTCCTTCACCCTGGTGCTGATCACGGCGCAAATCTACCTCGACCAGCGCGTGAACCCTGCCTGGCGGGCGCGAGGGCAGGCGCTGCTATCACTGATGAATAATGGAGTCGGCAACCTGCTGGGCTATTTGGGCACCGGATGGTGGTTCGCTGCCTGCTCGCAGGCTGGCGCCACGCCCTGGCCGCGCTTCTGGGCAGGGCTGGCGGTCGCAGCGGGCCTCGTGATGGCCTATTTCCTGGCCGCATACCACGGGATAGGTTCGGGCCTGCGGCCACGCAACGCTCCCGTCAAAAAAGGCTCCCTCCAGAATAGGAGCAGTTAACACTTCGCAGCACGAAGCGTTAGCGTCTCCAGGCTACTTGCTCGACAGCTTGAGCGGCGGTGCGTTGGTTGTTGCTGCCGGGGCGGCGGCTTCAGGCGGCAGGCCCAGCTTGGTGCGCAGAATCGCCCGTGCTTCCCAGGGCACGCCTCCCTGGGGGTCGAGAAAGCGGTTGAGTATCTCCCGGTCCATGTCCTCAAACGGACTCAGGCCAATACGCGCCTTGCCTTCCTTAGGAATCTTGGTCTGGTAGATGTCCCAGACTCGCTGGGCAAGCGTCTTGTAGCCCGAATAGAGGTCTTCCTTGCCAGTGACCAGGCTTTCGTAGGCATTGCGCAACATGCCCTCGATAGCAGCCGTGACTTTATCGTGCGAGGTTTCGTTAACATCCATGCCGATCTGGGACAGGACGTACTCGATGAGGGTGAGATTGGCGGGGATTGAGTTCCCCCTGCCGTCGAGCAGGGGCTTGTTTGGGTATCTCGTGCACAAGTACTTGTACCAGTAGGCGGAATCGGCGAGCCGATTATATTCATATAGGAAGTAGATGGCAGTGCGCAGGAAATTCCGATGCGCCTTGAGAATGTGGTCGGCATTCTTCTCGTCATCTTTCGCGGATTGCTCATAGGCATCGTTGACCTTGGGGATGATGTCGAGATTGGGCCCGAACTCGAACGCTCCCGAAAGAGGATTCTTAACCAGACGTCCCCTGTGAAAGCTCAGTTGCATGGACTGATAAATAATCCGGCGCAGAGTGATTAGATCGTCCTGTGAAACCTTGGTCGGGTTTTCCGCCGCCCGCTTGAGCCCCAAGGCTCCCCAGTAGATTGCGTGGGCCTCCGGCAGACGCCATTCGAGCGGCCCATATTTGTCGTCCACGGCTTTCATGAATGCCGGGTCCATCTTGAACTTCTCGACGAGCAGCTTGGCGCGGTTCGTCTGGTCGGCTGTCTGCGGGTTAATGAGCTCGTCCAGATTGGGCTTGCCCGGGCCAAAGACCTGGGCCATCTCCCTTGCCCACTCTGACTTGTAGTATATGTTCGCGTCGTCGAGGTTCTCGCCCAGCTTGTGCTGGAAGAACCAGGCGAGCTCCCGGTAGATCAGGGTTTCGTTAGGGTTGTAGCGCAGGCCGTCATCGCGCAACAGTTCGATGCCGGCCTTGACCCAGCGCCAGCGGTCGGGGAAGTCCTTGAACTTGACGGAGATGTTGTAGGCCATGTTCCAGGCCTGCACCAGCCAGACATGCACGAAATGCGGTTCGAGCTTCGTGATCCAGTCGGCCAACTGCGCCATCTCGAAGAACTTGTCCTCGTCCTGCAGATCGCTGGCGCGCATCCACAGCGCGTTGGAGATCAGCCCGCGAAAGCCGCCCAGCGCCATGGTGGTGAAGGCGAGCACCGGCGGCGCGTTTTCGAGGTGCTCGACTCTCGTCAGGTCAAGCCGGTCACGATCCCGGTTGAGCGACCGTTCAATGAATGAGACCCCGACCAAAAGGAGGGCTGCGAGCAGAGCCAAAAGGACCTTACGCAGGCGGGCGCTCATTGGTTGCCTTGCGCGGTGGCCAGCTCGCGGCGGGTGAATGCGACGATGCCGAACAGTCCTAGAATTCCGCCGAGCAGCAGAACAATCTGACTGAAGGCCAAGCCAAGTTGTCCCCAGGTGATGCTGCGCCCGGTGCTCAGCGAATCTATGGGCGAGAAGTCCTTCGCGAGATTGATGACATGGAGCACCGAGCGAAACACCGGGATCGCGACGACATCCAGCGCGGAGTGACCCAGTTTGTTCGTCTCCTCGTTGTAGCCCATCAGCGTCCCCTCCGAAACGGCGTTCGCAATGGTGCCACTGCAGAGGGCCAACGTCAGAACCCCCAGGGAGAGAAAGGCGGCCACGGGAAAGGAAAGAAAGCTCGCCGCTGCCAGCCCCAACGCCGCCAGAAGCGCCATCCAGCAGAAAATGATACCCAGCCCGCGCACGAAATTCAGCCCAAAGCCGCCTTCCGGGTAGAGCACCTCCAGCCCGTCCTCCAGAGGAAAGAGCAACGCCGTGGGGCTCAAGTTGGCGTAGCCGACGGTCAGAACTCCCTGATCGTCGAAATAGGGGTCTATTCTGAACTCATGAAAGGTGTCCGGGGCAAGGCTCATTTCCTCGCTTTGCCAGAGCGATGTCTTCCGCGGCACCCCCACGCGCCACACTCCCTGGTAAGTGCCCGACGGGCTCTTTTCGGCGGCATTGAACTTGACGCGCAAATAGAGCGGCTGGTCCCGGAGAAAGTGCCTGGCCAGCCCCAGATCAATCTTCCACTCATGGAGCCATCCTGGGGGAACGAGCTGATATTCCGCTTTTATGTTTTCGCGGATTTGCTGCCGCACTTCTTTCCAATCTGCCTTGAGGCCGGGATTCTTCTCCAGCCGCTCCTTGAGCTGCTGTTCCGTTTCAGCGTCTATCGCTTTGTCGTAGCTCTCAGGCTTCGCCGAAGCGCGAGCAACGAGCACTTCGCTGCGCAAGATCGCCTGCTCCTTTGGCGGAAGCCGATCGGCGCGCCATTGCAGCAACGCGTAAACGCTGCCGCCGGACAAGGCCAGCAAGGCCGCGTTCAGCGACATGATGCCGAGCCATTTGCCGAGCCAGATTTGCCATCGAGCAATCGGCTTCACCGCGACCATCTGCATCTGGCATTCTTCGATGTCGCGGGCAAGCGTGCCGCAAGAGAGCCAAAGGGTGGACAGGCCGAGCAACGCGGTGATGGCGCCCAAGGTATAAGTGAGCAGGATTTGGGTAAAGCCGCGCGCCGTGCCGTCGTCCTTGATCAGCAACGGCAAGCCGACCACCGCCCCAAGCAACAAGACGGCCACCACCAGAAAGAGCCGGAAGCGGAACGCGGCCTTCCAGGTCAACCACGCTATTGCTAAAAGACGTTGCACTACCTAAAACCGCCTCACTCCTGTTTGCTGAGGAGTGCCGCCAGCTTCTCGTTAGCCTTCTTAAGGTCCACCGGTTGAGTCGGCGCGACCGCAGGTTTGGCCAGAGATTCGGCCGGCTCAACCGATTTGGTCAAAGCCTCCAGCTTCTGCTGGTCCACGGCCTTTTCGGGTGGGGCAGCCGGAGTTGATGCCGGCACGGCGGCTTGCGGCAGCGCCAGGCGTTCGAGGATCTTGTCCGACGCGGGTTTGGCATCAGCGCTCCCGCGCAAGTAGGCTGCCACCATAGCGCCGGACATCGCGCCGGAAGTTTCGGCGGCTGCCCGCTGCGCCCGCTCGACCACCGCAAGAAAGTAGCTCTCCAGGTTCTGGGTCGGCGTGTCAATCTGAACCTTGTCCTCCGCAACGTCCTGGCGGATGGTGCTCAGCACTCGCTCCATGGTCTCACGCGACAGCGCCGGAGTGGTGATGCGGATGGCATCGGGCGTGGCCAGTAATTCCCTCAACGTCCCCATCGCCTGCACTCGGCCCCCGTAATAAATCACCACGCGGTCGCACACATCCTCCACGTCGGCCAGCAGATGGCTGCTCAGGATTACAGTCTTGCCGCGCCGGGCCAGCGCTACGATCAAGTCCTTTACCTCGCGGCAGCCGATAGGGTCGAGCCCGGACGTTGGCTCGTCCAGGATGACCAGGTCCGGGTCATTGATGAGCGCCTGGGCCAGGCCAATACGGCGCTGCATGCCTTTGGAGAACTCCCCCACCGCTCGTGTTCGGGTCTGGCTCAAGCCGACCATCTCGAGCAACTGCTCAGACCGCTTGGCGCGATCGCCTTTGGGCAGCCGGAAGAGGTTGCCGAAGAAATCCAGCGTCTCCCGGGAATCCAGATAGCGGTAGAGATAAGATTCCTCGGGCAGGTAACCGATACGGGACTTGGTTGGCACGTGCCGAGGCGAGTGGCCGAAGACCTCGATGTGCCCCTTGGTCGGATAAAGCAAGCCCAGGAGGAGCTTTACCGTGGTTGATTTGCCAGAGCCATTCGGACCAAGCAGGCCGAAGACCTCGCCCCGGCGCACCTCAAAATCAACTTGATCCACGGCCCTCGCCTTGGGCCGGCCCCAGAAGTCCTTGAAGACTTTGGTCAGCCCGGTAACGGAGATGACGACCTCGGCCGGGGAAGCATTGGCTGCTTGAGATGGAAGAGCGAGTTCAGCAGAGGTCATATCCGGTGCGCTCAAGCGATCTTCGGCGCCAGCTCGGGGCTCACCGCAGGTGGGGCCGGCCGTCCTGCCTTTGGTGCCGCCGGTTGCGGCTGATAATGCTCCAGTTCCTCGCCCTTGCGCACCAGGCGCGCACTGTTGAACACCACCATCAGCGAGCCTGCAGTGTGCATCGCGGCGGCAAACGCGGGCTTCACATAGCCCAGGGCCGATAAAGTCATGCCGCCGATGATGAAGGCGACGCCGAAAAGAAAGTTCTGGTTAATCACCGTGCGCGTGCTGCGGCTGAGCTTCACCAGGAACGGGAGCCGGCGCAGGTCGTTATTCATCAGGGCAATCGTTGCGCTGTGGATCGCCACCTCGCTGCCCGCTGCGCCCATGGCAATACCTATATCCCCTGCCGCCAGTGCGGGCGCGTCGTTGACGCCATCGCCCACCACAGCCACTTGATAGCCCTTGGCCTTCACGCCGCGCACAAACTCGACCTTGTTCTGCGGCAGGAACTCTCCGCGAGCCTCCTCGCAGCCAATCTCCTTGCCCACACGCGTGGCAACCGCCTGGCGGTCGCCGGAAATCATCGCGATGCGGCGGACGCCGCTCTCCTTTAGCTCGGCCAACGCCGCCCGGGCCTCGGCGCGGGTTTGGTCCTGCAGCCCCACCCACCCGATGCACTGGCCATCCCGCGCTACGAAGATAAGGCTCCAGCCCTCGGTTTCATTGAGGTCCACAGACGCCAGGAAGTCGCCCTTCACGCCATTGTCCTGCAGCCACTGGGCGCGACCAACCAACACCTTGGCCCCACCGACTTCCGCCTTCACGCCCCGTCCAGCGGTTTCAGCGAAATCCTTGGGTTCAGGCAGCGGCACGCCGGCTTCCCCGGCTAATTGTGTCAGCGCCTTCGCAGTCGGGTGATTGCTGTATTTCTCTGCCGTCGCCGCCAGGCGCAGCAGTTCGGCAGGCGTAACGCCGTTCAGGGGAGCAAGCCGGCTGACTGCGAGTTCACCGGTTGTCAGAGTGCCCGTCTTGTCGAAGATGAAGGCGTTGATCTTTGCAGCGGCTTCGATATCAGCCACGTTCTTGATGAGGATGCCCAGGCGGGCCGCCGCCGAAAGCGCCGCCACCATCGCGGTAGGTGTGGCCAGAATGAAGGCGCACGGGCAACTGAAGATGATGACCGATATGACGTTATTAAGCCCGTGCTCCCTGCCGGTAAAGGCCCAGACCAGAGCGGCAATGACCAGCACCAGCGGCGTGTAGAAGCCCATGTACTGGTCCACGATCTTCATGATCGGCAGCTTCGTCTTCTCCGCCGCAAGGATCAGCTCCCGCACCCGGCCCAAAGTGGTATCGGTGCCCGCGCGGCTCACTTTGATCTCCAGTACACCGGTCAGGTTCTGCGTGCCTGCGAACACCTCGTCGCCCGGCTTCTTGTCCGCCGGCAGCGATTCGCCGGTGATGGTGGCCTGGTTGAAGGACCCCTGGCCGCTGAGGATGACACCGTCCGCCGCGACGTTGTCGCCCGGACGAATGCGAATCACGTCCCCGATGGCCAAATCCCTGGCGGCAACCTCCTCCTCGCCCTGCGGGGTGATGCGGCGAGCCTTGGTAGGAGTGAGCTTGATGAGCGATTCAATGGAAGCGCGCGCGCCCTCGGCGGTGCGGGTTTCTATGATCTCACCTATCAGCATGAAGAACGCTACCACGCCTGCGGTCTTGTAATCGCCCGAGGCAAAAGCGGCCAGCACGGCAATCGCGACCAACTCATTGATGCTGAGCATGCCAGTGCGGATGTCCTGAATCGCCGTCCAGATGATAGGGTACCCCAGCGTGACTGCGCCGATCAGCGCACTGGCGCTCGCCACGGTATGGCTCTGGGTGAAAAGCCAGTCCACGATAAAGGCGTTCAGCACAAAGACCACGCCCACCAGCGTCTGCCACAGCCGCACGGGAGCGTGCTCGTGATCAGCGCCGCAGACCGAGCAGGAGGCGTCATCGGCGTGCTCGTGCTCGTGCCGGCTAAGAAGAGAAGTAACTTGCATGATTTCTAAAGATGCTTTCGGCTACGGTGTTCGCTTCGTGAACTCACGGTTAAACAGTAGCCTCAATTCCCGGGGTTTGCCATCGGTCCCCTCGGCGACGAAGATCTTATCCTGCACGTTCGTCAACACCCGGCCCAGGGTTTCCGAGAGCTGCTGTTGGACGAATAGCGCGGGGCTCCGCTGGTATTGGGGCAGAATGTCCCGGAACCGCTCAGCCTGGGCCGCCATGTCCTTGACCATTTGGTCGCGGTCAATCTCCGCCAGCTTAATCAGCGAGCGGGCGTCGGCGCTGGCCTGGTTAGTGATCTGGTTCTCAGCGCTGTGAGCGGCGATGAGCGCCTTGCCGCGACCCTGCTCCGCGCTGGTCACCTGGTCAAAGGCGTCTTTCAACTGGCGCGGACGGATGCTCTGCACCACACATTGCTCCACCGTCACACCCAGGTCCTGCTTCTCGATTAGCTGGACGGCGCGCCGGCGCACCGCTTCCTGGAAGCCCGCCACATCATGGGTGAGCACATCATCCACCTTGAACTGCGAAGCCTCCAGCAGCAGGGCGTTATCCACCGCGTTCTGCACCGCATTCGAGGCGCTCACAAACTTGAACACGTAGCGGAGTGGATCGCTGATGCGATAGGTTAGCGTGCCCCGCGTATGAATGATGTTGTCGTCGGCGGTGAGCACGTACCCATCCACTGCCGGATTGAGCGGCGTTCCCGGCGGAGCGGGCGGCTCGATGCCCGAGGCTCGCTGTTCGGGCGTCTCGGCGTACCAGCCGGTGGTGGATTCCACCGTCTGAATGCCCGCGATGTTCACTTTGACGACCTCATCTATAGGATAGGGCAACGACCAGTGCAGCCTCCCGGGCTCGAGCAAGGCCTTCTTCTCGCCTTCGTGCAACGGTTTGCCAAAGCGCAGAATGATCGCGCGCTGGGCTGGGCCAACCGTGAAGAACCCGGACGCAAAGAACACGACCACCAAAAGGATCATCACGAACCGGATGATCGCGAAGCTGCTCCGCAGGGCCTCGGAGAGCGCCTGCGAGCCGGCGTCCACCGGCGTCTCGGCTGGACCTGCCAGCTCGGGCGGCTCGTCGTGCGAATGGGGTTGATCGTTCATTTCAGTGCTGTTTGCTCTGGCCGCTCACGCATCACGTCCCTTCCCTCACTTGCTCAGCCAATTGGTCGTGCCGCCCCGGAGCAGGTCGAACGGCGGCATATTCTGGTCAAAAACCAGGATCGAGCGTTCCTTGAGCGAGCCTTCCAGCGCGTTGAGGCGCAATAGGAAGCTGGCCAGCTCGGGGTTCTGCTGAAATACCGCCAGCGACTTGGTGGCCTCAGCCAGCCCTTTGCCCTTGATTTCAGTGGCCTGCCCCCGTGCGGTTGCAAGCATTTCCTGCGCTTTGCGGCCAGCCTCCGAGCGGATATTCTGGGCCTCCGCGTCTCCTTCGTTTTGCAACTGCTCGGCCAACCGCTTGCGCTCCTCGGTCATCCGGTCGAATACAGATTGGCTGACGTTCGAAGGCAGTTGGAGGCGCTTGACACCGAGGAACTCAATTTCGAGGCCGTAGTTGTTGGCTTGGACCTGTGACTGGAGTGTCCCCAATATCTCATTCTCAATGCCTGTAAAGTTCGTGCCATTGCCGCTGGCCGATATGAAATCGGATAGGGGATGCCTGCCGATCGCCGCGGCCTTGGCGTTGCCCAGCAGCCGTTCCAGTTGCCGTTCCGCTTCCGCGATGGGGTTTTCGCTGCTGACGAACTTCGGGAAGAAGGCAGCCGGGTCGGTGATTCTCCAGCCCACATAGACGGACATGAGCAGGGTGAAGTTGTCCCGGGTCTGACGCTCGGTGAGCGGATCCTCGAAGTTCTGCACCCGGTTGTCGAACGGCCAGACCTTCTGGATGGGCCAGGGCCACTTGAAATAGGCGCCCGCGTTGGTAATGGCGCTCGAGGGGTTGCCGAAAGTGGTGACCACGGCGACTTCGGTGGTGCGGACCTGGAAGACAAAGAGCCACAGGCCGAAGATGATGATCAGCAGGATGCCGATAATCAGAGTGAGTGGATTACGTTTCATGGCGTTGATTTCGGAGGAGAGGTCACGTTCAGGCTGAGCATGCTTTGGGCAATGGACTCCTGCAGGTCAAACTGCAAGACGTCGTGGGTATTGGTGGTGAGCAAAACGTATTTGCGCGCGTTGGGCGTGCCGCGGACAAGCATCTCCATCTTGGCACGCTCGGCAAAGACCGATGGCGCGGCCTCAAAAGCCGGAATCTGGTTGGTAAACAGGGACGCCTGGGCCAGCGCATCAATCTTGCGGGCCGTGCTCTCGACGATGGCGTCATTGACGATGCTCACTGCCTGGGCCCCCGCCAGAGCGTTGGTCCGGAAGGCATCCCCCTCGGCAGCCAGTTTCTTTGCCTCCTTGATCTGAATAGCGGCCACGACCTTCTCATATTCGCCGGCCACTTTCACCGGCGGGTGCAGGTCTTCCAGGTCAATCGAGACAATCTTCGCGCCCAGCTTGCGCTGGTCAGCCGCAGCCTGGATTTGATTTTCCAGCACTTCCGCCATCTCCAGCCGGGTGTGCGACATGATCTCGTTCATGTCCGCGCTGGCGAGGTACTGCACCACAGCGTGCGTTGCCAGGTCGTGCAACAGGGCCGGCGCGTCTTCATTGTTGTAGGCCCATTCCACCAGGTTCGTAATCTGGAAGCTAATCGGGACACTCACGTTCAACAGGCTGACCGGCGGCGTCCGTTTCCCGGCAGGTTGGTTCGTCGCCACCAGCGGGGTGTCCGCCCGGTTTGCAACCAGGAAATCGTTCTCCTCTTTCATGTGCGCCACGGTCCAGAGCACCACCGCCTCGCGCTCCCGGCCCGGCTGGGGCGTGAACCCGACATCGAAGGTCTGAATCTGCTCGGTGGGAAAGCGATAAACGCGGTCAATGGGCCAGGGCCATTTCAGATGCGCGCCGGGCCCCAGCGGAGTGCGGCCCTGCACCGGCTTGCCGAAATGCTCCAGCAAACCTTGCTCGCCCGCTTCAATGAACACGACACAGGTTGAAAGCAGCAGCGCCACCAGTTGCAGGAGCAGCAGCCAGCCCAATGCCTTCTCAAAAAACCGATAGAACCACGTCTCGGACACCTTGAACCCAAACTGGTAATCCAGCGCCTGAGCCGCCGTGGTGATTAGCCCTTCGGGCTGGCCCAGCAGGCCGACCAACCGGCTCTCATAAAGCGGCCTCTCCACCTTGCCCTTGAGCCGCGGCCGGTACACCTCTAGCACAAGCTGGAAAAGGGTCTCCACCGACACCAGCGCGAGCAGCGCGCACAGGAGGTAGGCAATGTAGAAGTCCGTCTTGGGGAAACCGGTCCAGACGCCGACCAGGCCCAGCATCACGAGGAAGGAGAAGAACGCGTTGGCCAGCAAATAACTGGCCCCGGGCCGCAGCAGGCGGTGCTGTTCCAGGCGCGCGATGGTCGCGGAGAACCGGCCCAGCAGGAACAGCAACAGCGAGAACAAGCCAAACAACGCCAACCCGGTGATGGGTTCCTTCACCTCGGGCGCCGTTGCGTTGCGCGACAGCCAGCGCCAGAGCAGATATGCGCCCCCGCCCTGCAGCAGGAAGAGTATCACCGTGAACCCCGGCACGAAGAATCGCTCGAACTGTTCCCGCGACCGTTGCGCCGGGAACACCTCGGCGTCCTTGGCTTCGAACAGAGCCGCCCCACCGTGTGTCCGGGACAGCTCCTCCAGCTCGAGTTTCTCCATCCGCTCGCGGTCCTCCAGCCGCATCTGGAACCAGCTCACCACGGCGACCAGGGTTCCCAATCCCATGAAGACAGCGCCAACCTGTCCGGCCACTGAGTTGGCAAACCGCGCCGCGGCAAATCCGGCCACGCCCACGGTCAGCAGCGTCAGCAGGTTGATCAGCCCGTTCTTTTGTATGCTTCGTTCCATTCTAAGTCGGTGGGCCTTTGGCCATTAAACCTATTTCGCTCATTCAACTCACTTGACTCCGCTAGCTCAATTCCCGGTCTTCAAACACTGCGACCGCAATCGCCAGCACCGCACCCACGTAGCCCAGCATGTAGCCAAACGCCTTGCCGACGTAACCCCAGTGGAAGGTGCTCTTGTCAGAGTCGAGGGCGTCGGCAACCCAGAAAAGCTGCCAGTTCGGTGTGACCGTGTAAAGAACCGTCGCCCACCAGGTCCCCCCCATGCCCGCCTTCCTCAAACGAGCCTTGTCGTCCGGACTGATCTTCTCCCGCTCGGTGAACTCCAGCATCCCGTCGTGGTTCCGGTCATACTTCTCGACGATCTCCTTGAGCAGAACCTTCTGCGGATACGACCAGCGCAAACTGCCGAGCTCGCTCGCCATATTGCGGTCCCACACCGCATTGGCCCGCTGGCCGAACACGTAATCGGACATGATGCCCACCAGGAAAAACGCGGAGCAAATCGCCAGCGTCGGGATCATGTCCAGCCGTGTCGAACAGGCCAGCGCCAGCGCCGCCAGGATCCAGAGCGCGAACAGCACCAGCACTGCCCCTGGAATCATCCGCCAATCCACGCCCGTCGCGAATTCCTGCGGCTTCACTTCCTTCGTATAGAAGTTGATCACCACGAAAGCGACGGTCACCATCAGCAGCAGACTAAACACGGCATCCGACACGAAAGGCCGGCGCAGAAAGAAATTGCTGAACCCGCCCAGCAGGTAGGCAAGGGCCAGCGACAACGCAAACACGCCCACCGCGAACAGATCGGTCGAGCCATACGCGTCGAACGCCATCCGGCTGGCGAGCAGCGCCGCCACCAGATTCACATAAGTCAGCAACGTGAGCGCGGCTATCAGCCCCACAAACTTGGCCACCAGGAATTGCGCCCGGCCAACTGGCTTGGACAGAACCGCGAGCACGGTGCCGGTGCGGATCTCCCGCGCCAGAGAAGCGGAAGCGCTCAACACCGCCCCGAGCAGGCCCGCCAGCAGCATGACGGCCAGGGTGCTGTTCTTCACCAGCTTGGGCTCGTCCCCAAAGGCAAAGTAGTAAGGCGTCGCCAGGAAGATCTCAAACACCGCCGAGCTGGTCATCAGCAGCAGGAATACCGGCTGCCGAACCAGCTCCATGAACGCGTTGGTGGCGATGGTGATGAATTGTCGCATTAAGACATTTCGCGGGATCAGACTAGGGGATAAGGCCCTGAATGCAATCCGTTATTCATATCCAGCGCAGCTTGGACTAACGAGGCCCTGATGGTAACTGTGCGTCTGACGGCACAGCCTTCGCGTTTTCACGTGTCTCGTCTGCTGGTAATGTGCTTGACGCCGCTCCGCACCAGACTAAACTGCCAAGCAATGAATCAGACGCAAAAGTTAGTCTCCGCCACCGCCCCGGAGCACTCAAGACCGAGCAGCCGGCAGGCTTGGGAAGAGGTTTCGGCGACACAACCGAGTGCCAAAGCTGCCGGGCTGCGCTGACAGATGCCGCATGACCCATCATGAAAGCTCGCGTGCTAAAAGGCTCCCAGGGGCAAAAGGCCAGGCGGAGACGCCACGTGAGGCGAAGGCCCGGGTGCCGCGACTGCCCTTTTCGCGCGCCCTCAGGAGCATGTCTTGACCCTCGTGTAAAGAGCGGTCGCTGCGGAGATTGGGTCTGGTATCTGCGCGGCAGCAAGCAGCACCGGCATCTGTATGTTAAGCCGAATGACCCACGCACGCCCAAGCAACTATACTCGCGGGACCGTTTTGGCGCCGCCTCGAATAAATACAGCGCTTCCCTGACGGACGAACAGCAGAAGGCCTGCATCGCCGCCGGAGCGAAGCTGCGGAGCAGGCGCCGCCTGGGCCAATCGGGACCGCTGACCGGCCAGCAGTATTCGATTCGGCGGGAATACGCGGCTCAAGCGGCAGAACGCGCCGAAAGCGCAGAAAAGAGCGTGACAGCCCTGCAAACACAGGGGATTCTGCGATCCACATCGGGTACACACCGTAGCGCCTCCCTATCAGCACCGGGACAACACCGTCGAGACACCGGGCGCGGAAGGAATGAGGAAGGCCGTCCACTCTCTGCCATGCCGCTACGAAGGACGGGCAGGACGGATGGGGCAGACAGAAGGCAGGGGGAAGGTTCTGATTCGCAAGCGCCTCACCAGCAGATAGTTAGGCGATCAAGATGCTTGCGCCCGAGGGATGCTACCCGGGCCTTGAGGGGGCAGGCCGATTCCGGGCCGGGCACCGATGCCGCATCGCGAAGGCTCAGACGGCGGAGACGTCATGGGCGGGGTGTTGTAAACATTATACAACACCGCGCTGGCAATCGTATGTTCGGAACATTCATTAAGGAGCTGCGGACACGCCGGCAGCTCGGCCTGCGCGAGTTTTGTCTGGAGCACGGCCACGACCCGGGCAACTGGAGCCGGCTCGAGCGGGAACGGCTCCTGCCGCCGCACGATGAGCCAACCCTGCGGACCTGGGCCAGACAACTCGGTCTCAAGCCCGGCTCGGACGACTGGCTCAGATTCTTCGAGTATGCCGCCGTGGCCACCGGTCGCATCCCCGGCCACATTTTGCGGGACAAACATTTGGTCGCCCAGTTGCCCGCCTTCTTTCGCGCCCTCTCAGGCCAGAAACCCTCGGCGGAGGACACTGAGAAACTCCTCGACCTCATCAAGGGGGCTCGCCAGCCGTAGCTGCCCATTCGTTGCTGACCAGGCGGTGGTCGGTCTTGATGTAGCCGTCTGGCCGCAGTCGCCGCGAATCCGGGGGGCGTGAGGCAGCCCGCCCGCATCCCTGCCCTTTGTCACCGGCCCTGCTCCACCTGCTGCTGCCCTGAACTGCGGATTGCGGACCGCGGATTCCATCGGTATAACCACGTTTGCCGCACGCGGCGACCAAGAGCAGATGATAGCATTAAGCACGAGAACCAAGAACCGCACACCCCGACTGGCCATCAGCATTCTCTCTGCCGCGCTGGCTTGCACAGCTCTGTATGGCAGGACTTCCGTATCGCCTTCGGAAATGGCCGAGGCGCAACGGTGGGCTGCGGCGAAGTTTGATGGGGTCCAGGCGGTCACAGCGGACTTGCCGTTGCGCGAAGGGGAGCGCGGGCCATACACGACTGAGCCACCGCTCTCCTTTAGCTACGGCGGTCAAGGTTCGACGGAGCTGCTCAAGGCCTGGCCGTGCGAGCGAACGGCGCGGAAACTGGACGCGCAGCGCACCGAGCGCACGTCGGTCTGGACCGACCCCAAGACCGGGTTGCAAGTGCGCTGCGCCGGCATCGAGTACGCGGATTTCCCAACGGTCGAGTGGGTGGTGCATTTCAAGAACACCGGGACCAACGACACGCCCCTCCTGTCGGACATCCAGGGCGTGGACCTGAATTTGGCGCGAGGCAGCTCAGGGGAGTTTGTGCTGAACCATAATGCGGGCGATAACTGCATCCCTGAGAGCTACGCGCCGCAACAGTTTACCCTCGGCCCGAAGTCGGAGCGTCGCTTCGCGCCAGCCGGCGGCAGGCCCACGAGCGTGGACTTCCCCTACTTCAACCTCGAATGGCCCGGTGAAGGGCTCATCATTGTGATCGGCTGGCCGGGCCAGTGGGCGGCGCAATTCACGCGCGATGAGGGAAGCGGCCTGCGCGTGCGCGGCGGGCAGGAGCTGACACGGTTCAAGCTGCACCCGGGGGAAGAGGCGCGGACCCCGCTTATCGCCGTGCAGCTCTGGCAGGGCGATCGCGTGCGGGCGCAAAACGTATGGCGGCGCTGGATGCTGGCGCACAATTTGCCGCGCACCAGCAAAGGCGCGCTGCCGCCTCCGATCTTCGCCTCATGCAGCGGAGGGTTCTACCCGGGCCTCCGGACCAGCGAAGCGGGCGAGCGCCAGTTCATCCAGGGCTTCACCGAGGCGAAGGTGGGGCTGAATTACTGGTGGATTGACGCCGGCTGGTACGCCTGTTCCGACTGGCCGCACGTCGGCACCTGGACGCCCGACCCGGTCCGCTACCCGCATGGCTTCCGGCCCATCAGCGATCTGGCGCACGCCAAAGGCATGGGACTGATCGTCTGGTTCGAGCCGGAGCGCGTGACACCGGGCACGTTCCTCTACACGAACAATCCCACCTGGCTGCTGGGCCGCGACGGCGAACAGAAGCTCCTCAATCTCGGCAACGCGGACGCACGGCGCTGGCTAACCGACCACGTGGACGGGATGCTCACGCGCGAGGGCATTGACCTCTACCGGCAGGACTTCAACATAGACCCGCTGGCTTATTGGCGCGCGAACGATGCCGCAGACCGGCAGGGGTTGACTGAAATGCGCGACATCGAAGGGTATCTCGCATACTGGGACGAGCTGCGGCGCCGGCACCCGGGGCTGCTGATTGATAGTTGCGCATCGGGCGGGCGGCGCAACGACCTCGAGACCCTGCGCCGCGCGGTGCCCCTTCTGCGCAGCGACTACCAGGCCTTCGACGGCAACCCCGCCTACGCACCCGGCAACCAGGGGCACACGTACGGGCTATCGTCCTGGATTCCGTACTACGGGCAGGGCGTCTATTTCAGCGAGCGCGACTTCGTCTATTCCGCCAGAAGCTACCTGTCGCCGGCCTACGGCATCGCCGCCGACGTGCGCAAGCCGGGTGTGGATTGGCCCTCGATCCGGCGTGTCGGGGAGCAGTGGCGGCAGGTCGTGGACTGCCTGCTGGGGGACTTCTACCCGCTGACGCCCTACCAGTTGAGCGAAGACCTGTGGCTGGCCTGGCAGTTCGATTTGCCTGAGCGCGAAAAGGGCATGGTGCAAGCCTTCCGCCGCGCCGGCAGCAACTACGAATCCGCCCGCCTTAAGCTGCACGGCCTGGACCCGGCGAAAAGCTACGTGGTGACAGACCTCGACCAGCCCGCGACGCCGCAGGAACTCAGCGGACGGGAATTGCTGGAGCGCGGTCTGCTGATCAGCGCGCCCGGGCGGCCCTCGGCCAGGATCATCACCTACCACTCAAGCATCAGCCCCCACAACGGCAAGGATGGGCCATGACGGAAACCCATTTAAGGGCGGTTCGCCCCGGGATGAACGTGACCGCGCTCCTCGTCATAGGCTCGATCCGCTGGCTGGTCTTTCCTTCCGTCTGGACTCAATCATGCGTCTGCACACTCGATCAAGCCAGTCGGACAGGAACGGCACCCGCGGTCCCTTCTGTCTCGTGTAGTATTCGATATCGGCCAACGGGAGCAAACGCGTCATGACGAACATCCAAGGAATGCCCGTGGCCAAAATGGCGGCTAGCATAGTCGGGATGATCGGGAGCACTGTCAGCAGAGTCAAAAAGCGATCTACGATGCCCTCGGGCTTTGCGCTGGCATCGAGCTTCAGCCCATGCTCCATGAACCACATGTAACCCATCGCCGCGAGCCAGATCGCTGGAAGCACCACGATAAAAAAGCTTGCCAGAACGGCTATCTGTGTCCGCAAGCGTGGCTTGTATTCACTCATGATCATTACGAGTCCACCGGTGCAAGTGGGTGGCAACGGGCCTGAGGCGTCCGCGATAATAGGGCGCCCAAGAAGCGGCCCCTGGTGGGTGTCCTCTCATGCAAGTGTCAGTTGCTCATTATTGAAACAACGGCCCCACCAGTTGGCATTCTCTTGAGCCTGTGTTTGGGTTGAGCAGGTTGGAGACCTGGGGCCAGCTCCCGATCCGCAACCGCATCGCTGGTTTCAGCAGCATGGCTTGGGTATAACTGTGCATCGGCGATGTCAATAGTGAGGACTTGCTCGACACTTGCTCGATAGTGAGGGGTGACACTTGTTTGCGCGTCACCGATCTTTATCCTCATGCTCGTAATGGAGTCGGTGCTGGTGGCGGCGTTACTACGGAGGCGGCTTTGGAACCGGTCTTCTTCCGCAAAGGCGAAAGGCTGAAGAGATCAACTTCGGGGCGGCCGAGAATTGGGTCGGCCAGGACTTGTAAAAACTCTTGGTGAAGGGGATGAGCCGGCGAAGCTACATCTACCTGCCGCAGTTCCTTGGGCTCGTAGGAGCCGAGATTCCACAGCTTTTGGAACCGCACGTTGTCCGTTCCCAAGCTCAAACCCATCCGGACAAAACCGGGCATTTCACGGAAATTCTGCTTCTGCACCACGAAGCAGATCTCAAAGCGCCGCAGTTGCCCGATTTGGCGGAGACGCGAAATCAGCTCCAGGCTGGTTTGCAGTTGCGACCAGCGGCCAGGACGGCGGACCAGCGCGTAGGTTTCCGGCTTGGCGGCGTCAATGCTGATCCTGATCGAGCGCACCAACGGCTGGAGCCCCTGCAGCGACTCCCAGAGCTTGGCCGAGAAGAGCAGCCCGTTGGTTTGCAGGTCCACCTTCAAGTGGGGGTATTCTTTCGGGTTAAGTGCCTCGAGGATAGAAAGATAGTGTCGGCTGGCGAACGGATCGCCCAGGCCGGAAATCACCACCACCCCGTCCAATCGGTGCAACAGCGGCAGGATGATCCGGTCACGCAGGCGCTGGAGGGTCTTCCGCTGCTTGGCATTAACGGTGAGGATCTGCGTACGACAGGAAGGGCAGGCCAGGTTGCACGAGTGATCGTAACTCAGTTGAACGTAGCTCGGCCCCCGCGTCAGGACGGTGGTTCGATTCTGAATGTAATCGCGCAGCAACGGGTTGCTCACGTCCGTCTTGAGCGGTAGCGTATTGCCCAGGATATAGGGGCACCGCGTGCGGCTGCAGTAACTGAAGTCGCCGTCAAGAATCGACCGCCGGATTTCCACTGCCGCCTCGGAATTCCAGGCGGCGTCCACCGAGCTGGCTGCCGTGAGCTGGCCCACCGGGTAGGGCAGCGCGTCGGCGCAATTGCACAAGATGGCATTGGGCTCATGGGCCGGCGGCACCATGCAGAGCGTGTCAAAAGGTTTGGAACAGAATCGTTCGCTCAGATCTTGGAGCGCAATTCCGGTTGCGACGACCGAACGAGGTGACTCCGGCCTTCGGAGACACGCCCGGTGGAGCACGCTCTGCGCGGCGGGACACTGTCCCAGCAGACTCAGAGCTTGCCGGGCCGCCTGCATGGCCTCCTCGAAGTGCCCGGCAGCGAGGCGCAATTCGCCCAACGCGATCCAAGCCGCCCGCCAGGCTGGCCGCTGTTTAACCACCCACCCGGCCAAGGCTAGCGGAGTCGGCCCCTCCGGCGCGACCTCCCGCACCAGTTCCCGCAACGTCTCCTCGAGGATATCCGCTGCGATACGTTCGTCATACCAGTCCCTCAGTTTGCAGCGGGGCGACCGAATATGGTCCAGGGCGGCGGAGCGGACCAACTCCTCCAGAGCGCCAATCCAAGCGGGGTTCTTTTCCGGCTGGGGCAGCGCCGGCTGATACTCCTTCCGCAGCCGGGTAAAGCCGGCGGTGAGCGCCGCTTCGAACTGCCCGCGCCCACCCCGTCCCGCCTTCGAGGTGAAGCCGTCGAAGGCGGACAAAAACCCAGGTCTCCGGACGGCAAGCTGCCATCGGGCGCGCAAGCCGTCGAAGAATCTTTGTGCCTTAGTTGCCACAGCCGCAGCCAGATCTAACAGGGCCAAGGCGCTAACCATTGATTAGTATATAAAAGACTTGACCCTATTGGATGTTAGGCTAAAAACGTCAAGTTGACTTGAAGTCCGTTAGTAAAACCATCATCACGTCTCGATTTTATGCATTTTCAGAGGCCGAGTCAAGCGTGGGGAGCGCCGACGCCCGTAGGCCCGTAGGCTACGTAAGGTAGCAGTTTCAACCCAGAACCGGGCCTCTAACGCCTTGCTCTTTCTCAGGAAGATCTGAGCCGGGGATATGGAGCGGGTTACCTGCCGGGGGCCTTGCAGCGGAAATACCGCGGCGCCGCGCGCGAATGGGGCTGGCAATGTGTGTTCCCGGCGCGAGACCTTTCCACCGACCCGCGAACCGGTATAACCCGGCGGCACCACTTGGAAGAAGCCAGAATCCATCGGGCCATCAAGATTGCCGCAGCCCGCACCGGGATGGTGAAGCGAGTCAGTTGCCACACGTTCCGGCACAGCTTCGCGACCGCCGCCCTGCAGCGCGGGGCCGATATTCGCACCATCCAGGAATTTCAAGATGCGCCGGCGAGGCGCGGGCAAAAGAAACTGGACTTTGCACCATAACCCAATAGAATACTGGGACGGCGGAACGAAGCACGAGTGTCACCTATGAAGCGACGCGACTTTTTAGAGAAGTGGGGCCTGTCTGGCCTCAAGATCAACCTGGGCTTCCTCGAAGGCGAATTTGCCCCGCACGACCCGGACCGCGCGGCAGCCTGGGAACTCTACATCGAACTCCTCACGCGCATCGCCACGCAATACCTCCCAGCCGAAGCCGGCGACGAGAAGACCGCCCTGGACAGCGTGTATGCGATCTTCAAGGAGACCCGCAAGATATTGCGCCGCCACGGCTCCGGCTGCGGCGAATTCGCCAAGCTCGCCATTCCGGTGCTCAACCAGATCATCCGGCCTTTCACCGGCAAGTGGCACCGCCTTTCGCTGGCCGGGGCGTTCCAGGACGCCGCCCGCTGCCGGGAGTTCCGCGCCGACCTCGCGGCCCTCCAGCCCGAGCTGCGCAATTATACCCGCGCACTCGCGGCAATGGCGGCGGTGGAAGACCTGACCGCCCTGGAAATTGCTGAAGGCTGAGGCTCCCAGGCCCGCCCTGCCCTTCCGATGCTCAACCAGGTCTTCCTCAGCTACCGCCGCGAGAGCGAAGCCCACGTGGGCCGCGTTCGGGCTCTCGCGGAGGAGCTGCGCCGGCGCGGCTTGCCCGTCGTGTTCGACGAATTCTACCTGGCGGTCAAACCCGAGGGCCCCGACGAAAAATGGTCGCGGTGGTGCATCAATCAGGCCAAGGACAGCGCCTGCGTGCTCATGGTGGGATCGTCCGGCTGGTATGCTGCTTTTTCGGACCCGAGATCGGCCGGCCCCGACGAGGGCCGCGGCGCCGCCGCCGAAGCGAACGTCATCCAGGAGCAGCTATACCAGTTGAAATGGGTGACAGGTCGCCACCGGGTCGTCTTGCTGGACGCCGGAGACGCCGAAGGCCTGCCCGTGGAGATCAGTGGCTGGCGGCGATTCGCTCCCATCTCAAATCAGCACGACATGGAGGACCTGGTGCGGTGGGCGGCCAAACTCACGACCACTTCGCTATCGGTGAGCGCGGCGCCTGCCGGACCCTCCTGGCCTGACAAGCCGCCGGTTCTTCGCTGGCCCATGGCGGATCACAGCGGCGTGCGCGATGCCTTTGCCACGTTGCTCACCTCCGCGGCGCCCTGGCGCCTCCTGCCGGTGCAGGGCCCAAACGATACCGGCAAGAGCCACATCACTCTCCAGATGATCGCCAACGCTCTCCTGATGCCGGACATCGGCTGCGGACGGTTCGACTTCAAAGGCACTAACGGCATTGGCACCGAAGTCCGCGCCTTGGTCCAGGACCTCGGCGTGCCGCTGCCACCCGAGAACTCCCGGCTGAACCAGCGCCTGGGAGCCGTTCTCGACGCACTAAAAAAGCGGGCTCAGCCGACGCTCCTCGTGTTCGACAACTATGAAGATACCGGCGAAGCCAGGCAATGGATGGAGGCAGAGCTTTTGCCCAGCCTGATCCGCGCCTCGTGGCTCCGTGTGGCCATCGCCGGGCAGGAAGTACCGAATTGCGCCACGGCCATCTGGGCCCCGGTGGCGCATGCCCCGATCAAGCTTCTGCCTCCGCAGCCCGCGGAATGGTTCGACTACGGCAAACAGCATCACCCCAACCTGACATTGGCCGAGGTGGAGACCGTCTGCCGGTATGCTCTCAACAAACCCGTGCTCCTGGCCCAGATGCTTGGTCCGGCCTCGTAATAATATGGGCCTGCTCGAACAACTGTGCGTCTTGCAGGCGGCTCAGGCTGATCCAGCGAAACTGACGCTGGCCACGGTGGACCTGCAATACCCGGATTTGCCCGAGCCCGAACGCGCCGCGCTCAAGTCAGCCCTCGAGGCCGCCGCTCTCCCCCACTGGTGCGATGAACGCGTCCTGGCCGCCCTGCTGCAACTCTCCCCTGAGGACAGCGCCGCGCGCTTTACCCGCCTGCGCACCCTGAAGCTGGTCGAGCCCTTCCCGGCGCGGGGCGAGACCGCGGTAAACGTTCACGAGTCTGGCCGGCTCACGCTCCGCAAGGCGATGGCCAAAGACTCGCGCGAGAGGTTCTGCTCGTTGAGCGGTCGCGCGGCGGCATACTTCGAGAAAGACTCCACACCGGTCGGCGCCATCGAACGGATTTACCACCTGCTGGGGGCCGACCCGGAACGCGGCGCCGACGAACTGGAGACGCTCAACCGCCGATGGGCGGGCAGCGGACACCCCGAGGACCGCTACGCATTGGCGGCAGCGGTGAAGGAACTCGACGATTCGCGGCTCGTGACGGGGAGAGCGCGCGCCTGGTCGCTGCTCAGCATCGCCTGGGCGCGGTGGTCGCACGGTGAAGTGGCGCAGTTGGAAGACCCAGCAACCGAAGCCCTCGGCTTGGCTCGCGACGTCAAGGACCTCAGCGCCGAGGGTAATGCCCTGGCCTTGCTGGGCGACGCCCTCCAGTCGCTCGGCAAAGGGCCGCAGGCACAGGCAGTGTACTGGGAGTGCCTGGCGACCCAACGGCGCCTGGCTGCGCAAGACTCAGGCAATGACGCCTGGCAGCGAGACCTGGCCGCCGCGCAATGCCGCGTGGGCGACATGTTGGAAGCCCAGGGCAAACTGTCCGATGCCCAGGCGGCTTTCGGCGAATTCCTGGCGATCCTCTCCCGGTTGGCCAGGCAAGACCCGGGAAACGTCGCCTGGCAAAGGGATTTGGCGATCGCGCACAGCCGCATGGGCGGCGTTTCGGAGTCGCAAGGCAAGCTGGCGCAAGCTCACGCCGCCTTTAAGGAATATCTTGCGATCATCGGACGGTTGGCGGCGCAGGACCCGGAAAACGCCGGCTGGCAATCCGATTTGGCCGTGGCGCATGGCCGGCTAGGCAGCGTGTTGGAGGCCCAAGGCAAGCTGGGCGAAGCACGCGCAGCGTTCGGCGAGTGCCTGGAGGTCAGCCGCCGGTTGGCGGCGCAAGACCCCAGCAACGCCGAGTGGCAACGGTCTCTGGCGACGGCGCACAACCGCGTCGGCGGGGTGCTGGAGGCGCAGGGCAAGCTCGCGGAGGCGCGCGCGGCGTTCGACGAAGTTCTCACGATCAGCCGGCAATTAGTCGCCACCGACCCCAGCAACACGGCTTGGCAACAGGAGCTGGCCGCGGCGTATAACCGCATCGGGGGAGTGTTGGAGGCGCAGGGCAAGCTGGACCAGGCGCAGGCCGCGCTCGCGCAGTCCGTGGCGATCAGCCGGCGCCTGGCGGCGCAAGACGAAAACAACGCCGGCTGGCAACGAGGGCTGGCGATCGCGCACAGCCGATTGGGCGATGTGCTGGAGGCGCAGGGCAAACTGGGCGAAGCACAGGCGGTGTTTGCCGAGGACTTGGCCATCAGCAAGCGGCTGGCGGCACAAGAGCCCGACGCCGTCGGCTGGCAGCGGGATTTGGCTATCGCCTACAGCCGGTTCGGCGGCGTGCTCCAGTCGCAGGGCAAATTGGCCGATGCGCAAGCGGCCTTCCGCGCCGATTTGGACATCAGCCGGCGCCTGGCAGCCCAAGACCCCGGCAACGCGGACTGGCAACGGGATTTAGCGGTGGCCTGCGGACGTGTCGGCAGCGTGCTGCAAGCCCAAGGCAAGCTGGCAGAAGCACAGGAAGTATATGCGGAGTATCTGGCAATCTGCCAGCGGCTGGCTGTCCAGGAGCCCAGCAACGCGGGCTGGCAACGCGAGCTGGGGGTCGCCCATGGCCGGATGGGCGGGATATTCCAGGCCCAGGGCAAGCTCAGCCAGGCGGAAGCCGCATTCGCCGCGGACCTCGCGATTGGCCGGCGCCTGGCAGCACTCGACCCCACCAACGCCAGCTGGCAGCGCGAGCTGGCGGTGACGCAGAGCCGCCTTGGCGGCGTGCTCCAGGCGCAAGGCAAACTCGCGGAAGCACAGGTGATGTTCGAGGAGTATCTGGCGACCCTCCGGCGGCTGTCGGCGCAAGACCCCGGCAACGCAGGCTGGCAACGGGACTTGGCCGTGGCCCAGAGCAAAGTCGGCGGCGTGCTGGAGGCTCAAGGGAAAGTGGCCGAGGCGCAGGCGGCTTTTGCCGAGAACCAGGCGATCCTCGCCCGGCTGGTGGCCCAGGACCCAAGCAATGCCGGCTGGCGAAGGGAATTGGCCGTCGCGCAAAGCCGTGTCGGCGGCGTGCTGGAGGCGCAGGGCAAGTTGCCCGAGGCCCAATCGGCCTTCGAGGAATACCTGGCTACTCTTCGCGAGCTGGCAGAGCAGGATCCGAGCAACGCAGGCTGGCAACGCGACCTGGCCGTCGCCTGTAGCCGCGTCGGTGACGTGCTGATGGCCCGGGGAAAGCCGGCGGAGGCGCAGAAGGCGTTTGCGGAGAATCTGGCGATCATGGCCAGGCTGGTGGCAGAAGACCCGACCAACGCCGGCTGGCAACGGGATTTGGCCATCGCGCACAGCAAGATAGGCGACGTGCTGCTCGTCCAGATCAAACTGGCAGAGGCGCACGAGGCGTTTCAGGCGCGCATGAAGATCAGCGTGCACCTGGCGGAGCTGGACCCTTCCAGCGCGGAGTGGCAGCGCGGCCTCGGTGTGGCCCACAGCCGGATGGGCGACGTCTTGCAGGCGCAAGGCAAGCTGGACGAAGCGCAGGCGGAGTTCCGCGAATACCTGGCGGTCAGCCGCCGCCTGGCAGCGAAGGACCCGGCCAACGCGCTCTGCCAGCGCGACGTGGCGATGGCCTGCATGCGATTGGCGCGCCTGGAGATCACGGCGAAACGATGCACCGCTGCCCTGCCCCTCCAGGAGCAGGCAATCCGGATCTTCGGCGAACTGGTAGTGAAGGCGCCGGGCGTCGCTCAATGGAAGAAGGACAAGGAGCAAGTGGAAGCCGAGCTGGCGCGGTGCCGTTCCATGGCATTGCCAAACAACCCTGGAGACGTCTCGGCCTCCCAGCATCCATGAGCGTTTCCGCCGCGGGCCGTTTTCGCATCCTCGCCCTCGACGGCGGAGGCATCAAGGGCACTTTTACCGCCGCGGTGCTGGCCTCGTGGGAGAAGGACACCGGGCTGCACTTGTGCGAGCACTTCGACCTAATCGCGGGCACCTCGACCGGCGGCATTCTGGCCATCGGCCTGGGGCTCGGGCTCCCGGCGGAGCGCATCCTGCAATTCTACCGCGACCAGGGGCCGCGCATCTTCCCGATCACCCGCTTCACGCGCCGGTTCGCCCACTCGGTCCGGCAGCTCTTCCGCCCGAAGTTCTCGCAGGCCGTCCTGCGCGCGGCCATGACGGAAGCGTTCCGCGCGCCGGACGGCCACGAGCGGCTCTTTGGCGAATCGCGGTGCCGGCTGCTGATCCCCGCCTATGACACCATCCGGGGCCGCATATTCCTCTTCAAGACCGCGCACGACGAGCGCTTCCGCTACGACCTGGACATCCCGGCGGCGGATGTGGCGCTTGCCACAGCCGCAGCGCCCACTTACTTCCAAGCCGCGCGCATCCGGCAACACCAGGGGGCCGGCTACGTGGACGGCGGCGTGTGGGCGAATAACCCAGCGCTTGCCGCCGTGGTCGAGGCGGTGCGCTTTCTCAAGATACCTCTGGACCGATTGGACGTGCTGAGCCTGGGCACTACCTACGCCCCGGATTCGGTGCGCGACCTGGCGGGCGCGGGATTGTTTGGCTGGGGGACGCGCATCGTGCGATTGCTCATGAACGCCCAGGACGAGGCGGCGTGGAAACAGGCGATGCTTCTGGTGGGACAGGAGCATTTCCTGCGCGTGGATTGCGAGACCCGCCCCGGCGACTACGCGTTGGACAGCGCGAACGAAATCGAGGCCCTGGCCGCCCTGGGCCGCGGCAAGGCAGTCGAGAAAGACATCTTGGAACCCGTCCGCGCCCGGTTCCTCAACAACGTGAAGGCTGAGCCCTTTGTCGCTCTGGCCAAGCCGGGCCAGCAGGTCCTTCAAGGGTAGGCGTTAGTAGCCGGCGCTGAACCGGAAGAAGTCAGACGGGCGGGTCACGTCAATCGGCACCGCCAGGCTCACCGGGCCGTTGGCTCCCGTGATAACGAGGCTATACGGCGCCCAGTTAAGCAGGTTGGTGGAGTAGAGCACCTGGTAGGAAACGCCGTTCAGACCGTACCAGTTCAGGTTGAGGTTTGTCCCTTGCCGCTGGCTGGACAGCGCCAGCGCCTCGGTCGTAGCCATTAGAAAGTTCTGGTTGGTCAGGTCGGTGCTCACGTTGCTGTAAGTGCGTGACGACGGGATGGAGATTCGCCCGCCTCGCTCCGGCGTGATCGTTCCGGCCCAGCTTGGAAACACCTCAAGGGAGTAATCGCCATTCGCATCGGTCAGGACCGGGAACGCGTCGCCGGAGACCTGGATTGTCAAATACGGCACGCCCACACCATTGGTATCCACCACACGCCCCGAAAGAGTCGGCGGGATTATGGCAAAGCTTCCCAGGTAGGCGGCCGCCATGTTCTGGCCGTAGATGTCCGAAATCTGCGGGCCCGCCTCAATCTGATAATCCCCGAGTGTGCTCTGCGCCGGGAAGCCGACCCGGATGGTGCTCAAACTGGAGGGCGCAACGGTCAAGCCGCCGGGCGGCAGCGTGCCGTTTGGCGTATCCAGGCTGAAATCAGCCGGCGTGGCCGAACTGAAGTTCATGGGCGAGCCGAAGGTAAGGTCCACGTAGCTCACGGCGGACTCGATTACGCCCGACGGCGACTGCGCAACGATCTGCGGGAATGGGATGTTGTTGGCCAGATACACTGTTCCCGCGCCCCCGGGCGAAGCGCCCGCGCCACCGTAGGCGCCGATCATGCCGCTGAAGGTGTTGCTCAGGGAATAGACCGCGATGCGGCCACCGCCACCACCTCCGCCTTGATCCGGTTCACCCGGACCGCCGTTGGCGAAGATCATCCCGTTGCCCCCGAAGCTCCGCGCGGTCAACCACACGCTCCCGCCCGCGCCGCCGCCACCGCCTTCAATGAGCGCCGCGTTCCCGTTTGCCGTGACCACTCCGTTAAGGGTCAGCGCTCCGCCCACCTTCAGCCAGAGGGCCCCGGCTCCCTGGCAGAAGCCGGTCAGAATGGGATAGACCCCTCCCCGGCTGCCATCGTCCGTCGGTTGCGTGGCCGATCCATAAGCGCTGCCTCCAGGGATGCCCGAGATCCCCGCCCCCCCCGCGCCCCCGTAGCCGGCGCCGCTGCCACTGAAGGCGTTGGTCATGAGGCCCGCCCCCGGTCCGCCGTCCGACCCATTGTAGCCTTTGCCGTCCACCACAACCGCGCCGTTCGTGCCAATCACCGCATTGGTCAGCACGGTCAGGTCGAGGTTGCTCTGCGTGTTCAAGTGCGTGAGCATCCCGCCCGAATCAACCAAGAGATTGCCCACCACCAGCGGGCCCGATGCAGGATTTACGACTGCCGCTCCCATCACCGTCAGGCCGAACGCCTCGGGCGTCGTCAAGGGCGTGTTGGTCCCCGCCCAACCGTCGTTGTCCACGACGACTTGTCCCACGGCGCTTGCGTTCGCTTTGGAATAGACCGTTCCGGCGCCGCCGAAATACGCCCCCATCCCACCCCAAGCCCGGACCGCGCCCTGGAACTGATTGGTGGCGTAATAAAGCGCAATCCGTCCACCACCTCCACCACCGCCCTGCCCATAGTCCCCATCGCCGCCACTCGCAGAAATCACTCCTCCGCCGGCCAAAGTGCCCGTAGTGAGCCACAGGCTGCCGCCGGAACCGCCCCCGCCGCCCTCCAGAGGCGCATCGCCGCCATCCGCCATGATCATACCATCCAACTGCAGCGTGCTCCCCACAAAAAGCTGGAGCCCGCCTCCGCCCGCACCACTCGCAACGAACTGAGAGCTTCCGCCCCCGCTTCCGGAGTTGGTTGGCTGGAGCAGTGATCCGTAGGAAGTCCCGCCAGCGGCGCCGGTGACGCTGCTCCCACCAAAGCCCCCGTACCCGCCTCCACTCTCCGCGGAACCGTAGCTTGGACTTGAAGCGGACCTGCCCACGCCCGGGCCTGCACCCGCCGCGAACCCCGCTCCGTTCAAGGAAACACCTCCGCCATTCTGGATGGTTGCGTTGCCAGCGACGCTCACGCGCGTCTGAACACCATTCGAGCACACCATCCAGCTATTGGAACTGATGCTCAGGCTGTTTAGCGACGTCAGGCTGCCCGGCATTACGACCGCGCCGCCGCTGATGCCGAGATTGACCCCACTGGGGATGGAAAGCGGCGTGTTGGTCCCGCGCTGGCCTCCATTGTCCACCAAGAGTTGCGGCATTGTCTGCACGCCGCTGTTCTGGGCCAAATAAATCGTGCCGGCGCCGCCAGTCATTGCGCCTGTGCCGCCAAATGCGGAAAGCGCTCCACTGAACTGATTGGTCCCATAATAAACTGCGATTCGCCCACCGCCACCACCGCCGCCATAGGGCGGGTCGCCCACACCGCCACTAGACGAAATCGTTCCGGCTCCGGTCAGGATACCCGCTGTGACATACAAGCTGCCACCCGAGCCGCCGCCGCTGCCCGCCGCTCCCGAAAAGCCATCGGCGCTCAGCCGGCCATCCAAAGCCAACGTGCCATTGACAGTGAGGATCAGAGCGCCGCCACCCGCTCCGCCGCCGGCGCCGTTTCCCACGCCGTTCCCGCCGCCGCTGCCAGCGGCATTTGGCGTCGTCACGTAGCCGTAAGAGATGCCGCCACTGGCGCCGAACAGACTCGCGCCGCCGACCCCTCCATAGCCGCCTCCGCTCCCACTCAGCCCCTGCGGAGAGCTAATAGTATGGCCTGCGCCCGTTCCCTGGCCGCCGAGGCTGCCCGCCCCATCCACCGTGATCCCACCTCCTGCTTGAACCGTTGCGTTGGAGGTAACCGTCAAGGTAGCGGTTGAAACCTGGGATCCATACAGACCGTTAAATACCAGCCAGCTATTGGACGCCACCAGCAAACTGTGAAGCGAAACAGTGGATGTGAGGGCAGCTATCGCTCCGCCGCTTACCGTCAGGTCGGAGCTCTGCACCCCGGACAGGAAGGTGTTCGTTACGGAAGCGGAGCCGCCGTTATCAACAATAAGCTGCGCGGCGGTCGAGTACGGCGCGATGTAAATCGTGCCCGCTCCTCCGGCAACAGCCCCGAGCCCCCCATGGGCCGAAAAGTTACCCGTAAAAGGGTTCGTGGTCTGGGCCGTATTGTACTGGATGGCAATGCGGCCACCACCCCCGCCTCCGCCATAAGGCAGGTCCCCTGCGCCGCCGTTCGCCAAAAAGCTGCCTCTGCCGGTAAGCTTGCCTGTTCTCACCCAAAGGCTTCCACCCGCACCGCCGCCGCTGGCCACGCCGACCGCCGCCCCACCGTTCGCGCTGATCCTTCCATCCAATGCCAGCGTCCCGCCTACGGTCATTGAAAACGCGCCACCACCCGAGCCTCCAAGGTTATACGGTGAGGTGCCAGTCGTGTTCCCGCCACCGCTGCCCGCATTCTCGGGTGCTGCGATCGAGCCATACGAGGCGCCTCCCGGAGCACCGGAAATGGGACCTCCCATGCCGCCATAGCCGCCGCCGCTGCCCGCCGGAACGCCATTGGTGGTCGCAGTGCGGCCTGCTCCTGTGCCCGCACCACCGCCATATCCGAAGCCATCCAGCAGAATCCCCCCTCCCGCCTGCACCGTGGCATCATTGCTAACGCTCAGAACAGTCTGAGTGAGATTTGTGCAGATCAGCCAGCTATTGGAGGTGATCAGCAAAGTCCCCAAGGGGACGGCCGTCGTCTGGCCTCCCATCACAGCCTGGGCCCCACCGGTGACCGTTAGGTCGTAAGTGCCGGTTAGCGCGGGCACGGGCGTGTTCGTCCCGTTCCATCCGCCGTTATCAATCGTCAGCAAGCTGTGAGGTGGTCCCCCTGATAGCGGCTGGGTCTGGAGGAAGATTGTCCCGGCGCCGCCGTAATTCGCGCCTGCCCCGCCGCGAGCGGCGAAGCTACCGGTGAACTCGTTAACCCAGCAAGAGACCGCGATACGGCCACCGCCCCCGCCGCCGCCATACGGGAGATCGCCCGATCCTCCATTGGCCGACACGGTACCCAACCCGGAAATGCTCCCGGTCGTAATCCAAACGCTGCCGCCGGAACCGCCGCCGCTGTTCTGGCCGATCCCGGCAGTGCCATTGGCGGAGATAGTTCCGTTCAGCACCAGAGAGTTACTCACAATCAACTCGAACGCACCACCGCCGGTGCCGCCCACATTATAAGGCTGACTGCCGCTGCCAGCTCCACCTCCACTGCCGACCGAAGTCGGCGCCGACGCCGAGCCATAGGTGACCCCTCCGAGGGCGCTATTCGAGACACTTGCCCCGCCGTACCCGCCGTACCCGCCGCCGCCGCCCAGCAGTTCTGTCGTCCTGCCGAGGCCGGGGCCGGTCCCTCCGGCGTCTCCCACCCCATCGAATTTGATACCTCCGCCGGCCTCGATCGTGGCGTTGTTGGTCACCTGCAGCAGATATGGATATGAGGATGAAGGCTCCCCGCCCGACATTGTGAACCAACTATTGGAGCCGATGAACAGGTTGCCAAGAATAACCCCACTTGATTGCGCCGCCGCCGCTAGCCCGCTCACCGTGAGGTTGTAACCTATGCTCGGAACCAGTACCAGGGTGTTGCTCGCACCCGGCGCGCCCCCGTTATCCACGATTACCTGCGCGGCGGTATTGCTCGGACCTTGCCAGTAGATCGTCCCTGCGCCGCCGTTCGTCGCCCCAAGTCCCCCGTGGGCCGCGACGCTGCCGGTGAACTGGTTGGTGGCGTAATAAATGGCCACCCGCCCGCCGCCCGCTCCGCCTCCCAGCGACAGCTCCCCGCCGCCCCCATTCGCCGAGACCGTGCCGGCGCCCGCGATCGTGCTGGCTGTCACCCACACGCTTCCGCCTGACCCGCCTCCACTGCCTGGCCCTTTCCCCGGCAAGCCATCCGCGGAAAGGCGACCATTCAGGGTCAGCGCCCCGTTCACGATCAACCTGACGAATCCGCCGCCCGCGCCGCCAGGCGCGCCCTGAGGATTACCGTTGCCACCGCCACTGCCGAGGGAGTTGGGTTGATCTATGGTCCCATAGCCAATTCCTCCGCCTGCGCCGTATGCGCTCGGCGCGCCCACGCCTCCGTAGCCACCCCCGCCCCCGGTATAAACGTTCGTCGCCAATAGACTGCGCCCCGCCCCGGTGCCAAGCCCTGGCCCGGACCCTTTCCCATCCGCGCTGATCCCGCCGCCGGCGTCAACCGCAGCGTCCAGCGTCACGGTCACCGTCTGGCTCTGGGTCGGTGCCCAGGTGAACCAACTGTTGGATCGGACGAAGAAATGGTTGAGCGTGACGGCGATCGAAGGCTGCACCACCGCGCCTCCGCTAATCGTCAGGTCGAAAGGCCCTGACACCGATAGCAGCGTATTGGTCCCGCCCTGGCCTCCATTGTCGGCCAGGAGCTGTGCCGGCGGATTAACGGTCCCGCCACTCGTGTAAATCGTGCCCGCGCCCCCGGCGGTCGCTCCCGACCCGCCCTGGGCCGAGATCGTCCCGGTAAACACGTTGCTTCCTGGAGGCGCGCCGGCAAGGTTCCAATAAATCGCGATCTGGCCGCCGCCACCGCCACCGCCGTCGTAAGGCTCGCCGGCTCCGCCCTGGGCGGAAATCGAACCCGCCCCCGAGATCGTTTGGGCCGCAAGGAATACCGACCCTCCGGAACCGCCTCCCGAGTGCGGGTTCGTGCCCATTCCGCCATCCGCGCCAAGCCGTCCGTCCACGCGCAGAACCCCTCCCACCGTCAGGGCGATCACTCCGCCACCCGCCCCGCCGCTGCCACTGCCCGCCCCGCCGCCGCTGCCGGAATTAGTCGGGGCCAAGGTTGACCCGTAACAGTTGCCGCCCAACGCCTGGCTGGAGCTGGCTCCACCAAACCCGCCGTGTCCGCCTCCGCTCCCGGCGTAATAAGAATATGGGTAATTCGTCAACTGGGTTGCCCCCGCCCCCAGGCCCAAGCCCGCGCCATAACCCCTGCCGCTAGCGTCAATAGCCCCGCCGATCTCGACCTCCACGTTGTTCGTCACCATCAGATACAGGCCCGCATAGACCGGCGAGCCCAGGTTCGTCGCGATCACCGCGCTCGGAGCGGCGGAGTGCGTTAAAACGCCCCCACTGAGAACATGCACATCCAGGAAGCTGTGCGTGCCATCCACGGTCACCGTGCAGTTTGACACCACGATCTCCTGGCCGTCATACTCCGAGTTGGTGTAGGCGATCAGTGTGTCACTGGTGAACGTGACCGCGCTGGCCGCCGATCCCAACCCCAGCAACCACAAGGCCCAAAGGAAGACCGCGGCCAAGGCTCCAAGCGGCTGGGGCCAAGCTGGTCTGGGAAGCCTGCACGACAATGCCGAAGAGGTTCGGTGATGATTTAGCGGGCAGAATACTACAGCGGCTGATTTCATAGGCGTATTAGTTTTCATTTGCTCCGACGTTAACGACGATTGACTGCGATATCCTGTCGCCTGTTGTAGCACCAAATCCTCTCCAGGGGACACGTGCGTTTGACCGCACACCCCTGGCTTACCTCGAGACGTGAGCCCGGAGCGCCGGCATGTTGCCGGCTTACTGCATACGGATGACCTAAGCCGGCAACATGCCGGCGCTCCGTGTCCAATGTAGAGATGGTGGGCGCGACAGGGGTCGAACCTGCAAGGATTGCTCCAAAGGATCCTAAGTCCTTCGCGTCTGCCGATTCCGCCACGCGCCCAGTCTCACCTGCTTAGCAAAAATGGGTATTTGCAACAAGGAGAAATGAAAGGCTCGACGCTGTACCAGTAACTGTGCTTCGCCAGTCCGCACGCGGTTGAAAAGGCCATGAGCCGCTGTGCGGAGCAGGTCGGCAGAGAAACAATCATCGCCTACATGCAAGACCCCGGCTCCGCTGGCGTGGCAGAAGCGCAAGCGACCGCCCGCGCTCTGGACGGTTGCAACGTCCGCTTCCGCACCGCGTCAGGCGACAAGGAAACGCGGGCCAAGCCAATCAGCGCGCAATGCGAGGCGGGCAACGTCAAAATCGTGCGCGGGCTCTGGAATGATGAATTTCTGCGGACCCTCGAAAACTTCCCGGCGGGCAAGCATGACGATGAGGTTGACGCCCTGAGCGGAGCGTATGAGACCATCGGCGGACGCGGCGCGAAGTTTGAATACGAACGGGTAATTATTGCCCGGCCAGACGACCCGTTCAGCTACCTTGACCGCCGAACGAAAAGAGGCGCGCTGGTCTTCTGACGATGAAAGAGCGGCTGGAAATTCCTGGCAGAGTTGAAGGCTGCCGCGAGAGCGTGCCGGGCGTGTGGATGGACCCGCACGCGCATTACGCACAGCCGCGCTTTTGGGATAAGCTCATTGCGGGCCGCCCGCTTACGGACGTTGCTATTACGAGCTACCTGCGGCAAGGGCGGTACGGCCGGGCTCAGATCAGGGCATCCAACACGGCCAGCGCAAACCTGCCTGCACTACCACCGGCAGCAATGCACGTTGAACCGGAGCCGCTGAGCGAGCCGCAATATCCGGTTGGCGTGGTAAGCATGGCTGTGTTTCTCGATTCGTGAGACACTCATTTTGGACGTATCATGATGACAACGACCGGATTTGTATTACCCCATCCTAATGTTCTTTCCATTATGCCAATCATTAGTTCTTGGAACTGCCCAGGGTTTTGTATTTCTGGCGGAGAACGACCTAAAGGGAACGGAGGGAACAGACGCAGCTCGCCAGAGTATTTTTGCGGATACATCGCAATGTCAAGCCGATTGCCGCATGCTGTTTCGATCATCTCCAGAGCCCGCAATATCCCGGGATCAAGTCCGGCCCCTCCGTACAGAAAGCAACTTATGCCGGGTTTTTGGGGAAGGTCGGCCGGTGGCGGTCCTTGGACAACAGCGTGTCCACCATACCAGAAGAGCCTCTTAACTTGTTCAGAAAACTCGTATGTCGGTTCATCAGGACTCACCGGGTATACCAAGATACTGGAGGCGACGGTTGTTCGCCTTGCGTCTTTTAATGTGGTCACAATATTTGTGGCCACATCGCGGGGTAGCAATTCATAGGATTTAGGCGATTCCGGTGCCCTCTCACCATGATATCGAGCCGAAGGATACTTGAAGATTTTTGTCAACCCAAGATGACTAGCGTCGAATCTTGCCCCTTTTCCCAATTCGATCCGTTCACTAACCGCCATCCGGTGCGTGACAGAAAAAGCAACATCTCCAACCAGAAAAAGCCCGTAGATTTCGATTACCTCGGGTCGCTTGTACATGATTTGGTAGATCGGCACTTCATTCTGGTCCACAATCTCGATTGCAGTGGCGTCGTAATTCATGTCCCATGTTGGCGGGAGATGCCCATCAATCTTGGCTCCAGAGAGCTTGAACGCGCCAAACGGGAACGTGCCAGGAATTGCGACGTCGGCAAAGAACGCATCGTTGTGAACGTGTCCCGCTATCACCGGAACTGGTTTCCATGTACCGTTTTGCTGCTGTTGTGCACTGCTGAGGACGGTAATTTGGCCATCATTGGCTCCGATTGGAACGGTGCTCGCACCCCCACCAGAAACAATACTGACGAATCTGCACCCTTCAGGCAATTTGGGTGGCTGCCATTCCACCAGGCTGCGAGTGCCAGGGAAACAATACTCGCGCCAAAACAGGAACCCGCACAACAGCACCCCAAAAATCAAAATCGGAATAGTGCACAGGTTGGCGTTTCGCTTGGTCGCGCTGTAGTTGCGCAATGACCTTCGGATGCCAAGCGGCCCGACTATGAACGAGAGCAACAAACAACCGATAGAAGGAAGGATGAAATCATGACCAAACACGGGCAATCCCTGCCACAGGCCCAAAAGCAACGCCCACAAGAAACCGAAAAGCAACGCCCGGCGGACGAAAAGCTTCTTTTCGACCCCTGGGACTTGTTCCTCTGGGGGATGATCATTCTTTTTGTCGGCCTCTCCGTGGGCTGGATACTTGGGATTGTCGCCGCTCATGCGCGATAAAAGCGTTTTACGGGCGACTTTGCCATCAGCGCTTGGCGAGTTTAACGGCAGTGCCGTAGGCCAGCACTTCAGTTACTCCTGGCGCGAATTCTGTCGTGTCGTAACGAACGCCGATGATGGCATCCGCGTCAATCTGCCTCGCGTGTTCAACCATTCGCTCGAATGCCTGCCCGCGTGCTTCCTCACAGACGCGAGCAAAAGATTCGATATTCCCGCCGATTATCTGTTTCAGGCCACCGAACAAGTTTTGAACCGCGTCCGGTGCACGAACCACAATTCCGCGCACGATGCCCAGGTAGCTTTCAATCGTTTGGCCGCTAACATCATTCCCTGTTGTTGTAACCACTGGGCCTGAGCGTCTCGGGGGCGCGTACGCCGGTTGCTCGTCGCGCTTGCGGTTAGGAAGTGGGGCTCCAGGAATGAACAACATCGTCTCCATTCCACAGTGCGGGCACTGGACCATCTCGCCCGCCTGCTCGGGATCAAACTCCAACTTCCCGGGGCAGTTGTTGCATGTGCATACCGCCAGCGCTGTATCTGGGTTTTCGTTTACGCTCATTGCTCGCGACGTTGGCAGCACGCGCCCTAGCTGTCAAGACCTTAGCCGAATCGCCCCGGCCCGGACATTACAAGCCTGATTTGCTGCCTATCATGCGAGAGCCACGCTGTCCTTAAGATTAGCAAGCCTTGCGTAGTAGTACGGATATACAACACGTGGGCTAATTGCTAGTCTCGGATGGTGCGGTTGGGTTTTAGTTTAGCAAGCGAAAGGAAATTCTTATGAAAGCACTCAAATGCCTGCGATCACAAATCGAAACCATTCATCGCATTCCATCCTTGTTCCGTATCCTCCGTGGGGCACTCTACGCCACGGTCTTCTGTTGGTTTGGGACCGCAATTCTGTGCGGCCAAATCGTCTATGTATCTGATAATCGTAGCGTCGAAGTTAACGCGCAGGCCGCAATCCAAGAAGTTTTGACTGTAGAAAACGGCGTTCCTGTTGGCCCCATTGTAGCAAGTACCAACTATAGTGCGATTCAGACCCCATCCACTGCGTTTTCCAGCCTTTCAGGAAGTTTGCAGGCAGACATTACGACTTCGTACTATTCTCCGGGTCCCCCCGTAGTGTCTGGCACCGCATGGGCAGGAGGGTCGGCCACGCAAAACTCCAGTCTGTCCAGTAGCGAGGTGTTCTGCACCGGCACCGGCTCCGGCTATGGTTGCAACGCTTTTGGCGGTAACAACACGCTATATGCCGGTGACGGTGGAGGCATCTCCATTCTCAACGTGAGCTTTTCCGTTTCCAGCCCGGTACCCTACACTTTGGTCGTTGCCGTTTACAATGATCTTTATGACGCGACATTCTCTTGTGACCTGACTTCCTCCGGGACCTCGGTCCTGGGCGGTTCGAGCCCTTATATTTCCGAAGGAGCGTTCCCGACCCCGTTTTGGCAATATGGTGTGACTGGCCCGGCTTATCAGTATTCCGGAGAACTGGAGCCCGGGACTGTTTACACACTCAACGCGAGCCTGAACTGCATTACGGGCGATCCCCTTGGCGGCTTGGTCAATGATATGGGAGTCGACTTAGCCATCGTGCCCGAACCGTCCTCAGTGGCCCTATGCGCTATCGGCGCGTTTCTATTTAAGTTGCGCAAACCAATTTGCCGGAACGGTTTGTCCATGAGGCTTGACGCCACAACAGCAAGGCGGTGCTTCGGCCTACCCAAAGCTTGATACGTTTCCAGCACCCTGACACCGGCAACCACGCGCCCCGAATTTGGAGCCCAGATGCCCCTAGCGGGCTTTGGCATTGGAGCAACCAATCGCCAACTTCAACCCTCCAGACGCCAAAAAGCCCACTACTGTATAAATGCACAGTATTCGCGCCGGAACGCGTTTTAAGGCGCTTTGCCCTCTACAGGCAGCTTCCCTGCTACCCACCAATCAAAACGCCCCAGAGGCGTCAAAGCGGCGCAACGGCGGCGGCAGTCCGGGGAAGGGCTGACGCGCAAAGCAGGGCGCGCATTTCCAGTGCGAAAAGAAACGAAGTGCAAGAAGGCGACGGGCGCGGCATTGGCGGAGTTTATAGAGGGCAGCCAAAGGGCGGCTTGTGCTAGTAATTGTGCTAGTGTAGTGTTCATTAAATAGGTGGACAGAAGTAAGCTTTTGGTGCAATCTGGCTGGCATGGCAAGACCTGTACGCGGTTTGGACATGGATTCTGATCAACGGAAAGAACTTGAATCATTGGTC